>ODAK010000982.1_pt1 | contig 32138 bp, 24 predicted proteins | sample 1539591 | NCBI WGS metagenome assembly ODAK01 (sample SAMEA3539303, study PRJEB22396) | soil metagenome | biome: tundra; feature: field; material: soil | place: USA | collected 2010-05 | depth 0.15 m | reverse complement strand
GCCGCGCTACCCGCGCTTAGGCCCTCACCTCACCCCCGGAAACAGCACAAGCGCCGCATTTTCTGCGGCGAAATGCCGCTCAACGATGTCCATTTCACTCCCTTGCCCGCCGGGCGATGGATTCCGGTGACCACGATCCCGGGTCACGCCGAGCTGAAGCAAAGCATCTACAGCGGCGGACATAAGCGCCGCCTGGATGGGGCGAGAACCCCCAGCGCCGCGCTAGAAGGCCCGCGCGCGCGGAGTCCATCGTCGTCGGCATGCCCGGGCTCGCGGCGATTTGAGCTCTTCGTCGAGCGCAGTGGTGCCCTGAGCGGTCTTCATCCCAGCTGGCATGTCAGGACCGCGTACGATGGCCGACCGATGTCGATGGTTCCCGGTGGGCTCTGTTTGATCCTTGGCGATAGAGAGAGATTGCGCGCAACTAGGTCTTGGTCTGCCCAATAACTCCCCGGTCGGTCTCAGGCCCGATCTGCTGCTCGACTGGGCACGCTTGGGCGACGACGCAGGTTTCCGCGTGCTGGCGACCGTGGATCGGCCTAACTACGACCTCTGGGATCCGCTGACCGCCTTGGCGGCGGTCGCCGCCGTGACGTCACGAGCCCGTGTCGCAACGTGCATCTTGGTGCTGCCTCCCCGCAACGAGGTCCCGGTCGCCAAGCAGGCAGCGGTCATCGACGTACTGTCCAAGTGACGCCTCGATCTCGGAGTAGCGCTGGGATCACGGGCGGGTGACTATGCGGTGTTCGGCGCGACCACCGAGCATCGGGTGACGCGTCTGCGCCAGCAGATCTCGCGGATCCGTGAGATCTGGGCAGACGCTCAGGCCAGCACGGTCGATCATGGCGTGTGCGGTCCTGCGCCAGTTCAGGACCCGCCGCCGATCCTCTTGGGCGGCATCACCGATTCGGCTCAGATGCGGGCCGTTGCACTTGGCGATGGCATCGTCTTTGGAGGCGCTGCGCGACCGGCAGATCTCGCACAAAAGATCCCTGAGCTTCGCGACGCGGCCGCGGCGCGGGGACACGCTCAGTTCACGTCACTGGATTCATGTACGTGTCGGTCGGCGGCTCTCGCGAACTGAACCACGCCGCCCAACTGACGCGGTATTACCCCACGCTCGTGCGGCCTGCCGAGGACATGGTGGTGCACGGCAAGATTGACGCGATCGCCGAGAGGGTCGCCGCGTACGCCGAGGCGGGGTTGGACCGCCTGATCCTCGCCCGGCCCTGCCTGAGCTGCGGCAGGTCTCAGCTCTCGCAGAGCACCTCCTCCCGACGATGAGCTAATGACATCGTCGTCGGGAAGCGCAGTCGTGCTCAGATCGTCTCGAACTGCGCCGCCGGGCAGCGGCCGGTGATTGCATGGCCCTGCCGCGCTCGCCGTCGACCGGCGGAGGAGCGCAAAGCGCGAGAAGCGCTCGCGACGGCCAGCCGGCACTGAGGTAGCTTGCTGGCTCGGGCGGCCCTTCTCAAGGTTGCTCGGCCGCGCCCTCACGAAGCCGGCGGCGTGAATGGCAGGTCGACAAGCTGGTCAAACGCCAGACCGCTTGATCCCTCGCCGCGACCGGTCTGGCGCTGGACACGCAGCCACGTGTAGACGCTGCCGTCGGTCCAGCGCGTGCGCTCCCAGCGCTCCACCAGCTGGGTGCCGGCGCGGGGAACCTCTTCCTGGTTGATGTAGTACGGCGCCGGCGGAGTGTCATCCAGGCCCTGGCGCATCAGCCGGGTGCGCGGTTGCACCTTGGCCGGCGGGTTGGGATCACCATCAAGGATCCGCGGCATGGCGGCGCGCTGCAGCTGGGTCTGGCGGTCGCTGCCGGTGACGTGGACGGGCAGGAACGGAATCCAGTTCTCCGGGACGGTGGTCATCACCTCATAGCGGATGGCGGCCTTCGCAGCGGGCGCGGTGGAGGCTGCGCCTCCGGGCACCAGACCTTGCAGGTAGGCGAGCGTCCCCCGCGCGGCTTCGATGCCGCGCTCGGTGGCGCCGGTCGGCAACAGGATGGTCTGTTCGATGCCCCACACCATGTCGGCCACCTCGTCACGGATCATCATCACCTGCTCGGTGGGCTGGCTGTGCTGAACCTTGGCCGAGGTCGGCAACAGCACGAGGCTGGGATCGGCCGCGGTCTGACCTGTCACGTTGATCGTGAACATCGACCACCGCCGCCAGTCGGCGTCGGCCCCGCTGTCGGCGGCGCTGATCCAGAACCGCTCGCCGAAGGTATTGGTGACCGCCACACCGGCGACCGTGCCGATCGTTCCCAGCGGCAGCGTCTGGGGGATCACGAACCAGTCGTTGGAGTACACGAGCGCGAACTCGATGAACAACAGCTTGGCCAGATCGGTGGTCGCGGCATCGATGTCACCGAAGTCGGTGTGACTGTCCTCAAACGTCCACCAGCGCGTGTTCGGCATTCCGGCAAATGAGACCGGCACCGGGATCGTGCTCATCGGGGCCGCGGGCGGCAGGCCCGTGTCATCAGAGCCGGCGACCGCGCCCAGCGGGGACGCGGTGGCGTCGCGGTCCAGGCTGTACCAGTCAAGCGCTCCCTGGTAATACTCCTGCGCCGTGTAGACACGCTCGCCGCCGCTGCCGTCCGGGGCCGAGGCGGCGAACTGGTACTCAAGCTGCCCGGGCACCCAGGCGTCATCGCCACTGACCGGCGGCTGCATGATCATCCGCTGCACCCACGCGGTGAAGCGCGTTGCGTCGCTGTCGATCGCCGTCTGGTCGGTGCCGGCGATCCCGGCCACGCCGTCATAGGCGTGGTTGCCCGCCGCGGCGGTGAGGTGGTCGTAGAGCAGCCCGCCGTCCATGGCGCGGCCGGCGAACGCGGCAAAGGTCGCCCATTCGGTGGGCGTGGCGCACTGGTCGGCGTCGGTGGCCTGGGTGGGGTCCGGCGCGGTGACCGGGTAGGCGTCGATGAACGCCTGGCGGTAGGCGGGGTTCAGCGAGCCGATCAGCTTCAGCCAGTAGCGACCCATCGCCAGGCGCAGGTCAAGCGACATCACGCGCCCACCGCTGGTCAACAGCAGTGGGCGACGTTCCACCTTGGCCTCGAACGGGACATCGTATTCGAAGGGTTCGGGTGCCTGTCCGGCGGGTTGGTACTTGGTCAGCCGGGTGGTGTCGATCTGGACCTTGGCGAACACCGGCGAGCCGGCGTCGCTGCCGCGGAACTCCCCCATCTGCCATTGCTTGGTGAGCATCCACAGAGGGTCACGGAGCTCGGCGCGCAGCGCCCGGTCGAAGTTGATCGTCCGTGGCCGCCCCTCCACCCGGTTCCAGGTGGTGATCGACGGGAACTCCCGGCGGGCCAGCGCGGCCTGCATGTCGGTGACCGGGCGGGCGCTAGACATGGGCGGACTCCTCCAGGCGGGCGATCACGCCGTCAGCCGCGGCCAGGACGGTCGCGATCGAGATGCCGTAGCTCGTCGCGGCGCTGACGGTCGCCGGCAGCAGCCGTGCATACCCTGTCGCGTCGAGCTGCGCGGGCTCCACCGCACGTTTCTTGGCCAGGTCGAGCGTCTCGTTGACCGCGCCGACCAGGTCCTCCCACAGCCAGCTCCCGCTGCTGGACGCGGGGGTGACGAGCAGGATCGCCTGCGGTGGCTCGTTGTCGGGACGGGCGAAGTTGAAGGTCAGGCCGGTGTCACGTGTGGCGCTTGGCACGACCTCGGTCCATTCATCGAGCAGTAGCCCGCACTGGTTGGCGGTGGTGTCAAACGGGGCCGGGTAGCTGGCGGTGTAACAGAGCCGGTCGGAGTCAAGGGCGTAGTCAGGTGGCAGGGTCATCGCCACCCACGCATCGCCGGACTGGTAGGGGAACTGCGCCGGCACGAGCTCGAGGCTGCCGCCGCCGAGGGCCTGTGCCAGGGCCGCCACCTGCTCCCACCGTCCGACCGCGGTTCGCACGCGGGCCACGCCACCCACCCACTCGTCGACCGGGAAGTCCAGGCCAGCGGTGGAGGTCAGGTAGGACACGAGCGCTCCGCTGGCCCCGTCCTGGTAGGCGCTGTTCCACGCGGCGGCCTGGGACGCGGCCGGCGTGAACTCCGGGACGAGGGAGAAGTCTGAGCCGAACAGCGCTGTGGCGGCCGTCTGGAGCGTCTGGGCCTGAGTGGCGGGGTCGGCGGCAGCGTCGAAGGCGGTCAGCTGCGCGGTGGTCGCCGTGGTGCGGTCGCTGACCGCGGCGCCGAGTCCGGTGAGGATCTGCTGTACGTCCTGGGCTGCGCTGACGCAGCTGTCCTGCGTGGTGTCGACGGTGAAGGGCTGGGAGTCAAAGGCGGTGAGCGGCAGCAGTGCCTGGACGGCGGCGATCGCGGCCGCGACGGTGGTGAACGGCTGGGTCTGCAGGGCGGTCAGCTCATCCTGGCGGGCCACGAACGCGGCGCGCATCGTGTCCAGTTGACCGCGCAGCGTGGCTGGGTCGGCGGGCAGGGCGGCAAGCGTGCCGACGGTCAGCACCTCGGCGGCGGCCAGTGCCTGGAAGCGGTCGACGTCAGAGGTGGCGGCCGGCAGGGCGTCATAGGCGGCGACGGCGGCGTCGAACTGCGCCAGCCGTCCGGTCCAGCGGATGGTCACGGCGGCCACGTCGGCCAGCAGCGAGCCGAGCGTCTGGGCTTTCCAGGCGTAGGCAAAGCCCCAGCCGCTCTGGGGCACGCCGAACCGAGCCGCCCGCTCCAGCAGACCGACCGCCGTGTCGAGATAGCCGTCGATCCCGCTGACGATGGTGGCGAGGTTGGTGGTGGTGTCGGCCAGCACCGGTGCGAGGGTGGCCAGCATGGTGGTGATGTCGGCGCCCAGCGCGGTGAGGTCGGCCAGCGGCGCGGCGATACGGTCGCGGTAGACGACAATGGCGGCGTTGTCCTGCAGGCTCGCGTCACCGTGGAGCATCACGTCGGTGGCCTGCAGCGGGCGGGCGCCGTGCACCAGCGCCGACAGGCCGCTGAACAGCGGCGCGGCTTCGAACACGCTCAGCGCTCCAGCCGGGGCGGTCATGTAGGCGATCGTCAGCTGCGCGTCGGGACGCGGCGCGGCCGTGGTCAGTGCGACGCGCAACACCCGGTCGTCGAGTTCGCTCATCGCCTGCCCGGCCTCGACGGTGATCAGCCCCAGCAGGTCCAGCGGGCGCAGACCAAGGTCGGCCAGGGTGACCGGCAGCGTCTCGGCGGTGCCGCTGACCGGATCGGTGTAGGAGACGGCGCAGCCGATCTGGGTCAGTGGCGGCAGCGTCTGGGCAAGCCACGCGTCCAGCGCCGGCTCGGCGACCCCGCGGGGCGTGGCGCCGGCGGGGGCGGACAGGCCGGGGGTCAGGTGCATGGCCACCCTGTGGGTCAGCGCGCTGCCGGGGGCGGGGGTCTGGACGACCTCGGGATCCGGTGGGAAGGTGCCGCTTGAGTAGGCGTCCAGCGTGGCGGCGACACGGGTGAAGTTGCCCTGCACGGCCTGGTGGACGCCCTCGGCCAGCGCGAGGTCGGCGATCGCATCGTGGAGGTCCAGCAGGGCGGCGGCCTGGCCGTCGATCGCCTCGGCGGCGGCGCTTGAGGCGGCGGGCAGCGTTCCGGCCGCCAGGCCGAACGGGTAAGTCGAGACGCCGCTTGACTGCATCTGGCCGGCGAGCTTTCGGCCGTCCAGCACGTTGCTGGCCTCGATCGCCTCGATCGGCACGTCCGGCGCGGTCTGGGTGGAGACCAGCGCGTCGGCGACCAGCGGAAAGGCCTTGCGCAGCGGATAGATGTAACTGTCGACCTCGGCCGTGGCCCACGCGTCATGGAGTCCGCGTTCAAAGCGGTAGCCCAGCAGCGCGCCGAGGCTCTGCCCTTCACGGATCCCCTCCAGGATCGAGAGCGCCAGCCGGACCCGGTCGGAGGACAGGTTGACCGACATCGTCTGCGGGTTGGCCGGCGTGGCGTTGGCCAGGTAGCCGCTGCGCAGGACCGCGGCCGTGCGGGCGTGCGGCAGCGACGGCGCGTGGATGTAGCCGCCGTTGGTGCTGTCGGACTGCAACGGGGCGGGGTCGGCGAAGCCGTCCTGCAGGTCGGTGGGCAGCTGCACCGGGGTGAGCACGGCGGTTGACGGAGTGAGGTTCTCAAGCCACGCGTAGGCGCCGAGGTAGACACCGAGCTGGGCGGTCCCGTTGGCGTCGTAGCGCATCTCCTGTAGCTGGGCAGCGACGAGGCCCAGCTGCCAGCTGTCAAAGCGGTAGCTGGCGGTGTCGATGTGTTCGGCGAAAACGCGTTCCAGCGCGGCGGTGGGGGCGTCGGCGAGCACCGCCAGCGCGCTGAGCTGGTCGGCGAAGTCGGCGGCCTCGCTGAGGGTGGGGTACTGGGCGGTGATGTAGTCGGCGATCAGCTGGTCGGGGCTGCCGGTGATCGTCGGTGCGGTCACGTACAGCTGGGCGAAGCGGCTTTCGCTGGTCCCCGCCGCGGCCTCGGCAACGTGGATGAACGGCGCTTCGTGGACCCAGGCGGGCCGTTGCGCGTCGGAGATCAGTCCGGCGGAGAGGTGCAGGCGGTAGCTGGCGCGGTAGTAGCCGAGCATCAGCGCGTGGCGCAGTTGCAGATAGAGCAGCGCCTGGGGGGTGGTGTCGGCGGTGAAGCCCTGCTCCAGGCGCAGCGCATCCAGCGAGGTTTTGGCGGCGGCGATCAACCAGCTGATGTAGTTCTCGCGTGCGTCGGTGTAGGCGCGGATGGGGTCGGTCTCCGACAGCGGGCGGTCGTCGATCACCGTGCTGATCTGGCGCGCGTCGAGCAGGAAGAAGTGGTTCATGATGTCCGGCCACGCGCCGCCGTCGTACCCCAGCTTGACCAGCAGCGCGGCGCCTTCGGCCTGCAGGGTCAGTTGTGACAGCTCGGTCGCGATCTGGGCGCCGAGTCCGAGCAGGCTGGCGGTGTGGAACAGCTGCTCGAGGCTCTCGGCGTACCGCGACCAGTACTCGACTGTCCCCGGGTGCAGGCCGATGATGTCCAGCAGCGTCTGCTGGGCGTCGCCGGCCTGGCCGACGTGGGCGGCCGCGTCGCTCATCGTCGTCCAGTCACCGTCGATGGCGCGTGACACGGCCAGCAGACCAGCGCGGAAGGCCAGCGCGGGGTCGAGCCGGCCGCGGCCCTGCGTGTAGGACAGGCGCGAGAACGCGGTGGTCGGCAGGATCCCGTAGGGCTGGGCGCCGACCGCTAGTGCCGGCACCGCGCCGCGGCCGCTGACGTAGGCGGTGAAGAACGCGCGGGCCTCGTCGATGGTGGTGTCGCCGAACACCGGGGTCAGCAGCGTGTCCATCCAGTAGCCGAGCGTGGCCGGCCACAGCGCGCGTTGCATGGCGCGGGCCAGCGCCTGATCGGTGCCGCCGGCGCCGTGAATGGAGGTCAGCGCCGTCGGGTCGATGCCGAGCAGTTCGGCCAGCCACTGTCCGTCGCTCTTGGCGTTGACGTCGGTGGTGGCGGTGAACAGTGGTGCGGCCTGTCGGTCGGCGAAACTCTCGGCGGCGTCGTCCAGCCGCGTGTACCCGGTGGTTGGCCCGCCGCTGTTGTGCGTCGGGGTGCCCTGTGACACCAGGGAGAGTCCGGCGCGTCCGGTGGCGTGGTGGGTGAGCAATTGCGCCAGCGCGGTGGCGCCGTCGGTGTCGCTGACCCCGGACTGCAGGCCGAGCACGATCAGCCGGTCGAACCCCTCTTGCGCCTGCGCGTCGGTGAGGTCCACGATGATCCCCATCCCCGCCGCCACGGCCGCGTCGAAGTCGACCATCCATTCAAGCTGGGCGGGGACGAATAGGTCGGCGCCGTTGGGGTGGATCGATTCGCTGGGGTCGGCGCTCGGATCCGGTCCCACGTACAGCGGGAGCGTCACCGGGCTGCCGAGCTGGGCGACCGTCTGCTCGGTGCCCTCATAGCCGAGGGCGATGAAGCGGTCAGGGAAGCACTCCACGCGCGGGGCGGTCGCCCACGATTGCGGGGTGGTTGCCGGGTCTGGGCCGAACACGAGAAACGCGGTCTGCACCGCGACCGAGGTGGTGGTGTCCGGGGGCGTCGGCGCATCGCTGAGGTTGGCCGGCACGTACTGCGCGACAAGGGTGGCTGCGTCTGCGCTGCCGACCGCTGCCTGCAGGGTGACCATCGCCTGCTGGGTGGCGGTGGCGTCACCGGCGGCCTGCCAGACCGACACCCAGTAGGCGGCTAGGGCGGCGGCGTCGAGGTCGCTGGACGGGGTCTGGGTCGCGATCACGAGGATCTCGTCGGTGGCTGCGGCCTTGCTGGGAGCAGCGGCCAGGTTGGTCGGCTGGTAGGTGTCGACCAACCACCCGGCGCGGCCGGATCCCACCGCGGCAACCAGGGCGGTCCACGCGCCCTGCTCGCCGTCGGTCAGGCCACCGGCACTCCAGATCGCTTGCCAGTAGCGCTGCACGGCCGCCAGCTCAGAGACCGACAGTCCGGCCTCGAAGGTGTCGATGGAGCAGTCGTCCGGGAAGATGCGGATCCACAGCTGGTGGCCGGTCGCGGGCGCGGCGGCGGTCGGGTTTGCGGCCTGGTCGATGGCGACGGGTTTGCCTCGGTCTGACGCGGTGACAAAGCGCGTCTCCAGCCGGACGGGGAAGAGCGCGATCGGCGAGCGGTCCGGCATGGTCGCGACCGACCGGCGGGGGTCCGGTGCGGTGTCCACGTCGGTCATCAGCTGAGCATCTGGTCGGCGTGGACGGCGACCATGATCGGCGCCCGGTAGAGCAGGTAGGCCCACCGCGCCGCGCTGACCGCGGCGCTGTCGACCTCCAGGTCCTCGGCGCGCTGGGTGGCCATCTGCGGGTCGGCGGTGGACAGGGTGACGTGGGCGAGGCTGCCGGAGTCCAGGAAGTCACCGGGTTGACCGCCGGGTTGGGCGTCGTCCCAGGTGAGGTCGTCGAAGACCTCCAACGTCCCGGCGTCCAGTTCAAGCCCGAAGCGGGGCTCGCCGGGGCGTTCGCGGATGACGAAGAACCAGCCGGGGTCATCGCCGGGATGCTGGCCGCTGTCACCCTTGGCCTGGGCGATGGTGAGGTCGAAGCCGAAGAAGTAGATGTCCGGGTCGGCCTTGGCCTCATACAGCGGGCTGCGCACGACCGACGGGTCGGTCATAGGCGGGTCATCGTTGTCGACCAGCGTGCGGGGCTGGCTGGTGTCGATCTGACCGTCTTTCATCACCCACGCCGCCCGCTGGGCGTAGATGACCGCGGTGGGGTATTTCTTGAGCAGCTCACCGCGGATCACCAGCACCGCCTGCTCGCCGGTCTGTCCGGTCGCCTCGCGGTTGTTGTGAGTGCCGAGCGCCGAGGTCAGCGGCCAGGTGTGCAACTGCGGGATGTCGTACAGCTTCTCCTTGAGCGGGTCGCCGCTCAGTCCCTCGGAGTCGATGTAACTGCGCACGTCCCAGAACTGGCGGAAGTAACTGCCGCGCTGGTCGGTGGGGTACTCGCGCCACAGCAGCGTCCGGGCGAACTCGTGGTTGAGGCCGACCATGTAGGACTCGATGAACTTCTGGTTGGTCTCCACCAGCGTGATGCTGTTCTCGGAGATCAGGTTGATGTTCGGCAACAGCAGCTCGATCGACCGCTCCTTCAGCGGCTCGTACATCGGCAGGTCGATCTTCGGATAGGCCATCACCTCGCCGAATGACTCGGTGAGCTGGCCGGCGATCCAGGCCGGGATGGCGATGTAGGACAGGGCGCGGCGTGGGATCACGGTGACCGGCTCACAGCCGGCGATCAGCTTGTCGGTCAGTTGCGGCAGTGCCAGGGTTTGGGGTTCGAAGTCCGGCGCCACTTCGCGGCTGGCCTGCAGCAGCGTGTAGGAGTCGGTCAGCGCGGCCTTGAAGCGGGTGGCGGTGGCGCTGTCGGTGGTCCCGATCGTCGGGGCCGGCGTGGCGCTCACCGGCAGCACGATCTGAAAGTTCGGACTGTCCGGCAGCTCGGCGACGCTGGCCGGGGTCTGCCCGGTCTCGGTCAGCGCCGCGGCGCTCTGACCGGTGGTCTGGGCCTGCTTGAGCCACTGGTAGACGACGAGCACCGCTGCTCCGAACGACGCCGCCAGCTTCAGCGCGCGGCGCAGCGGCAGGCTGAGGATGATCTCGATCACGATCAGGGCGGCGATCACCAGCAATGTCTGCGGCCCGCAGCCGGGCGTGTTCAGCAGAGTGGTCACCCAGCCCGGCAGCCCGGTGGGCGCGCTCTGCGCAGCGGTTTCGGCGGCGGTGGCGAATCCGTCGACGGTCGGCGCATCCTGGGGCGGTTGCTTGGGTGGGGCGGCGCTGACGGTGCCGGCGTTGACGCGGCTGAGCAGGTTGTCGGCGGTCACCGTGGCGTCGAACGGCAGCGAGCGCATCAGCCGACCGCCGGGTCGCAGCACGCGTCGCATCGCCGGTGAGGTCAGCGCGCCCTGCACGCGGCTGAGTGACTGCTGGTGGGCGATCGTCGTCGGGCTGGCCATCACCCGGGAGGTCAGTGGCGAGGTGATCAGGAAGGCGCGTTCGGCGCTGACCGCGGCCAGCGGTTTGAGGTGGACGTCGTACCAGCGGGTCGAGACGGCGATCGACAGGTGCAGTCGACGGATCAGCTGGTTGGCGGCCAGCACGTCGCCGATCTGCTGCCAGGCGTCGTTCATGTAGGGCTCGACGTTGGCCTGCACGACCGCGGTCCCAAACGCGGCGGGCACGCGGAATCCGGGATCCAGGTTCAGGCGGTGCACCCAGTTGGTCGGGTTGGGCGCCGGCGTCCCGTCCTGGTTGGTCAGCAGCCGCTGGGTCAGCGAGGGCCAGCGTCCGTAGAGCGGCGAGGTGATCAGCGGATCCGGGTCAGCGGTCAGCCCGGCGCCAGCGTTGGCGGTGCTTGAGTCCTGGACGCTGTAGGTGTCAGGCAGGTCGATGAAGGCCGCCAGCGCCGTTTCGAACGGCTGCGGGTAGGGCTGGTCCCAGTCGGCGTAGGCGTTGCGCTGGGCCAGTTCGTCGGCGGTGAGGTCCTGGTCTGGGACCTGCAGCGCTCCGCCCAAGCGCAGCACCCCGCTGTCTCCCGGCCCGGGGATCGCCGGGATGTTCGAGCCCGGGTCCTGGACGTCAAGGTCACGGGTGCCGACGCGGGCGTCCACCGGACGGGGCGTGAGCTGACGCACGAGGTACTCGAAGTCGCCGGTCGAGCCGGTGCGGAAGTACCAGCTGTAGTAGTAGGGGTGCTGGGTCGGTTGCGGTCGACCGCTGTAGTCGCTCCACGCCGAGGAGGTCGCGTCGGGTGCGCCGGTGGGATCGAGCCCCAGGCCGGCGAGACGGCCGGCCTCGAAGGTGGGGATCACGAACGCGTGGTAGCCGGTTTCGGCGGCCAGGCGGCGCGCGCACAGCAGCCGGGAGTAGGCGACGTCCGGGTTGGCCTTCAGTGCGGCTTCGAACTCGGAGACGACCGTGGCCACGTCGGTGCTGACCAGCTGGGCGGCGCTGGCCGCCAGCGAGTCGTTGACGTGGACGTGGGCCCAGGCCCACAGTTCGTCGGCCGGCGGCAGCGCGCTGGCATCATGGAGGTTGATGAACGGCAGCGGCCCCTGGCCGGTGGACTGCCCAGCGTCGTACTCGCTGTCGGCGAGCACGATCAGGGTGATCCAGGGTCGCAGTTTCAGGCCGCTGGCGTCTGGCGCGGCCGGGGTGTAGCGCCACGGAAAGTCGGCGTCGTAGAAGTCGATCGCCGGCATGTAGTTGTTCTCGAAGTTGGTGATCCAGTCCAGCGGCTCGGTCTTCACCACCGCGCGGCTGTCGATGCCGACCACATCCCCTGGGCCGTAGAGCTGCACCTGCTGAGTGATCGTGTCGGTCAGTTCGCTGCCGCCGCCCACCGGGTCGCCACTCAGTTGGACCGACACCCCGACCGAGGCCCGGGTCTTGACCGAGCTGTCGCCGTCCTGGCTGGTGATCGTGTTGGCCACGCCCTCCCGCAGCCATGGCAGGAAGGTGTAGGAGGCCAGGGTGCTCACGCTGCCACCTCGCTGGCGGGCAGGACGTGCAGGGCGCCGCTCAGGGACGGGTCGGCAGTGATGGCCCGGGCCATGTGATCGGCGGCCGCGGTGGCACTGGTGAAGGAGGCGTCGGCGCCCAGGGCGACGTTGGTGGCGGTCTGCGCCACCACGTACTGCTCGGCCGAGAGGTCGACGGCCCCATCGAACGGGTGGGTCTGGGCGTTGACGTAGCCCGACAGTGGTGAGTGGGCGACGCTCGCTCCGGCCAGCAGGTGGCCGAACAGGGCGCCGTTGGCGGTCAGCAGACGCAGCCGCGACTCGCGCAGCTCGGTGTCGATGATCGTCAGGTCGTAGCGGACGATCCGCGTGACCGCGATGCCGGAGGCGTAGTCGCCCTGTGCGGCACCGAGTTCGATCCCGCTGTCCTGCAGCTGGAAGGCGGGCTGGGAGAGCTTGGCCGCATCGGAGAAGTCGTTGTACTGGGAGGGCGCGAAGGAGTCCTGCAGTTCGCCGCGCTTGGCCATCGCCCCCGGGGCGGCGGTGAGCGAGAAGCGGTTGGCGTCACTGGCCGACTGGTTGCCGACCTTGCTGATCGTTAGGTCCAGCGGGACCGCTCGCTGGCTGATCAGCAGCGTGCCGACGGGGTGCAGGACGAGGTCGGTGTCGTCGGCGTCAAGCTTGCGCAGGGAGACGAGCAGGTTGGACGTGCTGGGCAGCACCGCCTTCCAGTTGGTGCGCTTCTGGAACTCGGCGTCCAGCATCGGCATCACGTCGACCGGTGGCAGCGTGGTGTTGCGGCTGTCACCCCAGGTGAAGTCGATCGGGATGCTGATCGAGAAGAAGAAGAACGACAGCGAGCCGCTGCCGCTGACATGCCACGGGGTCGGCCCGTCGACGGTCAGCGAGATGCCGATGCCGAACAGCCCCAATCCGAACACCGACACCGAGAACGACGTGGAGATCGACACGCTAAAAGCAAACGGCGAGAATTGGATCAGCGCGTCAAAGCTCGAGGACCCCTGAACGTTGCAGGCGCTGAAGCCGAAGTAGTAACTGCTGGAGGCACCGAACTGGACGGTGTTGCTGGTGACCGCGAAGTACCCCTGACACTGGATCCGGGCAAACGACTCGTTGATGATGTCGACCTCGACGCGATCCGGGACCGGGAACGGCAGCGGCGGCGGGTTGAACTGCGGGTTGAAGCCACCGACGGACACCACGAAGTTGGCGTTGTCACCCCAGGCGACGAGCAGCCCCATCCCGCCCTGGATGGTGATGAACAACAGGTGCGAGTCGTACAGCTCGGCGAAGAAATAGAGACGCTGCTTGTCGAACTCCAGCGCGCCGGCGAAGTTGACCTGTAGTTTGAGGATGGCCAGTTCGTCGGCCGGCAGGGCCAGCTCCAAGATCCCGAGGATGGCGATGTCCCCGGGTGGGATCTCGACGATGATCCCCAGTGACACGCTCACCAGCGTGGGCTCTCCCCAGCCCAGCTTCGCCATCGGGCCGATCAGGAAGGTCCCGTCCTGCGGCGGGAAGATCGCGCGCAGATCGCTGATGATGCGGTCCGCGTTGGCGATCACGTTCTGCGGGAACATGATGCTCTCGATCGCATCGCTCTTGACCGCGTCCATCAGCGGCTGGAAGAGCATCGAACGATTGAGGCCAACCAGCCCGCCGACGGCGTTGAGGGTGAAGCCGAAGCCGAGCTGAATCCCCGCTCCGAAGTCGGCGGTCAGCACCAGCAGCAGCGAGAACCCGGAGGAGCCGTCGGGAAGCTTGGTGTCGATCAGGCCGACCGCGGTGACGGTGACGATGTCCAGCAGCTCCAGCTGCAGCACCCCGGAGTACTGGCCGTGGGCGGAGTCGACATCGAGGAAACCGCCGCCGGAGATGACCGCGAGGTCCAGTGAGAGCCCGACGCCGGTCGGTGGCTTGAACCCCAACGACAGGTCCACCGGGCCGAGGTTGCCGCCGGAGCCCGGGAAGGTCGCCCGGACCTCCAGCCCGAGGTTGTCCACCTCGGCCTGCAGCGGTCCAAGCGCTCCGGAAATCGTGGCGCCGACATCGATCGGCAATGCGCCCGCGGCCGGCGACAGGGCGATCGTCGCCCCGCTGACGTCGATCGGGCCGATCGAGACGTGCAGTGGAAGCTTGATCTCCAGCGCGCTTGAGCCCGAGAAGTAGAACCCGGTCTTGCTCGAGAGGCCAACGCCGAAGTTGAAGGTGGCCTGGATGCCGCCGTCGGGGAGGATCGAGGCGATGAAGCCGTCAGCCTCGCCGGAGCCCGGTTTGATCTGCAGTTGCGCGCCCTGGAGGGCCAGCTCACCGAAGAAGTCCAGGGCGTTGTCGCTGGCCAGGCGGATCCCGGTGGTGAGCGAGGCGCTGTCGATCGACAGGTGACTGGCGTCTAGCGAGCCGACCAGGACCGTCGGCTGGTTGGCGGTGGAGGTCAGTACCACGGCCAGCGCGTTGCCGGTCGAGCCGCCGGGGGTCAGGAGGTCGAACTGGAGGGTGGGCGTGGCGCCGGGGCGGATGAGCACCGCCGCGCCGTTGCCGAGGTCGACCGGGGTGGTGAGGCCAAGCGACAGCGTGTCGGTGAGCTGAAGCGTGGGCACGTCGATGTCCGGGGCGAAGACCAGACCGGCAAAGCCAGGCTGCTTTCCCCCGCCGGTCGGGAGCATGTAGAGGCCGAGGCTCAGGCCGAACGCCGCCGGGCCGCTGGGGTCTCCGATCAGTGGGATCAGCCAGATCCAGTCCTGGACTTCGTCGGTGGGTATGGCACTGCCGGTCAGGGCGGTCCGCACCGGGTCCGGGACCGGTACGGCGCTGCCCACCAGGCCGATGCCGTCGATCAGCGAGCCGACGCTGTTGAAGAAGTCCTCGGTGTCGAAGGTGGCCGACCCCCACCCCCAGGCGTCGGTGAGGACCTCGGTCGGCTTGTTGAACACCTGGCCGAGGTTGTTCCAGTTGATCGAGCGTTTGGTGTACCCGGGCCGGCTGCCGCTGGCCGCCACCGGCGTGACTGAGATGACCCCCAGGACGCGCAGGGGCCTCCCCCACTGCGGCTGCTGGTCCAGCAGGTAGTCGACGAGCAGGAACTCCAACAGTTCGTCGGCGAACTGTCCGGCGTCGACCCCGGGCGGGAACGCAGCGCTCTGGCTGGACAAGGCGTTGATCGCGCCGATCACGCCGCCGATGGCGCTGATCACGCCCTCCACGGTGGACGCGTCGACCTGCCCGGCTTCCAAGAGCTTGACCAGCGACGCGACCGGGCCGGCGATGGCGGCCACCGGCGCGGGCAGCGAGTCCAGCGACCAGCCGAGCTCGATCGCGAACGCCGCAAATGCCTCCGGTGAGCCGAGCGCGTCCTCCAGTGGCGACAGCGCGAGGCCGACCTGTTCGGCCAGTTGTGCGAGGGTGTCGCGGTCGGCCATGGTTCCGGTCGCTCAGGGCGTGTTGTAGAACAGCGAGCCGTCGCTCGTGCTCAGGTTGGTGGTGACCGGGTCGGTGACGCCGGCCATCGGATAGAAGTTGAAGATGAGGTTGTCGCTGGCCAGGTCGTGGCCGCTGACGATCGGCACCAGCACGGTGTAGACGTGCTGGACACCGGTGCACTTCAGGGAGTTGGTGCCGGGGGTGAAGTTCCAGGTGAGCTGGTCGACGAAGTCGTCGACGCTGCTGAGGGCGAACCGCGTGTACACCGGGAACGGGTGCGTGGAGGCGTACATCGGATCGGTCTTCAGGACGGTCCGGAGCGTGTCGAGGTACTGCGCCTTGGGTGGCATCGGGGTCAGCGGGTCGATGGTGTAGGTCCACGGCCGCGTCGGGGTGTGGCGGAACTCGGCCTCCAGCTGCACCTGCTTCAGGGTGCCGATCTGCATCCCCAGGTTGATGTACAGGTTCTTGACGGTGCGCTCCCCCGGGCTGACGTTGTCCGGCACCCAGTCGGTCCAGTTGGTGGCGGGGACCGCAGTGCCGTCGTTGAAGGAAAGGTTGGCGGCGGTGAACCCGGCGACGACGGCGGCCTTGTTGGCCATCGCCGTCTTGTTCACGAACTCAAACGAGTAGGCCAGGTACTCCATCATCCCGGTGTTGACGAACTCGTAGAGCTTGTGGAAGTGCTTGGGTGCGGTCAGCCCGGACTGGCCGCCGAACGCCGTCTTGAACTCGTCGACGAACGGCTGTGCGATGCCGATGCGGCAGCCGCGGAAGTTGACCTTCATCGCGGTCAAGGTCCCGGTGGAATCGGTGTTGACCTTCGTCGGGATGACGATCGATCCCGCGGTGACGCCCGTGCCAAGCGGGTCGCTGGCGCCCGGCACCGCCGCCTGGACGACCTCGTAGAAGGTGCCCGGATCGGGGCCTCCCCCACCCCCGTGCTGGGTCTTGTCGATGTGGATCTGCATCCACGCCCGGTCATTGCCGTGGGAGACGATGAACAGGTCCCCGGCGGGCATGGCGAGCCCCGACGTCGCGTTCAGGTACTTCAGGAAGTCGGCGATCGTCGTCAGCCCGGCCGCCTGCACCACCTTCGTGTTGGGGCGCAACGCCAGCAGCTTGCGCGAGTTGGCGTAGTACGGGTGCGTCCCCGGTGAGAACGCGTAGTCCACCTCAGAACCCCGCCGCGACGCGGCTCGGCGTGGACGGTCGTCGTCTGGAGACGTCGGTTGCCATCGGTCCCTTGGTCTCGATCCGGCCTGACGGCCGGCCCCCAAGCGCCGCCCCCGCGGCGCTCACGACCATCATTACCAGAGTCGCGAAGGCGCGTCAACCAGTAGGGCCGGCGTTTTCAAACGGCTAGATAATGGTGCGAGAGGACAGGTCGCGCGGCCGGGCTAGGCCAACCTCAGCCCGCCCGCTCCGCTGAGGCAAGACCTCGGCGGGCGAAGGCCGAGAGCACGGCCACCGCGGCCGCCAGGGCGATGAAGGCGGTCGCCACCTCGACGGGGGTGCCGGCCAGCAGACCCCTACCGGCTTCAAGTACCGGCGTCACCGGATTGAACTTGGCGACGTCGTGGATCCAACCGGTCAGCAGCGAGAGCGGCACGTACACCGGAGCGAGGAACAGGAGCACGAAGATCGGCATCTGAATCACCGCGCCGGCCTGCTCGGTGCGCAGGAACATGGCCAGACCGATCGCCCACAGGGCGGCCGCGAGGTTCATGATGATTCCGAGGCCGAGCAGACCGAGCAGCTGGATGCCGTTACCGCTGACGTTCATCCCGGCGATCAGCGCCGCGATGGTGACGACGATGCCGGTAAGCGCCCAGCGCAACAGCGTCCCGACGGCGTATCCGGCAACGATGCCGCTGCGCCGCGGGGCCTATGAGCAGTCGCCGGGCAAAACCGGAGTCGAAGTCCCGCGCGACCGCGAACCCCGTGAACACTCCGCCGAACGCCGCCGACTGCAGGAAGACGAAGACGAACTGAAACGCCGTGTAACCCGCCGCATAGTGAAAGTTGGGGACGTCACTGATCCGTGACAGGCCACCGGCGAAAGCGACCAGGAAGAACAGCGGAAACACGATCGACGGCACAAGGAGCGCCGGGTTGTGGACGGTGTTGTAGATCGAGCGCCACGCGACTCCCCGCGCGACGTTGACGAAGCGCATCATGTGCGGGTCAGCCTCGACTTCATCGACGCCTGTGCGAGCCCCAGGGCGATGACGAGGATCACCGCCGCAAAGCCGAATCCCAAGGCCAACGCCTGCGCGTCCCAGCCGACAATGACGACGCTGCGCAGTCCTTCGAGCAGATAGGAGATCGGGTTATAGGTCGCGACATCGCGAAACCACGTCGCCTTGATGAGGTTGCGCGGCAAGCTGGAAGAGCTGAGGAACAGCGTGACGAACAGCAGCGGGAAGATCCCCTGCACGGCTTCGCCGGTGCCGAAGCGAACCGCGAGCAGCACACCGATGCTCGCGAAGGCGAACGCGATGAGAATCGACAGGGCCAGCAGCACGAACGCGCCTCCGATCCCGGTGACGAAGGTGACCCCGAACGCCAGGCCGACGAGCAGGTACACGATCGCCTGCACGACACCGAGGACCAACGCGCCGCCGAGCAACGCCTCCCCCCGCACCGGAGTCATCGCCAGACGATTGAGAAACCCGCTCTCGATGTCCTTGGCGAGATCGACCCCGGCGGTGATCGAGACGAACATCGCCCCCTGGACGAACGGCATCGCGATCAGGAAGTCGCGGTAATCGTGGGTGGGAAAGCCCGGGATCAGCGTCGCGGAGCTGAGCGCCGAGCCGTTTACGCGATGGCCCTGGCAGACGCGCTCGGGATCAACCTCGTCGAGACGTTCCTGGCCTTCATCCAAAGCGATGCCGAACAGCGCCACCGGCTGCTCGATATCGCTGGCGGCTCGGGATTGCTCGCCGAGGTCACCGATGAACTCGCCGACACATCGCCGGACGCCGACGAGCAGGCTCCCGTGCCAACGCCTACTGCCGGGGTGGACGAGGTCAGCTGTGAGACGCTGGCGACCCCACCCGATGCGTCGGCGCCCGCCGCGCCGCTCATCCCGCTCCTTCGCTTTGACGAGTTGACGATCGACGGCGAGCCGGCGCTCATCACTGGCGCCGTACCAGGCAACCACGCCACCAACGGTGGTGGACGTGGCGCGAACGATTCAGAGAGCCCCATAGCCGGCTATATGTATGCGACCGCTGACCTCGAAGGCGCGGGGGGCGATCTCATCGTCGACGTGCATAGCCCGGCAACGATTCGCGCGGCCGTAGAGACCAGCAGCGTAGTCGCCGACGTCATGACCGGTTTGGAGGCACTTGGAATCAGTCGGCTCTTCCCGGGGGTTCGACATCCTCACGATCGTCGACGGGCGGCCAGGACGGCTCATCGAGCTCAAGTCCTCTGGCGTCGACGCTCGTGTCCAGGTGATGAGTTGAAACGAGTGGAAGACGGCGAAGGCCAGCAAACCTCGGTCGAGCTTCTGGCTGTACCTCGTTGGCAACTTGCGCGCGGACCTTCCTCACGCTCTCCCGTGCGTGCGCGCGATCCACGACCCGTTCGCGACCCTCGTGGCCAATGAGGTCTCTGACCATCTGGTCCGTCGTGCCGTCCAGCTGCGCGTGCGCGAGTTCAAACAGGCGGAACATCTTGATCTTGGCGTTGCGCGCAAGAAGCCGGATGGCTGAGACACCTCGAACGGGCTCAGACCGCACGTCGAATAAAGGGGTCGCACAGGGTCTGCCGCACGGGTGAACACGTGACAGCAAGCAAGAAACGTGCACGTCGTGCGGACAGCTCGGGTTCGCCTGCCGGTCATTTCCCACCTGAGCGTCCGCGACGTCGGTGCTCTCTTTCGCCGCGGCCGCCCACGGAAGGACGTGCCTGGCGGCGGGGCCGACGATCGCATTGATCGGCCGCCCTACACGTCGATGACTTTCCGTTGCGCGACGAAGCACTCGTCCGCCGCGGGCCGCGCTGGCGAGCGCTTCGCCGCGAAAGGAGTCGTCAGGGCGATACCGATCCTGACGCTCGCTACCAACGGAAAGCACACGCCGGCGGTGGCGAAGCCGGACGCCTCCTTCCGCCCACGAGCAGGCGTCACCGGCCAGCATGCGAGACGACTCCTTCGCCGCTGATCCAGTCGTCCGCGCCAACGGCTTCAGACGGCTGGTGTCCGCGGGATCCAGCCACGAACGCGCTCCGGACCGTGTTCGCTACGGGTTGGGATCTGCCCGCGGACCGGGTATTCGCGCGCAAACCGGGGGTCCGCCCGGCTCGTCGTCGTCGGGAGCCCGTTCGCCCGCGAAAGCAGTTGCCTCCTGGCGGCACCGTGCGGCGGAAGAGCGTCCCCACAAGCCGGGGTGAAGTGGTGCCCCCGCCTCATTACCATGGGCCTGTGAGCGGCCAGAGAGTGCCCGGTGGGGTGGTGCATAAACTGCCCGCGGACCTGCGTAAGGCGCTGATCGCCAACGCCACGGCACTCGATGCCTGGAAGGACATCACGCCCTTAGCCCGCAACGAGTTCATCTGCTGGGTCGAGGATGCCAAGCAGGAGACCACCCGAGAGCGCCGCATTCGGCGGACCCAGGAGGAGCTGGAGGAAGGCCAGCGCCGGCCCTGCTGCTGGCCGGGGTGCAAGCACCGCGACCGCACCGGCAGGTAGCGGCCCGCGAGCACCATTTGTCGCCTCTTCCGAGGACCAGTGCCCATCGCCAAAAACGGCCTACCCGTCTGCGTTCTCCCAAAGAAGGCCCCTGTCCCGGATGAACCAAACGTTCGGCCCCAACCGGACGGACCCTTCAAACGCCATTTTCATGCCGCGAGGAACAGGGCGCTCCGTGCGATGCGGCGTGAGTCCCGCTCTCGCGTCAGCGCGGGTACATTCGCGCCACTTAGCGACGATGCTCGGCGTGCTCGGTAAGCACCACGAGGAGCCATCTCTTCGTGTCGGTCGACGTCGGCGCCTTACCGGCAAAGCAGAAGCCGGCCAGCGACATCGGCCGCGTTGCTCCTTCTGCTCAGGACGGCCCTGTGGTCGAGACGTGCGTTGGGGAAGTGATCGCCGGCGCTGTTCGGACTTGGGCTCTGGCCAGCTCGTTTGCCGGACATTCGGCGAGCGCGGTCCACGGAAGGCTCTCAGCAGCTCAGGATCCTGGTCTCAAGTAACAGCGGGATAGCACCGTTACGTCCGCGTTATCGGTCGTACCGTAACGTGAGCCGCCGATCGATTTAGGAGTTCCAGGCCGTGCATCGCCGGAGTACCCCCAGAGCATCGAATGGCCGCCGCGCGTTTGCCGTCTTGAGCTGCGCGTTGGCGATCGCTGCTTGCGGGTCCTCGGGCAAGTCGAGCACCGCGGCTGGGACGGGCACGACGAGCGGGTCGACCCAGTACGCCCAGGGGGTCAGGTTCTCGGACTGCATGCGCTCGCACGCGGTGCCGAACTTTCCCGACCCGAGCCCGAGCGGCGGGCTGCCAAGCGGCAGTCTGGCCGGGATCAGCCTGGGGTCGCCGGCATTCCTTTCAGCCAAGCAGGCGTGCGACAAGCTCGAACCGGGCGGCGGCACGGCGCCGCGGCTCTCTGAGAGCCGAAAGTTGGCGGCGCTCGCCTGGGCGAAGTGTGTGCGAAAGCACGGCCTGCCGGATCTCCAGGACCCGACGTTCCCCAGCAGCGGCGGGATCGTTATCGAGCGACTGAACCTTCAGTCACCGGCGGTCAAGGAGGCCAAGGCTGCGTGCGGGGTACCCTGACCTCGATGCCGCACTGGATGGCCGCTGCGGCGGTCGCGTAGCCGGCGCGCAGGGAGTGCCCGGAGAGGAACGTGGGGGGGAGGCCGGCGGCCTGGGCCCGGCGTTTGACGATCAGCGCGACGGACTGGTCTGAGAGGCGCCGGTCGGTGAGCTTGTCGCCGCGGCGCATCTGTCGGAACACCGGGCCACGGCGGATCCCCGACATCACCGCGGCGACCGCCCCGGAGTCGCACGGGTTCGGGCGATCCTGGGCGCGGTGCGCGGCCGCGATCGCCGCCGCGCGGCGCCCGATCGTCACCGGCCGAAAGCCGCGGTCGGCCTCGGAGGCCAGGAACGCTGCGACGCTCGCCGGCGCCGCCGGGATCGCCCGCGCGCCGCGCTCGGCGCACCAGGTGGCGAACACCAGCCAGTCGCGCTCATACGCGCGCCTCGTCGACGGCGCGAGTGCGCTCGCCGCGTAGCCCTCGGCGAGCGCCAACTCGCGACGGAGCTCGGCTGGCGCCGGCTGGTTGATGATGGCTGGGAGGTGCTCCTCGGACATGGTTAGGTAGCGAGAACGTCGCTCTCGCCTACCTAAGGATCGCCCGACAGCGCTTAAGAACAAGGTGCCAGCGCGGGCGCGGCCCGTTGCGCTTGCTCGAACAAGGCCGCTGGCTCGAACAGGCCGCTGGCTCGGGCGGTGCGCTCCGGCTTTGACGATCCTGTCTATCACCCTAGTCACAGTCCGAATAGGTGGGTTTATCCGGGAAATTTCTCACCAGATCGTCCGACTCCTCCTTACTCCAGGGTCCCCAATGGGTTAGGGAAACGGAGTTCCTCAACGCTCTGGTGTCGTCCGGCTCGGATGCAATCTTTTTGCTATGCGCGATGGTGCGGACGGCAGCGTTTCGGCGGTATGGGCTGCGGGCTTTGCCGGCGAGCGCTCGCCCGAGTCGTCTTTTACCCGCCGTCGCGACGGCGCCGCCGCGCGTGAGCGCGCGCTTGGCGTTGGGTCGCCTGGCTGGCCGTGGGAGGCGCTGGAGGATCTGAAGGCTCAGGAGGTTCGTCTGTACGCGTTGGGCTGGGGTGATCATCTGCCGGTGGAGGTGCGCGAGCGGCTCGAGCTTTTGCACGAGCGTCGGTTGCGGCTTGAGGCACGGCTGGATGCGTTTTGATGGCTAGCAGTGGGGTCAAGAACCGATCGGAGATCTTGACGCTTTTGACTCCGAGAGGCCTGGTCCAGGTCGCTCATCAGCAGTGGCGTTCGCATCGTGCGAAGAGTCGCTGGGAGGAGGTGTGGGTCGCGCGGCGCCGTGGGCAGCTTGATTGGCGTCAGTCACCGAGCGCCCGCGAGGCGATTGGGCAGGCGCTGCTGTTGGCGGCCGGTAAGCATCCGGCGTGGCTGTTGGAGGTTGCCGACCGGGCGCAGCGCGAGCTGGGCAGGGTGCGAGCGGCCCAAGATGCCCGGGATCGGGGTGGCGCGGATGCGTCTTGAGGGCATCGAGGCGGGTGACATCGTCGAGGTGGCGCATCGTTCCGGTCGACGGTTTTTGGCGTTTGTGACCGGTCCGGCGGCGGGCGGGTTGGCGATCAAACCGTTTGATCGCGGTGTCAGCTACTACAGCTGTCGCGCGCGTGAGGTGGCGGTGCATTGGTCACGCCGCGGCCGTCCGCGCGCTAGCGAGGAGCCGGCCGAGGCCTCGCCGCTTCAGCTCGAGCTCGACACGACCGGTCGATCAGCGCGCGCGTTTTGACCGCTGGCGGGAGCGACGGCGTCGGCGCAACAAGCTTGACGTTGCCCGCGGGCGGGCGCGTTGAGCTTTCTTCAGCCGCTCAGCGGGCGGCGGGTGTGATGATGCGAAAGAGCTCCGCGACGCAGCGGACCTACCGTGGCATCTACGAGCGGTTCGCTGGCTGGCTCTCAGAGCACGTGGATGCGGCGCCCGCGTCAGTTGACGCGTTTACGCCCGAAGCGCTGGTCGACTACCTGGACGGGCTTGAGCGACGCTGCTCGGCTTCGACGGTCAACAAGGAGCGCGCGGCGTTGCGAAAGCTCGCGCGCTACCTACTACCAGGTCGGGCTGATCGACGCGACCGTGATCTTGATGGTCGAGATCCCGACCGTCCATGACACTGCGCCTGCCCGCCAGGGACTTGACCGCCAGGCCTGGGAGCAGGTCTTGACCGTCGCCCGGGCTCGGCTCGCCGGGTCGCCACGGGCGCGCTGCTCACCGATCGCTGCCGGGCGCGATCTCGCGTTGATCGAGACGCTCGGCGGGGCAGGCCTTCGCTCACACGAAGCACGCTCGCTGCCTACCGATCCCTTTGATCAGGGACGATCGGATAACCAGGGTGGGTCGGTGTATCTGCGCGTCCACGGTACGGGCAACAAGCTGCGTTCGGTGCCTCTGTTCGCCGGTGTCGCTGACTCGCTTGAGCGCTGGCGCGACCTGCGCGAACAGGTCCCAGAGCTGGCCTGCGACCCGTGGTTGTTTCCGCGGCTTGGTCGCCGCCGACGCGACGGATCGTTTCCCGATGCCGGCGGGCAGCTGTCCACCAACGCGATGATCCGGATCGTGCGGCCGGTCATGCTCGCGGCCGGCGTCGCGCCCGCCCAGGCGCACCCGCACACTCTTCGCCACACATTCGGCCGGCTCTACATGGCCGCGCCGGGAGCCGAGCTCTCGCGCCTGCAGCGGATCATGGGACACGCCTCGCCTGAGACCACCAGCCGCTACGTTCACCACAGCGTCGAGGAGCTCGGCGCCGAACGCCGCCGCATCGACCGCCTCCGACACGACCCGCTCGCACGCCACCAGCAGCGGCGGCGGGACCGCTCACCAGCAACCTAATCTGATCGACGACATGGCCAATCCCGCCCGCCGTCCGCCCGACACAACAGACGAGTTCCTCACCGTCGCCGAGATCGCGGCCATCTTAAAGCTCAATCAGCAGACGATTCGAAACTGGATCGACAACGGATCCCTTCCCGCCCTTCGCATCGGTCGGCGGGTACGCGTCATCCGCCGAGATCTAGACGAGCTGATCGACCGAGGCCGAACCGCGGCCGAGCCCCAAGTCGAAGCTGACAGCTTGGACCACGAAGCGTTCTGGGGTGGCTAGCACCTTTGAGCTCCGTCCGCCCCGCATGGTGGCCGTCGACCGATGCATTCCAACGCATCAGAATCACACCGAGATTCCGCTACAAGTCGAAATCCCGTCGTGACGACGACGCGCCGCTAGCGAAGAGACTTCCCGCTTCGCGGAGCGCAACAGCAACGTGGCGTCGGCGTCCACGGGAATCGACAACCTCCGAGTTCGTCGGTTCCGACCGCGTTCGACAGTAGATGCCAGTCGGCTGCTTTCGACCTCCGGTTGACTGTCCGCTAGCTGAGTCTGGGCAAGCATCCGTATCTGGCGGACTGGTGCTCGCACGCGTTTGCACAAGCGCGCCGGTTGGCCCGGTCGGGTTGAAAGCAGCAGCCAGCGCCCAGCGTCCCCCGCCACAGTCCTGCGGCCGGCGACACGGATCGGCGCGAGCGGATTTGGGCGATTCCACAAGTCCGTCGCCGGCGGCCCGGCGCCCGATCCGGGCGAGCGCTTTGTCGCCAAGGCACTCGTCAGGCTTGGCCGGGCCGAAACCGCAAAGCAGTCGCGGGCGGCGCCCCGCGTGGCACGTGCTGGGCAGTCGATATGCGCTTGGCTAGAGCCGTGCTTCTGCGGCTTCTTCGCGCGGCATTCATACGTCCGAGGCGTTTCTACTCTTTGGTCCGATGGACGAGCGAAACCTGAACCATGAGCTACCCAGCGGCCCCAGCCGGCCCGAGGATCGCGAGCCGCTGCGGGTCGGCCTGTTCCGCGCCCAGCGCCAGTACCTTGCAGACCACGTCTTTGCGATCGTCTCTGGCGGTGGCGAGCCGCCGAACGATGTGGTGCTGCGAGAGGCGTGGGAGGGGATCATGGATCTCCCAACTGACGTTCTGTTGCGGACAACTGACTTCCTGGGGAAGATCGTCGACGATCTCCATGACCAATGGGGCGGCTGGGTTCATTCGATGCCGGGACAGCCAGGCGACTCCGGCTTTATGTTCGAGCCAGCACTCGATGCGAGCGACGAGTTTCAGGCGGCACCCTTCGCAGCCATCCACGGCTGGTACCGCCAGGCGACCGCTGGGCTCCGGAACGCGCTCGAGGCGATGGTGTGCGGGTCGGCCCTGGCAGTCCGGAATGACACGGCCCGCTATACCGACTGGAGAGCGGGGTCCTACGAGCCCAAGTTCGGCAACGCCGTCGAATCGCTCGCGACAGACCAGCGGCTGGCCAGTATTGACCGGCGCCTCGGGAGCGCGGGACTGTTCGGCCGGAATCCCGATGGGATCGTGCGGGACACGTACCGGAAGCTCTGCCGATACGCCCACAGCCGGGCGGGCCACACCAACTACGACCTTTGGCAGAGCAACGGCCCGGTGTTCATTGGTAAGGCATTCACGCAGTTCTGGATCGACTACTGCGACGCCATGGCGCTCTGCTATGTGCTTCTGAAGATCGGGTGGCCGAGTCTGGTTCTGCCGGAGGTCGCTCGACCGCTGTTCGGCTGGGCGAGTCAGCGCTGGGACGGCATCGGTGAGGCCGTGGAAGCCGAGTTCTTCCCGAAGGGCTGATGCACCAGCGTATGCCGGCACCGCACCCGAGCGCGCAAGTCGAGCAGGTGCGCGGGCGCGATCCACGACTCCGGCAGGCGGCCGATCAACAGCAGCTCACGCAGATGCCTCGCGTCGGCCCAGTCGGTCTTCGGGCGCTTGCCGCGGCCCTTCAGACCGCTGGTCTGGACCACCTCCGCCAGGTGCACCTCGCCACCAACCCGTTCGAGCTCCTCGGCCAGGAACCGCCAGCCGGTCGTGGCCTCTAACGCGACCTTGAGATCCTCATTCTTGAACCGGGTCAGGAACTTGCGGACACCGGCCCGGTCGGCCGGCGCGACCCGCGCACGGAACACCTCGCCCGTGACGGTGTCGAACGAACTCCGCCGAGATCTGCGCCCGGTGCTGATCTATCCCCATGACAAGGGTCACGCGACCACCACCCCTTCGACAGCCCACACGTCATCCAGCACGTGCCGACCAGCAGCCAGGCGCGCAGGGCATCGCATACCGTGAACCACGGTCGGTACCTCCTGATCGAATGGCCGGTCGCGCGGCTGCAATCCGCGCGTGCCTTCTGATGCCGTCCGACGTGGAGGGCCGGCCACCTTCACCGCCGGGGTCACGCCAACCGGCACATGACATCTTTCGGCGGATAGGAGGACTTTCAGCCGGGAGTCCCAGATGCCTGGTTTCGTGATTCCGCGGGTACGGCAACCCGATGCATCGCCGGGCCGATCGGAGGCTCTGCGACCGGACTCGCGCGCCGTCGGAATGCACCAGGACCAGCAGCCAGCGAGGGGGAAGCACTCGATCAGCTGGCCTCCATGGCACCAGCCGGGCGCGTCGCGGCGCCCGAGGAGATCGCCACCGCAGTCGCTGTAGTGAAATCCCCGTCAGGCGACGGCCTCCTGGGGTTGGATCGTGACGTTGTGTCCGAGCGCTTCGAGTTGTCGGATCAGACGTTTGGTGAGGCGGTCGGGGTTTTGGCGGGTGAAGTAGTCGCCGCCGAGGTCGTGGTATAGCTCGCCGGTTTGGAGCATGTGCCAGGCGGCGGTGAGGATCGAGTGGCCGACGGCGGTGACGGCTTTGGAGTGGCCGCGGCGGCCACGTAGTCGCTGGTATTGGGCGGCGAGGTATGAGTTCTTGGTTCGGGCGGCGGCGTTAGCGGATTCGGTCAGTGTCGCGCGCAGCCATTTGGATCCTTTGCGGGTTTTGCCGGAGCGGCGTTTGCCGGCGGATTGGTCGTTGCCTGGGCACACGCCGGCCCATGACGCGAGGTGCTTGGGGGTTGGGAACGCGGTCATGTCGACGCCGATCTCGGCGATCAGGACCTCGGCGGCGCGTTGTCTGACGCCGGGGATCGTCATCAGCAGGTCGCGCTGGGCGGCGAACGGGGCGATCTGCTCCTCGATCGCGTCAGACAGCCGGTCGATCGCCTCGTCGAGGAAGTCGATGTGCGCGAGGATCTGCCCGACCACCAGCGCGTGCTCGGCCTCGAAGCGTCCCACCAGCGCCTCCTTGAGCGCGGGGATCTTCTTGCGCAAGTGCCCGCGCGCGAGCTCGGCGAGCACGGCCGGGTCGGTCGTGCCAGCCACGAGCGCGTCGAGCATGTCCCGCCCGGACTTGCCGATGATGTTGCTCGCGACAGTGCCGAGCTTGATCCCGGTGTCCTCGAGGATCTTGTGCAGCCTCGCGGTCTCCCGCGAACGGTCGTTGATCTGCGTTTTGCGATACCGCGTGAGGTGCGCAGCGTGCGGATCGGCTTGGGCGGCACCAAGCTCTCGCGCAACAGACCGGCCTCCAACAGCTGGCAGAGCCATTGCGCGTCCTTGACATCCGTTTTCCGTCCGGGGACCTGCTTGACGTGCCTGGCGTTCACCAGCATCAACTCGAACCGGTCCTCCAGGATCGCCCACACCGGCTTCCAATAAACACCGGTGGCCTCCATCACGACCTGCTTGACCCCGAGCGCCTCCAGCCAGTCCCGCAGCGCCAGCAGACCATGGACAGTCGTTCTGAACTCCGCCACGTGCTCCTCGAGCTTGCGCTCCTGCCAAACGCGAACGCACGCGGTAACGCTCGCCTGGTGTACGTCCAGCGCGCCGGGGCGCTCAACGATCCGTTCCATCAGCAGCTCCCTTCGGTCAGATCGACAACGGTCACCGCCCGCGGGAGCTCCGCATTACAAGCGATGCTGTAGCGCGTGCTCAAGGCAACAGTCCGGGGTTCCGGCCAAAGCTCCCACGCCAGACTTACTTACGGGCTCAGAGCACCAAGCAAAAGTCGGCGTCGGCGCGCGGCCCACAGATCGTCACCCACCCCGACCCCGCACGCGAGCCACGCAACCCCGATTTCACCGAGCCGACGGTGGCGAGCCCGCCATCACGACTTACTTGGCCAGCGACCAGGCCAGCTTCGTGCAGGGCATCGTCCTGTCTGTCGACGGTGGCCGGTCGGCCACCTGACGCACCGTTCGCGAGACGGCTGGTCGTCACCCGGCCACCCGTCTCTTCAGCTGCGTCGCCGGATCAGCCGTCGCGCCGCCTGATCCTCGCCCTCTTCTCGACAAGAAATACGCGGTGTCCGCGCCAGCGTGTTAGCGTTAACACATCGGGCGTGAGGGCGCCGAAAAATGGGATATCGCTTGCTCGGATTTTGGCCGGGCGAGCACGAGAGAGGATGGAGCATCCATGCATCACGCCTTACACTCCCCCCGGAGATCCGCGAGCGTCGTGTTGGCCCTTGTGCTGGCCGCCACCGTCGCGGCGGCGCTGGCCGTCGGAGCATCCGCCCGCGCCAGCCGCTCCAACCACCGTTCTAAATCGAGGTCACATTCCGTTCAGAAAGTGGTCCATGGGGCCGGCGTTCTGAGCATCACGAGCCAGCCGTGGGGCACCGTGCCCGCTCATCCACCTCTCAACCAAGCGCTGCCCGCGAGTCTGTACACGCTGTCCAACGCCCATCAGATGACCGTCAAGATCACCAACTACGGCGGCGTCGTGCAGTCGATCTGGGTGCCGGATCGACGCGGCCACGTCAAGGACGTCGCTCTCGGCTTCCCGGACCTGCAGGGCTACGTGACGGACTTCACCAATCCGCCCGCCGGCGGCTCGGGCGACACCTACTTCGGCGCGATCATCGGGCGCTACGCAAACCGGATCGCGAACGGAAAGTTCGCGCTCGACGGCACCGTGTACACCCTGCCGCAGAACAACGGCCCGAACACCCTGCACGGCGGGCCAGACGCGTACAACACGCAGGTGTGGAACGCGACCCCGTCGGCCGGCCCGCACTCCGTTTCCCTGAAGCTGACCTACACCGATCCTGACGGCTACAACGGCTTTCCCGGACAAGTGAGCAACGTGGTCACCTACACGCTCACCCAGGACAATGCCCTGCATATCGACTACAGCGCGACGACGACCAAGTCAACGGTCATCAACCTCACCAACCACACGTACTTCAACCTGGCGGGTGAGGGGTCGGGCGACGTGTTCGGCCAGCTGCTGCAGATCAACGCCGACAGCTTCACGCCGACCAACGCGAACCTGATTCCGACGGGTCAGATCGTACCGGTGGCGGGCACGCCGTTCGACTTCCGCACGCTCAAGCCAATTGGCCGGGACATCCACAGCGCCGGCGCGCCCGAGGGCAACCAGTTGGTCCTCGCGCACGGCTTCGACCACAACTGGGTGCTCAACGGCTCCGGGATGAAGCTGGCAGCGGTGGCCGAGGATCCAAGCAGCGGTCGCGTGCTGTCGACCTACACAACCGAGCCCGGCGTGCAGTTCTATTCCGGGAACTTCCTGGTCGGCGATCTCGTCGGGCCCAGCGGCAATACCTATCGCCAGAGCGACGGGTTCACGCTGGAGACACAGCACTATCCTGACTCGCCCAACGAGTCGACCTTCCCCACGACTCGGCTGGACCCGGGACAGACATTCACGTCAAGCACCATCTACAAGTTCGCGACCGCTGGCGGCGGGCACGGGCACGGGCACTAGCTAGCTAGGTGTAACCGGTACTGCCGTAAGCCCCCCGGAGCCGATACCTGCCGGGCTGAAGTTGTCGGGCACCGCCACGGTCGACGTCTACGACGGGGCAGCGCCGCTGGGGAGGGGCTACTACCTCCCCGGCGGTCTCGGCGCCAGAGAACAATGGGAAGCGGAGCTGAGTGATCTCTCGATGGTCATGAGCGGTCAGCCGTACGCGACGGCGACGTTTAGCTGAACTTCAAGCCGCATCTCCCCAAGAACACAAGCACAAGGCGCTTCAGTGTCTGGTCCCGAAGCTCAGGGGCAAGACTCTGGAGGCCGCGAAGCATGCGCTGAAGCAGGGCCATTGCTCTGTCGGCACGATCACGAAGCACAAATCCTCGACAGTGGGCAAGGGCAAGGTCATTTTCACCACCCCGAAGGCCGGAAGCAAGCACAAGCCGGGGACCAAGGTCGCGCTCACCGTCAGCCGCGGCAAGCACTGACGCGAGAGGCGATCGGTCAAGACGCGCTCGGTTGCCGATCCAGACGCTCCACCGCCGCTAGAAGGCCGGTAGATCGGCGTTTTGTCCCCGCGGCGCGGTTCTATAGTTCGCGAACGCCCACGAAGGAGTGCATCGATGAGGCTCGTCGCGTTTGCAGTGCTTCCGCAACGGTCCGGCGACAAGGCGGTCTTGGCGGCGGAACTGGTCGAGCCGGACCGTTGGCGGGATCAACTTTGCGGGCCCACGCACGGTCGTCCGAGGCTTGGCAAGAAGCGTCGAGTGTGCGTTGTCACGCGGCGCGATTGCAAGCGCGCAGCCCTGCGATTACAGCCGCCGGATTCGGACGTGTTGGACGGCTTGCCCCTGCAAGTCGTCAATTGCGTGAACAAGATCGATGCGGCGATTGCGTATCGCTTCCTCACAGAGTTCACGAAGCGAAAGCTCAGCTGGGTTTTCCTCCGCCTCGAGGAGACGCAGCACGGTTGAGAGGTTCCAGAGCGGCATCTCGTTCGAATCGCGCTGGATCTCGTTCTTCTGGACCGCCTCCAGAAACCCCAAATACGCGGAGATCGCCTGATCGAGGCCACGGAGCCCAGTAACCATGTCTCGGGATCTACGCCAGCGAAACCTGCGGCTCTGAGAAGCGGCCTGAATGCGACCTCGGAGTTCGATCAAGCGAGACACGAGAACATCCTCGTGGAGAAAGTGATGGATCTGCTGGATGAATTCGTCGCGGTTCTCGAGCTCGGAGCCCGAGCCGATCGCATTCCACTGAACCTCCTCCAGCAGATCGACATACAAACGATTCATCCTCGAGACGATTACCCCAACTGCCTCCAGGTCGTCCTCTAGGTCGGCGAGGACGTCCTGTTTGCGTTGCTGGCGGCGACCGAGAATGCCGCTGACCACCTCAGCGATGCGGCCGAGCTCTAGGTCGACCTCGATGACTGGAACCGGCACCACGGAAGGGATCCAGCCTATTTCTCGAGCGTCGTTGCTGCAACACCGTCCCCGGCTTCGCGTCGCGCGATCGCATTGGCGACGTGTGGGTCGTGTCTCCGCAGGTTCTGGCCCCATTACCGCCTCCAGGCCTCACGGCCGCTGGGCCGTCACGGGTGGGGCGTAGGTCAGGCCCAGATGTCCTCAGCTCAAAAGGCTGTTCAGAGCCGCGAGCGGGCGGTGCGGGCAAGGGTTGGGAGGACCGGTCGCTGTCGCGTCGAAGCTAGGTCGGCGCTCCTCTCGCAGATTGTGGGCCCCGCGTCGAGGCTGTAATCCTCGACGCGAAGAACACCCCCGCAGTCTGCGCGGGCGGTGCCGACCTAGTCGTGTGTCTCGGTTTTAGTTGGTGATTGCATCGAGGGTGACGCGTCCGCGGCGGACCTTCGCGAGGATCTGTTCGGTGGTAGCGGTCCAGATGAACGGTTCGGGGTGTTTGTTGTTTGCGGCGAGGTAGGCATCGATCGCGTCGATCAGGTCCGGGACGGTTCTGAACACGCCGCGTCGGATCGCTTTGTCGGTGAGCTTGCCGGCAGGCGGTGTGCTCGATTCAAGCGCTGGGTGCATTGCCACTCGGCTTCCGCCCGACAGGGCCGCCAGCGCGACGTCTTATGCGACCGCACCGAGATCTCGTGGAAGGTGGTTCTCGTCATCGAGGCGCTGCTACCCGCGGTCCTGTTAACGCGAACACTCCGGGACGCTTGGCGCCCCGGAGTGTCGAGCGGTTCGTCTTGTTAGCTGTACCGTCTAGCTTGTCGCGGCGTCCGGAAGTGCCTGCGGAATCTGACCGGACCCCGTTTGTCGGTCCACCTCGGGTGAGAGTTGGTGGTGGATACGGGTCTCGAGGGAAG
>ODAK010000981.1_pt1 | contig 32139 bp, 33 predicted proteins | sample 1539591 | NCBI WGS metagenome assembly ODAK01 (sample SAMEA3539303, study PRJEB22396) | soil metagenome | biome: tundra; feature: field; material: soil | place: USA | collected 2010-05 | depth 0.15 m | reverse complement strand
AGCCCTTGCGGCTCGGGATCTCGCCCTTGCTCGACGACACCTCGCGCAGCGCCTCACAGTAGTTGGTCATGTCGGTTAGGATGACCAGCACGTGCTTGCCGAGCTCGAAGGCCAGGTACTCGGCGGCGCTGAGCGCGAAGCGCGGTGTCAGCAGGCGCTGCGTGCTCGAGTCGCTGGCCAGGTTGAGAAAAAGGGCCGTGCGCTCGAGCGCACCGCGCTGCTCGAGATTGCGACGGAAGTACTCAGCGCTGTCGTAAGGCACCCCGATCCCGGCGAAGACGATCACGAAGTCCTCGCCGCCAGTCGTTCGCCGGGCCGCTCCCAAGAACGACTCGCCCCCTTGGGGGGCGAGCGCCGCAAGGCGCTCTGGCGGCCGTTCTGTGCGCAGGCGCGCATGGCTGGCGATCTCCACCGCAAGGCGGTCGTGCGGCAGGCCGCCGCCCGAGAACAGTGGCAGCTTCTGGCCCCGCACGAGACTGTTCATCAGGTCGAGCGTGGTGATGCCGGTCTCGATGAAGTCGCGCGGCAAGGCGCGCGCGACCGGATTCATCGGCAGCCCGTCGATCGGCATGCGCCGGCGCGCGGCGACCGGCGGGCCGCCGTCGATGACCTGGCCGACGCCGTTGAAGACGCGGCCGAGGATGCCCGGGCCGAGGCCGAAAGCGAGCGGTTCGCCGCGGAAGCGCACGACGGTGCTCTCGAGCGCCATGCCGGCGGTCGACTCGAGGACCTCGATGGTCATGAACTGCTCGTCGATCGCCGCAATGCGGCCGAACCGCGGCCGGCCGTCGCCGCCGCGCACCTCGACCGCATCCTGCAGGCCGACGTCGAGCGTGCGCCGCAGGAAGAGCAGCGGGCCCTCGAGCCGCGTCGCCGCGCCTTCAACCGTGAGCTGCATCGCTGGCTTCCGTGGCCGGGGCGAGTTGCGCGAACTCGCGCTCGATGCGCGCCTCGAGTTCCGCGAGGCGAGGCAGCTCGTCGTCGGCGATCTCCTCGCCCATGCGCTGCAGCGCGCGCAGGCACGCCAGTGCGCCGATGCGCTCGGGCTCGGCGCCGGCCGCGAGCGCCGCTTCGGCGAGGTCGATGAAGCGACCGAGAAGGCGCATCATGGCCGCTTGGCGCGCCGGGCTGCAGACGCGGTCGATCTCGGAGAACGCCGACTGGCGCAGGAAGCCCTCGTTGACGAGTTCGGCGCAGAGCAGCGTGACCTGCTGGGGCGCGGGCAGCGCGTCCTTGCCGATGATGCGCGCCATGCGCTCGAGCTGTGCCTGCTCGTCGAGGAGCGTGAGGAAGCGCCGGCGTAGGGCGAGCCACTGGCCGTTGCCCTGCGCCGCCCACCATGGTGCGAACTCGCCGGCATCCTCGGCGTACGACTGCAGCGGATGGATGGCGGGGTAGAAGCGGGCCTGTGCGCGCTTGACATCGAGGGCCCAGAAAGCCTTCACGTAGCGCTTGGTGTGGCTCGTCACGGGCTCGGAAAAATCGCCCGAAGGCGGGCTGATCGCGCCCATCACCGTCACCGAGCCGGTGCCGCCGGCCAGCGTCTCGGCCCGGGCCGCGCGCTCGTAGAAATCGGCGAGCCGGCTCGACAGGTAGGCCGGGTACCCGCCTTCGCCCGGCAACTCGCCGAACCGGCCTGAGACCTCGCGCAGCGCCTCGGCCCATCGGCTGGTGGAATCGGCCATCAGCGCTACGTGCAGGCCCTGGTCGCGGAAGTACTCGGCGACCGTGATCGCGCAATAGATGCTCGCTTCGCGCGCCGCCACCGGCATGTTCGAGGTGTTGGCGATGATGACGGTGCGCTCCATCAGTGGCCGGCCGGTGCGCGAGTCGGTCAGGGTCGGAAATTCGTCGAGCACGCCGGCCATCTCGTTGCCCCGCTCGCCGCAGCCGAGGTAGACGATGACGTCGGCATTGCAGCCCTTGGCCAGCGCTTCGAGCAGCACCGTCTTGCCGGTGCCGAAGCCGCCGGGAATGGCCGCCTTGCCGCCCTGGGCAACAGGAAACAGGCAGTCGAGGATGCGCTGGCCGGTCACGAGCGGCGTCTGCGTCGGCAGGCGCCTGGCCACCGGCCGCGGCACGCGAACCGGCCAGACGTGGCTCATCGCGAGCTCGCGCCTGCGGCCGTCGCCCTGGCGCAGGACGCACACGACGGCGTCGTCGGCGAACTGGCCGGGAGCCACCACCGATTCGACGACGCCGCCGACATCGGGCGGCGCGAGGCAGAACTGGGCACGGCCCTCGGCGCCGCTCGCCGTGCCGATCACGGCACCGGGCAGCAGCAGCGCGCCAGTAGCGATGCGCGGCTCGAAGTGCAGCCGCACAGCGGCGCCGCTGCGCATCCCCGGCTGCACGTAGACCGAGTCGGTGCCCGAAAGCGGCCGCAGCAGGCCGTCGAAGATGCGGCCGAGCAGGCCGGGTCCGAGGCGGATCGACAGCGGCAGCCCGTCGCCGCGCACTTCGGTGCCCGGGCGCAGGCCCTTCGTATCTTCGTAGACCTGCACGACGATCTCGTCGTCGCGGATACGGACCACCTCGCCGAGCAGGGCCTGCGGCCCGACGCGCACCGATTCGCGTAGCGAGAACGGCCCCTCCTTCACGGCATGCAGCACGGGACCGGCGATCGAGCGCACGATTGCGAGGCTCATGCCGAAGGCTCCAGCCCGCGCAGGAGCCTTGCCTCGAAATCGGCCCGGTCGGCGAGCAGCCCTTCGAGCGTGCCATCGATGACATTGCCACCCGACACGACCTTGAGCCCAGCGACGATGGTCGGGTCCACCTCGAAGCGCGGCGCCACCTCCGACACGGTGCCAGGGGTCTGGGCCAGCAACTGCCGTTCGCCTTCGGGCCATTCTGCCGCGTGCACGATGCGCCAGGGGCCCGGTGGCAGGCGTGGGCGCGCCGCCGCCAGCACCGCGCCGACCCACGTCGCGCGTGTCTCCGGCTGCTGCCACAGGGCTCCCAGTTCGCCCGGCAGCTGCTCCCAGGCGAGGCGAAGCAGCGCCGCCGTGCGCTGCTGCTCCTGGAGGCGGCGCTGGGTGGCCAGTCGGGCCTGGGCGGCGGCGATCCGCTCGCGCCGCCGCAGCCGCTGCTCGTCGAACGCCTGGCGCACGCGCGCGCGGGCGCCGGCGTACGCCTGACCGCGCAGCGCCTGCGCCCGCGCGTTGGCCTCGCCGAGGATCTTTTGGCACAGTCGCGCACGGTAGGACTCGACCAGGTCGAGCAAGGCCTTCATTGCCCGTTCGACTTCGAGCGGGCCTTGCGCTTCGGGCGTCATGCCTCGAGCCCCAGTTGCGCGCGCAGGCGTGCTGCCAAGTCGGGCAGCGGCACCTGCGCCTGCAGGTCGGGGACGATCAGGACCAGCGGCGACAGTGCCGACAAGGCAGCACGCAACTGCCGCTCGCCGATGCCGGCAGCTACCGCTGCGGACAGCAACACCAGCGGCGCTTGCCCGCACGCCTGCGCCAGGGCGGCGGCACCCTCGCCGACCCGCGGGGTGCGCACCACAGCGCCGGCAAGCCGGTAGCCCGCGGCGCTGACCTCGTCGCCCAGGTAGACCGGCGCCGTCATCCGACGAGCCGGTTAAGCATCAGGATCGACACGATGAGCCCATAGATCGCGATCCCCTCGGCCAGGCCAATGAAGATCAGCAGTCGGCCAAAGAGCTCGGGCTTCTCGGCCAGCGCACCGACGGCCGCGGTACCCACCTTGGCGACGGCCAGACCGGCGCCAAGGGAAGACATGCCGGTCGCGAGCGCGGCTCCGATGAAGACCCAGCTCGCGTCGAGTCCCCGAAGGGCCGCGCCGGCGTCGGATGCGGCGCGCGCCTCGGGCACCCAAAGCAGCAGCGCCGTGGCGGCGAGCCCCAGCAGCAAGGTCGACGCGAACAGCGCGGGCGAAACGACGCCAAGGGGGGTTTTCATCGGATGTTCTCCTGGTAGCTGAAGGGCGGTGCCGGCAGCGGGCGGAATGCGCGCCCCTGCCCCTGCATGAAGCGCGTGAAGAATTCGAAGAGAACGAGGCGCGTCGTCTGGATCGACACGACCATCGCCTCGAGCATGATCACCAGCGCGTTGCCGACGACCAGCACCAGCGCCTTGGCGACGATGTTGTCCGATGCGTCCATCAGGGTCACGACGGCCGACGACAGCCCGGCGTGGGCGAGCGCGAACGCGCCGACGCGGGCGAAAGAGAGCGTATTGATGAGGATCTGCAGTGTCTTCTCGAGCGCCTCGCCGAAGGCGCTGAAGGCGGCCGCGAAACGCCGCGCCAGCACCGCATGACCGATGCAGAAGCCGAGCGTACCCGCGGCCGCCGCGAGCAGACCGGCAGGCGCGACGAACGCCGCGAGCAAGCCGAGGTAGACGACGATCAGCGCCGCATCCGTCAGCAGCCAGCGGCGGATCTCGCCGCCCCACCAGGCCTCGAGCGCATTCAGGCCGAGGCCCAGGGTCAGCAACACGACGCCACCGACCAGCGGCGCCAGCAGCAATGTCAGCGGCGCGTCGAACGGCCGCAGCCACAGGGCCGGCACGAGCCCGTGCAGGCTGAAGACGCTGCCGAACAGAAGCCCGAACACGGCCGCCGACAACCCGCCCACCATCAGCAGGCGCGCCACCGCGAACCGCTTGCGGAACCACCAGCCTGCGGCGGCGAGCACCAGCCCCTGGCCGACATCGCCGAACATGTAGCCGAACATCAAGGGCACGGCGATCGCCAGCAAGGCACTCGGATCGGCTTCGCTCGAAGATGGCATGCCGAAGGCGCGGCTGAAGATCTCGAACGGCCGGGCCCAGCGCGGGTTGCTCAAGAGCAGAGGCGCGCAGCTGCCGGCAGGGGGCGATGCGTAGTGCGGCAGCGCCCGCGCACCGCAATCCTGCAGCGCCTGCGCCACGGTCCGGACCTGCGGGTCGCTCGACCAACCGGTGATCCAGCACAGCAGCTCGCCGGCTTCGAGCGAGTGCACGTTCTGCAGCACCCATTGCAGGCGATTCGCGTCGCCGAGCGCGCGCGGCAGGTCGTGGTGCCGGTGCAGCGAGGCGAGCGTCGCGCCGAGCTCGGCGATCTCACGCTCGAGCTCGCCCAGGCGCTGGCTCACGTAAGCGTGGTTGCGAGCGGCATCGGCCCGCAGCCAGGCCGGTACCGGATGGGCGCTGCCCTTCTGCGCGGTCACGGCCTGTGCCATCGCTTGCAGCGCTTCCGCCGGCCCGGCGACGAGCAGGTGCGCCGCGCCGTCGACCTCCAGGTTGCAGGCCAGCGTCTCGAACTGGCCGGCGCCGGCCTGGGGCGCCAGGTCGACCTCGCTGCCGGGCGGCAGCACGAAGAGGCGGACCTGCAGCCAGGGGCCGGCATCGGCGAGCAGCTCGGGGTCGAACGCGCGCCGCGCGAGCGTGTCCAGAAGGGGCTGCCAGAGGCGCAGTTCGTGGCGCTCCGATTCGCAACGCTGCACGGCCTGGATCACAGGTTCGCTCTCCAGCGCCCAGGCCCGGATCGCCGCCAGACTGCGCTGCAGCGCGGCGCTTGGCGCCTCCGGAAAGGCCGAGGGCCGGCACGCTTCGGCTGGCGGCCAGTAGGCGCGATAACGCGCCGCCAGATCGAGGTACTGCGCGAGCAACGGCATCACGTCGGCGAGCGCCGCCGGCAGCCCGGCGCTTGGGCGCGCTTCGAGCTCGACCGCACCGGTGCGCGCCAGCGCCTCGAGCACCAGTGTCGCGTCGTCGCGAGCGGCGAGGATCTCGAACCAGCGGGCAGGACGGGGTCGCAGCATCTCAGGCCACCTTCCAGCGAGCGAACACCACGCGCCTCACCAGTTCGGCGCGCAGCCGCTCGAGGTCGAGCGCGCACAGCGCGAGGTGAACGAAGGCCGCTGCCGGTTCGAGGGTCGCGCGCCGCAGCAACAGCGCCAGCTGCGCACGCAGCAAACCGCGCAACAGCCAGCCCTGCCCGGTGCCGGCGGCGGCAAAGACCCTCTCATGGTCGAGCAAGGCGCGCACGACTTGCTCCAAGGTGTCGTCGGCGTCTCGCCGATGCTGCGGCCATCGGCGCTGCCACTCGGCCTGCCAGGCCCGGGCCAGCGTCGGCGGCGCCGACCATGCGACCGCCAGGGCGGCGAGCGGCCCGGCGGCGAGCCGCGCCGCGCGCGACCCAGGCTCAGCCTCGCAGAGTTCGCGCCAAGCGCTGTCGTCGCGCATCCAGGGCGCCGGCTCCCCCTGGCTCGCGAGATGCTGCAGCGGCGCGAGATCGGGCAGCACCGCCCACCAGGCGAACGCCGGCCGCCACATCTCGGGCATCCAGCCGGCGACCTCGGCGACGACGGCGCGCCAGTGGCCGCGCAGGATCGATTCGACCCGATGCACATCGCTGTCAGCGGTGATGCCCGCCAACCAGGGCCGCAGCGCGGTGCCACGTCCAAGCTCGAGCAGCGGTCCGAACTCGCGCAGCACCTCGATGCGGCGCCAGTCGGCCTCGCGCAAGCGCTGGCCGTGGCGCGCGTTGAGCCGCGCCTGGGCGTATTCGAGGCTGCCGCACTCGATCATGGCGGCGCCTTGATCAGCTCGCCGGCAAGGGCCCGGACCGCACGCTGCAGCGACGCCATCTCGTCGGGCGAGAGCGGCTGCGGGTGGGCGACCTGCACGGCAGCGGCCTCGAGCTCGGCCAGCCGTTCGGCGAGCTCGCGCTCGAATGCGCCGACCACGGCCCGGATGCGACGCTCGGTCCTTTCGGCCACGGCGCGGTCGGCCAGGCGGGCGCGCTCGGCGATCCGGTCGACCTCGAGCCGGGCCTGCTCGACCGCCTCGCGGGCTTCGCGCTCGGCGGCGAGCACACGCGCGATCGCCGCCTCGGCCGCGTCGTTGAAAGCCTTCTCGTCAGCGATCGGCTTCACTGCCTCGCCCTCCCTTGCGGCCCACATGCCGCCCTGAATCATCTTGCGCTGCGGCCGATCGCCGCGGCTTGACTCATCTCAAAGGGCGGCCGCGGCGCCGGCCCGCGAGCGCACGATCGCCACAAGGCGCGGGCGACGGCGAATCAGGCACCACCACGGCGGTGGATCGCCAAGTGGCGCGGCGTCCACGACGGGGCGACGCGGCGCACGAAGTTCGAGCGTGCGATGTGATAGCTCGGGTCGAAGCCATAGAAGTTGCGCCGCATGCGAGCGAGCTCTTCCTCGCGATAGGCGGCGAGCGGCTTGTCGGCCTCGTCGCGCCGGCGCTGCAGGCGCTTGGCGTGCAGAAGGGCTGGCAGGTCGGCGCGGGCCGCGAGAGCGGCGGCCCGCGCCCGGACCGTGGCGACGAACGCCTGCGCGGTGTCGCCGAAAACGGCGTCGACCAGCCCCAGCTCGGCCGCCCGGGCCGCCTGTACCGGCAGCCGATGATCCATCAGCGTGCCGGGCGCACCCGATCGCAGCCGACGCGGCAACAGGTAGGTCCAGTACTCGGAGCCGTAGAGGTTGCCCATGTTCTTGTAGTGCGGATTCAGGATGACGCCGTGGCGCGCCCAGACCTGATCGGCCGCGAGCGCCATGAACACGCCGCCGGCGCCGGCATTGCCCTGCATCGCCGCCACGACCACCCGGTCGGTGGCCTCGATCAGCGCCCGTGTGAGATCGTCGATCGCGATGATGTTGCGCCACGATTCGTCGGCCGGGCTCTCGGCCGCCTCGATGACGTTGAGATGGATGCCGTTGGACCAGAAGTCGGTGCCGCCGAACAGCACCAGGACGCGCTCGGGCCGGGTCAGCGCGAAACGAAGCGCGGCACCCATGCGCTCGCATTGCGCCGTGCTCATCGCGCCGTTGTAGAAGTCGAAGTGCAGGTAGCCGACGCCGGCCTCGACCTCGTAGCGGAGCTCGCGCCAGCCGGACGCTTCGGCCGGACCCGCCGCGTCGATCGGGCGCTCGGGCAGGTTTTCGACTTCGTCCTTGAAAGCCAGGGCCGTCGGCAGCTTGAAAGCATCGTTGCGGTCCTCGCGTCGCACGTGGCCGATCCAGACCGCGCCGTCGACGGTGGCGCGCAGCACGGCGTCGTCGCGTCGCCCGATCACGAGGCCCGGCTGCGCGGGCAAGGGCAGCCGCCCGGCGTGGGCATCGAACAGACGGCAGGGCGCATCGAAGAGCCGGTCGAGCACGCCCGGCGCGCCGTCGGCGGCGTCGATCTTGCGCAGGACGGTGCGCGTGTCGTCGCGCTCCCAGTCGATGCGGCGGTCGGCCTGCTGCATCGCTGGCCGCTGGCGTCCGCGCGCGCCGCGCGTGTCGATCGCCGGCGTGCGCGACCCGGTCGCCGCGAAGCGCTGCACCGCGCGCGTCACCGCGCGTGCCGCCGCTTCGGTGACTTCGCGGCGGTAGAGGCTCGACTTCGTCGCCTCGCGCATCGTGAAAGGCTCGCTCGCCCATACCGGCCCGGCGTCGAGCTCGGCCTCGGCCTGCAGCACGGTCACACCCCAGGCGCGCTCGCCGTCGACGATGGCCCAGTCGAGCGCCGACGGTCCGCGGTCGCCGACGATGCCGGGGTGCACGACGAGGCAGACCGTGTCCCGCCACACGGCCTCGGGAATCGCGCGCTTCAGCAACGGGGCGATGACGAGCTCCGGCCGGTACAGCGCCACCGCCTCGATCGTCACCGCGTCGGCGATGTCGAACTCCACCGACACCTCGTGGCCGAGCGCCGTGAGCTCGAGGTAGAGGCGCTGCGCGAGGCCGTTGAAGCTGCGTGTCAGGAACAGGATGCGCATGGCCCCGGGCGCTCAGCAGATGCGCGGCAGCTGCTCGCCGGCGAGCCAGTCGACGATGCGCCGGCCGCCGAAACGGGTGCGCATCTGCACGAAGCGGTGTGCATCCTCGGTCACCTCGCCGATCAGCGCGGCGCGGCGGCCGAGCGGGTGCCCGCGCATGACCTCGAGCAGGCGATCCGCCTGCGCCGCCGGCACGACTGCCACCAGCTTGCCTTCGTTGGCGACGTAGAGCGGGTCCAGGCCGAGGAATTCGCAGGCCGCCTCCACCTGGCGCTGCACCGGCACCGCGGCCTCGTCGATCGTCATGCCGACGCCGGACTGGCCGGCAATCTCGTTCAGCGTCGTCGCCAGGCCGCCGCGCGTCGGATCGCGCAGCGCGCGCACCTCGGGGACCGCCTCGACCATCGCCGCGACCAGGCCGTGCAGCGCTGCCGTGTCGGACACGAGGTCGGTGCCGAAGGCGAGCGACTCGCGTTGCGACATCACCGCCATGCCGTGGTCGCCGACGGTGCCGGAGACGATGATGCGGTCGCCCGGGCGAGCGCGGTCGCCGGATATCAGCAGGCCCGGCGGCACGACGCCGACGCCGGTCGTCGCGATGAAGACGCCGTCGCCCTTGCCCGCCTCGACGACCTTGGTGTCGCCGGTGACGATCGGCACGCCGGCGTCGCGGGCGGCACGCGCCATCGAATCGACGATGCGTTGCAGGTCGGCCAGGGGAAAGCCTTCCTCGAGAATGAAGCCGGCCGAGAGCCACAGCGGCTGCGCTCCCGACATCGCCACGTCGTTGATCGTGCCGTGCACCGACAGGCAACCGATGTCGCCGCCGGGAAAGAAGAGCGGCGAGACGACGTGGCAGTCGGTCGACATGACGATGCGGCCCTCGGGCCGCGGCAGCAGCGCTTGGTCGTTGTGCTGGGCCAGCCACTCGTTGTCGAACGCCGCGGCAAAGAGCTGTTCGATGAGCTGCGCCATCGCCCGGCCGCCCGAGCCGTGCGACATGTCGACCCGTCCGTGCCGGATGTCGAGCGGGCGGACATATCCCGGCCGGGCGACGCTCATGCGTGCACCCTTGGCGCTGCACGCCGTCCCGCCGGGCGGGAGCAACGCTTCTTCGGGCAGCCGTGTGGAGGGTTCATGCCGCCGCCGCGACGATGGGAATCTCGCGGAACCGCCCGTAGCTGTAGTAGGCGGCGCACGCTCCCTCGGAGGAGACCATGCACGAGCCGATCGGGCTCTCCGGCGTGCAGACGGTGCCGAAGACCTTGCAGTCGCGCGGGTGCTTGACGCCGCGCAGGATGGCGCCGCATTCGCAGGCCTTGTTGTCGGCGACCGACCGGGTCTCGAGGCCGAAGCGGCGCTCGGCGTCGAAAGCGGCGTAAGCGGCGCGAATGCGCAGCGCGCTGTACGGTACCTCGCCGAGGCCGCGCCACTCGAACGAGCGCCGCAGCTCGAACACCTCGGACACCAGGGCCTGCGCCTTCAGGTTGCCTTCGCGCGTGACGGCGCGGGTGAATTCGTTCTCGACCTCGGCCCGGCCTTCGTTGATCTGGCGCACCAGCATCAGGATCGCCTGCATGACGTCGAGCGGCTCGAAGCCGGCGATCACGACGGGCTTTCCGTATTCCTCGGCGAAGAACTCGTACGGCCGGCTGCCGATGACCGTCGACACGTGGGCTGGGCCGATGAAGCCGTCGAGAGGCAGCGTGCCGAGCCGGCGCACCTCCGGCGACTCGAGGATGTTGGTGATGGCCGCCGGCGTCAGCACGTGATTGCACAGGACGCTGAAGTTGGCCAGGCCCAGGCGCGCCGCTTCCCTGATGACCAGCGCCGTGGGCGGCGTCGTGGTCTCGAAGCCGATCGCGAAGAACACGACTTCGCGCTCCGGATGAGCCTCGGCGATCTTCAGCGCATCGGCCGGCGAATAGATCATCCGCACGTCGCCGCCGCGCGCCTTGGCTTTCAACAGCGAGAGGTTGTTCGACGCCGGCACGCGCAGGCAGTCGCCGTAGGTGGCGAGGATCGCACGCTCTTCGAGGGCGAGCCGGATCGCCAGGTCGACGCGGCCGATCGGCAGCACGCACACCGGACAGCCCGGCCCGTGGATCATGCGCACCGGCGCCGGCAGCAGGTCGGCGACGCCGTAGCGCGAGATCGCATGCGTATGGCCGCCGCAGAACTCCATCAGGTTGTAGCTGCGGCCCGCGTCCGCCTCGGCGGCGATCGCGGCGGCGATACGCCGCGCCAGTTCGCCGTCGCGGAACTCGTCGATGTACTTCATGCCGGCTGACCTGCGGCCACGCCGGCAAAGAGCGCCAGCGTCCGCTCGGCCTCCCCGGGATCGAGCCGCGCCAGCGCGTAGCCGACGTGCAGGATCACGTAGTCGCCCACCTGGATGCCGTCGACAAGCGCGAGCGAAATCTCCTTGCGGATGCCGTCGAGGTCGACGATCGCCGTCGATTCGTCGCGAAGCTCCACCACGCGGACCGGAATGGCAAGGCACATGTTCAGTCTCCCGTCGTCTGTCTGCAGATCGCGACCCAGGCCTGGCCGAGCGCAAGGCCGCCGTCGTTGGGCGGAGCCTGACGGGCCTCGAGGACGCGAACGCCGAGCTGTCCCAGGCGCGCTGCCAGCAGCGCCGTCAGCAACGCGTTCAGGAAGCACCCCCCGGCCAGCGCGACGGTGCGGAGGCCGGTCGTTTCAGCGGCGGCGGCGACCCAGCGGGCGAGCCCGTCGGCGATGGCGTGGTGAAACAGGACGGCCCCGTTGCGCGCGTCGTCTGCATCGGCCAGGCGGGCGATGAGCAAGGTCGGGTCGAGCGTGCCATCCGCCAGGATGCGGACCAGCTCGCCGAGCTCGCGGTCCGACGCGCACGGTGCGCCAGCACCGGCCAGAGCTTCGAGCAGCATCGGCGCCTGGCCTTCGTAGGCGCTCGTTTCGCGAACCTGCAGCAGCGCTGCGGCGGCGTCGAACCAGCGGCCCATGCTGGTCGTCGGCGGGCAGCGCAGGTCGAGCGCCAGCATCTGTGCCACCGCGGCGGCAGCGGGGCGGCCGCGAAAGCGCGGTTCGATCTGCGCGCCGCGGCCGATCCGGTGCAAGGCGGCAGCCGCCATGCGCCAGGGCTCGCGCGCGACCGCGTCGCCGCCGGGCATGGCGAGAGTCGAAAGATGACCGAGCCGCCTGAACGCCGCGCCGTCGACGATGAGCAGCTCGCCGCCCCAGGCCGCCTTGTCCTCGCCGAGGCCGATGCCGTCGAGAGCCAGGCCGAGCAGCGGGCCGTCGACGCCATGCTCGGCCGCAACCGCCGCGACATGGGCGTGGTGGTGCTGCACTGCGTGCGCCGGCAGCGAGTGAACGGCTGCGAACTCGAGCGCGAAGCGGGTGCTGAAGAAGTCCGGATGCAGGTCGTGCGCCACGGCCTGCGGCTTCACGTCGAGCACCGCGCACAGGTGCTCCGCCATGTCCGCCAGGGCACTGCAGGTGGCGGCGTTGTCGAGGTCGCCGATGTGCGGCGAAAGGAAGGCCTCGTCAGCCCGCGTGATGCAGATCGTGTTCTTCAGCCAGGCGCCGGCGGCGAGCACCGAGGGCCCCGGCCGCGGTAGCTTCACGGGCATGGGCGTGTAGCCGCGCGCCCGCCGGATGAACTGCGGCGCGCCGCCGGCCCCTAGCCGCAGCACGCTGTCGTCGCAGCGGGCGACGATGTCGCGGTCGTGCATCAGAAGCGCGTCGGCGATGCCTTCGAGCCGCATCAGTGCCTCGTCGTTGCCGGTCACCAGCGGCTCGCCGCCGGGGTTGGCACTGGTCATCACGAGCAGGAGGTCGTGCGCATCCTGCAGCCAGCCGGTGCCCGCCGGGCGACCCGCCGCCTCATGGAACAGGAGAAACTCGATCGGCGTGCAGGGGAGCATCATGCCGAGCACATTCAGGCCGGGGGCGACGCCGGCAAGGCGCTCGGCGCAACCGGGCTGCATCGCCAGCAGCACGATCGGCCGCTCGCGCGATTGCAGCAGCGCCTGCTCGGCGGGCCCGGAACGCACCCAGAGCGCGGCCGAAGCGAGGCCCGCGACCATCACCGCAAACGGCTTTTCCTCGCGCTGCTTGCGTTCGCGCAGCCGCGCCACGGCGCCCGGGTTACGGGCGTCGCAGGCGAGATGGAAACCGCCGAGGCCCTTGATGGCGACGATCCTGCCGGCACGCAGGAGCTCCAGGGTGGCCGCGATCGGGTCGCCGGCAACGGGCCGGTTTCGCGCATCGACGAGCGCCAGCGCGGGCCCGCATGCCGGGCAGGCGTTGGGCTCCGCATGGAAGCGCCGGCGCGCCGGATCGGTGTATTCGCGCAGACACAGCGGGCACTGCGCGAAGGCGGCCATGCTGGTCTGAGCGCGGTCGTAGGGCAGCTTGCGGGTCAGCGTATAGCGCGGGCCGCACTGCGTGCAGTTGATGAAGGCGTAGCGATGGCGCCGGTCGGCGGGGTCGAACAACTCGGCCAGGCACGGGTCGCAAGTGGCGGTGTCGGGCGGGATCGAGGTCGTGACCTTGCCTTGCCGGCTGGCCAGGATGCGAAAGCCTCGCTCGCGTTGCAGCCGCGTGCGAGCCGTGGCCTGAAGATGCTCGATGCGTGCCAGCGGTGGCGCATCCGCCTTCAGCCGCCGCTCGAACGATGCGAGCGTGCACGCCGGGCCTTCGACTTCGATCGAGACGCCGTCGGCATCGTTGAAGACCCATCCCACCAAGCCCAGGTCGCGCGCCAGGCGGAAGACGAAGGGCCGGAAGCCGACGCCCTGCACCGCACCGCGGACACGGATCGCGCGGCGTTCGACAGCGGCATCGGCGAGGATCGGCATGGAAGCGGCGATTCAGGAGCCTTCAGCCGCGCGGTCCGCGCGCCCCGCCCAGCGCGGCGCCGAGCCAGTACAGGCCGTTGGCCATGATGCAGAAGCCCGTTGCAGCGAACCAGACCATGGCGACACCGACGAAGCCGGTGAACAGCAGCCACCAGGGACTGTGCACCAGAGACAGGATCGAAGCCAGGCACAGATTGATCCCGACGACGAGGTAGATGCGCCGTTCGAGGTACCAGCGGTCCGTCTGCATGAAATACAGGCTTCCCGGCTTCCACCCGGGCCGGGCCAGCGACGGCGAGAAGCCGAGCCGCGCGAGCACGTTGCCCACGATGCAGAACCCGGTGAGGGCCACTCCGATCGAGGCGGCACCGGTGGCCATCGCGGTGAGGATCCACAAGGGGTGAACCCAAATGGCCAAGGCCGTCGCGACGAGAAGAACACAACCGGCGACAAGCCACACGGTGCGTTCGATGTACCACCGGTCCGTGGGGACGATATAGATGCCAGCAGGCGCAGACATGATCTGATTCCTTCCATGTGATAGCTGAAGAGGACGGGTCTGGGATGGCCCCTACCGAGTGAGAGGAGCGTTGCCTGGCGTGCCCCCTTGCTGCGGCACCCCGGCCTGCGCCATCCGCTCGAGAGCGCCGACGTCGGCCGCCCGCTTCAGCGTCTCTGCCTGATCCAGGCGCCGCTCGCGTGCCGCACGTGCGCCGCGCTCGATCCAGATCAGCCAGTCGTGCATGCCTACGCCGGTCGTCGCCGAGATCTCGATGATCTCGATGGCCGGATTGACCCGGCGCGCGTTCGCGAGACAGCGTTCGACATCGAAGCTCAGGTGCGGCAGCAGGTCGACCTTGTTCAGCAGCATGAGCGCCGCGGCGTGGAACATATCGGGGTACTTGAGCGGCTTGTCCTCGCCTTCGGTGACCGAGAGCACGACCACCTTGTACGCCTCTCCGAGGTCGAAGCCAGCGGGACAGACGAGATTGCCGACGTTCTCGATCATGAGCACCGAGTCGGCGGCCGGCGCGAGACGGCTGAGCGCGGTCTCGACCATCGCCGCGTCGAGATGGCAGCCCTTGCCGGTGTTGATCTGGATCGCCGGCGCGCCCGTGGCGCGGATGCGGTCGGCGTCGAACGTCGTCTGCTGGTCGCCTTCGATCACCGCGACGGGGATCAGCCCCGAGAGGCGCTCGATCGTGCGGACCAGCAGCGTCGTCTTGCCCGAGCCCGGGCTCGAGACCAGGTTCAGCGCGAAGATGCCGCGCTGCGCCAGCCATTGCCTGTTGCGCTGCGCGATATCGTCGTTCCTGGCAAGGATGTCGCGTTCGATGCGGACCATGCGCGCTTGGGTCATGCCTGGCGCAGATGTGCCAGCCGCACCCTGGCCGAAGTGGAGATTGCCGCCGACTTGCTCGTGCGAATGCACGTCCGGATGCCTGTGCGTCGTGCCGTCCGAATGGGTATGCCAGCCGCTGCCGCCCTGATCGTGCAAATGATCGTGCGAGTGATCGTGCGGGTGGACGTGCGCATGGCTGTGCACGGTGCCATCGGCATGGGTGTGTTCGGCGCCTTCGACGTGGACTTCGTCGTTTCCGCAACCGCAGGTCATGCACATGGTCGGTCTCCTGTTGCCGTGGCGTTCATTCGATCTCGATCTCTAGCACCCGCATCCGGTCACCGCCGGTGACTTGGAGCTGGTAATGCGCGCATTTCGGACACGCATCGGCGCGCCCGGCGATGACGACCGCTTCGGAGCAGTGCATGCACCACGCCGTGCCTTCGCTTTCGACGATCTCGAGCCGGGCCGCGTCGGCCAGCGAACCGCGCTTGACGACGTCGAAAGCGAAGCGCATCGCCTCGATCTCGACCTGGGCGAGCTTGCCGATCTCCAGGCGCACCGCCGCCACGCGCCGCGCCCCGTTCGAACGGGCCGTCTCGTCGACGATCTCCCGCACCCCTTCGGCCAACGACATCTCATGCATCGTCGAACTCGACTCGGCAGGCGACGCAGGGATCGAGCGAATGAGCCGTGCGAACGACGCGCCGCTTCAGCGCGCCGAGATCGGCCGCGGCGGCCAGCGTCAGCGCCGACGCGAGGGCTCCGTCGGGATGGAAGTTCCATTCGGTCGGCGCGACGATGCGGTAGGTCGCTGCGCGGTCCCGCTCCAGGCGCACCTGATGGATGAGCAGGCCGCGTGCGTTCTCGACCCAGGCAACGCCGCCGCCGGACGGCGCGGCCTGCGCGCCGACGGCCGAAGAGGCGCGTCCGGCCAACAGCAGCGCGAATTCGCGCAGGCGTGCCACGAAGCGGGCGAGGACCCGCGACGCGGATCTGCGCATCAACTCGGCGATCAGCGGGTCGGTATGGAGCCGCGCCAGCGCGCCGGTCTCGGACGGAGCGCCGCGCCAGGTCGGCTGGCGCGTGAACCCGGGATCGGCCTCGCATGCCGCCCAGAGCTCGACCATCCCCGCGGCTCGCTGGCGGTCGTCGAGGAAGGGGACCTCCGGCGCGGCGGAAGTGTTGCGGGCGTCGGTCGCGCCGTCCTCGTCGCGCACCCGGCGGATGAAGCGCGCCGCAGCGGTCTTTCCGGCGTCGATCCAGCGATCCAGTTCGGCGAGGGATCGCACCCCCAGCCACTCGTCGGCGCCGACTCCGAACGCCGCCATCGCCATGGCGTTCGCGCCCGAGTCGGCCGGCATGGCGGAGCGGGAGTGCGAGGCCTGGGAGGCGCGCGCCGCGGCGATGGCCTCTTCGTCGGGCTTCTCGCCGATCCATCGCGGCCAGTCGAGCAAGGTGCGCCATGAATATTCGCGCACGACCTCCGCGGACACCTCGGCGCTGCATCGTGCCAGCACGACGTCTGTCGCCGCCTCGCCGGCTGCGACCGCGCAGGCGAGCTCGCCGGCGGCCGCGTGGGAGCGGCCGCAGATCGAAAACAGGAGCGGCAGCGCCGCCCGGATCTCGTCGCGACTGCGCCCCTGCAGCAGGGAGCGCGCAGCGTCCGGGCGTGTCGAGGTGATGCGGATTCGCTCGATTCGCCCGGCACCGACACTGAGGCCGATGCGCAGCGCCCCTTCAAGCTCCACGGTCGCCTCGGGGCGGCACACCGAACAGGAAGTCGCGCTTGCTGAGCACGGGCGCCGCCATGGCACGTGCGGTCGTCGCCTCGCCGGTGCGCGGCGCGCGAGCCTGTGACGGTTCGCGGCTGGCGGTGTCGAACAAGGCATCAAGGGCGGCCACGGCCGTGTCGTGTGCTTCCCGCTGATCCGCGAAGTCGAACATCGGCGAGAACAGTGAGCAGGCCTGGTAGTCGCCCAGCGCCGCGTCGCGGGCGCCGATGAACTCGAAGACGCCGGCGGGAAAGACGTAATGCCGGCTTTCCCTTTCGCCGATCGCCTGCCATTTCGCGGTCACGCGCGGCATCAGCACCAGGTTCATGAACCACGGCGTGATCAGGAGGCCGAGCCAGTGGTCGCTCCACGGGCGAAAGCCCACCGCTTCGACCGAGAGCGCCGGGTTCAGCATCGGCATGTCGCGCATCTGGCGCTGCAGCACGGTGCGAAACGCCCGTTGCAGCGCCCCGGCCGGCGACGGTCGGTCGGCAGGCAGGCGGGCCGCGTCAGTCATCGAGCACCAGGAACTTCTGCTTCTCGCAGGCGCAGTTGGGGCAGGTCCAGTGCGTGGGCAGGTCGTTGAACGGCGTGCCGGGCGGGATCTGCCATACCGGGTCACCCAGGGCCGGGTCGTACGGGGTCCAGCAGATGCCGCATTCGAGTCGGGTCGTCGGCCCGATCATCGCCTGCCGGCCGGCCGGTGCGCTGGTATCGCCCATGCGGTTCAGGCCGCGGCGATCGATTCGCTCATCCACTGCACGAGGTCGGCGAGCCGCTCGCGCGTCTCGACCAGGTCTTCGCGAGCGGCGACGGCCACCTCGGGCATGGGGGTGACCTCGATCGTGTTCAGGATCAGCGTCTGCATGTTGTTGAAGTACTGCACCCGCCAGACGGCGCGGGCCGCCGTGCTGCTGATGCGGCAGTTGCCGAAGCCGCGCGACAGGATGACGACCGAACCGCCGTCGAGGACGCGGTCGATGTGGACCGTGTCCTCGGGCGAGAGCGGCAGCAGCGTCAGGTTGATCACGTGCGCCGGCGTGTCGGGGCCGCTTCGGTCCATCGCTTCCTGCAGCTCGTGGATCAGCGCCGGAACGTTCATCGCGCCGGCCGGCAACTCGAGGGCGCGCAACCGCGGGGCGGCGCGTTCGCTGGCGAGCCGGCCCAACACCGGCGGGATCGGTGCGGCGAGAACATAGTCGTGCAACAGGCCGCCGTCGGCGTCGAAGTGCTGCTCGCGCCAGACGCCGGCGAACACCGTCTCCTGGATGCGGATCTCGTGGCCCGCGTCGACGATGGCGGCCACTTCTCCTTCGCCGAGCGTTTCGTTGAGCACGCGCAGCGAGTCGGCGGCCAGGCCCCTCAGGTCGAGCACGGGCAGCTCGCTGCCGCCGGCGAGCCAGCCGGCGAAGTGCCGAAGGAAGCTCTCGAGCACGTCGCGCGCGCCGGCGACGTCGTTGCCGGGTCCCGGCTCGGGCAGGCACGGCATCTCGAAGGTCGTCATCTCGCGCGGCATCGGCATGTACTCGATCGATTCCTCGGGCTCGGCCATCAGGTTGCGGATCGGGATCGTCACGGACTGCATGGATTCGCTCCTTCGCATCAGTGGCAGGACGCCGACTCGGGCTGCCCGGCAACGGTGACCGGAATGCCGATCGTTGGCGGCCGGCTCGGCGGCGCCGCGAGCAGACGGTCGAGCTCGCCGAGGTACACGTCCCAGTCGCGTAGGCCGTCGACGGCACCGAGATAGCGGCCGTCGCGCAGCATCACGAAGGCCGGCCAACGCGCGAAGCCGTAGCGCTTGGCCAGGGCGCGGGCCGGCGTGGGCGGCAGCAGCGCCACCCGGAATCGGCCGGGTCGGCTGGCATGCAGTTCCGGCACGATCACCGCGAGGTCGAGCGTCTCCTTGTAGCGCTCCGGATCCTCGACGAAGACGACCATCGCGGCGCCAGGCTGTTCGACCCAGCCCTCGAAGGTCTCGGCGTCGAGCAGCGCAGCACCGGTTTCCTGTACCAGGCGCAACAGCAACGGATGCAGGGCCACCGCCGGAGCGGCCATGGCATCGGTCGACAGGTTCATCAGGAGCCCCTCCGTTGCAAATGCGCGGGCAATTGCGGTTCGCGGCCGACCAGGTCGGCGAAGTATTCGTCGACGAATCGGTCGCCGGCAAGCACTGCAGCGAGCGCCAGCCGCCCGGCACGGGCCTGGGCTGCCTCTGCATCGCTCAGCACCTGGCGCGCCGCGCCGTGGAACCCCAGAACCCAGGTGCCGACAGATTGCTCACCGATCAGGATCATGTCGAGGCGTTCCCGCCCGCCCTCGCCTTCGCACCAGGCAAAGCTGCCCTCGGGCTCGATCACCCGCATGGGCAGGCCGATACACATCAGCCGCGCCCCTGCGTCTGGTTCAGGAAGCGCGCATCGCCGATGCGGCAGGCCGCGGTCGCCGACGGGCGTCCCGCTTCATAGGCATCGATCGCGAGCGCATCGGCGCCGAGCGGCTCCTGCGGAGGCTGGGCACGCGGCACGGGCTCGACGCCCCAGGCGGACAACTCGGCCACCGCGAGTTCCACCGCTTCGTCGAGGCGGGCCCGGACCAGCGGGCTGAGGCTGCCGCCGAGATCGTCGAGCACGTCGGGTTGCACGCCGATCAAGGTGATCCTCTCCGGGAAGCGGCCGCGCACCCGGGCCAGGGACAGGAGTTCCTGGAACGTCGCCTGGTGCAGGCTCATCGCCCGGTCCGACCCCTCCGGCACGTCGGCGTCGCGAAACACGCGCAACGTGCCCGGCGCGAGCGCGAAGTCGATCGCGTCGAGCACGAGAACGCGCTCGGCGGAGCAGACGTGGTCGAGCAGGTACACGCCCTGGGTGCCGCCATCGACCAAGGACACGTTTTCCGGCATCCACCAACGCTGGTGCAGCGCTTCGACAGCGCGGACCCCGAAACCCTCGTCGGCCCAGAGCACGTTGCCGATGCCGAGCACGAGCACATCGGGTCGAAGCTCCGGCGTGGCGGGCTCCCCGCGGGCGGGCACGGCGCTCACCGCTTGGCCACCCGCCAGCCGTTGACCATCGTGCTGACGACGGTCTCGCCGGAGCAGATGTCCTCGCGCACCACCATGTAGAGGTGCACCAGCGTGAAGGCGATCAGGTACCACATGCCTAGGTGGTGCAGCGTGTGCACGTTCTGGCTCGAGCCAAACAGCGGCAGGACCCACGACGAGAACGCCTTGAAGACCCAGCTTCCCCGTCCGAGGCCTTCACCGTAGAGCGCGAATCCGGTCAGCATCATGAACACCGCGCCCAGCACGTACATGAAGAACATCCCCGCCGCTGCGAGCGGGTTGTGCCCCTGCCAGGGCCGCGCCTCGCGCTTGAGGAACAGGTAGTACCGCGTCTGGTCGAACAGGCCGCCCCACCAAGCGCGGTCAAACATGCCGAGCGGGACCGCGAAGAGCTCGCGCGCAAAGCGGTTGCCCATGAAGATCCAGATCACCCGCATCACGAAGAACACCGCGAACAGGCAGGCCGCCGTGAAGTGGGCGAAGCGGATGTAGCCGAAGAGGAAATGGTCGCTGGCTTGGCCGCTCAGCGTCGGCGGCGGCGTGCCGATCAGGTATCCGGTGATGCCCAGCACCAGCAGGCAGCCCGCCATCACCCAATGCCAGATCCGAACCGGGAGTTCCCAGACGTAGACCGGGAACAGCTTGCTGTCGTGCGTGGCCATCATCGCCTCCGTGGTGTCAGCGGATCGTCACGCGGGTGATCTCTTCGCCCGCCGGCGATATCACGTGGCTGGCGCAGGCCAGGCAGGGATCGAAGCTGTGGATCGTGCGCAGGATCTCGAGCGGCTCGTCGGGCTTGGCCATCGTCGTGTTCATCAACGCCGCCTCGTAGGGACCGATCTGGTTCTGCGCGTCGCGCGGGCCGGCGTTCCAGGTGGTCGGCACGACGCACTGGTAGTTATCGATCTTCGTGTCCTTGATCTTGATCCAGTGCCCGAGGGCGCCGCGCGGCGCCTCGCAGTAGCCGGCGCCCTGCGCCAGCGCCGGCCAAGTCGTCGGCTCCCAGCTGTCGACGTTGGCGGTGGCGAAGTTGCCGGCCTTCAGGTTGGCCATCAGCTTGTCGAAGAAGTAGCGCATCTTGTGCGCCGCCCACGAGCACTCGAGGCCGCGCGCCGCGGTGCGGCCGAGCGTCGAGAACAGCGCCGGCAGCGGCACGTCGAGCTTCTTCAGGACCATGTCGACCGGTTCCTTGAACTCGGCGTTGCCCGACGCGTAGCCGATCACGTAGCGCGCCAGCGGGCCGACTTCCATCGCGTGGCCGCGCCAGCGCGGCGACTTGACCCATGAGTACTTGGCGCTCTCGTCGAGCGACTCGATGGCGGTTTTCGTACCCTTGGTGCCCTTGCCGAGCACGAAGCTTGCCTCGGTGATGCCGTCGTAGGGATGCAGGCCCTTGGTCTCGTCGGCGTACTTGTACCAGCTGTGGCCGACGAACTCCTGGATCTGCGCCGGGTCCTTCAGGTCGACCGGGAGGATCTCCTTCAGGTTGCCGTTGATGATGGCGCCGCGCGGCATCAGCAGGCTCTTGTTCGAGTCGTCGTTGGCGATGTCGGGGAACTCGCCGTACGACAGCAGGTTCTGGCTCGAGATGCCGCCGCCGATGGCGCCCCAGTCCTTGTAGAACGAGGCAATCGCGAGCAGGTCGGGGACGTAGACGTTGTCGATGAAGTCGATGGTGTCGTCGATGATCTTCGAGACCAGGTTCAGCCGTTCCATGTTGATCGCACCGACAGCCCCGACGGCGTCGACGTTGATCGAGCAGGGCACGCCGCCGACGAGCCAGTTCGGGTGCGGGTTCTTGCCGCCGAAGACAGTCTGGATCTTGACGATCTCCTTCTGGAAATCGAGCGCCTCGAGGTAGTGCGCCACCGCCATCAGGTTGGCTTCGGGCGGCAGCTTGTAGGCCGGGTGACCCCAGTAGCCATTGCGGAACGGCCCGAGCTGGCCCGATTCGACGAACTTCTTCAGCCGGCTCTGCAGGTCGCGGAAGTAGCCGGGCGAGGACTTCGGCCAGCTGCTGATCGACTGGGCGAGCTCCGAGGTCTTCTTCGGGTCGGCGCTCAGGGCGCTGACGACATCGACCCAGTCGAGCGCATGCAGGTGGTAGAAGTGCACCAGATGGTCCTGCGCGTACCCCGCGGAGTGCATCAGGTTGCGGATGATGTTGGCGTTGTCCGGGATCTTGATCTTCAGCGCGTCTTCGACGGTGCGCACCGAGGCCAGCGCGTGCACGCCGGTGCAGACGCCGCAGATGCGCTCGACGAAGGCCCAGGCGTCGCGCGGGTCGCGGCCCTTGAGGATGACCTCGAGGCCGCGCCACATCGTGCCGGTGGACACGGCGTTGCGGATCACGTTCTTGTCATCGAGGTTGACCTCGATGCGCAGATGCCCCTCGATCCGCGTGATCGGATCGACGATGACCCGCTTGCCGCTGTTGTCGAGCTTGAAGCCTTGGGTTTCGATGACGGCCATGATCAGTGCTCCACCTTGTCAGTGCTGTCGGCCTGCGTCTTCTTGCGGTCCGCCGCGCGCCGGATCGCGGTCACGGCGGCGTGCGCCACCAGACCGGCACCGACGACGCCGGCAGCGACGAGGCCGATCTTGTCGGCGTTGGCCTCGATGCCGAACTCGCGGATGGTCGTCAGCCGGTCGTAGAACGAGCCCTTGTCCCAGAAACCGTCCTCCGAGCAGCCGATGCAGCCGTGACCCGAGCCGATCGGGAACGACACGCCGTCGTTCCAGCGCGTCGTCGAGCAGGCGTTGTAGGTCGTCGGCCCCTTGCAGCCCATCTTGTAGAGGCAATAGCCCTCCTTGGCGCCCTCGTCGTCCCATTTCTCGACGAACTGCCCGGCGTCGAAGTGGGGCCGGCGGTAGCACTTGTCGTGGACGCGCTGGCTGTAGAACATCAACGGCCGGCCCTGCCGGTCGAGCTCGGGTATGCGGTCGAAGGTGGCCACGTAGGTCACCACCGCCGTCATCACCTCGGGGATCGGCGGACAGCCCGGCACCTTGATGATCGGCTTGTCGGTGATCACCTTGTTGATCGGCACCGCCGTCGTCGGGTTCGGCTTGGCCGCCTGCACGCAACCCCACGACGCGCAGGAGCCCCAGGCAATGACGGCCTTGGCGTCCTTGGCCGCGTGCTTGAGCTTCTCGACGAAGGGCTTGCCGCCGGGCATGCAGAACATGCCGTCCTCGCCGAGCGGCGGGTTGCCTTCGACCGCGAGGATGTACTGGCCCTTGTAGTCCTTCATGACCTGCTCGAGCGCGGCTTCGGCCTGATGCCCGGCGGCGGCCATGATCGTGTCGTCGTAGTCGAGCGAGATCATCGACAGGATCACGTCCTTGGCGAGCGGATGGGCCGATCGGATGAAGGACTCGGTGCAGCAGGTGCATTCCAGCCCATGCAGCCACAGCACCGGGGTGCGGGGCTTGGTCTCGAGCGCATGCGCGATCGTCGGAGCGAACGCCGGCCCGAGGCCGAGCGAGGCGGCGGTCAGACTGCAGAACTTGAGGTAGCTGCGGCGGGTGATCCCCTGCCGACGCATGACTTCGTAAAAGGTCTCGGTCATCGCGGTGTCCTCATAGTCGCCTACGCGTGGCCATCGCCAGACCACATGGCATGAAAACAATCCGCAGTGTGTGCTCCTCTTTTCGCGCCGATCTGATCAAGATCAAGGATCCGGTTCGGACGCAACGGTCTCGTGGCGCGCCCGCTTCCCTACACTTGTCGGGAGCCGGTCGCAGCCCGGCGGTGCGCGGCCGGCGATCGAGATCCCGGGGCGCAGGGATGCGAGCCGGACCGGGACGCACACCCATGCGAACGCGCGAACTCTGGACGAAGCTCCTTCTCTACCCCGGTCACACCCTGCCCACCGCCGCCGCGCCGGTGCTGGTGGCCGTCGGGCTCGCGATCCACGACGGCGTGTTCGCGCCGCTGCCGGCGCTGCTCGCCTTCTTGGGCAGCTGGCTGATCCACGTCGCCGGCGTGTTCATGGACAACCATGAGCTCCTGCGTCGCCACCCTGCCGTAGCCGAGCATCCCGAGCTGCTCGCCGCGGTGGCCGATCGCCGCCTCGCGCTGTCGACCTTGCGGTGGGCGATCGTCGGCTGCATCGCCGCCTCGATCGGCGTCGGCGCCTATCTGCTGTCCATCGGCGGCTTCGCCGCAGTCGCGATCGGCCTGCTCGGCCTGGCCGCGAGTCTCGGCTACGCGGGGGGACCGCTTCCCTATGCATCGCGCGGCTGGGCGGATCTCCTCTTCCTGCTCATGTTCGGCGTCGTCGCCGTGGTCGGGGCCTACTACGTCCAGGCCGTGTCGCTCGTCGCGGCACCCGGTCCCTGGACGACCCGATGGATCCCGCTCGAGGCGACGGTGTACTGGATCGGCCTGCCGGCCGGAGGCCTCGTCACCTGCGTGCTGATCGTCGACGACGTGCGGGACCGCCAGTGGGACCGGCTCAAGGGTTGGCGGACCGGGGCCGTGCGCTGGGGCATCGGCTGGAGCCGCGTCGAGTTCACGCTACTGGTCGTACTCGCCTACGCGGCGCCCTTCGCGTGTTGGGCGCTCTCGGGCTTTACGGCGTGGGTGCTGCTGCCCCTCGCGACTCTTCCCGCCGCCTGGGCGGCGGTACGGGCCTTCCGGACCCATGATTCCACCGCCGGTCTGCTGGAGTGGACACCGCGTGTAGCGCTCCTGTCCCTGGCGTATTCCGCCCTGCTTGCGCTGGGCTTGAGCGTCCGCTAGCGGCCGCTGTACGCTGCAGGCGGGTTCAGCGGAGGGCCTCGCGCCGGCGCTAGGACGATCGTTATCTCGCGCCACTGTGCGTTCGTCGTCCCTGTGGCAGGCGCGGGCCTAACCGCCTTGGCGCCTCGTCGCCGACTGCAGGGACGGCGCGCAGAGCCCGGCTGATCCATGTCAACGGCGACGAGCGGACAGGTCCCATGATCTACGCGGATGTTTGATGTTCGGCTCGGCGCCGCGACGATTTTGGAGGAAGCCGCCATGCAGAAGCAAGACAGTGCCGCACCCGCCACGCCTTCGGCCGCCGGAGCCTTCGTCGCGCTGCGCTCGTGGGTCGTGGCCTCGCGGCCGCACACGCTGACGATCGGCATCAACCCGGTACTTGTCGGCTGCGCCCTCGCTTGGAGGCAGACCGGCCGTATCGACGTGTCCGTGATGCTGATGTCGATGCTCGGCGCGCTGCTGCTGCAGACCGGGACCAATCTCGACAACGACGTGAGCGACTTCGAGCGCGGCACCGATCGCGCCGGCCGCCTCGGCCTGCCGCGGGCCACGGCCCTCGGCCTGCTGACGCCGCGCCAGGTGCGCACCGCTTCGCGAGGCTGCTTCGCGCTGGCCACGGTGATCGGCGTGTTGCTCGCGTGGCATGGCGGCTGGCCCATCTTCGTCGCTGGCATCGCTTCGGCGGCGGCGGCGATGTCGTATTCCGGCGGGCCGCGACCGATCTCGTATACGCCGTTCGGCGACCTCGTGGTCTGGCTCTTCTTCGGCCTGGTGGCGGTGACCGGCACCTATTACCTGCAGACATTCAGCCTCGACCGCAGCGTCTTCATCGCCGCGGCCATGGTCGGCATGCCGGCAGCCGCGGTACTGGTCGTCAACAATTACCGCGATCTCGAGCCGGATCGGGCCGTGGGCAAGCGAACGCTCGCGGTCTGTCTCGGCCGAAGCTTCAGCCGCTGGGAATACTCGGTGCTCGTGCTCGCGCCGTTCGGGCTCCTCCCCCTTCTGGCGTCGCAATTGCGCATGGGTGCGGCGCAGGCGATTCCCCTGCTCGCCCTGCCGATCGCGATTGGCCAGGTGCGCCGCTTCTGCCGCGACACGCCGGGCCCTGCCTTCAACGCGTTGCTGGCAGAGACGGCGCGCTTGCAGGTGCTGTTCTCCATCCTCCTGGGTGTTGCCCTCCTGTTCCGCTGAGGCTTGAGCTCGATCGACGACGGTGCGCGCAGGGCGAGCGCGACGAACGAGAGGGTCGCGCGGCGGCGGTGCCGTGTGCCCGTCAGTAACGACCGTGCTGCTCGGCGACGTAGTTCGAAGGCTGCGGACGGACTGCGCCTGCTCGATCGGATCGAACATGGCTTTCGCGGCTGAGTTCGAACTAATCTTCCCTGCGAACGCGCGACTTGATCTTGATCAGTTCCGCGCGATGGCAGACGCACACACTGGCTGCTTCGATCGCGACCAACGAGGAGCCGACATGAAACTGACCCTGACGCTCGCCGGAGCCGTCCTGGCCTTGAGCGGACCTGCCTTCGCCGGTTCGGCCGAGGATCTCATCGCCGCCGGCAAGTGCTCCAGCTGCCATACCGCCGCGACCACGAAGAGGGGGCCGTCGTGGGCCTCCGTGGCCGAGAAATACAAGGGCGACCCGGGGGCCCAAGCGAAGCTCGTCGACTTGCTTAAGACCGGCGGCCCCGACGATCACAAGAAGGTCGCGGCGAGCGAGGCCGACCTCAAGGCCATCGTCGCCATCGTGCTCTCATCCAAGTAGCAGCGACGTCGATGCTTCATCGAGGAGTGTCCGTATGAACGAAACGAACCGGCCCGGGCTCGTCCGGCGGCTCCTGCGGGCCCTGTTTTCGCCGTCGGCCCGCTGGTCGGTGTTCGCTCTGCTGCTGGTGGGCCTTGTGGTGGGGGCCGGTTCCGTGATCGGGACGCAAGTGGCAGTGGCCGTCAGCGGCACCGACGAATTCTGCGGCACGACCTGCCATTCGCACGAGAAGTTCGTCTACCCCGAGCACAAGCTGTCGCTCCACTATGCCAACCGCACCGGCGTGCGGCCAGCGTGCGTCGACTGCCACGTCCCGCACAGCTATCCGGCCGAGCTGATCGTCAAGGCCCGCGCCGGCGCCACGGACGCCTACGCCGAGTTGCGCGGCACGATCGCCACCCAAGCGAAATTCGACCATGAGCGCTGGCGCCTGGCCAATATTGTCTGGGACGAAATGCGCGCCAACAACTCCGCCAATTGCCGCACCTGCCATAACCCGGCGGCGATGGACGCCATGAAGCAGTCCGAGGACGCGGTCTCGCAGCACAAGAAGTTCGCCGCCGGAAAGGCGACGTGCATCGACTGCCACACCGGGGTCGCGCACAAGAATCCCGAGCCGCCGAAGGAAATAGAGAAGGCGGCGCAGGCTTCGAAGTAGCGGCTCGCCGCTCCGTCGCTCGGCACGGGTCGCCTCACGCGACGTGCGTGACTGCTTTCGATGCTGTAGATCAGAAGCGATAGCGCAAGGCGACGCTCACGACCTGGACGCTGTGATGCGGCAGCTGCTCGTCCAGCGTCAACAGGTTCGGAACCGTCCCCGGCAGCACGCCGTCGAGTTGCCAGTCGGCCGCGTCGTAGTGCTCGAACCGGTAGCTGCCGGTCAGCGTGAGGTTCTCGCGCAGGCGGTAGTTGGCGAACAGCTTGAGGCCTTCGAGTGTCGTCGCGGCACTCGGGAACGCTGGGTTCGAGACGCCGGTCATGAACTCGACCCTGCCGAGCAATGCGGCAAACCAACTAGGCTAGGGAGAGGCTGCACTTCCCACGGGGGAGCTATGCGCTACCCAGTGGCCGTCAGTGACCTCGTCCCCCGGAGCTTCGAGAACGATGTACGCAATGGTCCCTATCGCGCAAGCGAGGAACAGCAGAACGAGCAACCAGCGCCAGTCAGCAAACCAGCGTCTTGCTTCCAACTCTTTTATCGGTGGGAAGGCCAGCACTTCGAGATCACCATCCATTTGGCAAACCAGGGAGCGGATTCAATGGTTATCGCTCTCCGTGACAGAAACATGACCAATCGATGAAAGAAACGACCGGTGACGAGACGAGCACCGCGCCAGTCCGCAATCTCGAACTGAAGACGAGCCTGCAAAGCTTTTCAGACGTGCAGCGCTGCCTGCGCGTGCTAGACCCGCGCCTTGGACGAGGAAGCGGCGTTCGGCGACGCGGGCTACCAGGGCGTGCACAAGGGCCCGACGTGGCATGTGGCCATGCGCCCGGGTGCAAGCGCAGGGCTGCTCAACACGTTCATCGAACCTGAATTCTTGGCCGGGCGCGTGGAGAAGATGAAGGTCGCCACCACGGCATTGACGTTAGCGCGGTCACTGATGTCACACTGCACGGCGGCGGCTTGGCCTCCAGCGGTCGCCGCGATGGTGTGGCTGCCCCCTCGAACTCGTATTGAGGTCCAGCGCCGCCGAGAGTCGCTTCTGGCGCTTCCCACGCTCTCGTCTAAGACACGTCCTCGCTGGACCCGGGACGCCGTCTCCGAAGATTGCCGTCACATAATAAGGATGGCAGTCTTGCAAAGTCATCATCAGTAAGGAGCGGTCGCGATGTCAAACGTGTATGTAGAACCAACACCAAACGGCAAGTATCAAATTGAGTTTGCGGATCGAACCCCTACGCTCGGCCCGTTCAGTACCCAAAAGGAGGCCATTGAGAGCGCAAAGCAGATGGGACATCGCCCATTGGTTGCTCGGGTGCGCCACCTCAACGACAAGAAGGTCCCCGATCATTGGCGATCGGCAGAATAGAGCTCTGGTTCGAGGCATCATGGAGCCAGCCTATGACTCCTAGCGGATATTTCGTCGGCAACAGCTTAGGCAGCTTGCGCCAGCCTGCGGCTGACGCTCATGTCCGACGCTAGGTCTCGCGCCGTGCGCCTTATGGTCTTCTCGGATATCCACGACAACATGGACGCAGTAGCGGCACTGCGCAGGTTGGAAGAGAACATGTTCGATGCCATCGTAGTTGCTGGGGACATCGGCAGCTAGGCCTCAGTTCAGTTCTTGGGGCCCTGCCGCGCGCCCGAACTGAGATGAGCTTGCACGTCCTGGCCTACAACCTGAAGAGGGCAATGAAGATCCTCGGAACCCGACCGCTGATCCAAGCGATCAGAACCTAGAACGGTTGCGCAGAGAAGTCCCTCGCGTACATGGCCCGCGTCGAGGCCTATCTGATGTCTTGAGCCGATCGGCGGCGCTCGGCTCGCTCTGCCACCCGCGTTTGCACACGGCCTCGAACAACACCTGTCGTTCGGTGCGGCAATCCAAGTTGCTTGCGTTAAAGCAGTCGTAGACCGGAGGACACCGCTCGTCATTCAATGACCAGATCTACAGGGCTTCGGCATACGTGCGAAGTTTGTCCGAGCGGCTCGGGTGCTTCAGCTTGCGCATGGCCTTGGCCTCGATCTGACGAATACGCTCACGAGTCACATCGAACTGCCTTCCCACTTCTTCGAGCGTGTGGTCGCTGCTCATGTCGATCCCGAATCGCATCCGCAGTACCTTGGCTTCACGAGCCGTGAGGCCGTCGAGAACCTCACTGACGACGGCGCGCAAGCCAGACTGCATTGCCGCTTCCATCGGCGCGACGTTGTGCGTGTCCTCGATGAAGTCGCCCAGTGTTGTGTCGCCTTCGTCGCCGACCGGCGCTTCCATCGAGATCGGCTCCTTGGCGATCTTCATGATCTGGCGGACCTTGGCCTCAGGCAGCTCCAGCTTCTGTGCGATCGTCGCGGCGTCGGGCTCGAATCCGAACTCCTGCAGGTGCGCCCGGCTCACACGGTTCATCTTGTTGATCGACTCGATCATGTGCACGGGAACGCGGATGGTTCGGGCCTGGTCGGCGATCGCGCGGGTGATGGCCTGGCGAATCCACCAGGTTGCATACGTGGAGAACTTGAAGCCGCGGCGGTACTCGAACTTCTGCACCGCCTTCATCAGTCCGACATTGCCCTCCTGGATGAGATCGAGGAACTGCATGCCACGGTTCGTATACTTCTTGGCGATGGAGATCACGAGGCGCAAGTTCGCCTCGATCATTTCCCTCTTGGCGCCGAGGGACGAACACTCGCCCTCGCTCATCTTCTTGTTGATCGCCTTCAATTCTTCGAGCGGAATCACAGCCTTCGACTGAAGGTCGATCAGCCGGGTCTGCTGCTCTTGAATGGCCGGCACGCTGCGGCCCAGGGCAGCGCTGTAGGGCCCGGCGGCCGTTGCTTCGGCCTCGATCCACCCAAGGTTCAGCGCGTTGGGCGGGAAGTGCCTGATGAAGTGTTCCTGCGGCATGCCGCACTTGTCGACCGCAATCTTGCGGATTTCCCGCTCATGGCGGCGAACTTCATCGACCTGCGAACGCAGCATGCCGCACAGTTTGTCGATTGTCTTGACCGTGAAGCGGATGCTCATCATCTGGTCGCCAAGCACCCGCTGCGCCGCGCGGTATGCGGCCGAGTCATAGCCGTTCTTCTCAAACGCCTTGCGCAACTTGTCGAAACCGACCCGCATGGAAGCGAACTTGTCGAGTGCCGCGACCCTCATTTCTTCGAGCCGCCTGGTCATGGCCCTGCTGCCGCCGTTGCCGTCATCATCGGCCTCGTTGTCGTCAAAGGAGTCGATGTCTTCTTCGGCCACATAGTCGTCGGCCTCGCCGGCGACGACGAAGCCGTCGACGACTTCGGAGATGGTCATCTCGCCAGCGGCGATCTTGTCCCCGTACGTGAGGATTTCGGCCATGATCGACGGCGAGGCCGAGATGGCCAACATCATCGCCTGCAGGCCGCCTTCGATACGCTTGGCGATTTCAATTTCGCCTTCTCGGGTCAGCAGTTCGAATAAGCCCATTTCGCGCATATACATGCGAACGGGGTCGGTCGTGCGGCCGAATTCGGAGTCGATCGTGGACAGTGCGGCTTCCGCAGCCTCCTCGGCTTCTTCATCAGTCGCCGTAGTGCCAGTGCCGCCCGCGACCAGAAGGGTTGCGGCATCGGGCGCCTGTTCGTACACGGCAATGCCCATGTCGTTGAGCATCTTCACGATCGCCTCAATCACTTCGGCGTCGACCAGCTTCTCCGGGAGGTGGTCGTTGATCTCCTGCTGGGTCAGGAATCCGCGCGTCTTGCCCATCTTGACGAGCGTCGTTAATTCGTTTCGGCGCTTCTCGGCCTCTTCTTCGGTCAAAGCGGTCACGTCCAGGCCGAACTCGCGAATCAACGCTCGTTCCTTGGACTTCGGCACCTTCATGCGCAGGGGCTTCGCCTTGACGTTTGAATCGGCGACGTTCGTGACTTTGTCGGTGGCCGCATCATCGCTGGCCTCTCCATCGCCCTTCACCAGACGATCGACGGAGGGGTCTTCGCGGGCCGCGATCCCGTTGACCATCGGCTTGCGATTTCTGAGAGGCTTTCCCTTGGCCTCGACGCGCTTGGTGTTTTTCCTCCCCGGCGCCTCTTTCACCGGCACGGCAGCCACGATGTCATCGGCCAGCGCGGTGGGGCGACCAGCCTTCTTGAAGGTCATGTTATTGGCGGACATGCGATTCCTAAGGGGTGAGGGTGGGCCAGATCGTTCTAGGCTGACCGGATCAGGCGTGGATGTGGGCTGGGACAGCCATAAGGCCTGAACGGAAGACGCCTTCAAACACCCCCGACGCCAGGATTGTTCACTATCTGGGGCCCGCCCGCCGGTTTGAAAGGCGACGCCAAGGCTGTCCCTGCCTAACGATCCGGCTTGAGTGCCAGTCGGGCAATCTGTGCCCGTCCTGCCTGCTCGCCTGACGGTTGAGGTTGTCGTCCCGTTGATCTCCCTCAAAGTGAGGCTGCATCGACGGGTTCAACATAAGAGGTGTAGCAGTCTCTATGAGTCATCCGTCATGATCGCGATACACGTTTCATCCCCTCGCATCGCGCCGTGGATTGCTGCTTCGTTGGTGGCGTTGATAGTGTTACCACTTTCTGCGCAACCGTCTGCCGAACCCCCACCCGGCGACTATCGCGTCGTCGGTGGCAAGGTCGATCGCGGCACCTACACTGGCTGGAGGCTGTTTCATTCGGCCTGCTACGGCTGCCATGGTGTTGATGCGGTGGGCACCGATCTCGCTCCGAATCTCGTGGAGCGCGTCAAGACCCTTACGCCACGCGCGTTCGCCACGAGGGTGCTGACAAGCTACCGCATCGTGCTGCCAGCCAACGAAGCGAACACGGAGGAGGACCGCACAGCAGCGCGCGAAGCGATGGTCGACGAAATCATGCGGCGAGAGCGTGGCTCGCCCGCCCTGATAGTCATGCCCGCGTGGGGAATTGACCCCAAGGTAACCCCGCACGTACTTGACCTGTACGCCTATCTCTCGGCGCGCGCTGACGGCAAGCTGGGACCGGGCAAACCCAAGCTGTTGGTTGAAAAGAAGCGCTAGGCCGGCCTGAGCACAGTGGCGAGCAGCCTAGGGACCTGGGCCTGGCATGGCTCACCGCTTCGCGCGCGGCGGCGACAATCAGTGATTCAAGGTCTTGCCCATCGAGGCGCCCGAGACAGGTGTGGCCTCAGAGATCGAGAGGCTTTTGAATCTCACGTCGACCGCGCTGTCGAGCGACGCT
>ODAK010000979.1_pt1 | contig 32201 bp, 32 predicted proteins | sample 1539591 | NCBI WGS metagenome assembly ODAK01 (sample SAMEA3539303, study PRJEB22396) | soil metagenome | biome: tundra; feature: field; material: soil | place: USA | collected 2010-05 | depth 0.15 m | reverse complement strand
GATTCTGGTTCTGGGCAGTATTGTCCTGACTACCCTTGTTGCATCCTGCGAGTCCGAAAGTCAGCACGATGGATGCGGCTGCTAGAAGGAGAAGAGAAGATACTCTACTGGTCTTGCTCATAAAGGTTATTCTCCACGAAGTTAGGATGCAGAATTTCGGGATGAAGTCATCGCACACAGTAGGCTTAACGGCCAATTCAATGCCGCCGCCCGCGTAAGTAGCTACGCAGACATCTTAAAGGTAAGCCGTTTGTGCTTTCTGTGCAATATTGCACACTGCCCAGCCTTGCCCCGGCTGGTTTTGTAAGGGATCTAGTTCAAGAAGAACTTGGTGTACAACGTGTCCCTCTGCGCGGGACGAAAGCCGGCATCGCGAATGATCCGGCGCAGCTCTTCTTCGGTGGTACAGTTGCGCACTCCGGCGGCGCGGACCACATTTTCCTCGATCATCACCGAGCCAACGTCGTTGCCTCCGAAGCGCAAGCCCATCTGACAGACCTTCAAGCCCTGTGTTACCCAGCTCGACTGCACGTTCTCGAAGTTGCTGAGGAAGAGGCGCGCGATGGCCAGCGTCTTCAGGTATTCGACCGCAGTGGCTTCGTCCCAACCCCGTCCGCCGAGCGCGGTATTTTGCGGCTGAAATGACCAGGGGATAAATGCGGTGAAGCCGCCGGTCTCTTCCTGCAAATCGTAGATGTGCTGGAAATGGTTGATGCGGTGCTCGTAGGTTTCGCCGACGCCAAACATCATGGTCGCCGTCGTTCTCATGCCGAGTTTATGAGCGGTGCGATGTACGTTAAGCCAATCGTTAGTGAGGCACTTCAAGCGCGCGATCTTGTAGCGCACTTCGTCGTCGAGGATCTCGGCGCCACCGCCGGGGATGGAGTCGAGTCCGGCCTGGCGTAGGCGCTTGATGGTGTCTTCGATGGTGAGGCCGCTGACTTCAGCGATGCAGATGATCTCGGAGGCGGAGAAGCAATGCAGGTGAACTTGCGGAAAACGCTGCTTCATCCCGCTCAGCAGCGCTTCGTACCACTCAATTTTCAGATCGGGATGCAGGCCGCCCTGCAAGAGGACGCCCGTACCCCCTAACTCCACGGTCTCGCGCATCTTGTCATAAATGGTCTCGAAATCGAGCAGGTATCCCTCCTTCGCCATCTTGCCCTTGAGGGGACGGTAGAAGGCGCAGAAGGTGCAGTACTCGGTGCAGAAGTTGGTGTAGTTGATATTGCGGTCGATGATGTACGTCACTACGCCGTCGGGGTGCAATCGGCGGCGCACCGCGTCGGCTTCCATCCCGAGACCGATGAGGTCATCGGAGCGATACATTTCGAGCGCTTCAGCTTTGGTCAGGGACATAGAATGGCACAACCCACAGTGATATTCTAACCGGGCGGAGAGCGCGCAGGGAAGCCGGTTATCTGTTTGTGGGCAGAGAAAACCTTGACCGCAAGCTGGCGCATCCAACCCTAGCAGTATCTCGCCCGCAACAATCCTGCGCAAAACGGGTTTAATAACGGGGTGCTCCTCAATGCAGGGCGGAGGCGGTGAAGCGAATGAACTTGCCGAAATGTGATCTACGAAAATGCGCACGCATCGTGGCGGCTACACTGCTTTTGACATTGCCGTTTCCCGCACGCGCTGTCCTGGGCGATAGCGCTGCCTCGGTCCTCACCGACCAGGCCCGCATGAAGGGAACGCTGCGCAGCGTGGACCGTGGCGCCTATGTCATGCATGAAATCACCACGACGACCGGCGCGGTGCGCGAGTTTGTCTCTCCCGGCGGAGCGGTTTTCGGCGTCGCTTGGGAAGGCCAATTTTCCCCCGACTTCCAGCAGTTGCTCGGCCCGTACTACCAACAGATCCAGCAAGCCGCCGCCCAGCAGGCCAGCGAGCAACAACCACGCCGGCGCCGTGGTCCAGTGATGGTCGAAACGCCTGGCATCGTGTTCTCTCAAGGCGGACACATGCGAAGCTTTCACGGTCAAGCCTACATTCCACAATTACTGCCGCAAGGCGTGCAAGCCAGCGATATCCGCTGAAGGAGACACTATCGTGCAAAAACTAGGGCTGGTGCTGGTGGTGGCAAGCCTGACACTGATGGCGGCCTGCGGTTCCAGCGGCAACGGCGGCGGCTCATCGTCAATCACGTCGGTGACCGCGAGTTGCTCGCCTTCAACCATCCTATTTGGTCAAACCAGTCAGTGTTCAGCAACCGTGACGGGAACGGGAAACTTCAGTTCGGGCGTGACGTGGATGGCGAGCGCCGGCACCATCTCGACCTCGGGCTTGTTTACCGCACCATCCGGGGGAGGTGTGTCGCTGCAGGTGACAATTACGGCAACCTCCACCCAGGACACCAGCAAGTCGGGGATGACTACGGTGACAGTGAATCCCGTACAGCAAGCGAACAACGTGCAGCCCATCGTGGTTGACGCTGGACCGCCGCAACTGACGCAGCCCTCGACCAATGTGGCGTTCACTACCGTCACGGTTTGCGTGCCAGGTACGACCACCTGTCAGAGCATCGACAACGTTATGGTGGACACCGGCTCGTCTGGCCTGCGTCTTATCTCTGGTGTGTTGAATATTTCGTTGCCCCCGGAAAACGACTCCGGCGGAAATCCCCTGGACGAGTGCTTGGCCTTTCTGGATGGCTATATCTGGGGACCGGTTGCAACCGCAACCGTAACCATGTCGGGGGAAACGGCCTCATCAGTGCCGGTACAGATCATCATCCCATCATCGAGCTCACCGGCGGTCCCAAGTAGTTGTTCCGCTCAGAATCCGCCAGGAGGAGCTGGTAACGAGGGAGGCAGCAGCAATTCCGATAGCGTTGCCACTTTCGGCGCTAATGGGATTATCGGAGTGGGACTGTTCCAGCAGGACTGCGGTCCCGCATGCACTCCGGGCTTCCAGCTTCAACCTATGTACTACGACTGTCCTCCTTCTGGATGCAGTGAGACATCTGTCACGCTTGCGCAGCAGTTGCCAAATCCCGTGACCATGTTCGCGACCGACAACAATGGGGTGCTGATCCAATTACCGTCGGTTCCCAACGGGGGTTTAGCGTCGGTGTCGGGCTCCCTGATTTTCGGCATTGGCACGCAATCCAATAATGGATTAGGTAGTGCCACAATTTACGCCGTGCCCGGCAGTTTGCAGAACAATGCCGGAGATTTCACGACTACCTTCAATGGAAGCAGTTACCCCGGCTTCCTCGACAGTGGATCGAACGCATTTTTCTTCGTCGATTCCAGCATTCCGACCTGTAATCAGTACTGGTTTTGCCCGACCACCTCGCCCCTCGTTCTCAGCGCCCAAAACCAGGGGACGAACATGACTTCCGGAGTGCCGGTCAGCTTTACCATTGAGAACGAGAATAATCTCAGCGGAAGCAATACAGCCTTCAGCACCCTGGCTGGTCCCTATTCAAGTACACCGTCGGCATTCGATTGGGGCCTGTCATTCTTCTTTGGACGCAATGTCTTTACGGCTATCGAGAACAGGAGCACTACCGGCGGTACAGGACCCTACTTTGCGTACTAACGAAAGGTAGTTTACAGCCGACACCAGTGTTGTCGCAGAATGCCGCGCGGCAGTTTGACCGTAGTGCGTCAGTTCGCCAATCCCAGCGGATCAAGCAGCTGCTAAAAAAGCGACGTTCGGGTATCGCCGGTCTGAATGATCCGCCCTCGACAGCCGAATCCTAATTGCTGAGGAGCTACCTATCACGCAGCATCGTGCATAGATCCGCGCGCTTTGCTCCCACGTCCATTCTTGTTCTGATGCCGGTAGCGCCACCAGAAGTACAATCCCGCCAGACTGCCAACCACCGCCAGCGCGATCAAGGCATACAGCAGCAGCTGGTAATATCGCCCGAGCCAGCGCAGGATTTGGCGTCCGTAGAGCGATCCCAGATAAGCCAGCAATGTATAACGCACTCCGCGTCCCAGCGCCAAGGCACCCAGGAAATTCCTTCGTGGATAGTGCATGGCGCCGGCAGCAATCAGAAAGGGAACGAAGGGAACTGGAGGAGGACAAATGGCGCCGATGGCTACCGACCAGAATCCGTAGCGCTCAAAGATGCTGTAGATTTTGGCGGCACGCTTCTTGGAGACCTTCCTCTCCAGCGTTTCCTTGCCGCCTTTGGCCCCGAGCCGGTAGGTCAGATATCCACCAACCAGAGAGCCAATCGTAGCCATGATTGCGTAGTACCACCAGGGTTCCTTGTGCGCGGCGGCCAGCACGATGGTAAGGGCGTCCATGCTGCCCGGCAGAGGGATCACGGAATTGTCCACCAGGCCGAGGACAATCAGTCCCGGTCCTCCCAGGCGCCGGAGCGAGTGCCAGATCGTTTTGTTAACGACTATTGCTGCAAGGAGGTGCATGTGCCTCGTTTCGAATCGCGCTTCTATAACTCATATTTGGTTAGAGGCAGAATGTCGAGAGGAAGTTCAGCAAAGATATCGGTCGCCGAGTTTGGCCGAGGCCCTTTCTTCCCCGCGCCGGAACGTGGCGCTAAAGCGCCGCTCTACCCTTGCTCGCAGGATACAGTTACTCAGAAACGCTACTTGCGAGAGCTTCCGAATGCCACCGGCCCCAGGAAGCGTAGCTCAGGCTCCGCGGGAATGAGTCCAATCTCCTGCGAATAGCGCAGGAAGAGTTGCAGACCGGCGTGGTTTTGGCGATCGAGATAGTAATGAACGTTCTCGGTGAGATAGGAATAAATGTCACTTTCGCTCAGTCCGATATTAGGCGACCACTCTTGGGCAATGATACGAAGGTTCGCCCCTTCCAGGCCGTGGTCCCGCGATTGCTGAAACACTTTTACCAGGTCAACATGGCCGGGGGCTCGATCAAGGGAGTCGAGTCGTACCGCCCAGAAGGCAAAAACAAACGGCCGGTCCGTCCGTTCGTGCCACAGATGCGCCAGGTCATACACGAAGTATTCTTTGTTGACCTGCATCTGCAGTGCTGCGTCTCCGATCAGCAGCGCTGCGTCGTGCCTGCGCAGCATCGCGTCAAGCTCCGGGGCATGCGGCGTGAGCTGCCTGTGTCCCCCGAAAAACTTGGCGAAAAGCACCTGCAACAGCGCGACCGAGGTGCGGGATGAAGTGTCGGTAGCCACCGTCTCGATTTGCTCGATGGGTTTCTTGCTGACCAGCAGTATCGATCGGACAAAATCCTTGGCCGCGATCGCAATGTTCGGCAGGATCACCAGCCCCGGTATCTCCGCGTACGTGACCGCCGGGATGATGCCGATGTCGGCCTGATTAGCCGCCAGAGCCGCCGCGCAGGCGGAAGGAATTGTGTATTCAATGGAGAAATCGCGGGCCGCCTCTCCATGCTCGAAGTCCCACATCAGGGGCGCGGTGTTCAAAAAGGAAATAGCAGAGATACGCAGGGGAGCCATAAACAATCGAGTCTAGCAAAAGCCCGTACGACTGCGTCGGCGAGGGGTCCTCACGTCGGCTGGTGACACGCTTCCTTGACGGTAACCACTCCAATCACGATTATGCACTTGACACAGAACTAACTTTATGCGATGATTCTTGCATGGAGCCAGCGATTGTGATGTTGGTATTAGCGTGCGCCGTTGGCCTTCTTTACTGGCTATACAAGAGGGATCGTCCATGAACTTGATAGACGTTGTAAAAACATTCGGAACCGAAGAGCAATGTTTGGCATTCCTTGAGCGCCAGCGTTGGCCGGACGGCGTCCGCTGCATGGTCTGCGGTAGCGACAAAGTTTCCAAGATCACCCGCAAAAGCAAAACCAAGAACAAGCGCGGACAGATTTACCAGTGCCTTGAGCCGACGTGCAAACATCAGTTCTCGGCCACCACCGGAACACTGTTTGGCGACTCTCACATCCCGCTGCAAAAGTGGTTCATGGCTTTGTCTATCCTCGTTGACGCGAAGAAGAGCATCAGCGCGAACCAACTGAAAGAGCATCTTGGACTCGGCAGCTACCGCACAGCGTGGTACATGGTTCACCGCATCCGTAAGGCAATGGCCGATAGCGGATCACCGCTTACCGGCAAAGTCGAAATGGATGAAACATACATCGGCGGCAAACAGCGCGGCTCACAGCGCAAGGCCGGATTCGGTGACAGCAATAAACAGATCGTTGTCGGTATGCGTCAGCGCGGCGGCGATGTGCGATTCTTCCATGCTCCAAATGCTAAGGCTGCAACGCTGGCGCAGTACATCCGCGAAAACATCTCGCCAGACGTTGAAGTCATTATGACTGACGATTATCGCCCGTACCTAAAGGCTGTCGGCAATGCCAAGCATGAAACCGTCAACCACAGCGCGAAAGAGTATGTCCGCTTTGGGACTGACATTCACACCAATACGATTGAATCTGCGTTCTCGCTTCTCAAGCGCGGCATGATAGGCAGCTTCCATAAGGTTTCGATAAAGCACTTGCATCGCTATCTCAGCGAGTTTGAATATCGTTTCAACGCTCGCCACGATGCAGACCGATTCACGAAGACGCTGGCGAAGATGGCAGCAACGCCGATAATGCCGTATCGGGAATTGATCGCCGAATAGCTTGGACAAACCGAGTCCCGAGTAGAACAATCGTCAGCGAGGGACACTTCCCTTTAGGAGGTGCATTGTGGGTAAAATCACGACCTACCTAGTGAAGTGCTCCCGCCGCTGATTGAGCAGTCGGAACACGGGAGCCGCGCTCAGGCTACGGCATTGTTCCGTCTGCCGATTGTTCCTAGGACAAACGCAAACTACTAGCTGGAGGGACCCACCCGAAAGCGAACGACCATTCAGCACACCTGGCCGTTAGGATGCGGAACCAACCCGCATCCCTACCGTTAAGGGGTCGGCTAGAGCGGCAGATCGCCGGGAAGGCCGACCCTAAAACTAAATAAATAAGGAGATTCACCACATGCGCGGCTTCAGGGACCTCATCGGTGAAACCATCTTGGTTGGCACCGGCAAAGACACACTAGAAGAAATGACCATCATGGGCGTTGAGGGCGGCGGAATCTGGTTCACGTCGAAAACGTGGAGCCATACCCTCATGGAGCGCATCGGCGCTGCAGCGATAGAAAAACAGCCGATATTTTTCCTGCCATACTCGCAAATAACTTTCGCGATGCAGACGGAGAAGGGCGGCGAGGGCCCGCTAGTGACCGTGCTATGAGTTTCACGTTTGAATCCTTTTCCAGAAAACAAGAGATCATCTCGGCATTTCCTCCAATACAAAACCCGCCCCACCTGGGTGGGTTTTCTTGTTTCTAAAATTGTTCCAGGATTTATTTCTGAGGCTTGGACTTCGACTTGCCGACCAGTTCCTTGCTGCGGATCGGCGGTGTAGCAATCATCCGCGCAAGCGCCTGCTCGAACTTCTGCCTGTCAACTTTCTTCGGGGTTTTCAACTTATCTCTCATGTAATCCACCAGCTTCGCCAGAAATCCACACGGTATTCACAATCGCAACGAAATTGGGACTGAATTCTGGCCGAGATATGCATACAATTACAAGCGTAGGTTCATGTCGGCCACAATTTGTTGTGGTCGGCCATTTGGAGGGTTGGCCGAGTGGATTATGGCACCCGCCTTATAAGCGGGCGAACGGTTTCGCGCCCCGACAAGCAGAAAACCGTTCCGTCAGTCCGAATCTGACACCCTCCGTTAATTTCCCTAGCTCCTCGGTCAGCAGAGTGGAGGCTGCTAATCACGACCGAGAAGGAAGGGGGTGAACCATGCACCGTGCTCACCACGTTGCGCTGGTTCTGATCATCCGGGTCGGCGACGACCTCGTAATGGTCATTGTGTTAATAGCCTCTCGGCGTTAACACGCTCCAAGCAGCCCTCGGCAAAACATCGCCGGGGGCTTTCCTTGTTCTCACCCAAACTTACCACAATTTAGCGGCTGATTCACGATTTCTTTGCCGCTTTCCGTTCTGTCGGAAAGACCGAGAACGCCGTCCCGCGTTTTGGGCTCGACAAACCCTTTGCCCGGTAGAATAATCGGGACCCGGAGGATTCCAATGCAACCAACCCTGGCACTACTTCGCGGTAACGTAGTCACCGTTAAGACCGGAGATGAGACGTTTGTGGGCACGGTCAGTTGGACCGAAGATGCGGGACTATGGATCACGATTGACGCCAGCCAGAGGCCACCAATGGCTCCGATGGGCAGCAGCCTTGCAATGTTTTTCTCCTATACACAGATTCGCTGGCTGGCGACTCCGGTCGGCTAGCTCTCATCATTTTAGCCAGCGCCCTCAGCGTAAGCGAGTTATGCTGCGCTAGGAAATCTCTGTCTAGGTGCCTCAATTCTTTTGGGATTCTCGGCTTCCCTGTCACGGCGCTCATAATCTAACTCTCTCCTTCTTCTGTGTCAAGTGCATAATCGTGACTCCAATGGTTACTGTCCGACTAGGCAACGACATTTGCCGCTTGGGGGGAGTTGGTATGCAGGCTGAAGCGCCGATAAGAACTCACGATCACACAGTAACCCGCAAACTGCAATGGCTGGCTTTGTCGTTGACTCCCGGCGTGGGCGCCGGTCGCGGCCGCAAGCTGGTTGAAATGTACGGGGGCATTGACCGGTTGTTTACCGCGTCACTGACCGAGCTCGAAGCCAGCGGGCTGCCCGGCGCGGCAGCGCAGAGTCTGGCGTTGGGTAAGTCGATGGAACTGGCCAATGCCGAATTTGACCACGCACGAGAGCTGGGCGCGGACGTGATCGTTCCCGGGGATGCGGCGTTTCCCAGACGCCTGCTGGAAATTTATGATCCGCCACTCGCGCTCTACCTTAAGGGAAATGCAGAAGTTATAGATAAGCCTGGAATTGCTGTGGTTGGCACCAGGCATCCGACGCCCTACGGAACGGGCATGGCGGAGCGGCTGGCCTGCGACCTTGCGGCCCGTGGGCTCATCATATTCAGTGGGATGGCGCGAGGGGTAGATACCGCCGCCCACCGTGGGGCCCTGCAAGCCCACGGTCACACGGTCGCGATCTGGGGAACCGGAATCGACGTCGTTTACCCCGCGGAGAACCGCAAGATTACCGATCAGATACTGGCTGGCGCCATTCTGAGCGAATTTCCGCTGGGGACCTTCCCAGCGCCGCAGAACTTTCCCATCCGCAATCGGCTGATCAGCGGCATCGCGATCGGCGTTTTGGTGCTGGAGGCAGGGGAGTTCAGCGGAACGCGGGTGACCGCGCGTTGCGCTTTGGAACAGGGGCGGGAGGTTTTCGCGGTACCGGGGAACGTGACCAACAAGCTTTCCTGGGGCCCTAACACATTGATTAAGCAGGGTGCCGCGCTCGTAGCCACATGGGAGGATGTTTGGGAAGCGCTACCTGCCGATGTCCGTCTGGCCCTAACCCCGCCAGACCCTCCTGCATCGGGAGAAGGGGTTCCGTCATCACTGTTTGAGACGGAACAGTTGCCGCCGAGCGAGAAAAGGGTTTATGCCCTGATGCGAGCGGATGAATCCATTCACATCGACCAGTTGGTCGAGCGCCTGGCTTCGCACCTTTCCTCGTCCGAGATCTTCAGCGCCCTGTTCGAGCTGGAGCTGAGTGGCCGCATCCGGCAGATGCCAGGGAAGTACTTTGTGCGGACGATGTAGGCGGCGCGTCAGCGCCGTCTGTGCTATCAGCTGTCAGCTATCAGCCGTCAGCTAAACCGAAAAAGCCGAAAGCGAGGCAGGCCGTGCAGGATTTCCGAAATCTCGAGGTATGGAACAAAGCTCATGAACTCACGTTGCAGGTTTACCGGATCACGGAGGGCTTCCCGCGAACGGAGATGTTCGGCTTGACAAGCCAGCTTCGGCGGTCCGCTGCTTCGATTGCTGCAAACCTTGCGGAAGGGTGCGGTCGAACCCAGCTTGAGTTTGCTAAGTTCATTCAGATTGCGTTTGGATCAGCGAGCGAAGCCGAATATCACTTACTTCTCGCTCGTGACTTGGGTTTTGTCAACCCAGAAGACTACGAGCGATTGACAGGACGGGTTGTAGAAACGAAGCGCATGCTGAACTCTCTGTTGAAGAAGATTCAGTTTGCCGCGAAAGCGAAACACCCAGTCACCACTGCACCACGGTCACCTAAGCAGTTAACTTGACACCACTTAGCTGATAGCTGACGGCTGACGGCTGACAGCGCGGTTTCGCCGACGGCGAAACCGTGCTAGCTTCTAACAATATTGAGGTTCCATTGTCAAAAGGTTTAGTCATCGTCGAATCGCCCGCTAAAGCGAAGACGATCCAAAAATATCTTGGCTCGGGCTATGAGGTCGAAGCCTCGCTCGGGCACATCAAGGACTTGCCCAAGAAGTCGCTGGGGGTCGATCTCGACGATAATTTTGCGACCGAGTACGTGATCATTCCGGGCAAGGAGAAGGTCGTCGCCCGACTGAAGAAGCTGGCGAAGACGGCCAATGCCATCTACTTGGCGCCTGACCCCGACCGCGAAGGGGAAGCCATCGCCGCTCACCTCGCCGAAGAACTTGGCGGCGACTCGGTTGATGGCAAGAAGAAGAGCAAAAAGGGCGCGGTCGCCATCCACCGCGTCACTTTCAACGAAATTACCAAGCGCGCCGTGCAGGAGGCATTCCTCCATCCGCGCGATATCGATAGCAATCTGGTGGATGCGCAGCAGGCCCGCCGCGTTCTCGACCGGCTGGTCGGGTATCAGGTGTCTCCGCTGTTGTGGGACAAAGTGCGCCGGGGGATCTCCGCCGGACGCGTGCAAACCGTGGCCTTGCGACTGATCGTTGAGCGCGAGCGCGACATCAAGGCTTTTGTCAAGGAAGAGTACTGGACCATTGACGCCAATCTGCACGCGAACAAGCCGCCGACGTTCGCGGCGCGGTTCATTGGCATCGGCGACGAGAAAACGCCCGTGACGAACGGCGAAGATGCCGCCAAAATCAAGGCCGCGATCGAGGCCGCCGACTGGAGTGTTCGCTCGGTTGACAAGCGCGAGCGCCGCCGCAGTCCGGCCGCGCCGTTTACCACCAGCAAATTCCAGCAGGATGCCTCGCGTAAGCTGCGCTTCAGCGTGAAACGCGCCATGATGATCGCCCAGCGCCTGTATGAAGGCGTTGATCTCGGCGACGAAGGCACCGTCGGACTCATTACCTACATGCGTACCGACTCGCCCCAGGTGTCGAACGACGCCGTGGCCGAAGTGCGCGAACTGATCGGCAAGGAGTTTGGCAAGCAGTTCCTGCCTGAGGCGCCGAACACATACAAGTCCAAGAAGAGCGCCCAAGAGGCGCACGAAGCCATTCGCCCGACGGCTGCTTCCCGGCATCCCGACCAGATCAAGCAGTATCTCCACGAAGACGAGTACAAGGTTTACAAGCTCATCTGGCAGCGTTTTGTCGCCTCGCAGATGAACCCCGCCGTCTTCGACCAGACTACGGTGGAGATCGACGCGAAGAACGGCAACGACGTGTACCGCTTCCGGGTTACCGGCTCGGTGCTCAAGTTCGAAGGCTTCCTGAAGGTGTACGAAGAATCGAAGGATGCCAAGGGCGAAGAGGACGAGGCGCTCAAGCACAAGCTGCCGGTGCTGACCGAAGGCCAAAAGCTCACCCTGAAGGGGGTCGATGCCGAACAGCACTTTACTGAGCCTCCGCCGCGCTTCAACGAGGCCTCGCTGGTGAAGGAACTGGAGGACCGCGGCATCGGACGTCCGTCCACCTACGCAGCCATCATCAGCACCATCCAGGAGCGGCAATACGTGCAGAAGATCGGGGGAAAGTTTATTCCCACCGAAATTGGATTTGTCGTCACCGATCTGCTGGTGGCCAACTTCAAAGATATTTTCGATCTGCAATACACGGCGCGGCTGGAAGAGGAACTCGACGAGATCGAGGACGGCAAGGAACGTTGGACCGACGCCCTGGCCGAGTTCTACAAGAAGTTCGAGAAGGAACTCCATTACGCCGAAAAGCACATGGAGAACGTGAAGCGGATGGAAAAGCCCACCGACGAAAAGTGCGAGCGGTGCGGCTCACCTCTGGTCATCAAGTGGGGCAAACACGGCTCATTCTATGCGTGCAGCGCCTACGACAAGACCGACCCGAACAGTTGCACGTTCACCAAGGAAAACCCCATCGACCTGCCCGACCTGGACTCGGCCGATGTACAGGAAACCACCCACGAGGAATACTGCGAGAACTGCGGCCGGCCGATGGTGCTGAAGCGCGGTCGCTTTGGACAGTTCATGGCCTGCACCGGATATCCCGATTGCAAGACCACGCGTCGTCTTGATCAGGCAAAGAAAGTCCCCGACATTCCGCTCGATGAAAAGTGTCCACAGTGCGGACGCAACCTTCTGCTGCGGCACGGCCGCTTTGGCGAGTTTGTTTCCTGTAGCGGTTATCCGGAATGCAAGTGGGTGAAGCAAAATTACATCGGCGTAAAATGTCCGAAGTGTAAGGACGGCGAACTGGCGGAGAAAAAAGCGCGCCGCGGCAACTTCTTCTATGGTTGCTCCAACTACCCGAAGTGCCGATTCACCTCGGCGCATAAGCCAGTGGCTGAACCTTGTCCCGAGTGTGGCAGCCCCTACCTTCTGGAGAAGAACCTGAAGTCGGGCAGCTTCCTGGTGTGTCCGAACAACAAACGTACTGACGCCGACGAGCCTAAGACCGCAAGTAAGGGCCGCGGGAAGAAGAAAACCGGGGATGAAAGTACGGTTAAATGTGACTACTCGCGGGAAATTCAGCCGGAAGCTGTTGCATAATAGGCAAAGTTTCAGCGAAACCCAGCCCGGTCTTACGGCCGGGCATTTCTTAGTGAAGGAGAATGAAAATATGGCAGTGAAAGCGGTTCCTGAGGGTACCCATACGATTACTCCGCATCTGGTGATAAACGGCGCTTCCGCGGCGCTCGAGTTCTACAAGAAGGCATTTGGCGCTCAGATCGGAGGGGTGCACAAGACTCCGGACGGAAAAGTCATGCACGCGGAATTCACGATTGGCGACTCCAAACTCATGTTGGCCGACGAGTTTCCGGGTATGGGCATGGGCTCGCCCAAGACCCTGGGTGGCAGCGCTGTAATACTAAATCTCTACATGGACGACATCGACAAGCTGTTCAACCAAGCCGTCGCTGCAGGCGCGACCGTGACCATGCCGTTGGCCAACCAGTTCTGGGGCGACCGTTACGGTCAGCTCAAGGACCCCTTCGGGCACACTTGGGCGTTGGGACAGCACGTCGAGGACGTCGCTCCCGAAGAGATGGAGCGCCGGGCCCGTGAGGCGTTTGCTCAGATGGCGAAAGCCGGCGGACAGAAGTAAACCATCGGCGAATTCAGTCTTCGTGGGGCGCCACGAAATATGGCGCCCATCCTGCTGTTAGCTTTTGCATAACAATTTCGACTGTAACCTCCAGGGAGAGAATCCATGAGCACCTCGCAAGCCACACATCAAGACGCCGAACTCATCCTCAAACTTTACGATCTACGTCGTGAGTCGGTCATGCGCGAAGCCCGGAACTTCGTATTTGGTTTTTGGCCCAAGTCCGTGGACGAAATTCTTGCCGTCACCAATGCGTTCGGCAGCAAGGAAAACGCGTATCTCCGGCAGGTGTACGGGTACTGGGAGATGGTGGCGGCTTTGGTGGCCCACGGAACCCTGAACGCGTTGCTCGTCTTCGATACTTGTCAGGAAATGTACTTCGTGTATGGCAAGATTCAGCCGTTCCTGGAGGAATTTCGGCAGAAGTCGGGGATTCCGGACTTCCTTTCTAACCTCCAAAAGGTGGTGGAGGGTTCTGCCGAGGGGCGGGAGCGGCTGGCGCGCGTGCAGAAGCGGCAGGCGGAGATGGCGGCGGCTGCGCGGTAGCACCCCTAGCTTAAATATTCGCGAATATAAGAATCGTTGCTGCGCAGCAGATCGGCGGCGGTTCCTTCGAAGATGATGTGTCCATCCCGCAGGATCAGGAACCTGGTGTGGAGGTCGCGGACGCCGGTGTCTACGACCGGCACCATCTTGTTCTGCTTCTGATCAAAACAGTGGCTCGCCATGGTGAACGCGTCTTGCAGACGATGCGTCACCAGCAAAGAACTCGTCCCGTATACGTCGCGCTGTTTGACGATAAGCTCGATGATCGTGTTCGAGGTCACGGGGTCGAGGCCGCCGGTGGGAGAATCGTAAAGGATGACTTCCGGCTGGGTGATGATGGCGCGCGCAATTGCCACCCGGCGCCGCATACCGCCGGAAAGCTCCGACGGCAACAGATCGACAGTGTGCTCCAATTCGACGAAGCGCAAGGCCTCCAGCACCCGGCCATGGATTTCAGCGGTCAGCTTTCCGGTTTCCTCCATCAGGCGATAGGCTACGTTTTCCTCCACCGTCAAGGAATCGAAGAGCGCGCTCTCCTGGAAGACCATACCGATCTTGCGCCGTAGCGCGAACTGGTCCTGCTCACGCATCTGCGTGATCTCTTCGCCGAGGACCGTGATGCGCCCAGCGTCAGGCTTCAGTAACCCGAGTGCCAGTTTCAGGACCAGGGTTTTTCCCGTGCCCGCCGCACCCATCAGGACCTTGGTTTCACCATGGGGCAGCTGAAAGGAAATACCCTCCAGCACCGGCTGATCGAAAGCCATCTCAACCTTTTCGAAGCGAATGACAGTATCGACCGTGGGTGTGGAGGTCGGTTGGCGCTGCTCGGCCGGCGGTGCGAGGCTCGACATAATTAGTACTGGAAGATCCCCATAAGCAGCCGGGTGATGAAAAAATCGCTGACCAGGATGAGAACTGACGCTGCGACCACGGCTTGGGTCGTAGCTCGTCCGACACCTTGGGTGCCGCCCTTGGCGGACAGGCCGTAATAGCAGCCGATGCTGGCGATGATAAAGCCGAAGAACACGGGCTTACACAATCCCATGAACACGTCTCCAAAGCGCAGCGCCTGGTAAGCGGTGGTCCAGTACTGGTTGGGATCAAGCCCCAACAGGAGGTACGAGATCACGAATCCGCCCGTCAGCCCCACCAGGTTAGAGATGATGCTGAGGAAGAACAGCATAACCATGCTGGCGACGACGCGCGGCGTGACCAGTTTCTTGGATGGATCAACTCCCATGGCGCGCATGGCATCGATCTGCTCGGTGACTTTCATGGAGCCCAGTTCGCTGGCCATACCGCTGGAGTTGCGGCCAGCTACCATCAGTCCCGTCAGCACCGGGCCCAGCTCGCGCACCATCGACAGCGATACCAGTTTGCCGGTTAGCGACAACGAACCGAACTGCTGCAACGTGCTGGAGGTTTGCAAAGCCAGCACCGCACCGGTGAAGAACCCCGTCAAGATCACGATGGGCAGCGATCCGACCCCGATGGAATCGGCCTGCAACAGGGTGTCGGCAAAGTAGCGAGGATGCCCGAAGATATTGGTAAGCGAGCGGCCGGCGAGCAGGGAGTAATCCTGCACCGCCTCCACTTGCTCCTTAGCGATTTCCGTCGGCGAGAAAATTGGCATGCTTGATTCCGGAAAAGCGATACCAACGAAAATATATCAGAGCGGCAGGGCTGGTCTGGGTTTCCGAGGGCGGTGGGCGCCGAACGGGCCCATTCCAAGGGAAAAACCGGCAGCCAATACAGCCCAGTAGCTTGATCTCACTGCCGGGCGAAAGCGGACCCGATTCGACACTTTGCGTGCAGGGGCGCATTCGTTTACTATGCAATGCCTAGCTGTGGACCGGCACGCCAGGAGGCGGCCATATGGCGTTTCAGGTTGATCGAAGCCCGTTCGATCCGGAATCAGGGTTCGAGTATTACATTTGCTTCAAACCTCCGACCGAGGTCGAGGGAGACGAAGTAGAATCGCGGATTTCCGTCGAGGCGGCCCTCTCCGTGTCGGAAACGGGAGATGTGGCCGATATCAGCTTTATGCTGCCCAAGATGTGCCGCAACGATCACGCCCTTTCCTTCCTGAAACGCGATCCGACGGCGGCATGCGTGGAGAACCGCGTGTTTATTGCCTTGCCGGGACTGAACGGCGATGCGGTGTTCAACGCTCCAGCGACCCTCGAACTGGACCACGCTGGACGCATTGTCGCCATCGAGATCAACGGCTGCATTCCCAAGACCAGCACATTTCGTCCCGGACACGCCTAAGGCCGCTTTTCGCTTTTCGCTCTTCGCTTTTCGCTCTTCGCTTTTCGCCAAGAGAAATCGGACGCAACCCTGGTAGGCCGGTCTAGTCTCGTCCGTATATGCCCCTGCCAAACCCTTTAGGGCAGTTTAAGGATTACGGTAGTCGAGCGAGCACGGGTAGAGCGGCGCTTCAGAAGCTGTTACGAAACTCCTGTACTGGGCCAGCCGGTGGAACAAAGCAGTCGGCAGCCGCCCTGCGGCGACAGGTGATAGCCCACCGCTTCTGCGGTGGGTCAGGGAAAGTGGGAGATCCCGAGTCCGCTTCAGCGGACGGCAGACGTTTCGTAACTTCAGCGCCGCCTTCCCGCTGATCCTTCACCGCCGAGCCGGCTTTAGCCGGCGGCACCTCGACTACACAAACAGCTAAACCGCGCTAGTTTTGACCCCGTTGTAGATTTGCGACTTTCGCGAATGGCGAACAGCGAACAGCGAACAGCTGAAGTCCGGTATGATGGCGGCGTGGACGATGTAACTGCATTTATCCTTGCGGGCGGTCGCAGCACGCGCATGGGTGCTGATAAAGCGCTGCTCTCGGTTGGCCGGCAGACGCTGCTGGAACGGGCATTGCACACGGCTGCGGCCGTCGCCCACACGGTTTTTATTGTTGGTCCGCGCGACCGCTATGGGCGATACGGCGATGTGGCCGAGGATGTCTTTCGCGATTGCGGCCCGCTTGGCGGAATCCACGCTGCCCTTTGTATGACTCAAACGGACCTCAACCTGATGCTCTCTGTGGATACGCCGTTGATGACTTCGGATTTTCTCATCTGGCTGCTGGAACAGGCACGCCCAAGCCGTGAGTTGATCGTGGTTCCCGAGGCGCTGGGCGGCCTGCAACCGCTTGCCGGGGTGTACCATCGCTCCTTGCGAGCCGTGGCCGAACAGGCGCTCAAAAGTGGCGACTATAAAATCGATCATTTGTTCCCGCTCGCGCCTACGCGCTACATCTCCGAAGCTGAGATGAGGGCCGCAGGCTTCTCTCCGACGGTCTTTCGCAATGTGAATACTTTCGAAGAATATGAAGATCTGCTGCAGGAGGCAGAGCCCTTGGGAGCGAGAAAGACGGAGAGCAACGGAGAATGAACGAGCGAAAACCCTATATCGAATTTCAGGATGTGCACAAAGCGTTCGGCAGCAACGTGGTTCTCAATGGCGTGAGTTTCGACGTCATGCTCGGCGAGACGGTTTGCATCCTGGGACGAAGCGGGGTAGGGAAATCCGTTGCCCTGCACGAGATCATGGGCTTTCTCAAGCCTGACAAGGGGCGGGTCTGGGTCGCCTATGAGGACATCACCGACTATGACGAGGAAAACCTGGAGCGCATTCGCAAGAAGGTGACCATGGTGTTTCAGAATGGAGCGCTCTTCGATTCCCTGACGATTGGCGAAAATATTGCGTTCCCTCTGCGCGAGCGGGGTGGTTTGCAGGAGGAGCAGATCTACCAGATCATCGACGGCCTGCTTGAAATGGTGGGCGTGCGGGAGTTCCGCGACATGCTGCCGTCTGACCTGTCGACCGGCATGAAGCGTTCCGTAGCCATTGCCCGCGCACTGGCGGCGCAGCCTGACGCGGTGCTCTACGATGAGCCGACCACCATGGTCGATCCGCTGATGGCGCACCTGCTGGGCGACTTGATCAAGAAACTCAAGAAGCAGTTGAAGTTGACCAGCATCGTAGTCACCCACGACATGGCCCTGGCCAAGAAGCTGTCCGACCGCCTGCTGTTTCTGCACGAGGCGCGCGCCATCTTCTTTGGGACGTTTGCGGAAATGGCTAACTGCAAGGAGCCCATCGTGCAGGAATTCCTCGAACTCGACTCTCTGGACTTCGAGCACTACTTTGGGGCGCAACGTCCGCCGCACGAACCGCGCGTTTAGACAATACAGGCGTTCCGGCCCGCTTCAGAAACCTTGCGCGACCAACCGCTCTACGGTGAGCGCTCCGCTCTGCTCATCGCGCCTGGTCCATTTCTCCAGGTACTTGGCGATGATGTCGGTCTCGATGTTCACCGGATCGCCGGGCTTCAGCGAACCCAGGTTCGTCATCTTCACGGTGTGCGGGATGATGGCGATGGTCAGGCGCAGGCCTTCCAGCTTCGCCACCGTGAGGCTGATGCCTTCAATGGCGATTGAGCCCTTGAACACGACATACTTTTCGAGGTCCTCCGGGATATCGATGAGCAGCCAGAAGTCGTCCGCGTTGGCAATTGGCTCCAAGCCCACGAAACGGCCCGTGCCATCCACGTGTCCTTGCACCATGTGACCGCCCATGCGGCCATCCGCCTTCAGGGGCAACTCCAGGTTTACCAGCGCGTCCTCGGTGATGCGAGAGAGCGAGGTCAGCCTCCAGGTTTCGGCAGCCAGGTCGGCGCAGAAGGATTGCGGCGTGATATCGAGCGCGGTCAGGCAGACGCCGCTCACGGCGACGCTGTTCCCCTGCTGCAACTCTTTCGCGGTGGTCGGAGCATTGATGGTGATACGGTGATTGCCGCCGCGTTCGACAATGCTGGCAATGGTTCCGACTTCTTCAACGAGTCCAGTAAACATAATGATGACCTCGTGTTAGCTCTTAGCACTTAGCCTTTAGCTATTAGCAATCGGCTCTTAGTGTTTGTGGTTGGCCTGCGTGATCGTCCGAAAAGCGCGGCCGCACCTTATCGAGAAGCCGTCCTGCGACTAACCTCTCTCACTTCGAGCTTACGAAAGCTAATAGCTAACAGCTAACAGCTAATTGCTAATTGCTAAATGCCAAGTGCTAAGTGCTGCCTTCGTAAGGATCGCGCAGATAGCCTTCCACGGCAAAGTCTTCTCCGAAGCGATGCAGCACCAGCGCTTTCACGGAAGCCGCTTCGCTTATGCGGCGATATCCGGCGCCCAACGCAAACGGAATGGAACCGGTGCCTGCAAGAATCTTGGGCGCATAGTAAAAGAAGATCTTGTCCACCACGCCCGCCGACAGCGCAGCCCAGTTCACCATGGCTCCCCCCTCGACAATCAGGCTGGTGATCTCACGCCCCCCCAGATTGGCCAACACTCTTTCCAGATCGGGCCGGCCGTCGATTGCCGGGGAGCTGCCGGGAAACGGGATGGTGCCATCTTCCACCGGACGCCGCATGGGGACCTGCTCCACCAATACACCGCGCGATTCCAGTTCGCGCCGCTTGTTCTCTTCTGCGAAGCAGCAGAAGACGATAAGATCTTCCCGCGCTGTCTTAACCACGCGCGACTCAAGCGGCAAACGCAGGCGAGAATCGAGGATAACGCGCAGCAGCGGCCGGCGGCGGGGAAGACCGGTGCGATCGGTCAGCAGCGGATCGTCCGCAATCACGGTGCCCACCCCGACCATGATGGCATCGTTGGCATGACGCAGCTCGTGTACGTGCGCCCGGGCTTCTTCGCTGGTGATCCACCCACCGCTCGCCGTCACGGATCCTGGCACGCCCAGGGGCGCGCTTTCGCCCGGCGGCGGAGCGATCTTTCCGTCGAGCGTCATCGCCGTCTTGAGAGTCACGAACGGAGTCTTGTAACGGACATATTTCGCGAAGGACTCATTCAGCTTCTTAGCCTCGTTTTCACCAAGGCCTTCCTGCACCTCGATCCCGGCGTCGCGCAACCTGGCCAATCCTTGTCCCCCGACTGCCGGATTAGGATCACGCATGGCTACGAAAACGCGCTTCACACCGGCGGCAATGAGGGTGTCCGCGCATGGGCCGGTTCGTCCCACGTGAGAGCACGGTTCGAGATTCACATAGAGGGTGGCGCCACGGGCACGGTCTCCGGCGGCTTCCAGCGCCAGCACTTCAGCATGTTTTAGCCCCTCATAGGTATGAGTCCCGCTACCGATGACCTTGCCCTTGGCATCGACAAGCACCGCGCCAACACACGGGTTCGGAGAGGCGAGGGCCATGCCTTGGCTGGCGAGTTCCAGCGCTTGCTGCACGAAAGCTTCGTCGCTTGAGGGCTTACTCATTTCAATCGAACAGCGAATTGACGAAGTCCTGCGGGTTGAAGGGCAGAAGGTCGCCGACCTTTTCACCAACTCCTACGTAGCGTACCGGCAAGCCAAGTTCCTTTGAGATGGCTACCACCACGCCGCCTTTGGCGGTGCCGTCGAGCTTGGTAAGCACAATGCCGGTCACACCGGCGGATTGGGTAAACAACCGCGCTTGCTGCAAACCGTTCTGGCCGGTGGTTGCATCCATCACCAGCAAGGTTTCATGGGGAGCATTGGCGCTTAAGCGTTGCGCGGTGCGGCGCATCTTCGCCAGCTCTTCCATCAGGCTGGTTTTGGTATGCAGGCGGCCGGCGGTGTCCACGATGACGTAGTCTATGGTGCGCGCTTTAGCGGCTTGCATGGCGTCAAAGAGCACCGCCGCCGGATCGCCGCCCGGCTTGTTCTTGATGACTTCGGTTCCGGTGCGGTCGCCCCATATCTCGAGTTGCTCGATGGCTGCGGCGCGAAAGGTGTCCGCCGCCGCCAACAGCACGCTCTTACCTTGGGCGCGCAAAGTGTGCGCCAGCTTGCCGATGGTCGTGGTCTTGCCCACCCCATTTACTCCGACCACCAGGATGACTTCTGGCTCGCCGTCAACTTTCAGGACCGGCCTTTTGTCGGTGGTATCGAGAATGGCGAGCAGTTCGTCTTTCAGCAGACGCTTTAACTCTTCGACGTTGCCTACCTGCTTGCGGTCGACTTTCTCGCGCAAAGCGGCCAGAACAGTTGAGGTGGTGGCGGTGCCGAGATCAGCGGTGAGCAGGGTCGCTTCCAGATCGTCGAGGGTGTCGCGGTCAATCTCCTTGCGGATTGCGACCACCTCTTCAATCCGCTCGCTGAGGGTCTCGCGCGTCCGCGTGACCGCCTCTTTCATGCGTTCGAGGAAACTGGGCTTTTCTTCGGTGCTGCCAAACAGGGTTTGAATCATGAAGGAATCCGTCGCGAGAGTCGCCAAATACGCTGCGGTGGAGTTAATTTCTCCCGCCGCTGATTACGACGTGTCGCGAAACTTCATTATAGACAAGCGCTTGCGCTGCCGCTTTGATGCGCGTTCGCGATCTTGCGCGCTGGATTGCACGAATCCGGCCCACCTGCCAGTTCATCCAACCAAGATATTTCTGCGAGGAGGACTCATGGCGAAGTGTGAGCACGTAAAGCAAGCCAATCCAAATGTCGCGCCCAGCGGCGAAGGCTGCAAGGAATGTCTCGAAATCGGGCAGCGTTGGGTCGAACTCCGCAAATGCCTGAGCTGCGGCCACGTCGGCTGTTGCGATTCCTCTCCCGGTCAGCACGCCAACAAACATTTCAAGGAGACGGCACACCCCGTGATGCAGGCGTTCAAGTCCGGCGATTGGAAGTGGTGCTACGTAGACCAGGCGTACGTCTGATTCTGCGACGACTATCTACCTGGCCCGGCTTGTGCCGGTGTCCCCAAGCCACGCCGACCTTGCGTGGATTGGGGTGATTGAGCGCCGGACCGCATGTTTGTGTACTCTGTATGTCGGCCGTTGTACTGGTAATTCTGGCCGTGACAACCGATGCCATTTTCTAACCGTACCAGCCCGCTGCTTCGCCTCCGTTTGCTCGTCAGGCTCTGCCTGCTCCTCGCGCTCCTTCCGGCGACGGCCCTTGCGCAGGTTCCATCTCCCTGGGTCGATACCAAGCCGCTTCCGGTCGACACCGGCGACACCGGGCTGAAAGAGACATTGCGCCGTCTGCATACCACGGCACGGCTCATGCATACCGTGGCGCATCCCGACGACGAAGACGGCGGAATGCTCACCCTCGAATCTCGCGGGCGCGGCGTGACCGCGTTGCAGCTCACTCTGAATCGCGGCGAAGGCGGGCAGAACAAAGTTGGCAGCAATCTGTTGGATGAACTGGGCATCGTTCGCACCCTGGAGTTGCTGGCAGCCGACCGATACTACGCTGTCGAACAGCGTTTCACCCGGGTTGCCGATTTCGGGTTCTCCAAGACACCGGAAGAAACATTCCAGATGTGGCACGGCCACGACGTCGCACTTGCCGATATGGTGCGCGTTATTCGCAGCTTCCGGCCTGATGTGATCTGCACTCGTTTTCAGGGCAACAGCCGCGACGGGCATGGCCATCATCAGGCCTCTGGAATCCTCACCCGTGAAGCGTTTCGCGCGGCCGCCGATCCCGCCCGCTTTCCCGATCAGCTTCGTGAAGGTCTTCAACCCTGGCAAGCCAGGAAGCTTTACATGGACAACGTGCGTGCCAACGAAGACTGGACCATCAAGCTTGAAACTTCGCAGTACGATCCACTGCTGGGCGAGACGTATGTGCAGTTTGCGTGGAAGGGCTTGAAGCATCAGCTCTCGCAGGGCGCAGGCGCGTGGAACCTTCCCGAAGGGCAGCGCTTCAGCTACTACAAGCTGATTGATTCCGCATTGCCGAACCCGCCGGCAGCAGGTGCGCATGAAAAGGATTTTTTCGACGGAGTCGACACCTCGTTGCCGGGCCTGGCGACACGCCTGGGCGCCGACCAAGCGAAAGTTCCCTGGTTGAGGCCGCAGCTTGAGGCGATTGCCAAAACGGTGGATGAAGCCACCACAGCGGCCCAGACAAACGGCCAGTCGGCAGGGAAGCCCTTGCTGCACGGTCTGAACTTAACGCGGGCGCTGCTCAGCAAGCTTGAGCAGTCGGATTTGCCGCCTGCCGGTAAAGCCGATTTGCTTGCCTCTTTGCGTACCAAACAAGAGCAGTTTGAGCAGGCCGCTAATCTGGCGTTGGGCCTCGATCTGGGCGTGGGTCCTGGTACTCCCGACGGGCGTCCCATGGCGGAAACCTTTCCCACCGCGAACGGTGACATGCTGGCGGCAGTCATCACGGCAGGGAAGTCGTTCCTGCTTTTGGCGAAACTGCACAACGGCAGCGCACTTCCTCTGGATCTAAAGCAGCTTACGCTCGATGTTCCGCCGGGTTGGAAAGCGGAGCTGTTCATGAATCGGGCGCCCAAGCGAATCGCGCCCGGCGACGGTTGCGCGCTCACCTTCCGGGTAACGCCTCCTGCCGATGCACAACTCACCAAGGCTTATTTCCACCGCGATAATCCCGAGACCGATGCCATCTACCAGATCGATAACCCGGAGTATGTGACCCTCGCACTGCCTCCGCCTCCCGTAGCGGCGCACGCGGTGTACAGCATCAACGGCGAAGAGGGTGAGATTCGCAGCTTTGCGCGGACGCCCGTACACGACACCCATGGCGAGGCTTGGTCCATGCCGCTGGCCGTGGTGCCGCCCTTCTCGGTGGAAACGTCCCCCGCCACGCAGATCATTCCGGCGGGCGCGAGTCCTTCCGCGCAGTTGAACGTGATGGTGCGCTCAAGCCTCGATCATGCCAACGGCATTGTGCATCCAGAAGTACCGTCAGGATGGTCGGTCGAACTTCAGGCAGCCAGCGTCGCGTTCAGCAAAACCGGCGAACAAGTCGCGAAATTCAAAATTCTGCCGGATGGCGCAAAGGAGGCCCGCTACCAGGTGCGCGCACTGCTGGACGCCGAAGATCGCGATTACAGCGAAGGCTATAGCCTGGTCACGCGGCCCGATCTTGGCGGTTTCTTTTATTACCAACCAGCGTCGCAGCGGACCAGCGTAGTGAAAGTGCAGGTCCCGCAAGGGCTGAAGATTGGCTATGTCATGGGAGCGGGAGATGACATTCCTGTCGTTTTGAGGCAACTTGGCCTGGACGTGACATTATTGGCAGAAGATGACATCAAACGCGGCAATCTGACACACTTCGGGACGATCGTGCTCGGGATTCGGGCCTATGACACGCGGGATGACGTGAAAAAGTACAATCAGCGGCTCCTCGATTATGTGCGGGACGGCGGCACGCTGCTGGTGCAGTACAACACCTCGCCAAGCGACTTCAACGCTGGACACTACACTCCATTTCCAGCGCAGCTCAGCCGCGAACGTGTGACCGTGGAACAGGCGCCAGTCACCATCCTGGATCCGCAGAATCCGGTGTTCCGCTATCCCAACCAGATTTCGGCGCGCGATTTTGACGGCTGGGTGCAGGAGCGCGGCTTGTACTTCATGGACCAATGGGACCCGCACTTTACGCCGCTGCTGGCGTCGAACGATCCCGGCGACTCGCCGCAAAAAGGCGGGATGTTGCTGGCGCAATACGGCAAGGGCTACTACCTGTACACCGGATATGCCTTCTTCCGGCAATTGCCCTTTGGCGTGCCCGGCGCCATCCGTCTCTACGTGAACCTGCTGAGCGTGGGGCATGAACCAAAGTAGTCAGGTTGAGCAGCCCGAGCTGATTCGCGGGGTAGGACTGGCCGGCGCAACCACGCTGAACATGATCGACATGATCGGCGTGGGGCCGTTCATAACAATCCCGTTGATCGTAAGTGCCGTGGGCGGACCGCAAGCCATGCTCGGCTGGATTCTGGGCGCAGTGCTCGCCCTGTGCGATGGCTTGGTATGGGCTGAGTTGGGCGCAGCCATGCCGGGGGCTGGCGGCTCCTATCGCTACCTGAAAGAAATCTACGGACCGCGAACTCTGGGTCGCCTGCTGTCGTTCCTTTTCATTTGGCAGCTTTCGTTCAGTGCGCCATTATCGGTTGCTTCAGGCTGTATCGGGTTGTCGCACTATGCCGGATATCTGTGGCCCGGCCTTGACCGCACACTCATGGAACACACGCTGCATGTCGGCCTGCCCGTCCTGGGCGCGCTTGAGGCACGCGTGGTTCTAACGCCGGGTACCTTCGTCGCAATCGCGACGTGTGGGCTGGTGGTTTTTCTGCTATATCGCCGTATCACGGCCATTGGGAAGCTCTCGGAGTTGCTGTGGGTGGGAGTGGCACTGACAGTGGCGTGGATCATCGTGGCGGGACTGACCCACTTCAGCGCCGCGCGGGCGTTCGACTTCCCCCCGGGAGCGTTCCGCCCATCGAATGCTTTCTTCACCGGGATGGGCGCAGCCATGTTGATCGCTACTTATGACTATTGGGGTTATTACAATGTTTGTTTCTTAGGTGCTGAGATAAAAGATCCAGGACGCACAATTCCGCGCGCTCTCCTCCTTTCTATCTTCATCGTCGCGATAATCTACATCGTCATGAACGTGGCTGTGCTGGGCGTGATTCCATGGAGGGAACTGGTCGGGCATTCCGACCAGCAAAGCAACTACGTTATTTCCCTGTTCATGCAGCGCATCTACGGGAGTTGGGCGGGGCGGGCAGTAACGGGATTGATCATGTGGACCGCCTTCGCCTCGGTGTTCTCGCTGTTGCTTGGCTATTCGCGGGTGCCCTATGCTGCGGCGCTCGACGGCAATTACTTCCGCGTTTTTGCGCGCGTCCACCCGCAGCATCGCTTTCCCACGGTTTCGTTGCTGGCACTGGGCGGAGTCGCAATGCTGTTTTGCCTGTTGCGTTTGTCTGACGTGATCGCCGCTCTGGTGGTCATTCGAATCCTGTTGCAGTTCATTGTGCAGGCGGTTGGTTTGATGGTCCTGCGCAAGCGTCAACCCGACATGCCGCGGCCTTTTCGCATGTGGCTCTATCCGCTACCTGCGCTGCTGGCGATCGCGGGATTCATCTTCATCCTTGTGGCGCGCAAGAACTTTCTGCGCGAAATCCGCTACGCAGTCGTCATTCTTGTTCTCGGCCTGGCAATTTACTTCGTGCGCTCGTGGCGGCGTGGCGAGTGGCCCTTCGCAGCCCACCCGGCTGGCGTTGAGGCAGCGGGATGACGGCAGCGTCGTCAGCGCAACTGGTCACGCTTTGCCAGCGACTGGCAACGTTGGCGTCCGAATCTGGACGCAACGGGCTTACCTTTCTGCCGCCGTGCGGTCAGATTCCCGATGGCTACGAGTGGAGCATGGCAGCGGCCAATTGTGCCCCCAGTTACGGCCGCAGCGAAGATCGAGGGGTCTGAGGCCGTGTCCGAACTCGGATCCATTCCCGAGCTTCCCATTGCGCGTCCGCGACGGCGCAGCATGCTCGGCCCGTTGCATGAGCCCCTGTTCCGGACTCTGTGGATTGCGGCGGTCGTAAGCTACACCGGCACCTGGATGCAGAACGTAGGCGCCGGATGGCTGATGACCTCGTTGACCATGTCGCCGCTCATGGTCGGACTGGTGCAGGCGGCTGGCAGCATTGCCGTGTTTCTGGTGGTCCTGCCGGCCGGCGCCATCGCCGACGTGGTGGATCGCCGCAAGCTCCTGCTCCTTACCCAAACCTGGATGGTTGTGGCCGCGGCAGGACTCGGCGTTCTCACCATCGCGGGCAAAGTAACTCCATCGCTGCTCCTGCTGTTTACGCTGCTGATGGGCTTTGGCGCGGTGCTGAACGATCCTGCGTGGCAGGCCATTACGCCTGAGATTGTTTCGCACCAGAACTTTGCCGCCGGGATTGCGCTGAATTCCGCCGGATTTAACGTGGCCCGCTCGATTGGTCCCGCGCTCGGCGGTTTAGTGATTGCCGCGGCTGGTTCCGGTATCGCGTTCCTGCTGAACGCGCTGTCGTTCTTCGGAGTCATTTACTTTCTGTACCAATGGAAGCGCAAGCCCGGACGCACGTCTATGCGGCTGGGCCACATGTTCACCGCCATGTTCGAAGGTTTCCGCTACCTGCGCGCCTCGGCGCCGATGAAGGCGGTGCTGGTGCGCAGCGCGGTCTTTAGCATTTCGGCGAGCGCGTTGCCCGCGATGTTGCCGCTGCTGGCGCATCCCTTCGGATCGCAAGGTTACGGTCTGTTGCTGGGCTTCTTCGGATTGGGCGCGCTGTTGGGCGCCACGGGGCTGGCGTATTTCCGGCGCAGACTTTCGGCTGATGCCTTGGTTTGTCTGGCCACAGCGGTCTTCGCGTTTGCCACTTTCGCCGCAGGCAGATGGCAGAGCTTCGCGGTGCTGTCGGTGATCATGCTGGTTGCCGGGGTCGCATGGATTCAAATTTTGGCCAGCTTGAACGTGTCGGCGCAAACCATGTCGCCAAGCCCCATGCGCGCCCGTGCGATTTCGATGTACCTGCTAGTTTTGCAGGGCGGACTGGCGGGCGGCGCTGCGCTCTGGGGGGCGATTGCCGAACGCGTGGGCATGGGCCGTTCCTTGTCGTACGCCGCCATTGGCCTGGGAGTTGGGATGCTGGCGACCTTCTGGTTCCGGCTCCGTTCTGTCGAAACCCACCCAAACGCCCTGGCAATGAATTAGAATCGTCAACACGCACTTCGGCCACGACTTTAAATACCTGCGAATACAGTGGAGGATTTCTTGATGAACAAGCAAGTTGCGATGGGAATTTTGTTGCTCGCGCTCGGCCCAATAGGAACTGCGGTTGCGGCAAATCCGCAAGCCGCCATGCAAGCTAAACCCGACCAGAAACCCACCTTTGCGATGGTGCTCGACCGTTCGCTGAGCAATGTCGAGCACGAAGTGGTTCCGGCTGCTGAAGCCATGCCCGAGGACAAGTTCAATTTCGCGCCCACCCAAGGCGAGTTTACGACCGTGCGGACGTTCGCCCAGCAGGTAAAGCACATCGCGGCTGCCAACTACATGCTCGGTGCGGGAATCCTCGCGGAAAAACCGCCTTTGGATTTAGAGGGCGAAAACGGGCCCGCCAAGATCACGTCGAAGGCAGATGTGGTTCAATTCCTGAAAGACTCATTCACCTATCTGCACAAGGCAATGAACAGCATCGACGAGAACAATGTTCTCGGACAGGTTCAGAGCCCATTTGGACCCAACAAGGTCTCGCGGCTCGGACTTGCTGTCGGCGCGATCAGCCATCCCTTCGATCATTACGGCCAGATGGTGGAATATCTGCGCATGAACGGTATCATTCCTCCGGCGAGCCGGCCGCAGAAGTAGTCCGTCCGGTCGATTCCCAACGCTTTCAGGAACAAGGCGCGAAGGGTCGCGCCTTTTCTATTCTTGCCCAGAGACGGCGCGAATTGTAGGATGCCGCGGATTCGCCGCCACGGCTATGCACCGTTGCCTTCGAAGCCAGAATGAGCCCGCTATACGTTAGGATGAGATACGCCGAGTCAAGGCGGACCTGGCCATGCATATACCTGACGGCTACTTGAGTCCATCCACCTGCGCGGTGTTGTATGCGGCCGCGATCGCGGGTTGGTACTCCGCGTTGAAGCGCTTGAAACGCATGCTGCTCAGTCGCGTGGTCCCGCTGATCTCGGTCTTTGCCGCATTCTCGTTCGTGGTCATGATGTTTAACCTGCCGCTGCCCGGCGGCACCACCGGCCACGCGTTAGGCGTCACCATCTCCGCCATCGTGCTCGGTCCGTCAGGTGCGGTTCTCGCCATCTCTATGGCGCTGGCGATCCAAGCCCTGTTCTTCGGCGACGGCGGCATCAGCACGCTTGGAGCTAACTGCTTCAACATGGCGATTGTGGCCTCGCTAGTCGGTTATGCAACATACCGACTGCTTGCCGCCGGTGCCAGCATTACGTCCAGGCGGAGAGTTGTCGCGGCCGCCGTCGCTGGTTATCTTGCGGTGAATGCCGCGGCCTTGATCGCGGCCATCGAATTTGGCATTCAACCCGCGCTCTTCCACGATGCCAGAGGGATGCCGCTGTACGCGCCCTATCCGCTCAGCATCGCGGTGCCTGCAATGATGATCGGCCACCTGACTTTGGCAGGCGTGGCCGAAGCCGCCATCTCCGCCGGACTCGTCGCCTATTTGCAGGCCGCCGATCCTGCTCTGTTGCGCAATACGGCGGGAACGCTGCCCGCCACGGAAGCAACGTCGGCAATCGTATCTGCTGTTACGAGCTCGCTACGAAGACTATGGATCGCGGTCGCTCTTCTGCTGGTGCTCACTCCGCTCGGAATCCTGGCGGCGGGAAAAGCCTGGGGCGAGTGGTCTCCCTCCGAGCTCGCTACGCGGCAAAGCCAAGCTGCATCCGTAGCGGACAACACCGCCGTCAGGCCGGTGGCGCTTCCTGCAGGAATGCAGCGGCTCGCCAAGCTCTGGACCGCACCGTTTCCGGCCTATGCGCCAACCTTCGTGAAGAGCGCGCGCTTCGGCTATCTTCTCTCCGCAATGTTCGCAGCTGGCATCCTGTTGCTGGTTTCCCTGGTGGCGCAGCATTGGGTTGAGCGACGCCGGGAAGCGAGTTTTTCCCCATGAAACGCGGCCGGTTCCTCGCTTCGACAATGATCGGCTTCACGCGTGCGCTGGCTCGTGCTATGGCGTCCGAGCAGATCGCACGCCAGGCCGGGCTCTTGCAGTCGCTCGACCCACGGGTCCACGTCATCGGGCTTTTCTCTATGGTCTTGGCCGTGATGCTCTCGCGACGGATTGCCGTGATCGGCGCCTTGTTCGTTCTCGCGGTGATTATCGCCATGCTGTCGAAGGCCGGCATCGGCATGCTGGTGAAGCGCGTGTGGCTGGTCGTACTGGGCTTCACGGGAGTGATTGCGCTGCCGGCGATTTTTCTTACTCCCGGGGATCCGGTTGCCGCTTTTGCGGGCGCCCCAGTCCACATTACGGTGCAAGGTGTGCAGACTGCGACGCTGCTGATCGCGCGCGTGGAAACGGCGGTGACGTTCACGTCTTTGCTGGTGCTGTGCACCCCATGGACCCATGTGCTCAAAGCGCTGCGCGCTTTTCGTCTGCCGCAAGAGGCGATCATGATGCTGGCCATGACGCATCGGTATATCTTCCTTCTGGTGGAAACGGCGGGGCAGATGTTTGAATCGCGACAAAGCCGAACGGTGGGTCTTTTGAAGGGCGCCGCGGGTCGGCGCATTACCGCCAGGAGTGCTGGCGTCCTGCTCAGCAAGAGCATCGAGTTGAGCAACGAGGTGTATCTGGCGATGCAGTCGCGAGGATTCCGCGGGGATATCCGAATTCTCTCTGACTTCCACATGCGGTCGTGGGACTATCTCGGACTGGCGGCGTTCCTGGTTGCGGGGAGCCTGTCCGTGTGGGTAGGAAGGTAGATCTTCATGCCGCTGGTCTTCGAATTGCGCGACGTGTACTTCGAATATGACCGTATTCCGGCGCTCTTTGGCCTCACGGTCCAGATCGCGGAAGGGGAAAGCGTTGCGCTACTGGGCGCCAATGGCTCGGGCAAGTCCACGCTCTTGAGAATTCTGGATGCGCTGTATTTTCCTTCGCGCGGTCAAGTTAGTTTCAACGGCCAGCCGCTTGCGCTGGAAGCGTTGCAAGACGAGGAGTTCGCCCTCTCGTTTCGCAGAAGGGTGGCACTCGTCTTCCAGAATCCTGACGTGCAGCTATTCAATCCGACGGTGTTTGACGAGGTCGCATTCGGTCCTCTGCAAATGCAATGGTCGAAGGAAGAGGTGCTGTCGAGGGTCGCTGCAACCATGGAACTGATGGGCATCGCGCATCTGCGCGATCGTCCGCCCTACCGCTTGTCCGGCGGAGAAAAAAAGCGCGTTGCGCTGGCTTCGGTGATCGTCCTCGATCCCGACGTCCTCCTGCTGGACGAACCGACTTCGACCCTCGACCCGCGCAGTCAAAGCCAGCTCATTGATTTGATTCAGGAGTGGAAAGGTTCGTCAAAGACGGTGATTACGGCAACCCAGCAGTTGGAGATTGTGGAAGACATCGCCAGCCGGGTCCTTGTGCTGGAAGAGGGACGAGTCTTCGCCAGCGGTGCGCCTGCGGAGATTTTGTCGAACTACGAATTGTTGCTGCGGGCCAATCTGGTGCACGCCCACCGGCATTCGCATGGCACGATTACGCACACCCATCCGCATTTGCATTCGCACTCGAAGCACGAACACTAGAATTTCCGAACCACAACCATACACGCGACATTAGTCTTTCAAATAGGACAGCATTTCCTTGAATTGCGCGGTTCCCGAACAACGCAACAGCTCATACATCATCATCTCGGTGGAGGAGATGACGGCGCCCGCCGCACGCATACGATCGAGCCCGATGCGCCAGTTCCATTCCGAGCGTGAGCTCACCGCATCGGAGGCAACGTGCACCAGGTACCCGTCGTTGAGCGCGCCCAATGCTGTTTGCATAACGCAGATATGGGCCTCCATGCCACATAGCAACACGGTGTTGCGATTACCGGGAAGCGCCTTGAGCCCCGCGCGGAAGGCATCGCTGCCAAAACAACCGAACTCAAGTTTGTCGATGGCGGTGACCTCAGGTAGCAGGGAACTGACTTCGGGGACGGTTGCGCCCAGCCCCTTGCTGTACTGGGTTGTCATCATGATTGGAATGGACAAAACCTTTGCCAGGCGAACCAGTAGCTGTGAATTCTTGACCAGCATTTCTTTGTTGACGATTGGAGGCAGCAGCTTCTGCTGGATGTCCACCACGATCAAGGCGCACTGCCCGGCCTCGGGCGGGCGGCGCGCAACTTCGGTTGAGTCGGTGGAGAATGCGACAGTATCCATCACCGATGACATAGAACTTCCTCCGCAGTATGGAATGATCTTCATTCTAGCGTGTTGCTCGTCGCCGGCGGGTGCGCGACACAGGAATTTCGCGTCTGACCTACATGCGCTGCGAAGTTGACGCTCCATTCACGCAACCAATACAATCCGGATTAGTGCACGCGCATCCGAGCGCGCTCACAGTGACCGCGCTGTTGCCCCCTCGTTCAATGGTAGGACAGCTGACTCTGGATCAGCATATCGGGGTTCGAATCCCTGGGGGGCAGCCAAATTAGAATCAAGCACTTACCTCCAAAATAAGCCCGCACGGAAGCACTTTGATCTGGTATTGATAAGAAGCGCTTTAGCGCACACGGGATCACAGCGCACGGCACACTTACGGCACACCTGATGGCCGCTTAAGGCTCCGGGCCGTGCTTCGCTCGCGAATCGCTGTAACGGGCCCCGACGCGTTAATACAGAGACTTCAATCAAACGTGTTTGCTGCGGGTAAATCGAGCTCGCGGTCCACCAATCGCAAGGGACAGAGTCTAAGTATGTCAGCGTTGTGGCGCTAGTGTCATGTATCATAAATGTCTTTACGAATAGACGAGGTTGCGGCATACTGCATTTGCTATGCCAACTCCTGCATCAGCACGTAAGCGGCGGCGGTCAGCAGCACCCGGAACTGGTTG
>ODAK010000977.1_pt1 | contig 32258 bp, 32 predicted proteins | sample 1539591 | NCBI WGS metagenome assembly ODAK01 (sample SAMEA3539303, study PRJEB22396) | soil metagenome | biome: tundra; feature: field; material: soil | place: USA | collected 2010-05 | depth 0.15 m | reverse complement strand
CGCCTAGCCCACCTCAGCACGGCCGGGACCAGTACGTCGCCGACCCCGCGCCCCCGCCAGTCCGGATCCACCCACATCGAGATGAGATGCGGCGTGCCGTCCTCGACGAAGCCGCCCGCCGTGCCCACCGCCCGGCCCGATTGCCGCACCACGAACTGGGTCCGCCCCGCCAGCCGCTGCCGCCAGTCCGCTTCGGCCAGGCGGACGGCCTCATCCAGCGTCGAGCCGAACGCCTGCGGCGCGTCCGCCAGCATCGCCAGCCGGATCTCCCGGAACGCGCGCCAGTCCTCCGGCCTCAGCTGCTGTGCCTCCACAGCCAGCCATCGTCGCGGAGATCGGGGCAGCCGCTCAACCGGATTACCGCACGCAGCCGAGTCCGGACTCCCGCCGCAGCGGCCCCCCGGACTACCGCCGAAAGCTCCCCCCGGATTACCGCCGCAGCCGGGCAACCGGCGGCGCCGGCATCGGATCACCGTCGTAATCAGCGACTGTGCCAAATTTGCCCTCCCGCCAGTCAGCCGCCGCGGCCGTGATCTCCTCCGGAGTCCGGGCCACAAAGTTCCACCACATCAGCAACTGCTCGCCGAGCGGCACGCCGCCGAGCAGGAGCAGCCGGCTACCCTCCGGTGCGGCGATCTCGGCCTGGTCCCGGCCGGTGCCCAGGTAGAGCATGCTGCCCGGCTGCAGCGCGGTGCCCGCCACCTCAGCCGCGCCAAGGACAACGAAGATCACGTGCTCGTGGCCCGGCTCAAGCGGAAGGACGCCGCGGGCATTCCGGCCTGCGGCCAGCTCAGCCCCGACGATCTCGGAGAACACCCGGGCCGGCGATTGCGCGCCGCCCAGCGACCCGATGAACACGGTGGCCTCGAACCCGCCGATGCCCACCGCTGGCAGCGCCGGGTGGTGCGCGAACGCCGGCTCTACCTGGCGCGATCGTTCCGGCAGCGCCACCCACAGCTGCACCCCGTGCAACGCCGGGTCGTGCCCGGCGGGCGACACCTCGGCATGCGCGATCCCGCGCCCGGCTGTCATCAGGTTCAGCTGCCCGGGCCGGATCAGCTGCTCGCTGCCGAGACTGTCGGTGTGCAGGACATCGCCCGCCATCAGCCAGGTAACGGTCTGCAGGCCGATGTGCGGATGCGGCGGCACCCGCATCCCGGCCGTGCCGTCCACTGACATCGGCCCGTAGTGATCCACGAAGCACCACGCGCCCACGCTCCGCCGCAGCCGAAGCGGCAGCAACCTGCGCACGGTCATGTCGCCAACGCGGGCCTCCCGAGCCCCGGTCACTTCAAGACCAAGCGCCTTAACGGGGGTCTCCGCTATCTCGACCTGCGCATCGACTGTACTCACCGCCTGATCCCCCTTCGGGCGCCTGACGTCGTTCGGCGGGCGGCCACACTTGCGGAAGTGAGCGGTCGGGCCGGCTGGAGGCTGAGCCGGCCCGGGCTCACTCAGCCGACCAGGGTCTTGACGGCGCTGGTCAGGCCGGCCAGTGCGGCCTTGGCGTCGCCGAAGTACATGCTGGTCTTCGGGTCCACGTAGAGCTCGTTGTCGATTCCCGCGTAGCCGTGGCCCATCGAGCGCTTGATCACGATGATGCTCTTGGCCTGGTCCACATCGAGAATCGGCATCCCGGAGATCGCCGTGCCCGGCCGCCGCGCGGCCGGGTTGGTGACGTCGTTGGCGCCGATCACCAGCGCCACGTCGGTGCGGGCAAACTCGGGGTTGATGTCGTCCATCTCTTTGAGCTGCGGATAAGGCACGTTTGCTTCGGCCAGCAGCACGTTCATGTGCCCGGGCATCCGGCCAGCAACGGGGTGAATCGCGTAGCTGACATCGATCCCGCGCGACTCCAGCAGGTCGGCGAGCTCAGCCACCGCATGCTGGGCCTGCGCGGCGGCCAGGCCGTAACCAGGCACGATGATCACCTTCGACGCATACGCGAGCTGGATCGCCGCATCATCGGCCGCGATGGACCGCACCCCTGCGCCCGCGCCGGGCAGCGCCGCCACCGCAGCGTCGCCAGTGCCGAACCCGCCCACGATGATGTTGGCGATGGAGCGGTTCATCGCGTCGGCCATGAGCTTGGTCAGGATGCCGCCGGAGGCGCCGACCAGCGCACCTGCGATGATCAGCGCCCAGTTGCCGATCACGAAGCCTGCCATCGCCACAGCGGTGCCGGTGAACGCGTTCAACAGCGAGATCACCACTGGCATGTCGGCGCCGCCGATAGGCATGACCATTGACACGCCGAAGGCGAGCGCGGCGATGATCACCAGGACCAGGCCGAGCAGGCTCGGGGTGGCGATCAGATAGCCGCCCGCGCCCAGCGCGATCGCGGCCAGCACCAGGTTGACGACGCGCTGGCCGCGGAAGGTGACCGGCGCCGAATTGATCATCCCCTGCAGCTTGCCCGCCGCGATGATCGATCCGGAGAAGGTGACCGCTCCGATGATGACGTCGAGCAGGGTCGTAATGGTCGTGGATTCGGGTACTCCGACCGCCGCATCGGCAAGCCGCATGTAGTCATGGATGCCGACCAGCGCCGCCGCGCCGCCGCCGACCGCGTTGAACACGCTTACCAGCTGCGGCATGGCGGTCATCTGCACGGTCCTGGCGGAGTACAGGCCGGCGCCGGCACCCACGAGGGCTCCTGCGATCATCACGATCCAGCCGGTGGCGCTGATGCCGCCCACGTGGATGATCAGCGCCAAAGTTGCGGCCACCGCCGCGATCATGCCAGCCGTCGACACCTGGTTGCCGCGGCGCGCAGTGGCGGGACTGTTCATCAGGTGCAGGCCGAACACGAAACAGGACGCGGCTGCTACATAGATCAGCTGGATGATGGTGTCGAAGGCGCTCATGAGGCTTGCCCGTCCTGGCTCGGCGCGATGGCCGGGACGGCTGGCGCTGCGGGCCTGCGGTGGAACATTTTCAGCATCCGGCCGGTGACCACGTAACCGCCGACTACGTTCATGGCCGCGAACGCGGCGGCGATGAACGCGATCACATAGCCGACCGCGTTGTTCGCGGTAACGGCGATCAGCATGGCGCCGACCAGGACGATGCCGTGAATCGAGTTCGCGGCCGACATTAGCGGCGTGTGCAGGGTGGCGGGCACCTTGCTGATCACTTCGAAGCCCACCCAGAGGCTGAGCACGAAGATGACCAGGTCAGTGAGAAGTGCCGTCGACATCGGCGTTACCTCCAGCAGGTTCGGCAAGTGCGGGATGAACAACATGGCCGTCATGGGTGATGACGACACCTGCCTGGAGGTCGTCGGAGAGATCGACGGCCAGCTGGCCATCCTTGACCATGTACAGCAGGAGCGCGCTGACGTTGCGCGCGTAGGCGGCCGATGCGGCCGGGGCCATCGTGGATGGCAGTGCGCTCGCGCCGATCACCGTGACGCCGTTCTCCGTCACCACGGTCTCGCCGGGAACCGAGGCCGCCACGTTGCCGCCGAGTTCACTGGCGCCCATGTCGACCACAACCGACCCGGCCGCCATCGACTTGAGCGCATCGGTGGTCACCAGCAGCGGCGGGCGCCTGCCGGGAATCTGCGCGGTGGTGATCACTACGTCCTGGCGTGCGATGTGGCCGGCCAGCTCGTCCTGCTGCGCCTGGCGCTCATCCTCGGACAGTGCGCGAGCGTAACCGCCTTCGCCGCTGGCCGCGCCCACCGACTTCAGCTCGATGAAGGTCCCGCCTAGTGAGGCCACCTCCGCCTTAGTCTCCGGCCGTACGTCATAGGCGGACACCACAGCGCCTAGCCTGCGCGCGGTTCCGATCGCCTGGAGGCCTGCCACCCCGGTGCCGAGGATGAGCACCTTGGCAGGCCTGGCGGTACCCGCGGCCGTGATCAGCAGCGGGAAGAACCGGCCGTAAGTGCTCGCGGCGAGCAACACGGCCTTGTAGCCCCCGATGTTCGCCTGGGAGGTCAGCGCGTCCATCGGCTGGGCACGCGGGAGGGTCCTGGGAATCATGTCCATGCTGGCCGCAGTGACGCCCACCCGGGCAAGCTCGGCTGCCAGCGCCTTGTCGGTCAGCGGCGCCAGCATCCCGAACACGGCCTGGCCGGATCGCAGGTTGGTGATGGCCTGGGGTTCGGGTTTGCCGACCATCACGATGGCGTCGGCCGCCCATGCCTCCGCGCGGGAGACGATGGCGGCCCCTGCTTCGGCATAACCGCCGTCCGCGAGCCAGGCACCGTCCCCGGCCCCGGACTCGACCAGTACGTCAAGCCCGGCAGCCCGCAGCTTTGCGACGGTCTCAGGTACTAGGGCGACCCGGCGCTCACCTGGCGCGGTCTCCTTAACGACGGCAACCTTCATCGGTGCGACCTCACGAGTCAGTTCGGGGCGGCCGACGAGAAAAGTGCAGGCCGCTGTTGCCAAAGCTTCCTTGACGTAGGCCGAGGCAGCCAGGGCACAACGTCCCGATTCGACAGGGCCCTCGGCCGCTGAGCCAGCCGTATCAGTGTCGACTCTACTGGTCGGCCATGGTCGCCCGGCAGGCTGCCGGAGCCGCGCACGGTCCGGCCTGGCGTGCCTGCCGGCGGCCCGGCGCCGCCGGAGCGGCGGCCGGGGGATACGTTGGGTCCTTATGCGGCCCGGGCGCGAGTTAGTCGGTTGACAATTCTGACGCCAGGGTGATTAGAGATGGATGCTTTGCGGGCATGGTCATGATATCGGCATAAAAAGCGCGGGATAATCGATAAAGCTATCGATCCTTACCCGGGCAGGCGCAGGGAGAAGTGATCACGAAGCGCGGGTTCAGCCAATCCGGCCCGGCCCCCGGCAAAGCCGGGCCTTCCACGGGGCGGGATGGCCTCGCGGAGCGACTGGCGGCTGCGCAACGCCTACTGGCTTCCGCTGGCGTGGCGGATGACGTCCGGGCACGGTTCCAGCGCAGGCTCACCGCGATATGCGACGCGCTGAAGGCGCCCGGTGCTAATGAAGCCCGCTGCATTCGCCGGCTCGACTTGCTCTTCGCCGACCTGCGCCCGGCTCCCCGGGATGAGAGTGACCTTGGGCCGAGCCCAGCGGAGAGCAAGCCCGCTTAGGGCGAGTGCCTAGGAGCGGAGCGGCGCTCGGCAAGCAGCCATGGGGCGCGGCGCGGGCACGAGCCCTGGCGCGCTGACCAGCCCAGGCCAGCGACCCCCGAAATGCCGGAAATGCTATTGATGCGCCGCCTCGCGACGCCCGAGGTCAGGTATGCCATCCACCGGAGAGAACAGACTTCGGCGGCCGGCCAGTGAGCGGTTAGCGCGGCACCTTATGACGCATCATGAGACGCGGATCGGTGATTCCTGCGGCATTATGCGCGGTTCAGGCTCCGACACGCCGTGGTTTTACGCGTAGGTGATTGTGCGCCAGCGCTGGATCACCTAATTTCAAGCAGATCAGAGGTCGCGAATTAATTAGTGCCCTGTCCGCGCGACCTCCCGTTGGGGGAACCGCAGGAGTGAGGAAATGAACAAGCGTGACCTGATCGATGCGATTTCAGGCAGGTTGGGGGACAAGAAAACCGCGACCGAGGCGGTGAACGCTGTGCTCGACACGATCCAGGCAGCCGTCGCCAAGGGCGACAAAGTCTCAATTACCGGATTCGGGGTATTCGAGAAGGCTGTCCGGCCAGCGCGCACCGCACGCAATCCAGCTACCGGCGCGTCCATCAAGGTGCCTAAGTCGTCGGTACCCAAGTTCCGGCCCGGCTCGGACTTCAAGGCCGTCGTAAACGGCGAGAAGAAGATCGCTGCGGTCAAGCGATAGCCCGCACGGCGAGCGGCGCCGATCGCGCCGCTCGCCAGTGCGCCGCTCGCGCTGCCCTGATTGACAGCTGCTTAGCGGAGGCCGGGCGGCTTCTTGAGCGCCGTGGTCACCAGCCGGTCAATGAGCTGCCTGAACGGCATGCCGCTCGCCTCCCACATCTTCTGGAAGTAGGACGCGGGCGAGAGGCCGGGGATTGTGTTGATCTCGTTCAGCAGGATCTGGCCATCCGGCGTGTAGAAGAAATCCACCCGGGCGAAGCCCTCGGCTGATACCGCCGTGAACGCCTCGGCGGCGAGCCTGCGGATCTCCTCGCTGTGCCCCTGCGGGATCGGCGGCGGGATGGCCATCCCGCTGGCCGAGTCCAGGTACTTGGCCTCGAAGTCCCAGAACTCCTCCCCGCCCTCGATGAGCAGCTGGCCGGGAACGCTGGTGTCCGGCGGGGCGCCGTCGATGCCCTCGAGGACCGAGCATTCGATCTCCCGTCCTTCAATGGCCGCCTCGACGAGCACCTTCGGGTCATACCGCCGGGCGTCATCGATGGCACGTGCCAGCTGCTCGCCGTCGCGTGCCTTGGACGTGCCGATGCTGGAGCCACCCCGGGCCGGCTTGACGAAAAGCGGCCAGCCGAGCTCGGCGATGGCGTCCTGGATCCGCTTGCCCTCTGGGTCGGATGCGGGCCAGTCCCGTGCCCGCACGACCACGTAGGGCCCGACGGGGAGCCCGCTGGCCTTGAAGATCATCTTCATGTAGGCCTTGTCCATGCTGACCGCGCTCGCCAGGACCCCGGAACCCACATAGCGGATGCCGGCCATCTCCAGCAGGCCCTGGATCGTGCCATCCTCGCCGAACGGGCCGTGCAGGATGGGGAGCACCACGTCGACCTCGCTGAGCAGATGCGGGATCTGCCCAGGTACGGTGGCCTCGATAGCGGCATGGCTGGCCCACGCGGCGATCTGGGCGCCCGGCTGCGCGACTGACTCGACCGACGGCAGCTCGCCTCCGGTCACCCTGAGACGGCCAGGGTCGTCAGCAGCAAGCACCCAGCTCCCGTCGCGGGTAATGCCGACCGGTACTACGTCGTACTTGTCCCGGTCGATCGAAGCGAGCATGTTGCCGCCCCCCATGCAGGACACCGCGTGCTCGGGGCCCTTGCCGCCGAACACGACCGCGACCCTGATCTTGCGCCGCTCGCTCACCCTTCCTCCTCTCCTGCGCCGACGCCAAGCCCGGACACCAAGCCCGGACACCAAGCCCGGACACCAAGCCCGGACACCACGCCTGGATACCACGCCTGGATACCACGCCCGGGCCCGGATACCGGGCCTGGTCCGACCAGACTCCCATTCCGGCCGGTCAGATGCAGGTCAGACGCCGTAGCGTTCCGGTTTGGCTGATCTGCTGGCGAGCATCATGGCCGCCTTCCCGACCTCGAGGCCGTCGTTCAGCACCGCGACCATGACCTCGGTGATCGGCATTTCCACGCCATGGCGCCTGGCCAGCTCCAGCACCGACGCCGAGGACTTGACGCCCTCGGCGGTCTGGCGGGTAACCGCGATGACATCGGCCAGCGGCATTCCTTTACCCAGGTTCTCGCCGAAGGTGCGATTGCGGGACAGCGGCGAGCTGCAGGTGACGACCAGGTCGCCCATCCCCGCCAGCCCGGCGAAGGTGTGCTGGTCAGCGCCGAGGGCCGCCCCCAGGCGGGTGATCTCGGCGAGGCCGCGGGTGATCAGCATCGCTCTGGTGTTGTCGCCGAGGCCCATCCCGACGGCGATGCCGACCGCGAGCGCGATCACGTTCTTGACCGCGCCGCCCAGCTCGCAGCCGATCACGTCCGGGTTCGTGTAGGGCCGGAAGTAGCCGGTGTGGCAGGCCTGCTGCAGTTGCCCGGCGGCGGCGGCGTCGGTGCAGGCCACCACGGTAGCCGCGTGCTGGCGCTGGGCGATCTCACGGGCCAGGTTCGGCCCTGAGACTACGGCGATCCGCTCGGGCGGCACCGACGCCGCCTCCTCGATCACCTCGCTCATCCGCGTGCAGGTGCCCAGCTCGACGCCCTTCATCAGGCTGACGAGGAGGGCGGCCGCCGGCAGCAGGGAGTTCCAGCAGGCCAGGTTCAGCCGGAGCGTCTGGGCCGGCACGGCCAGGATCACCAGGTCGGCGCCGTCCAGGGCCTCAGCCGCGTCGGCGGTGGCGGTGACGGCCTCGCTGAGGGCGATCCCCTGCAGGTAGTCGGGATTGGCGTGGGACTCGTTGATGGCCCTGGCAAGCTCGGGCCTGCGGCAGTACAGCACCGCGGGGGTGCCGGCGTCGCAGAGCACCTGGGCGAAGGTGGTGCCCCACGATCCGGCGCCCATCACCGCTGCCCTCACGTCGGGGTCGCAGGTGTGCTGCCCGAGTCGGGTGAGCCATCCGTTCTGGTCTGGTCTTGCAGCGCCCGCAGCTCCTGACGGGCCGTCCGGCGGGCGATCGCCGGGTGATAGGGCTGCTGCGGCGGGATCTCGCCGCGCAGCTGGCCGAGCAGGCCGGTGATGTCCTTCATGATGGCGTCGGTGGCGCCGCGCAGGACCTGTGTGGTCAGCGGCTGCCCCCGGAAGGCGGACAGGTCAACCGGGGGCCCGGCGATCACGTGCACCGTCTTGCGGGGCAGCAGGCGCGGCCGGTAGCTGTGGTAGGGCAGGATGTCCTGCGCTCCCCAGTGCGCCACCGGGACGACCGGGGCGCCGGTGGTCAGGGCGAGCCTGGCTACCCCGGTCTTGGCCACCATGGGCCACTGGGCCGGGTCGCGCGTGACGGTCCCCTCCGGGTAGAAGATCACGCAGGCGCCGTTCCTGATCCCCTGCGCGGCGTCGCGCAGGACGAGCCCGGCGTCGGCCGCGTCACGATGCACGGGCAGCTGGCCGAGCTTCCTGATGATCGCTCCGAGAACCGGGATATCGAAGATCGTGGACTTGGCCAGGAACACCGGGTAGCGGCCGGACTCGTAGCTGAACAGGGACATGGCGAACACGTCCGCGTAGGACAGGTGGTTGACCGCGAGGATCATGCCGCCGTCGCGGGGGAAGTTCTGCTGGCCGCGCCAGTCCTTCTTCATCACGGCGCTGATGCCAGGCACCAGGATGATTGTCGAGACCCTCCGCCAGGCTGGCGAGTAGCTGCCGTCGGCGCGCTTGCTCATCTGCGCAGTCTCTCGCTGTTCATGTGGCCAGTCTCCCGGTTCGCGCGAGGTGGTGTCGAGGCAGGATCAGATGCATGATTACCCCGCTGTCCTGGTCGATAGTGATTCCCGTCAAGGTACTTGTCCGCGCCAAATCCCGGCTCGCCACGCTGGCCGGGCCGCGCCGGCCTGAGCTGGCGCTGTCGATGGCGGCGGACACCGTGGCGGCCGCGGTGGCCTGCGAAGCGGCGGCAACCGTCATCGTGGTCACCGACGACGCTGCGGCAGCGGCCGTGCTGTCCGGCCTGGGCGCGCTCGTGCTGCCGGACGAGCCCGCGGCCGGGCTCAACCCGGCGCTGGAGTTCGGCGCCGCGCACGCCGCCGCGCACTGGCCGGGCCGGGGGACCGCGGCGCTCGCGGCCGATCTCCCCGCGCTGCGTCCGGAGGAGCTAGCCGGGGCGCTGGCTGCCGCGGCGGAGCTGCCTGAGGCGTTCGTCGCCGATGCGGCCGGAACGGGCACCACGCTGTACACGGCCGGGCCGGGAGCCGCGTTCTGCCCGAAGTTCGGCCCGGGCTCGCGGGACCGGCATCGCCGTGGCGGCGCGGTGGAGCTTGACCTGGCCGCATGCAGCGGGCTGCGGCGGGACGTGGATACGCCTGGCGACCTGCAGCAGGCCGCCAGGATCGGGCTCGGCCCGCGGACCGCGGCGGTGGCCGCCCAGCTCGACGGAGCCTAGATGTGAACGATCGGGCAGGTCAGCGTCCTGGTGATGCCGTCCACCGCCTGGATCTGGGCGACCACGAGCTTGCCAAGATCATCGACGTTGTCCGCCTCGGCCCGCACGATCACGTCGTAGGGCCCGGTGACGTCATCCGCCTGGGTCACCCCGGCGATCTGCCCGATGTGGACGGCGACCTCGGCCGCCTTGCCGACCTCTGTCTGGACGAGTATGTAGGCCTGAACCATGCCGTCCTCCCGGGCACCAGTAGGGGGGCCCACGCTACCGTAGGTACCCGACATCCGGCCCGGCACCTGGGCTGATCGAGCGCGAAAGACTCGCGGGAGGCCCCCATTAGCATTGCTGACCTGGGAGAGTTCGGCCTTATCGCGGCGATACAGGCCCTGGCGCCGCCGGGCGCGGCGCAGCTGGTGGGCATCGGTGATGACGCCGCAGTGCTGCGGGCGCCAGCTGGCCCGGTGATCGCGACAATGGACATGCTTGTCGAGGACCGCCATTTCCGCCGCGACTGGTCGACGCCGTTCGACATTGGCGGCAAGGCCGCGGCGCAGAATCTCGCCGACGTTGCGGCTATGGGCGGCAGGCCCACCGCCCTGCTCGTCGGCTTCGCCACGCCCGGGGACCTGCCGGTGACCTGGGCGCAGGAACTGGTCCGCGGGCTGGCGGCGGAGTGCTCGCGGGCCGGGGCCTTTGTGGCCGGCGGCGACGTGAGCAGTGCTGAGAAGATCACGCTGGCCATCACCGCGCTCGGGGAACTGGCCGGCCGTGAGCCGGTGACCAGGGCAGGGGCGCGGCCGGGCGATCAGCTCGCGCTGGCCGGCCGGCTTGGCCACTCGGCCGCTGGGCTGGCGCTGCTCGAAGCCGGGCTGACCGAGCCGGCCGCGCTGGTGGCCAGCCACCGGAGACCCCAGCCGCGTTATGCAGCCGGGCCTGAGGCCGCGGCGCTCGGGGCCACCTCGATGATCGATGTCAGTGACGGCCTGCTGGCCGACCTCGGCCATGTCGCGCAGGCGAGCGGCGTGCGCATCAATGTCGAGACCGAGCGGCTGGCAGATTCCAGGCTGCTGGCCGCTGCCGCCGCGCTGAGCGGAGCGGACTGGCTGCGCTGGGCGCTGACCGGCGGCGAAGATCACGCATTTGCCGCGACGTTCCCGGCCGGGACGGAGCTGCCCGGGCACTGGCCAGTCATCGGCAGGGTCGGTGCGGGCCAGGGCGTGCGGGTCGACGGAAAGCCGTACCCGGGCCAGGCCGGCTGGAATCATTTCGCCTGAGCGGGCGCGAATCACAATCTGTTACGTTCGAAAAACTCGTAGTTACTAGCCGGGTAGCGACATTGCTTGGTATAAACCCCCTGATGCCAACTCACCGCAAGGAGCGCGGCGCCGAGCCCAGGCACCGCGCGCCACCCGCGCTCCGGCGCCCCGCCCGCAGTGCCCTGACGGGCGTGCGCAGGCTGCGCCCGCGCCCTGCGCGTGCCCTGCGCATCCTGGTGGTGACCCCGCAGTTCGCGGCGGGCGCTGGCATCGTGATCGCGGCGATGCTGGCGGTCGACATGCCGCACGCCGCGCTCAGCTACGGCCCGAACCCGCAGGTGCGTACCTGCGCGCCGGGCAGTTGCGCGACCACCAAGCCAAGCCCGGGCGGCCTGGCTACCTCAGACCCCAGCGTCAAGCTGAGACCAGCGCGGCCCAAGGCCGCCGCCTTGCATGCTGTCCAGGCCGTCAGGAAGCCTGAACAGGCCGGGCCCGAGGTCGACATCAGGTACCAGACGATCCGGACGTCCCCGTCGGGTTTCGTCGGGATGATCGTCATCAGCAGCCGTCAGAAGCTCGGTTCCTGGAACCTGGCATTCACCTTCTCAGCCGCCCGGGTCGAGCATGTCTGGGGCGGGCAATGGCAGCCCGATGGCACCGGCGGCGGCGGCGTGGTGACCGGGCAGCCATGGCCGTGGCCGGGGCAGACGGCGGGCAGCCCCAGGGTCGTGGTCTTCGCGACGGGGGCGCCGTCGAAGCCGGTCTCCTGCACCTTTGACGGGGCGACCTGCACGTTCAGCTGACAACGGCCCCTAGGCTTGCGGCATGGCGGTGACTCCCCCTTGCGTGCTGGCGGTCGCGGGCTCAGACTCGGCCGGCGGGGCCGGGATCCAGGCAGACCTGAAGACGATGCTCGCCCTCGGGGTGCACGGCATGAGCGTTGTCTGCGCCGTCACGGCGCAGAACTCGGTCGGCGTCCAGGGTTACTGGGAATTGCCGCCGGAGGCGGTGGCCGCCCAGCTGGGCTCGGTGCTCGGTGACATCCCGGTGCAGGCGATCAAGACCGGCATGCTCGCCTCAGCGGCGATCGTCGAGACGGTCGCGGGCGTCTTGTCGGCAGCGGCGGCGCCGGTCGTGGTCGATCCGGTGGCGGTGTCTAAGCACGGTGACAGCCTGCTCTCGCCGGGCGCCCTGGATGCGGTCAAGGCACGGATGCTGCCGCTGGCCACCGTCGTGACGCCCAACCTGCTCGAGGCGGAGCTGCTGACCGGCATCGAGATCAGCGACGAAGCGGGCATGCTCAAGGCGGCCGAGGTGATCGCCAGCCTCGGCCCGCAATGGGTCCTGGTCAAAGGCGGCCACCTGCCGGGCAATCCCGTCGACCTGCTCTACGACGGGCGCCGTGCCATCCGCTTTCCCGGGCAGCGCATCGCCAGCCGCCACACGCACGGGACGGGATGCACGCTCGCCTCAGCCATCGCGTCGTATCTGGCGCAGGGCGCTGAGGTTCCCGCCGCGGTGGAGTCGGCCAGGACGTACGTGGCAGGCGCGATCGCCGGCGGGTTCCCGCTCGGCGCGGGAATCGGGCCGGTGGATCACGCCTGGCGAATCCGCGTCAGCGGGTGACCTTCCCCGCCTTGATGCAGGACGTGCACACGTTAAGCCGCTTGGGCGAGCCATTGACGGTAGCGCGCAAGCGCTGAATGTTCGGGTTCCAGCGGCGCGGGGTGCGGCGGTGCGAGTGCGACACGTTATTGCCGAAACCCGGCCGCTTGCCGCAGACGTCGCAGACGGAAGCCACGGGACGCTCCATTGGGGTGTAGCCAGATAGGTCAGCCCGGCATAGCCGGACAGTTGTCGAAGGATATCCGACGGGCGGCCGTTCGCGCGAGCCGGACGGGCCGGGCCCGGCCCGTCCGGCCCGGCGGTGCCCCCGGGCTACAGCTGGCCGAGCAGCCAGGAGTGCACCTCGCCCACCCGGTTCTGCAGCAGCGTCAGGTGCCCGTCATGGTCGAGCAGCCGGGCGGTCACGCCGGGAATGCGGGCGGCCAGCCACTGGCCGTGCCGCAGCGGCACGAACATGTCTTCGCGCCCGTGCAGCAGCAGTACCGGCACGGCAGCGTCCGCCGGGCTGAAACCCCATGGCCTGGTCAGCGCGCAGCTGTCGGCCCAGAATCCCGCGGCACCTGGAGCCAGCCCGTCATGCCCGCACCTGGTCAGGTAGTCGGTCAGTTCCGGGGTCAGCGCCGCGGCGTCGGTGGGGGTCAGCAGCGACTCAAGCATCTTGGCCTGGTCGCTCGCCGTGGCGGCGAGTATCTCGTCGCGCTCCTGCTCGATTCGCTCGCGCGCGGCTTGCTCGTCGGTCAGCATCAACCGGAAGTCATCGACGTTGTCCTGGCCCATTCCGGCGAGCCAGTCAAGTCCATCAGCCGGGTAGGGGGCGGGCGACGCTAGCGAGGCCGCTGCCGCGACGAGGTCGGGCGCCAGCGCGGCGCAGGCCAGGACGTGCGGCCCGCCGCCGGAGATGCCCCAGGTGAGCAGGCGGTCGATGCCCAGGGCCGCGCAGATCGCCCGGACGTCGGCAACGCAGTCCGCGACGGCGCGGCCTGGCTGCGGCGTGGATCCGCCGTAGCCAGGCCGGTCATAGCCAATCAGGCGGATTCCGCGAGCCGCGGCGTCAGCCACGGCCGGCCCGTACAGATGCCGGGAGCTCGGCGTGCCGTTGTGCGCGAGAACGGCCACGCCGCCAGGGTCACCGCCCTCCTCGACGGCTAGCGTCCGGCTATCTGGCGTCTGTACTAACCGGTCCACCGGCCCCTCCAGGATGTGCCCGCGTCATCAGTCATGCGCAGCTTACGGCGGGCCGGGCGGTTTCGTCGCCGGACAGTCAGTGCAGGGACCTACCCTGCCAGTATGACGGCGCTTGAGGTGCTCGACGGTGCGGCGGTGCGGCGCTGGTACCGCCTGGCCGCGAACGCGCTGGCGCAGGCCAGGGCGGCGATCGACGCGCTGAATGTCTTCCCGGTGCCGGACGCGGACACCGGGACCAATCTGCAGCTGACCCTCACCTCGGCGGCCGAGGCGGTGGAGGCACTGCCCGACGGCGCCAGCCCGGCCGAGATCTGGCAGGCCGCCGCCCATGGCGCGATGATCGGCGCCTGCGGTAACTCGGGGATCATCGTGAGCCAGCTGCTGCGCGGGCTGAGCGACGTGTGCGCTGCCGCGGACCCGTGTGACGGCCAGGTGGTCGCGGACGCGCTCGCGCACGCGGCGCAGCTCGCCAGGGCCGCGGTGAGCCGGCCGGTCGAGGGCACCGTGCTCACCGTCGCCGACGCCGCCGCGCGGGCCGCGGCGCAGCACCTGCGCGGGGACGGCTTGCCCGGGGTGGTCACCGCGGCCGCGGCCGGCGCGCGGGAGGCCTTGGCCAGGACCAGGGAGCAGCTGGACGTGCTGGCCGCCAGCGGGGTCGTGGACGCCGGCGCGGCCGGGCTGTGCGTACTGCTCGACGTGCTGGCCGCCACCATCACCGGGTCCGGCCAGCTGGTCTACGAGGTGCCCGCTGCCGCCGGGCACGCCGCGGCCGCCGTGGGCAGCTCGACCGGATACGAGGTCACCTACCTGCTGGAGGCCGGCTCCGGGGATGTCGCGGTGCTCAGGGACACGCTCGACGAGCTCGGCAACTCCGTGGTCATCGTCGGCGGCGCACGGCTATGGAACGTGCACGTGCATCTGGCCGACGCCGGGGCGGCGATTGAGGCAGGCATGCGGGCCGGCCGGCCACACCGGATCACCGTGACCTACCTCGGGACGCCCGCGCCGGGCGGCCGCGGGGTCATCGCCATCGCCGACGGCGACGGGCCGGCGTCGCTGCTGCGCGCCGCGGGTGCCCGGGTGATCAGGCAGGAGGACGGCGCCGGCCCGGCCGCCCCCGCGCTGATCGCCGCGATCCGGCAAGCAGGGCCGGAGGTGATTATCTTGCCGAACGGGGCTCACGTGGCAGCTCTCGCATGTTCCGTGGCCGCCCGCCTCGCCGATGAGGGCATGGCCGTCGCAGTGATCCCGTCCCGCTCGCCGCTGCAGGCGCTCGCGGCCATGGCCGTGCATGACCCGGCGCGCTCCCACGACGCCGACGTCGCGGCGATGGGCCGGGCGGCGGCCGGGATGCGGTACGGGAGCGTGGTCCGGCGAGGCGATAGCGTGGCCGGGCTGGTCGCCGACGAGGTCGCGGTCACCGGGGCGGACGCCGGCCAGGTGGCCCTGCGGGTTGCTGAGGCACTGATGGCCGAGGGCGGGGAGCTGGTGACGCTGATGGCATCGGACGACGCCGGCCCGCCGCTGCCGCAGGCGGTCGGCGCGCAACTGGCGCAGGCCTGGCCAGGGATAGAGGTCGTGTATTACGGCGGCGGCCCGGTGCCGCTCCTGATCGGGGTGGAGTAACGGGCCGATGGCGATACTCGCGGACCCGCTGCGCCTGGTAGTGGGCGACAAGGCGGCCAAGAAGCTGAAGGCGGCACTCGACCTGCAGACCGTGGGTGACCTGCTCGGCTATTACCCGCGCCGGTATGACACCAGGGGAGAGCTGACCGACCTGGCATCGCTGCACGACGGCGAGCACGTGACCGTGCAGGCGGAGATAGCCGCGGTGTCGGTCCGCAAGATGCGCAACCGCCCAGGGACCATCCTCGAGGCGGTCGTGACCGATGGCCGCGGGCGGCTCACGCTGACCTTCTTCGGCAAGGGCAGGCAGGACTGGCGGGAGAAGGTGCTCACCCCCGGGTTGCGCGGTCTGTTCTCCGGCCAGGTCTCGAGCTTCCAGGGCAAGCGCCAGCTTGCCCATCCCGAATGCGAGCTGCTCGGCGCGGGCGAGCCAAGAGTCCGGGCGGCCGAGTTCGCGGCCGAGCTGATCCCGGTCTACCGGGCCAGCAGCCAGATCACCTCGTGGCAGATCGCCGACTCGGCACGGATCGCGCTGGACACGCTCGACGTCGGGGACGACCCGCTGCCGCGCGAGGTGCGCCAGCGATATTCGTTGTGCGGCCTGGCCGACGCACTCCGCGGCATCCACCGGCCGGTCGACCGCGCCGACCTGCACCGGGCGACGGCCCGGCTGAAGTGGGATGAGGCGTTCGCGCTTCAGGTGGTCCTGGCCCAGCGGCGGCTGGCCGCCACCGCGTACTCAGCGACACCGCGGCGCCGCGGGGACGGGGGCCTGCTGGAGGCGTTCGACGCGACGCTGCCGTTCGAGCTGACCGTCGGCCAGCAGCTGGCCGGCGCGACGATCGCGGACGAGCTCGAGCTTGATCACCCGATGCACCGGCTGCTGCAGGGCGAGGTCGGCTCGGGCAAGACGATCATTGCGATCCGGGCCATGCTGCAGGTGATCGATGCCGGCGGCCAGGCTGCGCTGCTCGCCCCGACCGAGGTCCTCGCGCAGCAGCACCTGCGCGCCATCAGCGACCTGCTCGGCCCGCTCGCCCGGGCCGGCCAGCTCGACGGCGACCCGCGCGGCACCAGGGTCGCGCTGCTGACCGGCTCGCAGCCTGCTGCCGTGCGCCGGCGGGCCCTGCTGGAGGCGGTATCCGGCACGGCCGGGATCCTGGTCGGTACCCATGCGCTCCTGCAGGAGCAGGTGCGGTTCGCTGAACTCGGCCTGGTGGTGATCGACGAGCAGCACAGGTTCGGCGTGGAACAGCGGGACGCTCTCCGGGAGAAGGCGGGCGATGGCAGGCCGCACGTCCTGGTGATGACCGCGACGCCGATTCCCCGCACGGTGGCCATGACGGTCTTCGGCGACCTGGACATCTCCACCCTCACCGAGCTGCCGGCCGGCCGTGCGCCGATCACCACGCACGTGGTCCCGGCCGCGGAGAAGCCCAGGTTCCTGGCCAGGGTGTGGGAACGGGTCGCAGAAGAGGCGGCCCGCGGGCGCCAGGCGTACGTGGTCTGCCCGCGGATCGGCGAGCCTGCCGCGGCTCCCGGCGCGGGGCCTGAGCTGCTGGACGGCGAGGCCCTGGACGGCGGGTTCCCGGCGGGCGCCGAGCTCGCGGCGGGCGGCGAGCTGACCGAGGACGGGGCGCTCTTCGATGCGGACGGCAGGCGATCCGGGCAGGATGACGAGCCGCCGGACGGACGGCCGCCGGTCGCGGTCCTGGACCTGGCGCCTGCGCTGAGTCAGGGCCCGCTTGCCGGGTTGCGCCTGGCTGTGCTGCATGGCCGGCTGCCGGCCGAGGAGAAGGACCGGGTGATGCGGTCGTTCGCGGCCGGGTCGGTCGACGTGCTCGTCACGACTACTGTCGTAGAGGTCGGCGTGGATGTGCCCAACGCGACCGCCATGGTGATCATGGATGCGGACAGGTTCGGGGTGTCCCAGCTGCATCAGCTCAGGGGCCGGGTCGGCCGCGGCAGCCACGAAGGGCTGTGCCTGCTGGTCACCGAGGCGGACCAGGACGCCAAGTCGCGGGAGCGGCTGGCTGCGGTAGCGGCGACGCTGGACGGTTTCACCCTGTCCCGGCTGGACCTGGAGCAGCGCAGGGAAGGCGACGTGCTCGGCGCGGCGCAAGCAGGACGCCGGTCGAGCCTGAAGCTGCTCACCCTGCTCTCCGATGAGGAACTCATCGGCCAGGCCAGGCAGGAGGCGACCGGCCTGGTCGGGGCCGACCCCGCCCTGGCCAGCCACCCGGCCCTGGCTGCCGCGGTCGCGGCCCTTCTCGACCAGGAGCGGGCCGAGTTCCTGGAGAAGGCCTGATCTGGGATGACGCGCATCGTCGCAGGCGCGTCGAAGGGCCGGCGGCTCGCGGTGCCGGCTGGGGCGCGCCCGACGAGCGACCGCGCCCGCGAAGGGCTGTTCGCCAGTGCGGAGGCCAGTCTCGGCACGCTGGCCGGCGCGCATGTCCTCGACCTCTATGCCGGCTCGGGCGCGGTGGGCCTCGAGGCGCTGTCGCGCGGGGCCGCCGATGTGATCCTGGTGGAGGCCGACCGGGCAGCTGCCCAGGTCATCCGGGGCAACATCGAAACGCTGGGCCTGCCCGGCGCGCACCTGCTGCCCGGGCTGGTCGAGCGGGTGCTCGCCCACGGCCCTGGGGGCGCCCCGCCGCGTGACTTCGTCTTCGCCGATCCGCCCTACGCCGCCTCCGCCGCTGAGGTGGCGCGGGCGCTGGAATTGCTGGCCGGGGGCGGCTGGCTGGCCGGCGGTGCGCTCGTGGTGGTGGAGCGCGCCACCAGGTCAGGGCCGCCATCCTGGCCGCGCGGATATCAGCAGGACAGGTCCAGGAGATACGGGGAAGGAACGCTCTGGTACGGTCTCGCCGCAGGTACGGAGTCTGCCCCGTCGCTGACAGGAGAGTGAATCCGCATGCGTCGTGTCGTCTATCCAGGGTCGTTCGATCCTGTGACCAACGGGCACCTCGACATCATCAGCCGAGCGGCGAGGCTCTGCGACGAGGTGGTCGTCGCCGTGGGGCTTAACCTTTCCAAGTCCCTGCTGTTCACGGTGGACGAGCGGGTCGGCATGCTGCGCGAGGTCACCTCGGACTTCAGCAATGTCCGGGTAGCCAGCTTCGAGGGCCTGATCGTCGACTTCTGTAAGAGCAACGACATCTCGGCGATCGTGAAGGGCCTGCGGGCGGTCAGCGACTTCGACTACGAGCTGCAGATGGCCCAGATGAACTACAGCCAGGCAGGCGTCGAGACCCTGTTCATGACCACCAACCCGCTGTACGCGTTCCTGTCCTCCAGCCTGGTCAAGGAGTTCGCCAAGTTCGGCGGCAACGTCGCCAGCCTGGTGCCCAAGCACGTGCTCGACCGGCTTGCCGAGCGCGCGCGCGGGTCCTGACGGTCGGCGTTCCTGCTGAGCGAGCGAACTTGGGGTTCGCCCGGCCGCCCAGGTATGCTGGGCGGCCCAGTAGCCCCTTCTCGACGTCAGCGTGCCATGTCACATGTGAACTCCAGGCACTCCAGGCGCCTTGGCGACCCGCTCGTTTTTGATACGCGGGCCCTTGGCCCCGGTTCAGTGCTCAGAAAGACCCGTACGGCGCCTGCGCCAGCCGACTTGGCCGTCGAGCTCGCCAGCATTCCCGAAGGCTCGGAACTAACGCTGGATGTGCAGCTTGAAGGTGTCGCCGAGGGCGTTCTCGCCACCGTGACCGTGCAAGCCCCGGTGGCCGGGGAATGCGCGCGGTGCCTGGAGCCGGTCGATTCGGCGACCCAGGTCACGTTCCGTGAGCTGTTCGGCTACGAGGCGACCGAGGATGGCGGGTATCTTCTCAACGGAGACCTGCTTGATCTGGAGCCCGCGCTACGTGACGCGCTGGTGCTGGAGCTGCCGCTCGCGCCGCTCTGCGCCGACGACTGCACAGGGCTGTGCGTCGAGTGCGGCGTCCGGCTCGCGGATGCGGGCCCTGGTCACGGTCATGCCGGGTCAGAAGGCGCCGATACTGGCAGAGAACTCGATACTGGTGGCGAACCGCTGCCGGATGAGACGCCGGCCGGGTCGCCCGGACCGGGACGAAGGAAGGAGCGCTGAGGTGGCGGTTCCCAAGCGGAGAATGTCGCGCAGCAATACCAGGTCGCGCCGGTCCCAGTGGAAGGCCACGGCGCCCCAGCTCGTGACCTGCCCGCAGTGCCGTGATCCGAAGCTGCCCCATACGGCGTGCCCGACCTGTGGCACATACAACAAGCGCCAGGTGATCACTCCTTCCTGACCGCGTAGCAAGTGCGCAGCCGCTACGGCACGCGCAGCTGCTTCGCAGGTCCGCGGCCGGCGTGGCGCGCGCAGCGGAGAGGAGGAGGCCATGCCTAGCGCATCGAGCGGAGGCGGAGCGGAGGCTGAAGCCGCCGACCTGCTGCGTGCTCTTGAGGTGCCCCTCGGCGCCGAGCTGCTTGAGCGTGCCCTCACTCACCGCTCCTTCGCCTACGAGAACGGCGGCCTGCCGACCAACGAGCGGCTGGAGTTCCTCGGCGACTCGGTGCTGGGCCTGATCGTGACCGACACGCTGTTCCGCGAGTATCCCGACCTGCCGGAGGGGCAGCTCGCGAAGCTGCGCGCGGCCGTTGTCAACATGCGGGCGCTGGCCGAAGTCGCGCGCGGCTTGCGCCTTGGCCGCTATGTCAGGCTCGGCAAGGGCGAGGAAGGCACCGGTGGCCGGGACAAGTCGTCCATCCTGGCGGACACCCTGGAGGCGGTCCTCGGCGCTGTCTACCTTGACCGCGGGCTCGCTGAGGCCGACGCGATGGTGCACCGGCTGTTCGATCCGGTGATCGCGCGCTCCGCGCGGCTGGGCGCGGGCCTGGACTGGAAGACATCGCTGCAGGAGCTCACGGCCGCCGAGATACTCGGCGTGCCTGAGTACCACGTCGACGAGAGCGGCCCGGATCACCAGAAGTCGTTCCGCGCCTCGGTGCGGATCGCGGGCCGTACCTACGGCGAGGGCGAAGGCCATTCGAAGAAAGAGGCCGAGCAGCAGGCTGCCGAGGCGGCATGGATCTCGATCAGCGCGTGCGGAGCGCAGGGCGGCAACGGCGCGGACCGCATGCGGCCCGCGAACGGCGAGGACCGGGGCTAGCTCGTGCCCGAGCTGCCAGAGGTCGAGATTATCCGCCGGGGCCTGCAGTGTCATATCGCCGGCCGGACGATCGAGAAGGCCGAGCTGCTGCACCCGCGGGTGGCCCGGCGCCATGTTGCCGGCCAGGAGGATTTCGCCGCCGCGGTGGCGGGGCGCACCGTGACCGGCGCCCGGCGGCGCGGTAAGTACCTGTGGCTGCCACTGGATGATGATGCGCTGCTCGCCCATCTGGGCATGAGCGGGCAGTTGCTCATCGGAGCGGCCGACCGGCCGCTCTCGCCGCACGTCCGGGCCCGGTTCACTTTTGCCGATTCCGGTCCTGACCTGCGCTTTGCTGACCAGCGGACCTTCGGCCACTTGTGCTTCTGCCCCGGCGGAGCGGTGCTCCCCGGCGTCATCGCGCACATCGCGGCCGACCCGCTCGAGCCCGGGTTTGACCTGGCGGCGCTCACCGCCAGGCTGCGCATCCGCCGCAGCGGCATCAAGCGGGCGCTGCTCGACCAGTCGCTGGTGAGCGGGATCGGCAACATTTACGCTGACGAGGCCCTCTGGCGGGCGCGGCTGCACTGGGCGCGCCCGGCTGACGGGCTCAGGCGCGCCGAGGCCGCCCTGCTGATCGGGTCGGTTCAGGACATCTTCGCCGAGGCCCTGGCGGTCGGCGGCACCTCATTCGACAGCCTGTACGTGAACGTCAGCGGGGAGAGCGGGTACTTCGACCGGTCGCTGGCGGTGTACGGGCGGGCCGGCCAGCCGTGTCCCCGGTGCGGCACCCCGGTGCGGCGCGATCCGTTCATGAACAGGTCCTCGTTCAGCTGCCCGGTGTGCCAGCCCCGGCCGCGCCGGGGACGCTGGTGACCGGCCCGGCGGCCAGGCTGACCGCGTGGGTGGAAGGCCGCGTTCAGGGGGTCGGCTTCCGGTGGTGGGTACGGGCCAGGGCCCTCGAGCGCGGCCTTGCGGGCTCCGCGGAGAATCTGGTCGATGGCCGCGTCAAGGTCATCGCGGAAGGCCCGGCCGAGGGCTGCAGCGCCCTGCTGGCCCTACTGGGCGGCGGCGAGACCCCGGGCCGCGTCCGACGGGTAACCCATCGCTGGGACCAGCCGGATGGCGGCTTCTCCGGCTTTACCGAGCGTTGACCGCCGCAGCGTCGTGATTTGACCAGCTCGCCGAACAATTGGGCCGCGGATGGCCGCGCCGGCGCGGCCATCCGCGGTAGGGTTTCCCTTGCCAGCATGGGCTAGCACGCGCCGCGTGACCTGCGCGATCGGTCAACTTGACCGGATACCCGCGTGGTGGGACCATAGAAGAGTTACTTGCGCGCAGGGCTGCGCTAATTATCGCGTAAATGCGTGCGCGCCCACTCTGGTCACTCAGTGTGGAGGACCTTAAACAATGGCGAAGGCTCTGTATGGCCACGTCGGCGGGCCGGATCCCCGCATGGTCTCTGAGATGCGTCGCCTTCAGCAACGGGTGCGTGACCTGGAAGCCGAGCTTGTCAGGCTCCAGGAAGAGAACGACGTGCTCGCTGCGGAAGTAGGCCAGGACCTGCTGATCCCGGTTCGCGTGCCCGCGCTCACCTAAGCGGGCGCCCGCTGGCTGTGACGAAGCAGGGGGCGTCTTCACTAGGCGTCCCTGCTCGTCTGCGGTTTGCCGGCCTGCCCGGCACCAGCATGCTCACCGGCACCCGTGTGCCCGGTAGCACAGCCAGCTGGTAGCGCGAGCATGCTCATTTGCGCCGTAAAGCGCCAGGCATGCCCGCGGTACAGGCATGCCGTCATGGCAGCCGGCCTCGATATCACCTGCTGGCGCATGCCCGGCCAGCTGACCAAGACAGGTCCGCAGGAGCTGAGTCGCGGGTCGTAGGCGGCCGGATCCGCGGCCCGTGCGTCTGTCTGGGTAGGACAGGAAGATAGATGGCCACGGACAGGCCGCCGAGGCGGTCGCGACCGCAGCAGCGGCAGGGCTCGCTGATCGTGACGACTTTTCAGCGACTATCACTGAAAAATCGTCACGATCACGTGGGGATGAGCGGGCCGACGCGGTCTGGGCAGCGTGGCCGTCCGCCCTCCTGCACCAGGCCGAGGCCGCCGAGGCCCCGCAGGCCGGGATGCCCAGAGCAGCGGCGAGCACGTGCCGTCGCGAGACGTTACGCACGCGAAAGGCTACGCATCGGTATGGAGCAGGACAGATTGATACCGGACTGCCGCCCGTCCGCGCGGATCCGCAGGGACTGACGCTAGCTCGCGGTAGGGTGCCGAAGGGGCGGTCAGCCAGAGTCATCAGGCCGCCGATCCGCCGGCACGGCGGCGCAGCCGGGAGGGCCGCTGAGACCGGGGCCCTGAGACCGGGGCCCTGAGACCGGGGCCCTGAGACCGGCTGCGCGCGGCAGCGTGGCCGGGGCATCCGGTCCCGGGCAGGAGTGCTGGACGGACAGCGCCACCAGGGCAGTGGCTGAGGAGGGGAACCGGCGGGTGTACCTCAAGACGCTCACCCTGCGCGGGTTCAAGTCGTTCGCGTCCGCGACATCCCTGCGCTTCGAGCCAGGCATTACCTGTGTCGTCGGCCCCAACGGGTCGGGCAAGTCCAACGTGGTCGACGCGTTCTCCTGGGTGATGGGCGAGCAGGGCGTCAAGCCGCTGCGCGGCGGCAAGATGGAGGACGTCGTCTTCGCAGGCACGGCGGGCCGGCCGCCGCTCGGCCGGGCCGAGGTCACGCTCACCATCGACAACAGCGATGGCACGCTGCCGATCGACTACGCCGAGGTGACGATCAGCCGGCTGCTGTTCCGGTCGGGCCAGAGCGAGTACGCGATCAATGGTGATTCGTGCCGGCTGCTGGATGTCCAGGAACTGCTCTCCGACACCGGCCTCGGCCGCGAGATGCACGTCATCGTCGGCCAGGGCCAGCTGGACCAGGTCCTGAACGCCGGGCCCGAGGCACGGCGCGCGCTGATCGAGGAGGCGGCGGGGGTCCTCAAGCACCGCAAGCGCAAGGAGAAGGCGCTGCGCAAGCTCGAGGCGATGCAGGCCAACCTGACCAGGCTGGTCGACCTCACCACCGAGCTTGGCCGCCGGCTCAAGCCCCTCGGCAGGCAGGCACAGATCGCCCGGAAAGCCGCGGTCATCCAGGCCGATCTCAGGGACGCCAGGCTCCGGCTGCTTGCCGACGACTACACGACCCTGGCTGCAGAGCTCGAGCGGAGCCAGAACGACGAGGCCGCCACAGCGGCCAGGCGCGCGGTGGTCGAGGCCGAGCTCGCCGCCGCGCGGCTGGTCGAGGCCGGGCTTGACGCGGCCGAGCAGCAGCACGCCCCGCGCCTCGCGGCGGCGCAGGAGGCATTCTTCGCGCTCTCGGGTCTTGCCGAACGGCTGCGCGGGGCGGCCAGCGTGGCCAGGGAACGGCACAAGCACCTCAGCGCCCCGCCGGAGCCGCAGCGCCCCGGCCGGGACCCGGACGAGCTGGATCAGGAGGCAGCCGGGCTGCGCGCTGAGGAGGCCGCGCTCAGCCTGCGGCTGGCCGCCGCGCGCGAGCAGCTGGCCGGCGCGGTCGCGGGCCGGACTGCCGCCGAGGCAGCACTGGCCGAGACCGAGCGGCGGCTGGCCGCCGACGCCCGCGCCGCCGCGCAGCATGCCGAGCGGCTGGCCCAGCTGCGCAGCCAGGTCGGTGCCGCGCAGAGCAGGCTGGCCGCCGCCCAGGAGGAGGCCGGCCGGCTCACTGCCGCATTCGCCCAGGCCAGGGACCGGGCTGAGCGCGCCCAGCACGAATACGGTGAGCTGCAGGATCTCGTCTCCGGGCGGGAGGAGGGCCGGGCCGACCTCGCGGCCGCACACGAGCGGGCCGCGGCGGCGCTCGCGCAGGCAGTTGCGCGCGTTGCCGAGCTGCGGTCGGCTGAGCATCAGGCCAGCGGCGCCCGCGCGGCACTGCGGGCTCGCAGCGAGGCACTGAACGAGGCGGTCCGGCGCGGTGTTGACGCCTCCGGCGCGCTGCTCGCCGAGCCGGGCAGGTTCACCGGGGTCATCGGCTCGCTGGCCGCCCTGCTCACTGTGGCCGATGGCGCGGCGGACGCGATAGCGGCCGCCCTCGGCGCCGCGGCCGGTGCGGTGGCGGTGGCCGGCCTGGATGCGGCGGTCGACATCATGGCCGCGCTCAAGCGCGACGGCGCCGGGCGAGCCGACCTGGTGATCGCGGCCGGCCAGCCGTGGTCCGGGCGGCCGTCGGCGAACGGCTCCGACGGCCGCGATGGCGACTCAGGCGTCCCTGCTGACCGGCCGGCAGCCGGGATGCCCCCCCGGATCCTCCCGGACGGGACTGGCGGCGGAGCGGGCGACGGGGCCGGGCGGGCCGTTATCCGCGCCCTTGATCTCGTGATGGCTCCTGGCGAGCTTGCGCCGGCGGTCGAGCAACTCCTTGACGGGGTGCTCGTCGCCGAAGACCTGCGCGAGGGCCTGGCGGCGGTCCGGGCAAATCCGGCGCTGCGGATCGTGACCAGGGATGGCGATCTGATCGGCGCGCACTGGGCCAGGGGCGGCTCGGCGGGCGCGCCGAGCCTGCTCGGGCTGCGCGCCGCGGCGCAGGAGGCAGAAGGGCGGCTAGGCGAGGCCGAGAGCCGGTGCCAGCGGGCCGAGCGCCAGCTAGCGGACGCCGTTGAGCAAGAGGACGCGGCCCGGCGCGGGCTGGCCGAGGCGCTGGCTGCCCTGCACGCGGCGGACGCGGCGGCCGCGGAGACGTCGGGCAGGCTGGGCAGGATGGCCGGCGCCGCGCGGGCGGCCCGCGACGAGGCGGGCAGGCTGGCCGCGGCGATCAAGGCGGGCGAGCAGGCGCGCGAGAAGGATCTCGCGAAGCTCGCCGACGCGCAGGCCAGGCTGGCCAAGCAGGAGGCCGAGCCGCAGGCGGCGGATGGCGCCGAGGCTGGTGGCGACAAGGGCGCGCTGGCCGATGGCGCCGTGACCGCGCGGAACGCCGAGATGGACGCCCGGCTTGAGGTCAGGACGGTCGAGGAACGGCTGCGGGCGATCGCCGGCCGGAGCGAGGCGCTGGCCGCAGCGGCGGTCGCCGAACGCCAGGCCATCGCGCGCGCCGCGGCGCGCAGGGAGCGGGCCGCTGCTGAGGCTAAGGTCGCCAGCGCCGTCGCGGAGGCTGCCGTGATCACGCTGGCCAGGATCGAGCAGTCCAGGCTGGTGGCCGACGAGCAGCGGCACGCGGCCGAGCTGGCCAGTAAGGAGCGCGACGGCGAGCTGAAGTCCGTCCGCGTCCGGATCAGGGAGTTCTCCGACGAGCTCGACAATGTGGTGAATAGCGCGCACGGTGCCGAGATCGCCAGGGCCGGCCAGCAGATGCGGCTTGACCAGGTCGCCGGCCGGGCCGCCGAGGAGTTCGGCGTGGACCCGGACACGCTGATCGGCGAGTACGGGCCGCAGCTGCCGGTTCCCGGGCCCGATGAGGACAGCCTCCCTGCCGCATACGACCGGGAGGTCCAGGAGCGCCGGGCGCAGCAGGCGCAGCGCCAGCTTGATCAGCTCGGCAAGGTCAACCCGCTCGCCCTCGAGGAGTTCGCGGCCCTGGAAGAACGGCACGCGTTCCTGGTCGCCCAGCTCGAGGACCTGAGGAAGACACGGCGTGACCTGCTGACCGTGATCAAGGAAGTCGACGACCGGGTGCAGCAGGTGTTCGCCGCCGCCTTCGAGGACACCGCGCGGGAGTTCGAGCGGATCTTCGGCCGGCTGTTCCCCGGTGGCGATGGCCGGCTGCTGCTGACCGAGCCCGATGACATGCTGGCGACAGGCATCGAGTTCGAGGCCAGGCCGCCGGGCAAGAAGGTCAAGCGGCTGTCCCTGCTGTCCGGCGGCGAGCGGGCGCTCACCGCCATCGCGTTCCTGGTGGCGATCTTCAAGGCCCGGCCGTCGCCGTTCTATGTCCTTGACGAGGTCGAGGCGGCCCTTGATGACGTCAACCTGCAGCGGCTGCTGGAGATCTTCGAAGAGCTCAGGGAGAGCTCGCAGCTGATCATCGTCACGCACCAGAAGCGGACCATGGAGGTCGCTGACTCCCTTTACGGGGTCAGCATGCGCGGCGATGGCGTTTCGGCTGTCATCAGCCAGCGGCTGCGGGAGCGGGAGAGCGCCTGAGGTCTGCCTGGCCCGCTGGGCACCGGCCCGGTCTGCGAGACTAGGGCCGTCATGGAAGAGCTCATAATCATTGCCGCAGTGGTCGTTGCCGTCGGCGGGGGTACCAGCGCCGCAGTCCTGCTCCGCCAGCGCGGCCGGACCCGTCCCGCCGCGCCCGAGGCCCGTCCGAGGCCAGCTGAGCCTGGCGCCGGAGCCAGCGGCACCGGGACGGGCCTGGCCGGGCCGGAAACCGGCGGCGCGGCCGCCGGTACCGAAGTGGCAGGCCAGGACCTCGCCGTGGAGGCAGTGGCCCCCCCGGCCATCGAGCACCCGCCGCCATCAGCCGGACGGCTGGTCCGGCTGCGCTCCCGCCTCGCCAGGTCCCAGTCAGCGCTGGGTTCTGCCCTGTTCGGCCTGCTGTCGCGGGACCGCCTGGACGACCAGACCTGGGAGGAGATCGAGGATACCCTGATCACCGCGGACATGGGCGTCACTCCGGCCAGGGAGCTGGTCAGCGACTTGCGCACCGAGGTCAAGGTCACCGGAACCGATGATCCGCAGGAGACCAGGTCGCTGCTGAAGAAGCTGCTGCTCGCACAGGTCGGCCCGGACATGGACCGGTCCCTGCACACCGGCAGACACGATGACCGGCCTGCCCTGGTGCTGGTGGTGGGCGTCAATGGGACCGGGAAGACCACCTCGGTGGGCAAGCTGGCGAGGGTCCTGGTGGGCGACGGGCAGACCGTGCTCCTCGGCGCTGCTGACACGTTCCGGGCAGCGGCCGCCGATCAGCTCCAGACCTGGGGGCAGCGGGTGGGCGCCGAGACCGTGCGGTCCGACCGGGACGGAGCCGATCCGGCCAGCGTCGCATTCGAGGCCGTCCGGACCGGCATCGAGCGCGGTGTGGACACCGTGATCGTTGACACCGCGGGGCGGCTGCACACCAAGGCAGGCCTGATGGATGAGCTCGGCAAGATCAAGCGGGTGATCTCCAGGTACGGGGACGTGGACGAGGTACTGCTGGTGCTCGACGCCACGACCGGCCAGAACGGCCTGCGCCAGGCACGGGTATTCGCCGAGGTGGTGGACGTCACCGGGATTATCCTCACCAAGCTCGACGGAACGGCCAAGGGCGGCATCGTGATTGCCGTCCAGCGCGAGCTCGGCGTCCCGGTCAAGCTGGTCGGGCTGGGTGAGGGCCCCGACGACCTGGCGCCGTTCGAGCCGGAGGCTTTCATCGACGCGATCATCGGCGGCTAACCCGGTCGTGTCATTGTGAGGTAAGCCTGCGCGCCGCCAGCCGGGCACTGCGGAAGTGCTCCGTGAGCTGCCGGCCGGGCGGGTCCGCGACCGGATAGCCTGGAGCGGGATGCGCGGCATCCGCGCCATAGCCCCATCTGCGAGGACGGCAGCCACACGTGTTCGAGACACTTTCCGACCGACTGACCCAGGTCTTTTCCATGCTGCGCGGCCACGGGCGCCTGTCCGCCGCGGACATCGACGCCACCTGCCGCGAGATCAGGATCGCGCTGCTAGAGGCGGACGTCGCCCTCCCCGTGGTCAGGCAGTTCATCGGGCGCGTCAGGGAACGGGCGTCCGGCGAGGAGGTGTCCGCCGCGCTCAACCCGGCGCAGCAGGTCATCAAGATCGTCAATGAGGAACTCATCGAGATCCTGGGCGGCGAGACACGGCGGCTGCGTTTTGCGAAGGTTCCGCCTACCGTCATCATGCTGGCGGGCCTCCAGGGCTCCGGCAAGACGACGCTCGCGGCCAAGCTGGGGCTCTGGCTGCGCGACCAGGGCAATACCCCGCTGCTCGTCGCGGCCGACCTGCAGCGGCCCAACGCGGTGCAGCAGCTGCAGGTGCTCGGCGAGCGGGCCGGGGTACCGGTGTTCGCCCCCGAGCCTGGCAATGGCAGCGGCGATCCGGTGGCCGTAGCCCGGCAGTCGATCGAGGAGGCGCGCCGGCGCCTCCACAACATCGTCATTGTCGACACCGCGGGGCGGCTGGGCGTCGATGAGGACATGATGGCGCAGGCCGCCGCCATCAGGGACGCGGTCGATCCCGATGAGATCCTGTTCGTCGTCGACGCGATGATCGGCCAGGACGCGGTGACGACCGCGCAGGCGTTCCTGGACGGCGTCGGCTTCGACGCGGTGGCGCTGGCCAAGCTCGACGGCGACGCCCGCGGCGGGGCGGCCCTGTCGGTGGCCCAGATCACCGGCAGGCCGGTGATGTTCGCCTCCTCCGGCGAGAAGCTCGAGGATTTCGACCTGTTCCATCCCGACCGGATGGCCTCCCGCATCCTCGACCTCGGGGACGTCCTCACGCTCATCGAGCAGGCCGAGCGGACCTTCGACGCTGATCAGGCCGCCACGATGGCCGGGAAACTGGCATCCGGCGAAGGGTTCACGCTCGAGGACTTCGTCGAGCAGCTGGCGATGGTCCGAAAGCTCGGGCCGATCGGCAACCTGCTGGGAATGCTGCCGGGCGCCGCGCAGAACCGGGAGCTCCTCAGCCAGGTCAGCGATAAGGACCTGGACCGGGCGGCGGCCATCGTCAACTCGATGACGCCGGAAGAGCGGCGCAACCCGAAGCTCATCAACGGGTCGCGGCGGGCTCGGATCGGCGCCGGCGCCGGCGTCACGGTCGGCGAGGTCAGCTCCCTCATCGTGCGGTTCCTCGAAGGCCAGAAGATGATGCGCCAGATGATGGGCGGAATGCCGGGAATGCGGCGGACCGGCCAGAAGGCGGCGCGGGGAAAGGCAAAGAAGAAGGGGAAGGGCGGTCGGCCAGGCGGAGCTGGCGGGCGGTCTGCTGGTGGTTCGGCTGCCGGGGGCAGTTCCGGGGCCGGCGTGGCCGGTGGCGGGCGCGGGCCCGGTGCACTGCCTGCGGGTTTCGGCCAGGGCCCGGGAGCGGGATCTCTCCCGGCCGGGCTGCCGGGCGGGCTTGGCGGCCAGGACGGGTCCCTGCCGATCCCGGCAGGACGGGGCGGCAACTGGCCTACTCCGCAGCCGAACCTGCCGCCCGGGCTGCGCGGCGGCGTGCCGAATCGGCGTGGCCGGCCGGGCAAGAAGGGCCGGTAAGGCATCCAGGCCAGCGCTCAGGCGGCCGTGATTACGCCCCGGCGGCGCGCGTCTGGCAGAATGTGACAGCTACTCGGCTCCGCGAGGCCCTCTACCCTTGCTGAGCCGGACCCTAGCGGGCAGCACGGCCGGTCCCCACCCGGCGCGGCGCCGGCCCGCACCCTAATCCGCTGGGAGAAGACCACAGCCGTGGCTGTAAAGATCAAGCTGAAGCGCCTTGGCAAGATCCGGGCGCCCTACTACAGGATCGTCGTCGCCGACGCCCGCACCAAGCGCGACGGGCGGGCGATCGAGGAGATCGGGAAATACCACCCGAAGGCCGAGCCCTCGTTCATCGAGGTGAACTCGGAACGCGCACAGCACTGGCTGTCCGTTGGCGCGCAGCCCACCGACCCGGTCAGGAAGATCCTGGAGATCACTGGCGACTGGCAGAAGTTCAAGGGCCTGCCCGGCAGTGAGGGGACGCTGCGGACCGCGGCCCCGAAGCAGGACAGGAAGGAAATCTTCGCCGCCGCGGTCTCAGAGACGCTGACGGACGGCGCGGCTGCGCCGAAGGGGCGGGCCAGGGCCAAGTCCGGCGACGCGGCCAAGGATGGCGACGGTGCCGCCGGAAAGGGCAGCAAGGCTGCCGCCGAGCGCGGGCCGGCTGCCAAGGCGGAGAAGCCCGCGCGGCCGAAGGCCGCCGCGACGCCGGAAGCGGCTGAGGCCAAGGCCGGCCCGGCTGAGGCCAAGGCTGACACGGCTGAGGCCAAGGCTGACACGGCTGAGGCCAAGGCCGGCGCCGCTAAGCCCGAGGCTGACACGGCTGAGGCCAAGGCTGACGCCGAGGCCGAACCCGAGTCTGGTGCCGGGGCCGACGCCGGCGCTGCGGCGGAGGCTGACGCCGAGGCCGCGGCTGGAGCCAAGGCGGATGCGGCTACGGAGCCGGAAAGCGGAGCCTGACGTGCTCGAAGAGGCCCTTGAGCATCTCGTCCGGGGCATCGTCGAATACCCGGACGACGTCCGGGTGGACAGCCGCGGCCTGCGCAGGGGCCGGGTGCTCGAAGTCCGCGTGCACCCGGAAGATCTCGGCAAGGTGATCGGCCGGGGCGGCCGGACCGCCAAGGCACTGCGGACAGTCATCGGCTCGCTGGCAGGCAACGCGTATGTGCGGGTCGATCTGCTGGACACCGACGAGATCCGCTAGGCAGGCATGCAGCTAGTCGTCGGCCGCGTGGGCCGGCCGCACGGGCTCCGCGGTGAGGTGACCGTGGAGATGCGTACCGACGACCCGGACAGCCGGTTCGCGGCGGGTACCGTCCTGGCGACGGAGCCCGCCGCGCGCGGCCCGCTGACCGTCCAGTCGGCGCGCTGGCACTCCGGACGGCTGGTCATCGTGTTTGCCGGGTGCGATGACCGGACAGCGGCGGAAGGGCTGCGCGATACGCTGCTGGTGGTGGACTCGTCGGAACTCGGTGCGCCGGCCGACCCGGACGAGTTCCACGATTACCAGCTGATCGGGCTTGACGCGTGGACTGTCGCGGGGGAGCAGGTCGGCGTCGTGGCTGACGTGCTCCACCATGGCCAGGATCTGCTAGTGATCCGGCCCGCGCGGGACCGGGCCGGCAGCGGCCAGATACTCGTTCCCTTTGTCGCGGCCCTCGTGCCAGAGGTGGACGTAGCGGCCGGGCGGCTGGTGATCGACCCGCCGGACGGCCTGCTCGATCCGTCTGGCTAGGCAGGAGGCCCGCCGTGCGCATCGACATCATCACCATCTTTCCCGGGTACTTCGCCCCGCTGGGGGTGTCGCTGATCGGCAAGGCGGCGCAGCGCGGCGATATCGCGTTCGGCGTGCACGACCTGAGGACATGGGCCCGCGATGTGCACCACTCGGTCGATGACGCGCCGTTCGGCGGTGGTCCCGGGATGATCATGAAGCCCGGGCCGTGGGGTGACGCGCTCGATGCGGTGCTCCCGCCCGGGCGGGAGGCGCGGCTGGTGATCCCGAGCCCGTCCGGGGTCCCGTTCACTCAGGCGAGGGCCGCCGAGTATGCGACGCATGGCCATCTCGTCTTCGCCTGCGGCCGGTATGAGGGGATCGACGCCCGCGTCGCCGAGGACGCGCGCGCCAGGGTGGCCGTGGACGAGGTGAGCATCGGGGACTACGTGCTCGCCGGTGCTGAAGCGGCTGTGCTCGTGATGATCGAGGCGGTCTGCCGGCTGCTGCCCGGTGTCATCGGCAACGCTGATTCGGCCACTGATGACTCGTTCGGCGACGGGACAGGGCCGGGCCTCCTCGAGGGCCCTTCGTACACCAGGCCGCGGACCTGGCGCGGCCGTGAGGTCCCCTCGATCCTGCTGTCCGGTGACCACAAGGCGATCGCAAGGTGGCGCCGCGACGCCGCGCTGCGCAAGACGGCGGGGAACCGCCCGGATCTGGCGGCCAGGCTGGCCGGCGGCTGCGCCGGGGGGGCGCCAGCGACCGGGAAGGCCGCTGCGGCGGAGCTCGACGACCGCGACCGCCAGGTGCTGGCCGAGACTGGTTTTCCGGTTAGCCCCTGATACCGCTGCCGCGGCGCCGTACCGGCGTGAAAATAGCGGGTGGTAC
>ODAK010000976.1_pt1 | contig 32267 bp, 28 predicted proteins | sample 1539591 | NCBI WGS metagenome assembly ODAK01 (sample SAMEA3539303, study PRJEB22396) | soil metagenome | biome: tundra; feature: field; material: soil | place: USA | collected 2010-05 | depth 0.15 m | reverse complement strand
CGGTTCCGGCCGGTTCCGCGTCATCAAACAACTCGTGGCCGCCGTGTTTGAGGTGACGGACAGTTTATGGGGAACCGTGCCCAGCATGCATCTCGATGTTGTTATCCGCAAGAAACAGGCTTAGCAGACGTCACTATTTTTTGAGCAGGAAATACTTCTCAAAGTTCTGACGCTCAATCTTCTGCAGGCGCTCCGGTTTATCGGCAAGAAATTCATCGACAGCCTTAGTGCACCCGGGCCACGGCGGATCGTTGTATTCATCCAGAAGAATTATCCCGCCCATATTAAGGCGTGGATAGAAAAACTCGAGGCAGTCCTTATACGACCCATACAGATCGCAATCGAGATGTGCGAAAGAAAAGCGCTCATCGGAACACTTTATGAGAGTGTCGCTGAAGTAGCCTTTGTTCAGATCGACATCCCCCAGACCGAATGTCAGCAGCTTTTGTTTTACCAGTGCGTATGAAGTACCTTTGAAGCCCGCTTGATTCTTGTTGGGATCTTCCACCTCGCCGGCTACCGGCTTCCCCGCGAGTCCCAGCTCCTGCTGCAACTGTGCTTCGGGAAACCCTTCGAACGAATCGAAGCCGAAGATGCGCTTCGTGCTGCCCGTATAACGGAGATGCAGTGCGAGGGGAACCAGCGTCTTGCCGCGATAGACACCGCATTCAGCAACGCTGCCTTCCACGGCGCTCACCTGATCAAGAAGATCCAGAATTATATTAATGTTGGCAGGGCCACAGGGAGCGGACTCGGGGTTCGGAACCACCGCCGCGGGCAGCGAAAGATCATGTATACGGGCCGCGACCGCAGGCCAGCTGCGAACGTCCCGATTCTTCAGAAGAGGGGCGGTGAGCCTCCTCAAGCCGAGTTTAGTGCTGGATCGGACGCTCATCGGTTTGTATCATTATGCCAACCCTTTTATGTCGAATCCAAATTCCGTTTGGCGTTCAGCACAAAATCCGGGATACAGCAGAAAGCAAAACAAGAGAGCGCGCCTGCGGAAAACCTGTTACTAAGCGATTGCAAGGACAGTTTGCGGCCCAGCGTTTTGTTGCGCAGGTAAAGTGCATCGGACGCGTATGCCGCGCAGACCTCGGCCCGCTTGCGTTTTACGACTGCCGGCGGGTAACCCAACAAAGCGGCTATCTTGTCGATATTTACCATTTCCGCCCCAGCCATCCGTTCGGTCTGGCTACTCAGATTCCCGGGAGCCGGATTGTAATGATACAGGTCCTCGTGGACTGTCCTGATTGACCAGCCTTTCGCGGCAATCCGTAACCAGAGGTTGTAATCTTCCACCGAAATCAGTGCGCGATCCTCGTCGAAATAACCTGCCTCCACAATGGCCTCCTTGCGAGTCAGGCAACAGGACGTAAGAACGCGGTTGCCTTCCCAAAGCCGCTCCAGTGAAACCGGGCCGGTTTCCCAGCGCATGCTTGACGAGACGATCCCCAGCGTCGGGTCTCCGAGATGTCCAACCTGGCGTTCCAGGTTTTCCGGAACCCAGAAATCGTCCGCGTCCAGAAGCGCGATCCATTCGCCGCTGGCCGCGCGAATCCCGGTGTTGCGGGCTGCCCCGGGCCCGCCATTACGCTGACGGATGACCGACACCGGATACCGGCTCGCCTCGCCAGCCGTGTCGTCGATCGAACCATCGTCTATGACGATGATTTCCGCCGGAGGGCAGGTCTGGTCCAGAGCGCTTTGAATAGCTACGCCAACGTACGCCGCTGAGTTGTAGGCTGGAATCACTACTGAAACGGAAACTGCCATCGGTCGGAGATAGCAATAGTCTACCAGCCCTGGGTAAACCGCTCCTCTGATAATCTGGCGATAAGCTTTGAAATCTTCACGTGGAATGCAATCAATTCAGGCTCAGGCCGAAGACAAGTGAGCCTCACTCTTCGTGCAACAACGCCGGAAGATGGCCCGGAACTCGCGAGATTTCTGCGGGAAGCATTCGGCATGCCCGTCGAAGCCCCGGCTATCCAGCCCCGCCTGATGGCCTGGAAATACTGGGATCTCCGATCGGACTGGACTGCGCCACGATCCTGGGTTCTCGAAAAAGAGCGGGTCATTGTTGCGCACGCAGGCCTCTGGCCACTGGTGTTCGGCGAAGGCCCGGACGCCGTACGGGGCATTCAGATGATCGACTGGGGGGCGTCGAAGCAGGCAGCGGGAGCCGGGCTGTCGCTGGTGCAAAGGTTTGCCTCCATGTTCGATTTCATCTACTCGATTGGCGGCAGCGAAGCGACAAGGAAAGTCTTGCCCATGTTCGGATTCCGCATTTGCGGAAATGCGTGGCGCGCCGCCCGTCCCCTGCGCCCATTGGGCCAGATCCTGACTCACCAGGAACGAACGTTGCGGCTCGTACCAAGGCTCTTCCGCAACTGGGCATGGTCACGATGGCCGGCGGCAATTCCGGCGCCGGGATGGAATGCGCGGCGCGTCGAGCCAGAGGAACTCGTCTTACCCGCCACGGATCTTTGTACACCGCGTCCGAGAGCATTCTTCGATTACCTGTTGCGGTGTCCCGCCGCGGAGTTCAGTGTCTGGCAGATTCTGAAGGCCGGAAAACCCGCCGGTTTCTTCTGTCTTTCGGTGCTGCGCGGCCAGGCGAGGATCGCGGGAGTTTGGATTCCAGGCGCCGATCCCGACTATTGGCAGACCGCCTATTCGTTGGCCCAGCAGGCTGCGCTTTCAATGGAGGGAGCTTTCGAGATAACGGCGGAAGGCATGGAAGGCACAACGGCATTGGCCGCCGAACGCGCAGGTCTGCGGATACGCAACCGGGTACCGGTGTTTCTTATGAACAAAACAGGCAAGCTCTTTTTGCCGGACAACTTTCAGTTCCAGCTGGCGGATGACGACGCCGCGTTCCTCGATTCCGGTTCGTACGATTATCTGACCTGACGCTGCAGGTACTCGACAAGAGCTTTCTGACGAGTCACCATCCACGCTATCGGGCGTCCATCAAATGCCACCGCGGGCCTCGGCGGCCGAATGAGCATAGCTCCCCGTGACTTCATAAGCGCGAGATGATCCGCCAGGTTGTTCACTTCGAAACACAGATGATGGAGACCGCCGCCCTTCGCGGCGAACCGCGCAATTGGAGAATCTTCGTCGTCCCCCTGAATGAGTTCAATCTGTGCCGCAGCACTGTCCCCCAGCGTCAGAAACGCGACCAGGGCTCGCTGGACGGGATCCCCAAAGGTGGGCGAAACCGCAAGCGCGCAGAACGATTCCCGCCACCCTTCTATGGCTTCCTCAATGGAAGTGACGGCGTAACCGACATGGTGAAGGGTAGGCGCGCCCACTCAGACCGCCTCCTCCTCGATACGCCGAGCCAGCGATTCAAAGGAAGTCGCATCTTCGAACTTCTCGTAGTCCACTTCAATCTTGAATTCCTCGGCAATCAATGCCAGCAGGTTGATCTGCGCAATGGAGTCCCACTCAGCCAGCGTGGCCGCCGAGGCTTCGGCATAGCTGCCCGGATTCAGCGTCGGGAATACCATTGAAAAACATCCTGCAAGTTTGGTTCTGACATCATCCATAGATTTCGACCTTATGGTTCAGCGGCGGGCAGGTCTTATCAAACGCGCAAAGCGGCAGTTCGAAAGATCCAGGCCCTGGCTGCACGCCGAGCAGGCCGGAAAAAAACTCGATCAGAGGGCCATTCCGGCCAGTCGGCAGGAATGAAAACTCCAGTTTCGAAAAGCCGGTGCGGTCAAATAGCTGCCGGATAATCTGATATTCGACTTGTCGCGAAAACGCCCGGCAACTCAGCACGAACGATTCGATGAGCGCCGCGTCCCCGCCATTTTCTCCAGCGAGCACGGCGATGTTGCCGAGCGGTCCGAACCGGTCCTCGTAGTTCACCAGGACGAGAAATGCGCCCGGGCGTTTGAAAAACTCGCGCCACTCCGCTTCCGTGTAGCGGCGTCCGTTGAGATTAAATTGATTGGTCTTGTTTACAAGTTCGAAGGCGCGCTTGTCACCGGATTCCGAAAGGAAACGCAGGGCAACCTTCGCATCCAGCCTTCTTACAAACTCCGGACTCCCGCCTTCGGCGGCCCGCACGTCGAGCATCGCCTTGGATGTCCGCACACTGGTGGCCCGCAACCGATCTTCTTCCAGCAACTCAGTCTTGCCGAACAGGGAGCGCAGCTTCCAGAGCAGGTCCAACGCGCTTTGCGTGTCCCCTGCGGGAAATCTCAGGCATTCCATGACGGGAAACTTCTCCGCCACCTCCGCCAATTCCATGCGACTGTCATCCACGAAAACAACTGCGTCCGGAGCGATATTCCAGTTTTCCAGTATCCGCTCCACCGCCTGCGATTTTGAGCCCCAGCCCGCATGCACGGGAAATATCTGCGAGGCATTCAGCAGAATATCGGCGCGCTGCAGCACTTCGAGAACAGGAGCCGGGTCATTCTTGGATGCGGCTGCGATCAAAATCCCGGAGTCGGCGAGGGACGAAAGCAATTGCTGGTATAGCCCGTATTCCTGGGCGTGGTTTTCCAGACTCCACGAAACGCCATCCACGCCGGCGTCGCCCAATATCCCTTTCCAGAGAGTGTCATCCAGATCGGTGATTAACCCTTTTTTCGGCGCGGCTGGAAAGAGACATTCAATGCCCAGAGCCGCGAGGGCCTCCGCATGCTGGATGGTGTACGGAAAGCCGGCACGCAGATCCAGTTTGATATCGTGCCTCTGGGCGTGGGGCGAACGCAACGCAAGCTGTGTGTCGCTCACGAGCCGGATTCCCGCGCGCCTGGTGAGCCGTTCCTCAAACTGCGCCAGTAGCAGGCGCAGGCGACCCTCCCAGGCGCCCAGATGGGCAACCGGCAGGTAAGAAACAGGAGGAAGCGCCAGCGTAGGCGGCACTACCGCCACGGGCACTCGCTCGCCCAGTTTCGACAGACGCGATTCCAGCTCACGGCAGCTGTCTTCCACCTGCATCAACACGTCATCGAGGACCGCGGCACCCCAGCCGGCGGATGCGCGATAACCGAGCCGCTGATCGAGATCGCTCCATTCGACGATCGCGAGCACGCCATCACGTCCGGACGCACGCTCGATATTTCCTTCCAGATCGCCAAACACACCGGTTTGAACCGCAGCCCGGTAATCCGGCCACCGAAGCTGGGCGTAAGCCTGCAGAAAAGTGGCGAGGTGCAAGGGCGTAAAACCGCAAACCAGATCGATATGCAAAGTGCGGTCCGCATCGCCCGCAGGTTTTCCGTTGATCTTCAGAGCTTCCGAAAGACGCATGCGCTTACCTCGTTCGGATCACAGATGCAGCCCGCAAAGCAATTCGGCGCCATAACGAAGATCCAGATCGCTCTTGAATGGAACGCGACGGATTCGCAGGCGGTCCACTTCGTTTTCGTTCAGACCCCAGGTGCATGTGACCGCGGAAGTGAATCCGGCATCCCGAACGCACTGGATCGCCGCCTCATCGATATCGCTTTCGCGGCCGTTGGGGTAACAGAATTGAGTGACCGGGAAACCCAAACGCGCTTCCATCGTTTCCCTTGCACCGAGGATCTCCGCATGCAGTTGTGAGCGTGAACTGACGCGCGACAAAATTGGATGCGTAGCAGTGTGGCAACCGATCTCGGTTCCTTCCGCGGAAACGGCCCGCAATTCCTCCCATGTCATCGCCGCGCACTCGTCACTCGGATCGGGAGGCAGTTCCACGCCGCAAAGGCCGCTCAGTCGGAACAGGAAATCCCGCATCGCTTCGTCGGGGATTGTCTTCAGCGTTTCGATCAGTTTGTCAGCGGCCGCGGCTTTCGCCTCCGTTGAAGACAAATCGAGATTCAGCGTCAAATCCGGAAGTAACTCGGCGCGAATGGACGTTCTCCGCGCGTTCTCGAGGGTAAACCTGACCTGATCCCACCACAGCCACATGCCGCCCTGCGCGAAACCCGAGATGGCGAAGAGTGAAACAGGAATCTTATGCTTCCGGAACAAAGGGTGGCCCCAGGCCAGAAAATTCCGATATCCGTCGTCCACGGTGACTGCCACCGCATTATCCGGGAGACCGGCCCCGCCACTGATCGCGGTTTCAATCCGGCTGAGAGTAACAGGCTCGTAATGGCGCGCAACATGGGCACAGATCTCATCAACATTGGAACTGGTCGCTTCACTGAAATCGTGGAACATCATTACGCGGATTGCTCTGCGCCGGGCTGCCCGAATCACACCGAGGCCGCCCGCATCATGTAAGGCCCGCCGCGCCAGGGTTTTCCAGTTCATGAAAAGGGTAGCTCGCGCAAACTGAATTATACTAACCGCCGCCACAACCCAATTACGGCAATAGTCGAATACGAGGCTTATACTGATTTGCAGAGCCTAAAACCGAATGGAGTTTCTTTTTACTTTGATTTGCGAGCCGGAATGTTAACAATTGCGCGCGACCTTCTTAAGCGCAATTCCTCGCCCGCGTTTTTTGGGCACGCGCGCTCGCTGTGGCGTCTCAGCCGCTTTTACGGCCGTTTATCCAAATGGTACTGGTCTTTCTTCGCCGGGCATACAATTGCCTCCTTTTTCGTTAAGAAAACCCCGAAAATCCAGAGCTTTCCCCGCGGTCAGGCCTCGGAACTCGTAACAAAGCTGCAGAGGATCAACGTATTCGCACCGACTGCGATGTGCCGCGTCATGACTGGGTATGGCAGCGACAAGGGCCGGGGCTGGCACAACTACACAACCATTTACTCGGTGCTCTTCGGAAAATTCCGTGGAGCTCCACTTCGAATCCTGGAGTTGGGACTGGGCACGGACAATCCGAGCCTCGCTTCGAGCATGGGGGAGAACGGAAAGCCCGGAGCTTCTTTGCGGGGATGGCGCAAACTGTTTCCACGAGGGCTCGTTTACGGCGCGGACATCGATCGTGACATTCTCTTCAGGGAAGATCGTATTGAAACCTTCTACTGCGATCAATGCGATAGCCAGGCGATTCGCCAGCTATGGTCGCAGCCTGCTTTGCGGGAGGAGATGGACATCATAATCGATGACGGCCTGCACACTTTCGAAGGCAACATCTCGTTCCTGGAATCATCCCTCGAACATGTCCGCCCCGGCGGTATTTACGTCGTGGAAGACATCGTGCGGGAGGCACTCGACAATTGGCGCGACGTGCTTGAAACGCAATACACGAAGCGGTTCCCGGGTTACGAATTCGCGTTACTGGAACTTCCAAACGAAGCCAATCCCTGGGACAACAATCTCCGGCGTCGTTTAGACTGAGCTTCACAGGTTCTCAGGCCCGCAGAAGCCGCCGGTAAACTTCGACGGTCTTCCGCACCATCTGGCCGCACTCGAAGTGCTCCCGCGCGACACGCCGTGCCTCGGCCCCCATGCGTTCCCGAATCACGGGATCCGCTGCGAGTCTGACGAGTGCGTTGACCAAAGCCACCGGTTGACGGGCAGGCACGACAAACCCCATTTCGCCGTCCCGAACACACTCGGCCACTCCGCCTACCTGAGAAGCGACCACCGGTAAGCCCACCGCGCAGGCTTCGAGCACGGCCATAGGCAAAGCCTCGCAAAGTGATGGCTGAACATAAATGTCGACCGCTTCCAGAAAGGCCCTGGTATCGTCCACGAATCCGGCCAGGTCCAGATGGCGTTCCACACCCAGTGACCGTGCCAGTTGCAGTAATTCCGCCTGGAGTGGACCGCGACCAGCGATCCGCACCAGTACGTCGGGTCTCGCCTGAACCAGATCCGGCAGTCCGCGGATCAGGTATTCATAACCTTTGGCGGCATCGAGCCTGCCTGCACTGCCAATTACCATGCGCCCCGAAAGCCCCGCTGCCGCCTTGGCATCCTCGATACTCCTGGTCCGGGTCAGCTTGTCGGTATCAACTCCGTTATGGATAACTGTGACTCGACGCCAGTAGGATTCCCCTAAATTGCAGCGCCCGATCCAGTCGGCGGCGGTGGCCTTGCTCACGGAAATGACGTGGTGAAGGCTGCGCATGCACGTCTTCTCCAACTGGCGATAACGCCAGCCCCCGCGGACGCCCGCCAGGTCGTAGGTGGAGTCCACGTGCCAGGTCGCTATAACAGGAGCGACACCTGCCATCCGGGCGGCAATAGGGGCCGCTTCCGCCCCGGCGTTGTTCGAATGCAGCAGATCCACATGACGCCGCCGAAACAATTTCCGGAGGAGAACTACTTCTTTTGTCAGCCCGAGCGTCCACGCCAGCGCGCCCGGCACCCTGTCAGGGGCTCTTGCGGTGGGTGAAGTCGCGGCCTTTGCGACCGGGTTTTCCGCCGCCTTCTCCGCGAACAATGTAACTACTTCAAGTCCGGCCGCAACCAGATCCGAATGCCATGAACGTGCATGAGGCGCAAGAAACACCAGATCGAACTCACTCCGATCGAGTCCGGAGATCAGATTCAAAAGATAACGTGTGGTGCCGCCAGGACCCTGACTGTCGTCGTAGAAGCCGATCGTCTTTTTCATCTGACTCCCGGCTAAAAGGCGCCTCGGATTCGCACGATCGCGTAGATGGCGGACAGGGTGGCTGCCGCGGTGGCGAGCGTGGCTACCCTCCACGAAAGTCGAGGCCGGTTCGCTTCCATTGCGCCGGTCTTACGCGCCAGTTCAGTCACGGCGATTACGCAGCCGATCAGAATAAAGAAAATGCCCGAGTATGAGCGCGAAAGAAACCACGCTGTTACCGCGAACATCATCACCGCGGCAAAAACACTCCGGGCGATGGAACGTAGTTCCGCGACTTCTGCGGGCTGTCCGGGCTCAGCCGCAACTTTCTCCAGAGCGTTCAGTTCCAGAAGTGAGGATACAATTATCGCGAGCCATATAAGAAAACCCGGGAATCCCAGTTCCGCAAGGCACAGCACATAGGAATTATGCGCAGTAATGGGATTGTGATCGGTAAAATGCCCGTAGCCCACGCCAAACAGGGGAGAGCTCTTCGCCATCTGAAATCCCGCATACCAGGCATCGATACGCCCCGCGGCGGATCCGTCGGTAGTCGATAAGCCCCGTCCTGTCAGCGCGGTCATGGCAATCATACCGGTAGCCGCCACCCCCCCTCCGATCACGTAGCCGACCTTACCCATGCGCTTTTTCAGGAGAAGCAGGACCAGCACCAGCAGCGCCAGGATAGCGCCGCGTGACCGCGTCAGAAACACCCCGGTCAGCAGGATACTGCCTGGCAGGATCACCACTAAGGCGTTGCGCGCAAATCGTTTCTGCTTCCAGCAGCAGCCCAGCAAAGCAATGTCAATTACCAGAAACTGGCCGAAATCGTTCGGATCGTTCAGAAACCCAAGACCTCGGATCCGATAGTTGTACCGGGCATAAACGCCGGTGGTTGGATCCGCATCCACGCCCTCGCGAAAAGTGAATTCTTCCCTGCGGTAATCGGTGGTCAGCGCCGCCACGCCCTGTGCCGTGATAACGATACCCACAGCTACAAGCACATAGACCAGGGCACGCATTCGGGCGATCGTAAAGACATTCCATGCGACGATGAGAACGATGCCGGTGAGAAACAACTGTTCCAGAAGAGCGTCGAAAGCGCCTCCAAACCAACGAAGCGCAAAAAGAACGCTGGCAGCCGCATAGGCCGTCAGAGCTAATACAAGATGAAGTTGGCGCGCTCTGAAAGAAAAATGGCTGCTCAGCATCGAAAAGACAGAGGCCAGCAGCGTGATAACCATCAGAACGAGCGCCACGCGATACTCCACGAGGCCCGGCAGCACCTCCATCGGGGTCATGAGTGTGATCACTATGTAAAGAAGGGTGAGTGCGAAGCCCATGGAATCCGGAAACAGCGCGCCGCGCCGCATTCACACGCAGGCCAGCGGCGACACGCAGCGCGGGACAGGTGGAAAAGGATGCGACAGCGGTAAGTTTAGCATTGGCCGATTTGTGACCGATGTTACCCTTGAGGATTGGAATCACTGCATCTGGTAAGCAAAGTTGCGTTCTGGCTTTGCACAGCGGAGGTGTTGTACACCTTCGCCGGCTATCCTGTCCTGCTCGTTCTCGCCGCATGTCTTCATCAGATTTCAAAGGACATCCGCTACGCAGTGGGCCGGGGTGAGCGCCGGCGGCCGCTGGGCAAAACGGTATTGCCGTCCGTTTCCCTGGTTTTCGCCGCCCATAATGAAGCGCTGGTGATAGCCGAAAAGATGCGCAACTGCGCGGCCGCCGACTATCCTGCGGATCTCCTCGAGGTGGTCGTGGGGTGCGATAACTGCGAGGACGGCACAGCTGCCATTGCACTTGCTTCCGGCCTGCCGAATCTGCGGGTTGAAGATTATTCCGTCCGGCAGGGCAAGCCGGGCGTTCTCAACAGGCTGGTTTCGACAGTGGCCGGGGATATCGTGGTCCTGTCGGACGCCAATACGATCCTCGACTCCGGAGCCATAATGGAGCTGACGCGACATTTCGTGGACCCAACCGTGGGCTGCGTGTGCGGGGAGCTGCGTTTTCTGGCCCGTGACGGGGCTGTCAGATCGGAAGGCGTCTACTGGCGCTACGAGCAGATTCTCAAATTCTACGAAAGCCGCATGAATATGCTGGTCGGAGCCAATGGTGGCGTCTACGCCATTCGCCGTGAATTGTTCGCGCCTCTTCCGCAATATGCCATCATCGACGATTTCCTGATCGCGATGCAGATTCGGGGCCGCGGTTACAAGGTTCTCTACGCTCCCCAGGCCATCGCTTACGAAGAAACGGGGGCTGACGCTCGTCAGGAGTTTGAACGCCGAATCAGGATCGGCGCCGGGGCTTTTCACGCGCTGCGTTATACGTGGAAAATGCTGCTGCCGCGGGCGGGCCCCATAGCGTTTTCGTATTGGTCGCACAAAGTGCTGCGCTGGCTCGCGCCCTTTGCGCTTGCCATTTCCTTCGTCGCGGCGATTTTCCTCGCGCTGGATCCGTCGCATGAGCCGCTGTATTTCGCCTACGCTTTGGCCTTCGTGGCGGCTCTGACCGCCGCCTGGTTCAGCTATTGGCAGGAACTCCGCGGCGCCCGCGTCCGTAGTATCTTCGCCGTTCCCTATTATTTTCTTGCAATGAATCTCGCCCTTATGCTTGGCTTCTTCCGCTTTGTTTCCGGTTCCCAGACCGCCATCTGGCGGCGCACGGCGCGTTGACATCAGGCGCAACCTCGATGAAGACGCCCCGCAATCTGCACATCTGGCTTCCCGGCTATTTCCGGGCACGTCTCCGCGCATCAAAACTCCCGCCCCGCCACGTGTGGCTGATGATCGGCGACCATTACGAGCCGCTTGGCGGGGGGGCGGACATCATGACGGCCCGGGAACTTGTAGCGCGGTGGCGCCGGGACTGGCCTGAAATCGCCAGTCGCCATCGCGACTCGGATGGGAATTGCCCCCGTTACACTTACTTCTATCCGCAGGAAGAATACCGGCCCGAACTGCTGGATCCCCTCGCCGCGATGACGCGGATGGGAAATTCCGACGTCGAGATTCACATTCACCATGACGGTGAAGGCGAAAACAATTTCCTGGACCGAATGGAGGGTTTCAGGGAAACGCTTTGGAATCGCCACGGCTTGCTCAGAAAGATCGATGGGCGGGTGGTTTTTGCTTTCATCCACGGGAACTGGGCTCTGGATAATTCGCGGCCGGATGGCAGATATTGCGGTTTGAATAATGAGTTGACGTTGCTGAATCGGCTTGGGTGTTACGCCGATTTCACGCTTCCTTCCGCGCCCTCAGCGACACAGACCCGCATCGTCAACACCATCTACTGGGCCAAAGACGATCCATTGCGGCCAAAGTCTCATGACAGTGGTATTGTCGCGATGCCGGGCGGGAGTGAGACAGGTGACCTCCTGATGATCCCGGGGCCGCTCGGATTCACCCCGCGGGCGGGTAACCGGTGGCTGCCCCGAATCGATATGGGCGAGCTTGCCGGTTATGCCATGCCGAGCCGTGAGAGAGTACGCGGCTGGCTTCGGACCGCTCCGCGGCTCGGGGATACGATATTCATTAAACTCTTCACGCACGGGGCGCAGGAGCGGAATTTTGTACCCCTGCTGAGCGGCGGTCTGGACCGGCTGTTTGAATCCGTGAAAGAAGAATGCGCGGCTGCCGGGTTACTTCTGCATTACGCCACGGCCTGGGAAATGTATCGGGCGGTTATGAAAAATCTCGCAACGCCGCCCAGTCCGGCTAGCGCGCCGTCGAGTCCGCGGGAATGAGAAAATTCAGCGCCGCCCGAAACGCCGGCTGGGCAGCGCCAGGGAGAATATCCCCGAGGTGTCCCAGCCTGGCGTAATCTTCCCGCCGAAAAAAAGATGTAATAGCCAGAACGGCTACGTAAATCACCGCTCCCGAGATCGAGCCCGCGATGAGCGCCGGCAGCGGCGGCAGCAAATGGTTCAGAAGTAATACGGGAATCGCCATGGCCGCGGAGCCGGCGGCAACTTTTCCAGCCGATCGGAAATCCGGCGCAACTCTGAAAAGCACCATGCACAGGACCCAATACGCGATTACGAGCGTTGCCTGCGCGACACCGTTACCTATAGCCGCCCCAACCGCGCCGTGCGCCGGTATCAACAGCCAGTCCAGCCCGATATTCAGCGCTGCACAGAACAGGGAGCAAACGACTGCGGGACCCTGCCGGTCGTTCGCCAGCAACATATTGTTTGCCGGATCGAGAATGCTCTTGATAATCGCGAACAGGGCGGCAATAGTCAATACAGGAATAGCCGGCGTGTATTGAGCTCCGTACATGACGCGGATAAGAGAGGGGCTTACAAGCGCAACCCCCGCCAGCAGCGGGGCGCCGATCAGCACCATATAGCGAGTGCCTGCCACTGCGAGATCACGCATCTTGTCGCTGTCCCGGCCATACTGTACCAGCAGACTCGCGGACACGGCACCCCCGAAAACTCTGGGTACCAGCAATAGCTTTTCTGTCAGGTTGTAAACAATCGAAAAGAAAGTGATCTGTTTGATGTCGCTCGACAACAGTTTAAGCAATACGAGATCGGACCGGTCCCACACAATGAGGCCCAGTATCAGGAGAATTACCTGTTTACGGGCGAAAGACACCATCTGCCTGCCGAGTGCCGGTGAGATCCCGCCGGCGGGGAACGTCTTCATCCGCTCGACACAGGGAATTACCCTGATGATCAGTTCGCAGAGTCTCCCGATCAGGAGCGACACAGCCACCCCGGCGAGGCCCCACCCCAGCCACAGGCTTAACACCACGCCCAGGAGATAAACCCCGGCTGAAACCATGCTCCCGGCGAAATTTGCCGCCATGCGCTCCTGTGCGTAGTTGGTCATGGAGGGAACGGCGCCCACCATTGCCGGAAATATGCTGAGCACCTGCATTGAGGAAACGAATGTGTAATGCGGATCTCCCCAGAAGAGTACGATCCCCAGTGCAACAGCCGTAATGCAGGTTGCAAGCAAAATCTGCAGCTTGAAACACCTGAAGAACACTGCCCTGACGACTCCTCGTTCTCCCCGCCCAATATGTTCGGCAATGTACTTGGCCGCTACCCCGGGAATTCCCAGCGCCCCGAGACTGGTGGTCATCGCAGTCAGCCACGCTACATAGTTGAAGTAGCCCAGTTTCTCAGGACCGAGTATCCTGGCAAGCGGAATCGAGGTGGCGAACAGGAGTACGAACCCGACCAGAGTTTCCGATCCGTACCAGAACGAGTTGCGTGCAATTGTCTGCGTTTTGTTAGGTTCGGTGTTCGGTTCCAATTGGGCCGCGAGTTTTTGATTTTAACATCAGGATCCGGGCTTAACCTCAGGGTCCGGGCTTTCCGAGCGTGTTAGCGTAGCAGCTTGGTTATCGCCCAGATCGTACTTAACCTGGATATCGGCGGCCTCGAGAAGATGGCGCTCGATCTCGCGGGCGCCGAAAAAAGAGCCGGGCATAAAGCGGTCATTTACTCCATCACGCATCCGGGAAAACTGGCCCCCGCGGCGGAGTCGCTGGGGATACCGGTAACCGCCTTTCATAAAACCCACGGCCTCAGCCCGGGTGTGATCTTCGCCATGGCGCGTCAGCTGCGGCGCGACCGCATTGACGTCGTCCATAGCCACAACGCCGTCATCCACCACTACGCCGCCGCTGCGGGATGGCTTGCGCGAGTGCCGGTGATTGTGAACACCGAGCATGGGCTGGCAGGCAGGAATCAGCCCCGCCTGATGCGGCTCTTCCGCGCCGTCAACTCCATTACCGATGCCGTGGTTTTCGTTGCGGCCGAAACAGAGCAGACCTTCCGCCGCCAGGCTCTCGCCGCGCCTCGCCTCGCTCGGTTGATCCCCAACGGCATCGATGCCGCCCCGTTCTGCGCAGCTTCCGCCCACCCTGGCGAATCCCGGCCGCGCATCCGTCTGGGTGCGATCGGCCGCATGGTCGCGGTGAAGGACCACGCCACGTTGCTCCGCGCATTCCAGACACTGGCAGCCGAACACCCGGCAGCCGAACTCCACATCCTCGGCTACGGCGAACTGCGTGACGCCACGCTCGTTCTGGCCCGCTCGCTCGGCATCTCCGGTAGAGTCTTCGTGCATGGGCCGGAGACGTCCGTCCCTCAGTTCCTCTCCAGCCTCGACATCTTCGTGATTTCCTCGCTCTCCGAAGCGCTTCCGATCAGCCTGCTCGAAGCCATGGCAGCGGGCCTTCCGGTAGTCTCAACCCGCGTCGGAGGAGTTCCCGACGTGGCTGTCGAAGGTCAGGCTGCCTGGTTCTGTCCCCCCGGCGATGCCGATGCGCTTGCCTCCGTCCTGCACTCCGCCTGCGTGGCGCCCGACCTCGCTTTACGCGGCGCCAGGGCTCGCGAGATCGTCCTGCGGGATTACAGCGCTGACGTCATGGCGCGCAGATACCTCGATCTCTTCGTTGAAATAGCGTTAAACAAGCGCCATCCGCTCGAAAGGCATTAATTTTCGGGTTGATATGATGGTCTTTATCCTCTATGCATCCCGGCGCCGGCTCGGCGAAACCTGCCCCAGCACTCGATCCCGGCGCTCTCGCGGGTATGTCCGTCGTCTATTTCGGCAACGACTGGTTTGCTGAAAATCGCACTTCGAGCCACCACATTTCCCGTCAGCTCGCGCGCCGCCTTCCCCTGCTCTACATCGATGCACCAGGCATGCGTGCACCCACCGCAAGCCCTCGCGATCTGAAGAAGATCAGCCGCGTCCTCGGAAAGTTTCTCGCCGCGCCCCAACAGATCGGCCCCCGGATGTGGCACATCACCATGCCGCAACTTCCGTGGCGCAAGCTCCCTTTTGTGGATTTCCTGAACCGGGCTCTCGGCCGCTGGCTGGTCGCGCGCGCCGCCCGCCGTCTCGGCTTCAAACGCCGCCTCAGCTGGTTCGCGGTTCCGCATCCCGGCGCTCTGGCGGGTCGCGTCGGCGACGATTTCATAGTTTATTACTGCATTGACGATTACGCCGCCTTTGCCCAGATGGACGCAAAGCGGATTCAGAAACTCGATGACGATCTGGCGCGCCGTGCAGACATTGTTTTTGTCTCTTCCACCAGCCTCCTCGAAGGTAAGCGTGGCCTGGCCCGCCAGCTCGAATACTCTCCCCATGGCGTCGATTTCGAACTGTTCAGCAAAGCGCAGGACCCCGCCACCGAACTCGCCCCGGCCGCGCGCAACCTGAAGCATCCCGTCATCGGCTACTTCGGCAGCATTGCGCACCATACCAATCTCGAAATGATTGAAGAGATGGCGCGCGCGCGCCCCGCGTGGACGTTCATGCTCATCGGGATGGCATCCGTCGACACCAGTTCTCTCGCCGCTCTCCCCAACATCGTGCTGCCAGGTCCGCAGCGCTATGAAACGCTGGCCAGCTGGGCGAAGGCCTTCGATGCCGCCATCATTCCCTACCGCCCCTGGTTCGCGCTCCATTCAAGTTCGCTCAAAGTCCGCGAGTACCTCGCTGCCGGCAAACCGGTTGTGACTGTTTCCACACCCGAAATCGAACGTTACAAAGACGTCATCACGATCGCCGCCAACACCGCCGAGTTTCTCGTGGCGCTGGATCGGGCGCTGGAGACGGATTCACCGGAGGCCCGCCTCGCCCGCCTCGACGCCGTGAAGGATTCCACATGGGAAGGCTGCGCCACCCGTGCTTTCAACTGTGTTTCAAAAGCTGTAACGAATCGGTAAAAGCAGATCGAATCCGCAAACAATGCAACCTTCATCCACTCCTCCCGTCCTTCGCGTCGCCGTACTCGGGGCCGGATACGTCGCTCCTTATCATCTCCGCGCACTGCAGACGATTCCCGGCGTCGAGATTGCCGCCATTGCAGACCCCGACAGCGCGAAAGCCGGCGCCCTCGCGAAGCAGTTCTCCATCCAGCGCGTCACTGCCACGCTGGACGATCTGGCCGCCGAGCCTCTCGACGTTGTTCACATCCTTACTCCGCCGGCACTCCACGCCGATCTCGCGATCGCCGCCATGCGCCGCGGCTGCCACGTATTTGTCGAAAAGCCCATGGCCGAGACCGTGGAGGATTGCGACCGCATCATCGCCGCCTCCCGTGAATATGGCCGCATTGTCACCGTCAATCACTCCTACCGCTTCGATCCCGTGGTCCTGCGCGCGCTCGACCTCGTAGCCCAGGGCGCCATTGGCGACGTACTCTCGGTCGATATTCTGCGCAGCTCGACCTATACCGCTTTCGAAGGTGGCTCGCTGCCCGCCCCTTACCGGAACGGTTCGTATCCCCTGCAGGATCTCGGCGTGCACGCGCTCTACCTGCTCGAAGCTTTTCTGGGCAATGTGAGTAAGGTGGAAGTGCATTACCAGGCCACCGGCCGCCTGCCGCTGCTGCACTTCGACGAATGGCGCATCTACGCTGAATGTGAAAAGGGCAGCGCCGGCGTCTACATGAGCTGGAACAACAAGCCCATTCAGAACGAGCTGATCGTTCACGGCACCAAAGGTAATCTCTATATCGATTGCTACATTTCGCTGCTCGGCATTCGCAAAGCCATGCCCGCGCCCATGCCGATCACCCGCATGATCAACGCGGGCAAATCGGCGGCGGGCGACATGTGGAACGTCCCGCTGAACACGTTCAAATTTGCCACCGGCCGCTTGCAGCCCAACCCCGGCATCGGCGTTCACATTACCCGTTTCTATGACGCTCTGCGCCACGGCACGCCGCCCCCGGTCTCTCCCGAGAGTTCCCGGCGCATCATGGCCCTCCTCGCGGAGCCCTCGGCTCGTGCCGACGCGGATAAGATTCGCACCTTCGCCATCGTCCCGGCCCGCAAACAGCCGCGCATTCTGCTGACCGGCCCGGCCGGCTTCCTGGGCGGCGCCGTGCTGCGCCGCCTGCGCGAGCGCGGCGACGCGATTCGCATCCTGCAGCGCCGCCCGCCGGAAGACGCCACGCCCGACGAGAACCTTCACATCATGGCAGGCGACCTCGGCGAACCGGCCGCGGTCGACAGGGCCATGGAGGGCATCGAGGTCGTCTACCACGTCGGAGCCGCCATGAAAGGTGGCCGCATGGAATTCGATTGCGGCACCATCTGGGGCACCCGCAACGTGGTGGATTCCTGCCTGAAACACGGCGTCCGCCGCATGATTCACGTCAGCTCTTTCAGCGTGCTCGACCACGCCGGCCACAAGCCAGGCGTCCCGGTTAACGAAAACTCCCCTTATGAGCCCACGCCGGACCTGCGCGGGAACTATACGCGGACCAAACTGATCGCGGAGAAATACGTGCTCGACGCCGTGAAAGGCCGCGGCCTTCATGCCGTCATCCTCCGGCCCGGACACATTTTTGGCCCCGGGGCGGATTTCCCTCCTCAGGGCGCGCTCGGCCTCGCCGGCCGCTGGGTTGTCATCGGCGACGGCAACCGCCCCGTTCCGTTCGTGTACGTTGACGACGTGGTCGATGCCCTTCTGCTGGCCGAAGCCCATCCGGACGATTCCGGCCCCATCTTCCACATAGTCGATGCCGGCACGCGCCTCACCCAGCGTGAGTTCATCGAGTACGTCCAGGCCCATTCCTCGAAACCGCCTAAAGCGGTCTATGTGCCGGAGCCTGCCTTTGCAACTCTCAGTTTCGGAGTGGAAATTCTCGGCAAAGTTCTGAAACGCGACGTCCCGCTCACGCCCTACCGGATTCGTTCCACGCGTCCTCTTTGGCCATGTGACATCACAGCCGCCAAAGAAAAGCTGAAGTGGTCGCCCCGCGTCGGCGTCATGGAAGGCATGCGCCGCACGTACGGCGCTTAGCTGCGCCTGTAGCTCTCGACCACTGCGGCGCACACCTCGACCGTTTCGCGCGCCACTTCTCCCCACGAGCGCTGCGAAGCCGCCGCGATCGCCGCTTCATCCCACTGTCGGGCAAGCGCTGCGGCAATGCCTTGTGCCAGATCGGCCGGATCGTGTGGCCGCACAAGAATGCCGTTTGACGCGTTCACCAACTCCGGGATGCCCCCCACGTTCGTCCCGACCACGGCCCGGCCACATGCCAGCGATTCCACAATCGCGTTCGGACAACCTTCCGTGTAACTGGGCAAACAGGTGATGTCAGCCGCCGCCATCCATTCTGCGATCTGCGCAGGCGATGCGGCGGGAATGAACCGAACGGCCCCCGCAAGATCTTCCTGAACTGCCCGCGCCGCCAGTTCTTCACCCAGCGGCCCTTCCCCGATACAAGTGAGTTCGAGCGCCCGATCCTCGCGCCGCACAATCGCGATTGCCTCCAGCAATTCCCGCAGACCCTTCAGCGCCAGCAGTCGCCCCACGAAGACAATCTCCTTCGCATCCGTTGCGACTCCCAGCTTTTGCCGCATGCTCGCGCGATTCATCGGCTGGAAGATTCTCGTATTGCAGCCATTCAGGATCGCCCGGGACCGTTCCGGGGAAGCTCCCAGATCGATCGCCCGCTCGCGCAGTTCGTCACTGACCGTGAGTACGTAATCGGCACGCCGCAAAGCGGACCCGGCCATCCGCTTTTGTACGGAATCGGCAATATACCGCACGTCGGACCCGATGCCGCAAAGGATCACCGGGATTCCCAGCCGCCGGCCGGCCCGTAAAGCGCCATAGCCATCCGGATAAACGGTATAGGCCAGAATCACGTCCGGCGCGAACCGGCGGACCGCACCAAGAACCGCACGCCCCACCAGATAGCCGTTCACAGCTCTGCTGATGATCGGCAGCGTAAAAAAGGGAATGTGTTCAGCCTCGGCCCCGTCGAGATCATAGCCGCCCGTGGCATGCCGGTAAAGATATTTGCGCGGCTGCAGAAAACGAACCGGCGGATAAGCCGGGCGAGGGCAGATTACTTTTATCTCCGCCAGTTCCTTCAACCACGGAATCTGCGCGAACAGCGGCGCGCCGGTGTAGGGCGCAGGCGCGGACGGAAAGAACGACGTGACGATGGCGATCTTCACCGGCACGCCCCTGTATTAATGGGCTGGCGCCGTCGGTGAGATCTCGCCTGTATCGCGGTCCGCATTCAATACGGTAGCATCGACTTCTTCGAAATCGCTCCCCGTTATTCCCGACAGCAGAGCGAGATCGGAATCCTGCCACCGGGGATCCGGAGCGCCGGTAATATACCAGGAAACTCCATTGTCCGCCAGCATCAATCCGTATTTCTTGAGTGCCGTGAGAATGATCTGATTTGTTTTCGAAAACTTAGATATATTGACGCTGGCTTTCAGCCGGAAACGCGTGCCCATCGGCGGAAATTGCGCCCCGGTCAGATGAGATGCGTAATGCCGTGCCGGCCATACGTAATCTTCCTGCGTCTGGGGAGCCGTGAAGCGAATTGCGTGGTTGATTTCGCCCGCCGCAATTTCGTCATAGCGAATCAGCCCCGGCAGAATCGGCAGACCGGCGGCGTCGGAAGATGTCCAGTCGACGGGCCGCAGGTTGTCCCAGTGCAGGTCCCACACGGCTCCCGCCGCGGCGGTGTACGGCTGCCCAGGCGCGGTGGGCGGTGCATAGGCAAACAGCTCATAAAGGATGCACTTCTGTTTGTCCAGAATCAGAAGATGCCCATCCGAACCACTCTCCACAACCGCGCCCTGGGGTATCGGATAAACGACACGATCGCTCTCGTCCGAAAATAGAAACTTGACAGGGACATTCTTAGTCTTCTTTTCATTCGGGATCACATTGAACGGTATCCCGTAGATAGGATTGGAACTGAAGTCCGGATGAAGCGGTACCTTTGCGCCGATCGTGGCCACGTATGCGCCGGAAGTCGATGCCACCGGCAGCTTATCGACCGCCGTATTCCATATATTGTTAGCGCTAAAAACGGCACAACCGGAAATCTCAGGGGAGGCCGCTGCAGCGCAGGACGCGCATATTAAGGTCAGGTAAAACAGACGCATTTATAAACATCATACATAATGTAAGGTTTAATACATTATATTTTCCCGTCCGCGTACCGAAGAGCTACTTCGGCGGCGGCTCGATTTCGGCCGTGTCGGATGCCCAGATCATTGAATCCGCGGGAACTTCCTCGAAATCCGCACCGGTGAGGGTTTTCAGTTTACCCAGATCGGCGTCGTTCCACCTGGGGTCCGGAGCACCTGACAGGAACCAGGCCCCGCCATTGTCGGCGAGCATCATCCCGTATTTCTTGAGAGCCGTCAGAATCACCTTGTTCGTCGGCGAAAATCCGGAGATATCGAAGCTTGCCTTCAGCCGCACTCTTGTTCCCATCGGCATGAACTGCGCTCCCGAGTTCTTTGAAGCGATATGCCTGGCTGGCCACACATAGGTGTTCTGCGTCTGCGGAATAGTAAAGCGGAGCGCATGTCTGATCTCGCCCGAAGCCACTTCGTCGTATCTCACCAGACCCGGAAAAACCGGCAAACCCGCGGCGTCGGCTGACGTCCATGGCTCGGGCCTCAGCTGGTCTGACCTCAGATTGAACACGGCCCCGGCGGCTGCCTTGGCCGGCGGCTGAAAATTGAAGATTTCATACAGAATGCAGGCCGACTTGTCCACGATCAGCACGTGTCTGTCACCCATTGAACCGGCCCCGTTTTCTATCGATGGCTTTAGTGGCACCGGATAGATAACCTTATCGCTCTCGTCCCGGTATTCGAACTTGAAAGATGTTCTTTTGACGTCTGTCTCGGCGGAAACCACGTCGAACGGTATTCCCGAATTCGGATCCGCCCCGAAATCCGGGTGAAGCGGTTTCGTGGGACCGGCCGCGGCGATCCGGGCCGCGGATGTCGGCGATACCGGCAACTTGTCCACGGGGGTGTTCCATATATTTTTCGCCGTAAAGACCGGACAACCGTCGATCTGCGGAGGTGCCGCAGGGCAAAGACTCACGCACAGGACACCCGCCATAAACAATCGCATTTCCCAAGCTTACAGCGCTGCGTCTTAGGCCCCAGGCGCCAGCCCAGTCAAAAGCTTACTTTTCCGGCCCGCACATCAGGAGGACAATAACTCATGCCCATGGCACCGCGTGTACAACCTCAGACGCTTCGAGTACTGCCGCATCAGGCCACCGAATTCAAGCCCGCGCCCCTTCCTCCGCTCGGCCCGAATCTGAAAGTTTTGCTCGTGTGGCCCCGCTTTCCGCCGTCCTTCTGGGGCTTTGAAGGCGTGCTGCAGATGCTCCCCGAAGCCGCCATGACGCCGCCGCTGGGCCTCATCACAGTCGCCGCGCTCTGCCCCCCTTCGTGGACTCTCCGCCTCCTCGATCACGCCTTCGACGATGTCCGCGACGAGGATCTCCGCGACGCCGACCTCGTTATGATCAGCGCCATGCACGCCCAGCGCGTCGACGCCATCGACATCATGCGCCGCGCCCGCGCCGCCGGCACCCGCACTTTCATCGGCGGCCCCTGGGCCTCCAGCGATCCCGAAGCCGTCTCTCTCGAAGCCGATCACCTCATGGTGGGTGAAGCCGAGGAGGCCTTTGCCGCCATCGCCCGCGACCTCGAACAGGGCACCGCCCAGGCCATCTACCGCATCGCCGACAAACCGGACATGACCGGCAGCCCCATTCCTCGCTACGACCTCCTGCGGCGCGATATGTATACCTCGATGCCCGTCCAGTTCTCGCGCGGCTGCCCGTTTCAATGCGAGTTCTGCGACATCATCACCATCTACGGCCGCAAGCCCCGCCTCAAATCCGCCCCGCAACTCATCGCCGAACTCGACCTTCTGCGCGAACTCGGCTGGCGCAATGAAGTCTTCATCGTCGACGACAACTTCATCGGCAATTCGAAGTTCGCCCTCGAACTCGCCCAGGCCCTGATCGTCTGGAGCGATAAACACAAGCGCCCGTTTTCCTTCTATACCGAAGCGTCCATCGACCTCGCTGACCGCCCCGAGCTCCTCGCCGCCATGGTCCAGGCGAACTTCATGTACGTCTTCATCGGCATCGAGACCCCCTCTGCCGACGGGCTGAAAGAATCGAAAAAGTTTCAGAACCTGCGCAAAGACCTTCTCGGGCAGGTCCGCGTCATCCAGGAAAGCGGCCTCTGGGTTCTCGCGGGCTTCATCGTCGGCTTCGATTCCGACGACGAAACCATCTTCGAGCGCCAGCGCGAGTTCATCGAAAAGACCTCCATCGCCTGGGCCATGGCAGGCGTCTTACAAGCCCCGCCCACAACCGCGCTCTTCGATCGCATGAAGCGCGAAGGCCGTCTCATCGAAGGCAGCCAGGCCATCACCAATTTCAGCGCGCCCAACTTCAAAACCGTGCTGCCACTGCCCGTGCTTCTCAGCGGCCTCAGCCGCCTGCTCTTCTGGCTCTACGAACCGAAGGCCTACTTCGACCGCGCTTTCCGCTCGCTCGAAATCTGGCACACCCGTCCTGCCCAGAAGCCTCCCGCGCTCCCGATGTCATACAACCTCAAGCTCCTCGCGCGCTCCATGTGGACCCAGGGTGTCCGCTCCACCTACCGCCGCGACTACTGGCGGTTCCTCGGCAAACTCATCCGCCGCTACGCCGCCAACGACACCAAGATGTGGATGGGCATCATGATCCTGCTCTCCGCCCACCATTTCCTGATCTACGCCCGTGAAGTCGCCGCCGAACTTGAACGCGAGGTCGAAGCGCTGCAAACGGCTTCACCCGAGATCGGCGCCGCGGTAGCTGTCTGATTTTGCGCCTTTGCGGGTACACGCGACTTCAGTCGCGTTCTCTCCTTTCCGCGCAATCGCAATAATCGACGCTGGTTGCCACGGCAGCGTATCATCGATCCGCCGCCACAGCCACACCATCCGGTCGAACACCCTCAACGCCGCTCTCGACAGCGTCTGCGTCTTCCGCACCTGCCCCGCAAATCTCCACGCCGGCATCGACACGCGGTTGAACTTCACTATCTCGTCCACCACATACCCCGCGCTCGCAAGCACCGCCCGCAGCGTCTCCGGCGTATACCGGCGGAAATGCCCGATCTGCTTATCGATCGTGCCGTACGCCTTCGGATCGTTCGGCACCAGCAGAATCAACCGCCCGTCCGCCTGCAGCACGTCCCGCATCGCGCGCAGCGTCGCACCCTCATCTTCAATGTGCTCCAGCACGTTCAGGCAAACCACCGTATCCATCTGCTCCGCGAAGATTCCGAAATCCTCCGCCTTCGTCGCGTCCAGCTTCCGCACCCAGACTTCGGGCCGGTGCCGGAACATATTCCCCAGATGGTCGATGTACTCCGTGTTGATATCCGTCGCCACGTAGAGTTTCCGCCGCGGCGCGAGATGCCGGCTCATGTTGCCCATCCCCGCCCCAATCTCCAGCACCCGGCTGCCCGCATATGGCCCCACCACATCCGCCATCCATCGGGTAAACTTCGGCGCAAACGAGAACGCATCGAGCGTCGCATGCGCCGGATCCACGTACAGCCGGCTCGTGAAGCGCGCGCGCAGGATCACCCAAAACGCTTCCAGCGCGTCCTTCGCGCCGATCTTCTTGCCTTCCTCGTACGTGCGCCCGTGATAACTGATCGGCGTCTCGAAGATCCGCGCCTTCCGCCGCGCGAACTTTACGGTCAGCTCCGGCTCCACGCCAAAGCGATTACTATCGATCGGTATTGTCTTCGCGAAGCCCGTGCGAAACGCCTTGTAGCCCGTCTCCATATCCGTCAGATTCAGATCCGCCGCGATATTGCAAACAGTCGTCAGAATCCTGTTCGCCAGCGAATGCCAGAAGTAAAGGACCCGCCGCTCGCCCGCCACCACAAACCGTGAACCATACACCACATCCGCGTCCCCGTTCAGCAGCGGCCTCAGCAGCTTCCCGTACTCTCGCGGATCGTACTCCAGATCCGCATCCTGGATCACGCTGTAATGCCCCGTCGCCTCCTGGATCGCCCTCCGGATCGCCGCGCCCTTCCCCTGATTCTTCTCCTGACGGATCAGCCGGAGCGGCACATCCGGATAAGCCGCGCAGAACGCTTCCACTTCATCGGCTGACTGATCGGTCGAGCCATCGTCCACCACGATGATCTCCCGCCCCAGCCCTTCCGGCAGCGGCGCCGCCGCCACTCGTCGCAGCAGTTCCTGCACGAACTCTTCTTCGTTATAAAGCGGAATCAGGATCGACAGGGTTTCAGTGCTCATGCCTTCTCAGACCCAGCCCCGCGCCGCATAATACCCGTACTTCACCAGCCCCACGCCGACATCGAAAATGCACGCCCAACGGTCCACCCAGCTATTCCACCGCTTGCGGACGTCGGGGATCGGCGCCGGCACCGTCTTCAGCCCCACGCGGGCGAACGCCGCCCGCGCTCTGCGCATATGAATATCGCTTGTCAGCAACACTTTCGTTCCGGGCATGTCTTTCACCAAAGGCACCGTCATCAGCGCATTCTCGCGTGTTGACTTGCTCTTTTCCTCCAGAATGATGTCTTCCTTCGGCACACCCAGCGCGGTCATAAAATCGGCCATAACCCGGGCCACCGGTCGCCCGCCCGAGTCCGGATTCGGACCGCCCGTGACAACTACCCTTCGGAAACCGCCGTCCCGAAAAGCCCAATAAGCGTAAACGCTCCGCCAGTACGATTCCACGCCAAGCGTCCCGTCCCCTAGCTGGCTACCGCCCAGCACGATCAGCACGTCGCTTTTCGCATCTTCCCAGTCACCTGTTAGCCATCGCGCCACCCTCGGCACAAGTGGAGACGTATAAAGTATCGTCAGCACAATCACAAACACCGCTGCCGCCGACTTAAACTTTTGCCAGATTCCCAGATTTACCCTGCCATTTGAAAACTTTTGTAACGAAGACTCATGTTAACGCCCGCCGTGGAAGCTATTCCCATTGTTTGTATTAGACTCGGAGAGGCTGCGATATATCAGAACAGGAATTTGAGGATAAATGAAGAAGACACTCTTACTAGCCGTTACCGTGACCATCGGACTCTACGCACAAGGCCGGGGCGGTCCGGTTTCCATGAGCGCGGATCTCAATGCGAAATACACCGCGATCAAAAGCAACATCACCAAGGCCGCTGACGCCATGCCCGAAGACGGTTATGCACTCCAGCCTTCCAAAGAAGAGCGCAATTTCGGCGCCTGGGTTGCGCACGTAGCCGACTCCCAGGCCGGTGCCTGCTCCGGAATCGCCGGTGCCCGCAAGCAGATTGGCGCGGCGGCAAAGACCTCCAAAGCGGATCTCGTCGCTGCCCTCAAAGAATCTTTCGACATCTGTGACGCCGTCTATTCCGGTACCACCGATGCCAACGCCGCCGACATGGTCGCCAGCTTCGGTGGACAGATGCCGCGCGCGGCTGCCCTCTACGGCACCATCATTCACGACAACGAGTGCTACGGCAGCATGGCAGTCTATATGCGCCTGAAGGGTCTCGTTCCGCCTTCGACCGAAGCCATGCAGGCTGGCCGCGGCGGTGGCAGAGGCCGCCAGTAAGTCTTATTTATTGCTTTCAGCGGCGCTGGCAGCGGGTTTCGCGGCCGGCGCCGTTTCCACCTTCACTGCGATCAGATTGAATCGCGCATCCCGCGACGTATCCACCGTAACCTTCTCATCCGGCTTAAAATCCGAAGCCTTCGCCGGTTTCCCGTCCCGCACAAACTTCGTCGACCCGGTAACAGCCATCCGCATCGAGTTTCCTTCATCGGTTTCGATCAGCAGAAATTTCTTATCTGCCGACTTAAACACGCCATCGAACGTGGCAACCGCGTCCGTATTCGCGTTCTGAGCGACCCCGCCCTGCTGAATCCGGCCTCTCTGGCGCTGTTGCGGGATCTGCTGGAACAGCATCAGCGCCAGCACCGCACTCGCTACGAGATTCATCGGTATTATCTTACCGCCGAAGCCTAAAGTTCATTCCCGCCTCAGCCGATATGTTTGGCATGGAATGTCCCAAATGCAGATCCACCCTGCTGATGATCCGGCACAAAACCGGCCTCGAGCGGCTCCGCGTCTTCTTCACCGGCCTGCGCGAATACCGCTGCCGTGACTGCGACCAGCGCTTCCGCGCCGCCGACCGCCGCCAGGTCAACCGCGACCGCGCCCCCTACGCCGACAAAGCCGTGGCCCGCTCCGCCTGAGAAGCCGCCCGGGGGTTCACCAAAGCCGCCCTCGTTACCAGGACCACCAAAGCCGCTCTTGTTTTCAGATCACCAAAGCCGCGCTCGTTTTAAGAGCCACCAAAACCGGGCTCGTTTTAAGAGCGACCAAAGCCGCTCTTGTTTTTAGGTAGGGTAGGCGCTTTCGCCTGCCGCCTTTATACAAAAATGCCAGAATACCGAAGAAGACTCCCCCACTTCCACCCGGACGACGCCTGGCTATTTCTGACGTGGCGCCTCTACGCCTCGATGCCAGCAAAAAAATCGTACCTGGTCTACCCAACCGCAGGCCAGGAATTCGCCGCAAATGACCGCCTCCTCGACAAAAGCGCCACCGGTCCACGCTGGCTGGCAATCGACCAAATCGCGGACTTGATAGCTGCCTCAATCGTGAAAGGCGCGGCCGAAAGAAATTTCTACGACCTTGAAGCGTGGGTCGTCATGCTGAACCACGTACACATGCTGATCCAACCTAAAGTCCCGGTCGCAATCCTGATGAGACGGCTCAAAGGCTCCACAGCCCGCAAGGCCAACCAAATTCTGAATCTCACAGGCAAGCAATTCTGGCAACAGGAAACCTGGGACCATTATCTCCGCCGCGGGTCACAAATCGACCGAACAGTCCATTACATCGAACAGAACCCGGTGTCAGCAGGTTTAGTAAATCAAGCAGAAAACTGGCCATGGTCCAGCGCCGGGCAGGCGAAGCGCCTACCCTACCTAAGCCACCGGAATACATCAGCCTCCAATCCTCTCAGCTACCCTGAGACTTCATGCAGACCGTCCTGGTCATTCTCGGCACCCGTCCCGAAGCCATCAAACTCGCCCCCCTCATCCTGCACCTCCAATCCCGCCCCACGGAATTCCGCCCCGTTGTCTGCGTCACTGCCCAGCACCGCGGCATGCTCGACCAGGTCCTCGAAATCTTCCACATCACGCCCGACTACGACCTAAACCTCATGCTCCCGGGCCAAACTCTTTTCCAGTCCACGTCCCGCATCCTCGCCGGCCTCGAGCCCGTCTTCGACGCCGTGGAACCCGACCTCGCCATCGTGCAGGGCGACACCACCACTACCCTCTGCGGCGCGCTCGCGGCTTTCTATCGGAACGTCCCCGTCGGCCACGTCGAAGCCGGTCTGCGCAGTGGCGACTTGCGCCAACCCTTCCCCGAGGAAATGAACCGCGTCCTCGCCTCCCGCCTCACCGCCCTCCACTTCGCCGCCACCGACTGGGCCGCCGCCAACCTCCGCAAAGAAGGTATCGATCCCGCCACCATCTCCGTCACGGGCAACACCGGCATTGACGCCGTCCTCCACGTCCGCGATGAACTCGAATGTGGCGCGCTCACCCCCGCGAACCCCATCCCCCTCGATCCCGCGAAGAAAACCGTCCTCGTCACCGCCCACCGCCGCGAAAGCTTCGGCCCCGGTTTCGACCGCATCTGCCGCGCCCTCGCTCGCCTTTCCGAGCGCCCCGACGTCCAGATCGTCTACCCCGTCCATCCCAACCCCAACGTGCAGGGCGCCGTCAACCGGCATCTCCGCCACCACTCCAGTGTGGCCCTGATCGAACCCCTCGACTACGTCTCTTTCGTCGACCTCATGCGTCGGGCGTACCTCCTGATCACGGATTCCGGCGGCATTCAGGAAGAGGGTCCCTCATTCGGCAAACCGATTCTCGTCCTCCGCGAAAAAACCGAACGCCCCGAAGCTGTCGTCGCCGGCACGGTGCGCCTGGTCGGTACCGACGAAGACCTCATCCTTCGCGAAGCCACCACCCTGCTCGACCACCCCGCCGCTTACCAGGCTATGGCCCGCCGTCACAATCCGTACGGCGACGGCCATGCTTCGAAGCGCATCGCCGAAATACTTTCTGCGTTCGTGCCCTCATCTTAAGTAAGCTGTATGTGAGCCAATGGAAGACCTCGACCCCGCCTCGGAATCTCAGCCTTCCGAACCGCTGCCCGGCGAAGAAAGCGTATTGGAAGAACTCACCGACGAAGAGACCCGCGTCTCCCCTTTTCCGGTAGTCGGGATAGGTGCCTCCGCTGGTGGCCTTGAAGCTTTCCGGCAGGTCCTCGAACACCTGCCCGCCGAAACCGGCATGGCATACGTCTTCGTTCAGCACCTCTCCCCGCAGCACTCCAGTCTTCTCGCCCCCATCCTTGGCCGGGCCACTTCCATGCCCGTGGCCGAGGCCCTCCAGAAGACCAAAGTCCGCCCCAACCGCGTCTACGTCATTCCGCCCAATACGCTGATGCGGATCACCGACTCCGTGCTGGAGCTCCAGGCCCGGCCCGACGAACGCGGCGCTCCCCGCCCCATCGATTACTTCTTCCGCTCTCTCGCCGAAGATCGTCAGTCCCAGGCTATTGGCGTGCTCCTCTCGGGAGCCGACGCCGACGGCTCGCTCGGTCTCCAGACCATTCGCGAAAAAGGCGGCCTCGCGCTCGTCCAGGATCCGGCTTCCGCCAAAAGTCCGGAAATGCCCCGGCAGGCCGTCGCCGCGGGAACTGTCGACCTCGTTTTGACGCCCGAAGAAATTGGCGCCGAACTCGCCCGCATCGCCCGCAATCCCGTCTTGGCCGGCAACGGGAAAAAGAGCAAAGGTCAGACTGCACCCGCAGGCGGCATAGCCCAGTCGCCCGTCGCCGTCTCTCGTCTGCTCCAGCTGGTCCGCCGCGCCTCCGGTGTCGATTTCAGCGGTTACAAACCAGGCACCCTGCACCGCCGCATTGCTCGCCGCATGCTCCTGGCAAGGCACGAAACTCTCGACTCTTATATCGCCGCGCTCGACTCCAACCGGCCCGAGTTACTCGCGCTGAGCGAAGACATTCTGATCCACGTCACTTCGTTCTTTCGCGACCCCGAAGAGTTCGACACTTTCGACCGCCTCATCATTCCCCGTCTGCTGAAGAAGACGAACAACCTTTCCGATTACGCCCCCATCCGCATCTGGGCGCCCGGTTGTTCCAGCGGCCAGGAAGTTTATTCCATCGCCATATGCCTGCTGGAGGCGATGACCAAAGCCGGCGTCTCCACGCCCATCCAGATTTTCGGCACGGATATCAGCGAGCAATCCATTGCCGCGGCACGTAACGCCGTTTATTCCGAAACCGAAGTTCTGCGGCTTTCTCCGGAGCGCCAGTCGCGTTTTTTCATCCGTACCGACGGCGGTTTTCAGATCGTCAAATCACTCCGCGAGATGTGCGTGTTCGCGCGCCAGAATCTGCTCGCCGATCCCCCCTTTTCCCGGCTCAATCTCATCAGCTGCCGGAATGTCCTGATCTATCTCGGCGCGGCCATGCAGCGCCATGTTGTCGCCACTTTCCACTATGCCCTCCAGCCCGAAGGCTGCCTCTGGCTTGGACATTCGGAAAGCCTGCGCGATTTTCCGGATCTCTTTTCGCAACTCGAGAAGCCGCATAAGTTCTATCTCCAAAAAGAGCCGCGTGATCCGCTGAACGCCCGCCTCACCCGCCGCAGAACGGCTGCCGATGATGTCGCGACTGCGTCTGCCTTCCTGCCCGAGCGCGAAAGGACCCCCGAAGCGGAAGTGGAGAGGACCGCCGAGCGCATCGTTCTTTCGGAGTTCGGGCCGGCCTGGGTCGTGGTCAACCAGAACTTTGAAGTCCTGAACTCCCGCGGCGACGTCAGCCAGTATCTGCAGATCCCGGCCGGCCGCGCCACCCTCAGCCTGCTTCGTATGGCGCGCGACGAAGTTCGCGCAGAACTGACGAAACTCCTCACCCGCGCACGTGCCGGAGAATTGGACGTCTGGTCCTCCGCCCTGACTCGCGAGAAAGGCGGCGCCATCAGCCAGACACGCCTGGAAGTCCGCCGCATCACACCGGTTTCCGGCCCACCTCCCGCTTATGGCAATAACCCGGAAGCCGCGTTCCTGATTGTTTTTTTCCCGGGCGGCCGGGATGACGCTCCCCCCGCGCCCCAACCGGTTCTCGACGCCGCCCCACAGACTGCCCAACCGGGCGAAAAAGAAACCCTGCGTCAGGAGTTGAACCTGGCCAATCAGCGCCTCCAGGCAATTCTCAGCGAGCGCGACGCCGCCAACCAGGAATTGACCTCCGCCAACGAGGAGATTCAGTCCAGCAACGAAGAACTCCAAAGCATCAACGAAGAACTCGAGACTTCCAAGGAAGAGCTCCAGTCGAGTAACGAAGAGCTCAATACCGTCAACGAAGAGCTTCAGACCCGCAATCAGGAGCTGGTGCGCCTCAGCGACGATCTCGCCAATCTCCTCAGCAGCACCACCATGCCGATCCTGATGCTCGATAACGATCTGCGCATCAGGCGCGTCACGCAGGCAGCGGAACGCCTCTTCAACATTCGTCAGATCGATGTCGGCCGGCCTCTCAGCGACCTTCGCCTCCGCTTAAGCGAAGACCATCTCGACGCCTTGGTCCACCGGGTAATCAAGACGCTCGTGGGCGAGGAGCTCGAATTGCAGGATCGCGACGGCCGCTGGCACGTGCTGCGGGTTCGTCCCTATCGCACCGCCGAAAACCGCATCCAAGGCGCCGTGCTCGTGATGGTCGATATCGATCAGATCCGACGCGCCCAGCAGGCCGCTGACGCAGCCCGCGCTTTTTCCGAATCTCTGGTCCAGGCCGTTCAGACTCCCCTGCTGGTTCTGAACAGCGACCTCCGGATCCGCACCGCCAATCATGCGTTTCTCAACGCCTGGCGATTAAACCGGTCCGAGGTCGAAGGCCGCGCCCTCAATGCCATCGGCGGTGGTCCCTGGGTTTCACCGGAACTCGAAGCCGCGCTGGGCAGGCTCGCCCGCCGCGAAAAAGTGTTCGAAGATCTGGAGTGCTCTCACGAGTTACCATCCGGGGGTAAGCGCATCCTGCTGATTCACGCCCGTCAGGTCCGCCAGGATAATTCGGCCGGAAATGACTTTCAGATCCTGCTCGCTGCCGCCGATGTCACCGCGCAGCGGCGCGCTGAAAAAATCATGCTGGAGGAGTTGTCCCGCACCGAGACCGCTCTCTCCGGCAGTCAGGATGCCCTACAGCGCAGCCGCGAAGAATTGCGCGCCCTCACCGCCAGTCTGCTCAACGCCCAGGAAGAGGAACGCCGGCGCGTCTCCCGCGAGCTCCATGACGACGTCGGCCAGAGCATGGCCAAGTTGCAGTTCGATATCGAACGGCTGGAACAGTCGCTTCCAGCGCAGCGCAAAACGGAAAAGAAGAGCCTCCTCACCATCCGCGACACCGCCGCCACTCTCTCCAACGATCTCCGCCGCATCGCCTATGCGCTGCATCCTTCTTCGCTCGATCATCTGGGCCTGACCGTAGCCCTGCGCGCTTATGCCCGCGAATTCACCAAACGTTCCGGTATTCGCACGAAGCTCACCACCTCTGGTGTGCCTGCCAGCGTACCGCCCGACATCGCCAACTGTTTCTACCGCATCACTCAGGAAACGCTCCGTAACGTCGCGAAACATGCGCCGGCCGCAACCCTTGTCTCGATCCACCTCAGCGGCGAGCATTCGCATCTAAATCTGACAATCCAGGATGACGGTCCCGGCTTCAGTCCTGACGCTGTTCGCGGCAATGGCGGCCTCGGCCTGATCAGCATTGAAGAGCGCGCCCGCCTCATTCACGGCGATTTTAAGCTGACATCCGGAAAAGGTGGGGGTACAGTTATAACAGTATCGGCTCCGTTGGGCAGATCCAGAGTAATAAACATATTATAATA
>ODAK010000975.1_pt1 | contig 32272 bp, 25 predicted proteins | sample 1539591 | NCBI WGS metagenome assembly ODAK01 (sample SAMEA3539303, study PRJEB22396) | soil metagenome | biome: tundra; feature: field; material: soil | place: USA | collected 2010-05 | depth 0.15 m | reverse complement strand
AGGCCAGGACTGGTGGCGGGCCAGGGCCGGGCAGCCGGTGGGTGCCGCCAGCTAGGAACCCGCCAGCCAAGCGCCGTGAGCGAGGCGCAGCCCCCCGCTAGTTCCCAGTGGGACGGGCTGCCGCCTCAGGCCTGCGGGGCGCTCTTGTCCCCGATTTCCCAGGCATGGTCCAGGACGTGCCAGGCGATCCGGCGGACGCCGTAGCGAGGCGGCCATCCCTGCGGCTCGACCGGACTGCCGTCGGAGGGCCGGCTCAGGACGGCCGCTATCGCCGTGCGCATCGCGGCCACCGACGCGGGATCGCCCGGCGACGGCTTGCCCGGATGCACTCCCAGCTTGCGGGCGAACATGGCCTCGGCGGAGATGACGTGCTCGACGATCTGGTCCCGGTCCCTGCTGCCGCCCTCCGGTTCCCTGCGCAGCTGCGCGGGAGCCGTCGCGGCGACCTGGTCGAGCAAATCCCACGCCGCGTCGAGGATGGCGGTGAGCTTGCGCCCCTCGGCTCCGGTCAGCGCGCGGTGGTCGCTGTCAGCGATCTCGCCGGGAACGCCGAAATCGGTGTATCCGGCTGTGCCGGCTCGTCGCTCGATCACCGTCAGGGAACTGCCTGCGTCCGGCGCTAAGATCAGCCCCGCCCGCGCGGCGACGGACGCATAGCGCGGCAGGTACTCGGCAAGTGCCGCCAGCGCGAGGTCCTCGGTCCGGCCGCTACGGCACCAGCCCGGCCAGTCGACAGCGCAGGCGAACACCTGTTTCCTGCCAGCCTCGATGAACACGCCGACCCGCGACTGCCCCGGATCGTTCATCGTCGCGTCGGCTCGGCGGGCACGTTTGCAGCGGATGCACCGGATCTCATGGACCGCATTATCCCAGTCCCCCGGCCCGGATTACTAGCGCTGAACGTCACTGCTCCGAGGCGGCCGAAGGGACGGTGGCGCTGTCCCCGCCGGGATCGGCATCGCCGGGTCCGGCAGCCGGGCCTGCCTCATCGCCGCCGGCCAGCGCCTTGGTCATCCCCCCCCGCTGAGCGAGGGCGAACCAGCCAAGCCCGACCAGCGTCACAAGGCAGGCAACGAAGAAGTTCAGCCGCAGCCCGAGGAAATGCTCGGAGGAGTCGATCCGCACCGACTCCTCGAAGATCCGGAACGCCGAATAGCCGGCCACGTACAGCGCGAAAAGGCCCCACGGCCGGATCTGGCGGTGGTGGCCAAGCCACACCAGGGCTGCGGCCAGGGCCAGGTCGAAGATCAGCTCGTACAGGAACGTCGGCTGGAAGGTGCTGTAGCCGGTATAGTCGCCCGGCCGGTGTGCCAGCGTGATCTCCAGGCCCCACGGCAGCGATGTCGGCTTGCCGAACAGCTCCTGGTTGAAGTAGTTGCCGATCCGGCCGATCGCCTGCGCCACCAGCAGCGCCGGGGCGACGGCGTTGGCGAACACCCCCGCGCTGGCGCCGGCCCGGCGCACCCGCCAGATGCCGGCGGCCGCGCCAGCGGCTATCCCGCCCCAGATGCCCAGGCCGCCGTCCCACACCGCGAAGATCCCGTACCAGACGTGCGGGATGTCCATCGGGGTGGTGATGTCGAAGTAGACCCGGCCGCCGATGATCCCGGCTGGCACGGCCCAGGTAGCGACGTCGCCGACGAGGGCCGGATCCCCGCCGGCCGCCCGCCATCGCCGCCGGGTGATGATGATGGCCAGGGTAATGCCGACGACGTACATCAGCCCGTAAAAATGCACGAAGAGCGGGCCCAGATGGAACCCGTTGATCGGCGGGCTGGGTATGTGCATCGCCATGCACCGAGGGTAAACCCGGCAGGCCGGTGCCTTGCGCCCGGTTCGCGCCGTCGCCGATGACGATTCCGACACGAGGTCGTCAGCGAGGCGGCAGAAGTCGATGCGGCACTCGTCCCGGCCGGCGCCCGAAACGGGCCCGGCTCAGCGGTAGAGGTCGGGCCTGCGGTCGGCGTGCGCGTTGTTGCGCGCGCTGGTGGCCTTGACGCGGGCCAGGGCCAGCTCGCAGTCGGCGATGAGGATTTCCGGGTTGTCCCGGCTGGCCGGCCCGGCGAGCGGGTAGCCGTCCGGGCCCGCGATGATGCTGCCGCCGACCCAGCTCACCCCGCGCTCCGGCCCGCACCGGCATGCGGCCGCGATGAACATCCGGTTGGCGAACGCCGCGGCCTGCACGTTCGCCACCACCATCGGCCGCTTGCCGGGCGGCAGCGGCTCGGCAGGCCAGTTCGTCGGGACGGCCAGCAGGTCGGCGCCGGCCAGTGCCGGGATCCGCACCCACTCAGGGAACTCGACGTCGTAGCAGACCATCATGGCCACCATGCCGCGCTCGGTGGGCACGACGGGCGGGGCGCAGGCGCCGGGCGCGAAGCAGTCCTTCTCGGCGTCCCACAGATGGGCCTTGCGGTAGACGGCGCGGATCCCGTCGCGGTCGACGAGCGCAGCGCTGTTATGCACGGCGCCGTCTGCGCCGAGCTCGCAGAAGCCGCCGGCGATCACCAGGCCGCGCTGCCCGGCGAGCCGGGCCCAGCCGCGCACCGTCGGGCCGTCGGCAGGCTCGGCGAGCGAACGGGCCTCGGCGGCGTCGCGGAACACATATCCCGAGGGCGTGAGCTCCGGCAGCACGATGATCGCCGCGCCGCGATCAGCTGCCAGGCCGGCGGCTTCCAGAGCCGCCGAACGGTTCCGGGCGACCTCGCCGATAGCCAGGCTGACCTGGCATGCGGCGACTCGTACCGGATCGTTAGCCGAGTCTGCACGCACACGGCCACCCTAGCCATCTCCGGTCGCTACCATGTCCCGCTATGGCGGCATCGTTCAGCCGGATCATTCCGATTCTCTTTGTCAGCGACCTGCGCGCTGAACGGGACTTCTACGTCCGCCTGGGCTTCCATGTCACCTACGACGGCCCGGAGTACCCGTATTTTGTCGCGCTGGGCCACGGGCCCGTCGAGTTCGGCATCGAATGGCGGGACGGATTTTCCACCAGCGCCCCCGACCGGGTGCTGACCTGGCAGTTCGGCGTCTCTGACCTCGACGCTGCGAAGAAGCAGCTCGCTGACGCCGGGGTGCCCTACCGGGAGGAGCTGATGACGCCGAGCGCCGACTGGCAGTACCGGGTCCTGCATGCGCGCACCCCGAACGGCTATCACCTTCTGCTGGAGGAAGGTAGCGACTAGCCGGGGATGTACGGCCGGGCTATTTGCCTTTAATGTGAGCCAAATGGCGTGTGTGCCTGGAGGTGGCTCATGGCTACAGCATCCGATGCGCCGGCAAGCACCCGGCGGGCGCCCGAGCGGCTGCACCGCGGAGTGCTCGGCCTGACCGACATCACGGCGTCGACCATGGCCAATATCGCCCCGGCCATGAGCTTCTACTTCAGCATGGGGCTGATCGCGGTCGCGGCCGGCATCGCCTCGCCGCTGACCATCATCGCCGCCGCCATCGCGATTGCGCTGCTGGGCAATACCGTGGCCCAGTTCACCAAGTCGATCCCGTCCACCGGTTCGTTCATCACGTTCATCGGCCGGGGGTTCGGCCCGGTGGCGGCACTTACGACGGCGATCGTCATGTCAGTCGGCTACATCATCGCGGTGTCCGCGGTGGTTGCCATCGCCGGCGGCTGGACCTCCGACATGATCGCGAAGTACGCGCACGTGCATATCGCCTGGCAGCTGCTGACCGCAGTGCTGACGCTGCTGGCGTTCCTGCTGGTCGTGCGGGGCGTCGCACTGTCCACGAAGTGGGCCGGGGCGCTGTTCGCGTTCGAGATCGGGCTGCTGCTGCTGGTCAGCGTGTGGGTGCTGATCAAGTTCTCGGGCAATCTCAATCTCACCCCGTTCGAGCCGTCGCATCTGCTGTCCGGCTTCAAGGGCCTGGGCCTCGGCTTCCCGATCGCCGTGTACTTGTTCATCGGCTGGGAGAACTCCGCCACCCTGGCCGAGGAGACCAACAACCCGCGGCGGGCGGTGCCCCGGGCCATCTTCCTGGCCATCGGGGCGATCGCGGTCTGCTACGTGCTGTTCGCGTACGTCACCGTCATCGGCTACCACTACAACGCGACGGCGCTCGGGACGGCGGCCGGGGTGCCGTTCGTCACGGTCGCGCTCGGCGTGGGCGCGGTGGTCGGGTTCCTGGCCTACCTGGCGGGCTTCACCTCGATCATGGGCTCGCTCATCGCTGCGACGAACTCGCAGGCCCGGCTGATCTTCAGCTCCGGCCGGGAAGGCCTCCTCCCCGCCGTCGCCGGCCGGGTCACCGTGAAGAGCCGGACTCCGTGGGTGGCGTTCGTGGTCTTCCTGGTTGTCGCGCTCAGCCTGGTCTACGGGTTCGGCTGGGGCCTGGACCCGGTGGTCTACTTCGGTGACGCAGCCACCCTGGGCACCATTCCCATCGTGGTGGTGTACCTGGTCACCAACCTGGCCCTGCCGGTGTACTACCGGCGGTACCATCCCGACCAGTTCTCGGTGCTCCGGCACCTGATCCTGCCGGTGCTCGGCGTGCTCGCGATCGTGTTCCCGCTCTATGAGCTGGTCAAGCCCGGCCAGCCGCATCCCTTTGACCTGTATCCCTACATCTCGCTGGGGATCATCGTGGTCGCCCTGATCTACGCGCTGATCCTCAACGCCAGGGACCGGACGCTGGCAACCAGGATCGGCTCGATCGTCGCTGACGCTGACTGAGCGCACGCGGGACGCAAGGCGGGAGCCCAAATATCTCAGTTGGGTCACAGCTCGCTGCTGCATCGGTCACAATGGCTCCGGCTTGGATGAGCGCCGGCAGGGAACCTGCCGGTGTGGTGATAGCGGACCGGGAGCCAGTGGGCATGTCAACCGACCCGGTGTATCTGCGGGTGCTCGAGGATCTGCGGATGCGGATCAAGGAAGGCGTGCTGGAGCCGGGCGCCAGAGTGCCGTCGCGCAACGCGATCATCGCCCGCTACGGCGTGGGCGAGACCGCGGCCAAGCACGCGCTGCAGGTCCTTGCTAGCGAAGGGCTGATCGAGGCACGGGCAGGTTCCGGGTCTTATGTGCGCAAGGTGCCCGCCGCACGCTATCTGGAGCACGACCGGATGCATTTTCCCGGCTCGCCTTTCGGGATCGACGAGACAGCAGCCGGCCAGCGGGACCCGGACGGGCCAGCCGAGCGCATCCCCGCCCGGCGGCTGTCCTGGGAACATCAGACTGAGCAGGCGCTTGCGCCGCCGCATATCGCCCTGCGGCTCGGCCTGCCGTTGGCCGGCGGGCTGGTCACCATGACCCGGTACCTGCTCAGCTCGGACGGCGAGCCCGTCCAGCTGGCGACCAGCTACGAGCCGGCCGCCAGCACGGAGGGCACCCCCGTGGCCGTGCCCGAGCAGGGTCCCTATGCCGGCCGCGGCGTGATCGAGCGGATGCGGTCCATCGGGATCGAGGTCGATCAGGTGACGGAGGAGGTGTCGGTGCGGCCGTCGCTGCGGGCCGAGGCGAGTGCACTGGGCCTCGCAGCGGGCGCGCCGGTGCTGCTGGTGGAGCGTGCCCATCGCGCCGGGGGCCAGGCTGTGGAGGCGGCCGAGATCGTCACAGCCGCGGACCGGTTCCGCCTCCGGTACCGGTTCGGCGTGCCGGCGGTCCCGGCGTGATCAGGCCAGCGGCGGCGGAAGACGTCCCTGCCATCCACCGGCTTATCCGCGAGCTCGCCGAGTACGAGCGCTCGCTGGATCAGGTCGCCGTGACCGAGGATCAGCTGGCAGCGTCGCTGTTCGGGCCGGAGCCGGCGGTCTTCGCGCACGTCGCCGAGCACGACGGCAGCGTCGTCGGCTTCGCCCTGTGGTTCCTGAACTACTCCACCTGGCTCGGCCGGCCCGGGATCTACCTGGAGGACCTGTACGTCACGCCCGCCATCCGCGGCGCCGGCCTCGGCCGGGCCCTGCTGGCCGAGCTGGCCAGGATCTGCGTCGAGCGCGGTTACGGCAGGCTGGAGTGGTGGGTGCTGGACTGGAACTCCCCCGCCATCGGCTTCTACACCTCTCTCGGCGCGGTCGGCATGGACGAATGGACGGTGCACCGGCTCGCCGGGCCCGCCCTGCAGGCACTGGCTGCCCGCGCCCGGCAGCCCGGCAGGCCATGAGCGGCGTTTAGCCGCCGCCGTCGAGATCGTCGGGCGCCAGCCCGTCGTCGACTTCCGCGTCCTCGCTGACCAGCGTGAGCCCGGCTGACTGCGCCTGAAGCTGCAGCAGCGCGGCGAAGTCCTCGTCGCCGCAGCCATGCCCGACGAGGCTCAGCAGCAGCTGATGGACTGCCGCTGCCACCGGGAGCGGAACCTCGCGCTCGCGCGCCGCTGCCAGCCCCAGGTCGAAATCCTTGCGCAGCAGCGTGGCCGTGAAGGTCGGCTCGAAATCGAGGTTCACCAGCGCCGGCGTCTTGTACCTGGTGAATGCCGAGCCCATCACGCTGTCGTTCAGGCAGGCCAGGAACGCCTGCCTGCTGACCCCGTATTTCTCGGCCAGGACGGTCACCTCCGCGAGCGACTGGGTGACCACGCCGAGGAAGAGGTTATGGCACAGCTTCACAATCCGGGCGGCCTCGCCGTCGCCGACGTAGGTTGCCCCGGCGCCGAGCAGGCCGAGGTAGGGCCCGGCGGCCTCGAAGGCGGCCTGCGGGCCGGAGACCGCCAGGGTCAGCCGGCCTGCCCGCGCCACCTTCGGATTGCCCATCACCGGGGCGGCGAGCAGCGCGATGCCGCGCGCCTCCAGTCGCTGCCTGACCTGCTGCGATGCCTTGAAGGACACCGTGGAGCAGTCGACGACTATCGCGGGCGCCGCGCAGCCGTGCAGCAGCCCGTCCGGGCCGAGCACCGCGTCGATCAGGTCCTGGGATGAGCCGACGGTGACAAAGACGATGTCGGCGCCGGCGAGGTCGGCCGCTGAGTCGACGACCTTCGCGCCCCGGGCGGCCAGCACCTCGGCTTTCGCTCTGGTCCGGTTGTAGACGGAGACATCACAGCCCCGGGCCAGCATCCGCAGGACGAGGGCCGCGCCCATCCGGCCGGTGCCCAGCCAGCCCAGCGGACGGTCGTAGCCTTGATCGGTCATCGTTGCCACCTGTCACAATCGTTTGCCGATCGAGCCTGTCGCACCGGTCCCGTCCATGTCAACGGCAGCCATCAGGGCGGGCGCGGGCCGGGTCGCGCCGGGCGTCCCGGCGCGGGCGGCCGGTGGCCAGCCGGGGAGGCCCGTTTCGCCGCTCTATCTCCTGAAGATCGTGCCTTTGCCCGCTGCAATCGTATGCAAGACTGGCGCATGGCCGATGCCAGGGTCCGGGCCGCGGGCGGTCATCTCGCCCAGGCTTCCCTCTGCTTCCACTTGGCCAGATTCGTCTTCGTGCTCGATTCCGGCCAGAGGCGGGCCGCGCATGCCGCGGCTGTCCGGTGCCTGACCGCGGCCCTGCCGGATCTCGACCCGCCGGGCGATCGACTGGAGATCCCGTTCGAGGGCGCCGCGCTCGCGGCCGTGCTGCGGCGGCCCGAGGGCCAGGGCCCCCATCCGGTCGTGCTGCTGGTTGCCGGGGGTGACTCCGCCAAGGAGGAGTTTCGCGTCTTGAGCAGCTCATCCTTGATCGCGGCCCGGCAACGCTGCCGGCGGACGGCCCCGGCCAGGGCGAGTCGGAGCACGACCTGGCAATCGGGCCGGACTGGGAGGTGCCAGCGGCGGCAATCCTGGACGCCGGTGCCCGGCAGCCTGGCGTTGACGCCAGCCGACCGAGGTCTCAGCACGCGGCCGGCGGCGCCGTAGATCCCCGGACGATGAGCTCGGGGGCCAGGTAGAGGATCTTGACAGGACCGTCTCCTCCGGCGATCCGCTCCAGCAGCAGCTGGGCTGCCTCCGTGCCCACCTGGTAGTGCGGGAACCGGACAGTCGTCAGCGGCGGCCGGAGCAGGTCGATGAAAGGCATGTCATTGAACCCGACAACCGAGATGTCGTCCGGGCACGTCAGCCGCGCCTCATCCAGGGCGTGGTAGCAGCCGACCGCCAGCATGTCGTTGCCCGCGGCGATCGCGGTGAACCGGTCTGGCGCATCGAGCAGCTGCCGGGAGCAGCGGCGGCCCTCCTCGATCGAGAACGCCTTGGCGTGCGCGACGAGATCCAGATCCACCTCCAGCCCCGCCGCCTCCATCGCCTCGATGAAACCCCGGTACCGGCTCAGCCCGGTAGATACTTCCTGCGGCCCGGCGACATAGCCGATCCGGCGGTGCCCGAGCTGCGTCAGGTGCGTGACAATCATCCGGACGCCGCGCTCATTGTCCACCGACACCGACGGGAAACTGTAGTCCTCGGCCAGCCGGTTCATTAGGACCACCGGGAGCCCTGCCCGGGCGGCCTCGGTCAGCAGCGGGCTGCGCAGGCGGGCTGTCGCCAGGACGTAGCCATCGACATGGCGCACCCGCATCTGCTCGAACAGCATGCTCTCGCGCGCATCGTCGGAGTCAGTGTTGCCGATCAGCGCGACATAACCGTCAGCTGCCAGCCGGTCCTCGAGGCCGCGGACGATCGGCGGGAAGAGCGGGTTATTGAGATCGGGGATGAGCACGCCGATCGTGTGCGACCGCCTGGTCCGCAGGCTCCGGGCAACAGCGTTCGGCCGGTAGCCGAGGGACGCCGCGGCGGCGAGGACCCGCCTGGCTGTTTCCTCGCTGACCAGAAGCCGGGTTTCCGGGTTGAGCGCACGGGAGGCGGTCGCAGGATGGACCCCTGCCTGCTGAGCCACATCCCGGAGGGTGACTGGCGGCTCGGGCATGGGCATTCACCCCCTGCTCTGTGCGCGCAGCCCCTGGCCCCGTGCTCACGGCACGCGGCCGGCTGATGACTACCAGTATCGCATCTGGCCGGCATGATCGGGGGAATGCCCGATCGCGGCCGCCTGCCGATGATAAGAGTGTGACATCCGGTGGCAGGAGTGGCTCCGGGCGGCCCGACGGGCGCCAGCGCCCTCGGTTCGGATCGCCTCATCGGCGCAGGGATACCCATGAGCATGTCCCGCACGGACGAGGGGACGACGCATAGCGCGCCGGGTACCGGCACGGTGAGCGACGAGCGCCTGCTGGCCGTGCAGCTGTTCAACGGCACCTGGCGGCTGCTGAAGATGGAGAGCCGGACCGGGGCCGATGCGGACCTGATGCTGCACATGGCGCACGCCTCGCGGTTCCACCGGGCCCAGGTGCCGGCTGCGACGCCAGCTCATTATGCCCGCGGCGAGTGGCTGATCTCCCGTGTCTATGCCGTGCTTGGCCGGCCCGAGCCCGCGCTCTACCATGCCCGCCGGGTGCTCGATATCTGCGCCGAAAACGGCATCGGCGACCGGGACCTGGCCTTCGCCTGCGGGGCGCTCGCGCGTGCGCGTGGGATCACCGCCGGGCCCGGGTGTGCACCGACCGGGCGCTGTCGGCCGCACGCGGCATCACCCAGCGCGGGGATCGCGAGCTGCTGCTCGCTGACCTGGAGACCATCCCCGGCCAGGTCAGGTACTGGTAGCCGGCCCGGCAGCGGATCCCGGCGGTCCCGCGTCCTCGGCAGGCGAGCGGCCATCGCTGACGGCCGCACTGGCCGGCGGGCACCGGCGGCTGCGGCCGGGCCTTGTGGCTGGCGTGCGACCATGACCTCATGCGGATCAGCGATGTTGCCTCGACCGATCTGTTCGCCGGAACCGCGGCCCGCCCGGTTCAGGTCGTCCGCGTGACGCTGGCCAATGAGGGGGCAGGCCTCATCCGGGACCCGGCGGCCGACATAACGGTGCGGGTCGCTGGCGCCGGCGTGACGACGCCCGAGCCGGCGGTGGTCGCGAGCCTGCGGCCGGGCGGCGTCGTGACAGCTGAAGTGGGCGTCCAGGTCGCAGCGCCGGCGGTGCCGGGCGGCACGCGCAGGGTCACGGTCATCGCGGCGGGCGCGGGCCAGCAGGCGGAGGCGCAGGCTGAGATAATCGTCGCCGAGGCGGGCTGGACCATGTGGATGGTCAGTCATTTTCATTATGACCCGGTGTGGTGGAGCACTCAGGGTCAGTTCCTGGAGTCCCGGCTGATCCTTGCGGGGCCCGACGGCCAGCTGCCCGAGGTGCGGACAGCATTCGAGCTCGTCCGGCTGCATCTCGATGCTGCCCGGGCCGACCCCGATTACAAGTTCGTGCTGGCGGAGGTCGACTACCTGAAGCCGCACTTCGACGCTCACCCCGAGGACCGGCAGGACCTGCTCGCCTTCATCGCCGACGGCCGGATCGAGCTCGTCGGCGGCAGCTACAACGAGCCCAGTACGAACCTGACCTGCGCCGAGTCCACCATCCGCAACGCGGTCTACGGCATCTCCTACCAGCGCGACGTTCTCGGCGGTGACCCGCGCATTTCCTGGATGCTCGATGCGTTCGGCTTCGACCCGGCCTACCCAGGCCTGATGGCGGCGGCGGGGCTGACCGAGTCGTCCTGGGCCAGGGGGCCATTCCACCAGTGGGGGCCCGGCCGCACCGCGGGCGACAACCGGCTCATGCAGTTCGCCGCCGAGTTCGAGTGGCTGGCTCCCGACGGCACCGGCCTGCTGACGAGCTACATGGCCAACCACTACTCGGCGGGCTGGGGCACCCAGCACGCCGCTGACCTGGCGGCCGCGGAGCGCGACGCCTATGAGCAGTTCAGCCAGCTGGCGCCGGTGGCGGCGACCCGCAACGTGCTGCTGCCGGTCGGCGGCGACCACGTCATCCCGTCCCGGTGGGCCACGGCGATCCACCGGGACTGGAATGCGCGCTATGTCTGGCCGCGTTTCGTGACCGCGCTGCCGCGGGAATTCTTCGCCGCCGTCCGCCGGGACGCCGCCGAGCGCGACGTCTGGATCACGCCGCAGACCAGGGACATGAACCCGGTCTACACCGGCAAGGATGTCTCCTTCATCGACACCAAGCAGGGCCAGCGGGCGGCCGAGACTGCACTGCTGGACGGCGAGCGGCTGGCCACGCTGGCCTGGCTCGCGGGCGCGCGGTATCCGGCGGCAAGCCTGGACAAGGCGTGGCACCAGCTGGTCTTCGGCGCCCATCATGATGCGATCACCGGCACCGAGGGCGACCAGGTCTACCTGGATCTGCTCGCAGGCTGGCGGGAGGCCTACGAGCGCGGCGACTCGGCGCGCCGCGCGGCGATCGGGTATCTGGCGAGCCAGGCGGACACTGCGGCCGCGGCCCGGGCCGCTGGCGCCCAGCCGGGCAACGGCGAGCCCGGCGGTGACCTTTCCGGCATCATCGGCGGGCCGTCGGGCGGTGCCCTCGCCGGCGGTGGCCAGGACGCTGAGCCCGTTGCCATCGTCGTGGTCAACCCGCTGTCGATGCACAGGGGCGGCCTGGTCCGGACCGAGCTGACGCTCGCGGGGCACGATGCGCGCTGGCTCGAGCTGCGGGACGACTCGGGCGTCCAGCAGCCGTTTCTCGCCGAGGGCGTCCGGCGTGCTCCCGATGGCTCGCTCGCGGCCATCACGCTGACCTTTCACGCGGCGCAGATCCCCGCTGCCGGCTACCGGACCTACCTGGCGCTGCCCTCAGCGGCCGAGCCGGCGGACGCGGGCTGGCTGCCGCTCGAGGGCAGCAGTATCGAGAACGAGGCCTTCGCCGTCAGCGCTGATCCCTCCCGCGGTGGCACGCTGTCCCGGATCCTGGACAAGCGCTCCGGCACCGAACTGCTGACCGGGGCCGGGAACGAGCTGGTGCTGCAGGAGGAGCACGCAGCGCATCCGCGGTGGCGGGAAGGGCCCTGGCTGCTGTGCCCCAAAGGCCCCGGCAAGGGCTCGGCGGGCGGCCCCGCCCTGGTCCGCGCCGAGCGGTGCCCGGTCGGCAGCCGCCTGGTAGCCGAGCTTGTCCTGGGCGAGCTGCGAGTGACGCAGGAGACGCTGCTGTGGGACGGCGCTGACCGGGTCGAGTTCAGTACGCATCTCGATGGCTCGATTGGTCATGATCACCTGCTCCGGGTCGCCTTCCCGGCGAACGTGGCCGGCGGCCTGCCGGTGTATCAGACGGCCGTATCGGTGATCGGCCGGCCGTTCGGCACTGCCGACGTGGACGTGGCCGAGCATTCCTTCACGCTCGACAATCCGGCGCACGAGTGGTTCGGCCTGGGCTCCACCGCGCGGGTTGCGCTGACCGGCCCAGACGGCCTGCGCCAGCTGCAGGCAATCGGTGTGGCCGAGGTGATCACGCCGCGGGTCCCGGCCAGGTCCGGCCCGCCGGCGGCGCACCCGGCGCACCCGCCGCACCCGGCGCACCCGGCGGAAAACCGCGGCTCGCGGGAATCCGCGCGTGACCTGCTTGCGGCGCTGGCCCGCTGCGGGGTGACGGCGACCTGCTCGACGCCGGACGGCCCGCGCTACGGGGCCATCGAGATCGACTCGAACCTGCCGGATTTCCGGATCACGCTGGGCGGCCCGGAGCAGAACTCGGTCACCGCCGCGGTTCTCGCCTCGGCGCAGCCCGCCGCGGCCGCGCTGGCCAGCCAGCTCGCGGCTACGGGCGCGGCCCGCGTCTGGGTGCCGGCAGCGCGCAGCAGGCAGCAGGCGTTCGCGCCGGGAGCCGATGTGCGCGGCGTGCGTGACCTGCCTGTGCTTATCGTGGCGGCACAGGATATGGAGACGGCGATCGCGGCGCTCGTCGATGACCTGGCCGACGCTGTCATCGAGGTTCCGGTGGCCGGGAGCGCCAGCTCAGGCCGGGAAGGGGCCGGCTCCCCGGAAACTGCACTGGCCGGCCACTCGGTTGCGCTGCTGAACCGCGGAACCCCCAGCAGCCTGGTCTCCCCCGACGGTGTGCTGACTATCTCGCTGATGCGCTCCTGCAGCACGTGGCCGTGTGGTGTCTGGATCGACGGCGGCAGACGCACGGCCCCGGACGGCAGCAGCTTCGCCTGGCAGCACTGGAGCCACACATTCGAGTACGCGCTCGCCGCAGGCCAGGGCGACTGGCGCAGCGCGGGATTCGCGCTGGCCGGGCAGGACTACAACCATGACCTCCTGGTCGTGGCGGCAAGCCTGCACGACGGGCCGCTGCCGGCCCGGGCGAGCCTCGCCAGCGTCGAGCCGGCCACCGCGATGCTCGCGGCGCTGAAGCCGCGCGGCAACCCGCTCGCGCCCGGTGCGCAGCCCAGCCCGGCTGACGGCGTCACCGTGCGGTTGCGGGATATATCGGGACAGGCCGCGGCGACCACCGCGACCGTGCGGCTGTTCACCGGGGTGGCCGGCGCGCGCGAGAGCGGACTGTGCGAAGACAGCGAGGGCGAGCCGCTGCCGGTACGCGACGGGGCCGTTTTCGCTGAGCTGCCGGCCGCGGGCACGGTGACGCTCGCCCTTGCCCCTGCTGCGGCCGATCCGGCCGGGCGGACCGGTGCGGCCGAACTGGGTGATCCCGCCGAGGGGGAACCCGCTGACCACGCCGGCGGGGCCGGGCCGGCGAATGAGGCTGGCCTGGGCACCGGATCGCCGCCCGAGCCAGCACAGCCCGTCTACGCCAGGTACTGGCTGCACGGCAAGGGACCAGCCCCGGCCGGGAACCTGCCGGTCGCCGTGCACCTGTCGCCGGGCAGGCAGGCACTGCGGCGACAGGATGCCGGCCAGCAGGGATCCGGCCAGGACCGGGCCGGCCAGCTGCGGCTCACCGTCAGCGGCGGCGCGGACTGCACGTCCGGCGAGGTGCGGCTGGAGGTCCCGGCTGGCCTGTCGGTCGAGCCCGCCGGACCGCTGGCATTCGAGCTGCCCGCGCGCGGTCACGCCGGCTGGGATCTGAGCGTCCGGGCCCGCCCGGACGCGCCCCGCGGCCGTTATTTCGTGGCTGCGCAGATCGGCGATGACCTCGGCCAGCTCATCGAGGACGCCGCGCTCGTTACCGTCGGCGAGCCCGCTGCGCCGCCGCGCGACCTGCCGCTGGCGCAGCTGGTCCCGCTGCAGGAGGCTGATGACCAGGCGCTCGCCGCCGAGGTCGAGCTCACACTCGCCGTCCGGGAGATGCTGCTGTGCCCCGGCGAAAAAAGCGAGATCGCGGTCAGCCTGCGCAATGCCACGGCCTCGCCGCTGCGGGGCGAGGCTCAGCTGGTTTCCCCATTCGGAAGCTGGGACCAGGTCCGGCCCTGGACGCTGGGCTTCAGCGCCGGCGCCGGAAATACCGCGACGGTCAGGTTCGCCGTGACCGTGCCAGCAGTCGCCCGGTCCGGTCAGCACTGGTGGGCCATCGTCAAGGTGATGTATTTCGGCCGGGTCCGCTATACCGAGCCAGTTGCGGTGAGCGTCGGCGGCTGACGAGGCCCCGGGCGGCCGGCCTGAGCCGGTTCCCGCGTGCAGCGCCGTCGATGACTCCGCCGGTGAGACAATGAGAGGACCGCTCAACCACCCCAGGGACCATGACCTCTGACATCACCATCGGCTTAGGCAATCTCCCGGCCGAGCCGAACAGCTTCATTGGCCGGGAGCGCGACCTCGCCGAGCTTGCGAGGCTGCTCAGTGACGTGCGGGCGCTCACGTTGTGCGGACCGGGCGGGATCGGCAAGACGCGGCTCGCGCTGCGCATCGCCGGCGTGCTGCTGCCGGAGTTTCCCGACGGCGCGTGGCTGATCGAACTCGCCGACACGACCGATCCGGGCGTGCTCGTCCAGCGCATCGCCGCAACCCTGGGCATCCGGGAAGAACTGGACAGGCTGCTGGCCGATACTCTCGCCGATGCGCTGCGGCAGCGGCGCGCCCTGCTGATCCTCGACACCTGCGAGCATCTGGTGGAAGGCTGCGCGGCGCTCGTGGTGCAGCTGCTTGCCTCCTGCCCGGAACTGCGGATGATCGCCACGAGCAGGGAGCCGCTGCGCGTCCGCGGCGAGACCGCGTGGCGGGTGCCGCCGCTCGAGCTGCCGGCAGCTGCCGGCCGCGACGAAGTCCGCGAGGAGCTGTCCGGGCACGAGGCCGTACGGCTCTTCGCCGAGCGCGCGGCCGCTGCCCGGCCTGGGTTCGTGCTTGGCGAGGACAACATAGACGCCGTGGCGCAGATCTGCCGCACCCTGGACGGAATGCCGCTGGCGATCGAGCTGGCGGCCGCCAGGGTCCGGGTGCTCTCGGTGGAAGAGATCGCGACCCGGCTGGATAACCGGTTCGAGCTGCTCGCGTCCGGGGACCGGACTGCTCCGCTGCGGCAGCAGACCCTGCGGGCAGCCGTGGACTGGAGCTTCGACCTGCTCGCTGACGCCGAGCAGGTCCTGCTGCGCCGGCTATCGGTGTTCTCCGGCTGGAACCTGGAGATGGCGGAGCAGGTCTGCGGTGACAGCGTCATCCCGGCGGGACAGCTGCTTGACCTGCTCGCCGCGCTGATCGACAAATCCCTGGTCGCGCTCGACGGCGAGCTGGGCGGCGTGACGCGCTACCGGCTGCTGGACACCATCAGGGAATATGCGATGGACCGCCTTGCTGCTTCCGGTGAGGCGGCTGAGCTGCGGCGGCTGCATCGCGACTACCTGCTGCGGCTGGTCGAGGGAATCCTGGCCCAGGCCTTCACCCGCGGCAATCCGCCGTGGCCCGAGCGGGTAGCCCTGTACAAGGGCGTCGTTGCCGAGCGAGCTAACCTCCGGGCGGCGCTGTCGGTGTGCCTGGACCGCGGCGACGCGGCCGAAGGACTGCGAATGTGCCTGGCGCTGCGCGCTCCGTGGATTGCCTACGGCGACGTGTCCGAGGGCGCCGGCTGGTTCGACCGCATGCTCGGGCTTGACGGCGAGGTCCCCCCGAGCGTGCGGGCCCGCGCGCTGATGCTGCGGGCAGAGCTGGCCTTCGAGCAGCAGGACTATGCCGCCGCCGCCGAATGCGCCAGGGCGGGGCTGGATCTGAGCCGCAGTGCAGCCGTCGGCGGCGGCGGGGCGCTGCGCGTTCTTGCCCTGGTCAGCCTGCGCTCGGGCCGCCACGACGAGGCGCTGGCCAGCGCAGAGGCTGCGGTCGCGGCAGCCCAGGCCGTCGGCGATGACTGGGAGGAAGGCCTGGCGCTAGCCACTAAGGCAGCGATCGTAGCCCGCCTGGGCAAGCTGACGGACGCGCAGGGCATCTACGAGATGGCGCTGGAGGTCCTCCGGGCCAACAACGGCTGGGGCGTGGCGCAGACGCTGTCCGGGCTCGGCGGTGTTGCCAGGGCGCGCGGTGACTACGAGGCCGCGCTGCGCCATTTCGGGAACGCGCTGACGCTCTTCTGGGAGATCGATGCCAGGCCCGAGATCGCCCGGTGCCTCGCCGGGATCGGCTGGGTCGCGCTCGCGCAGGGCGACCTGGACCTGGCCAGCTCAAGCCTCACCAGGTGCCTGCAGCTCAGTCTCGCAACCGGGCAGCGCCTGGCCATTGCCCGCGGCCTCGAAGCGTTCGCCATGCTCGCAGCCGCCCGGGGTGACACTGTGCGCTCGGCGAAGATCGAGGGTGCATCGCTGGCGCTGCGCGAGGCGGCCGGCGAGGTCCCGTCAGCCGCGGCGCAGAAGCGGCTGGAGCAGCTGATCGGCGCCGCGCAGGCCAGGCTGGGCGCCAGCGTCGCCAGCGTCCTGCTGGCAGAGGGCGCGACGATGAGCGCCTACGAGGCCGCGCGACTGGCCATCGGCGAGCCCGGCAGGGGGCGGCGGCCCGGCGATGACCGGATGGGCACGAACCCCGGCAGGACGGACCCCGGCGGCACGCAGCCGGGCGCTGCCGACCGCGGCGCTGAGCGGAGCAGCGGCGACCGCCGTGCCGAGGACCGCCGTGCCGGCGACCGGGCCAGCCCGGCCGGCGGTGCCAGCCCGAACGGCGGTGCGAGCCGGCCATCGGTGCTGACGGTGCGCGAGCGGGAGGTCGCGACGCTGGTAGCCCATGGGCTGTCGAACCGCGACATTGCCACTGAGCTGCGCATTAGCCCGGCGACCGTAGCGCGGCACATGGCCAACATATTCACCAAGCTCGGGTACAAGTCTCGTGCCCAGGTTGCGGTATGGGCAGCTGATTACGAGACCGCAGGACGGGACTGAGGCTGAGCGCCCAGGGGCAGTCGGCCCGCGGGCCCGGACATGGATCCCGTTACGCAGATATGTACATATGGTGAGCGCCCGCGTGGCTCCCAGCGCGGGCTGTCCTGCATACCTGGCTCGGTCCGCGTGCATCATGCCGACCGGGGTGAATACACACCTTAATGGCCAATTCGGTGCATGCGGCCCGCTACCCGGGATGTCTACCGTGGTAACAGCGCGCAACGGCACTAGCTTCGCCGCATCCGGGCGTCAGGAGGGGGATGACCGGCGGCGGCCTGAGGTACGGCGGCGGGCCCGGGCGAGTAGGCCCGGGCCCGCGCCCGTTTGTGCGGTGGGCAGGGCGGTGGTGCCGGAGCGTGACTACATACCCGCCTACATATTCCTGACGATGCGCCCGCAATCAGGCCGCTCATAGCCTGTACGCGCAGCAGCTTTGCCCGACGGGAGGAACATGACGTCATCGGAGGCTCCGGTCGGCGAGGCCACTGTCACCCAGCGGCTACTCGACCTGGCGCTGACGCGCGGCGAGCGGCGCGCGCTGGCCGCCGGCCCCGACGGCGAGTGCTATAGCTACGCCGAGCTGGCCGCTACCGTGCAGTCGGCGGCCGCGGGCCTGGCCTGGCGGGGAGTGCAGCCGCGGGACATCGTCGGAGTTTACGTGCCTGACGCGGTGAGCTACGTGCTGGCCACGCATGCGATCAGGGCGGCAGGCGGAGTTCCCACGCCCGTCGCCGCGAGCCTCACCGTCCAGGAGATCGCCGGGCAGCTTGCCGAGTGCGGCGCCCGGATGCTGCTGACGGCGCCGCCGCTGGCCGCTGCGGCGCTGGCCGCCGCCGACCGGTCCTGGGTCCGCCAGGTGATCTCCTTCGGCGAGGCAGCAGGTGCGATCCCGTTCAGCTCGCTGCTACGGCTGGGCTCGCTGCGCCCGGCCTCGGCCAGGTCGCATGACATGGCCCTGCTGCCCTACGCGCGCCGGCCAGACGGCTCGCTGGGGCGGGCCGCGCTGACCCACATCGACTTCGCTGCGGAGCTGGCCAGGCTGGCGGCCGAGGCCGGGATTACCGAGCGCGACGTGGTCCTGGCCGCCCCGCCGGCCGGCGATGGCGGCGCGTATACCACCTTCGTGGACAACGCCCTCATCCGCGGCGCGACGATCGTCGCTGCCCGCACCGACGAGATGGCCGCGGCGGCGGGCGCGCACCATGGCACCGCCGTGATCGTTCCGCCGGGCACCGATGTCGGGGCGTCCGAGCTGCTGCGTGTCTTCGCGGTTGCCTCCTAGCTCCCCGCGTTCGGGCTACAGGTCCGGGGGCCGGTTCTCGTACGGCGTGCTGAGCACGATGGTGGTCCGGGTCGAGACGTTCGCCGCCGCCCGGATCTCCTGCAGCAAGAACTCCAGCGCGGCCGGCGAGGCCACGCGGATCTTGAGTATGTAGCTCTCCTCCCCCGCCACGCTATGGCACGCCTCGATCGCGCTCAGATGCACGAGCCGCTGCGGCGCGTCGTCTGGGGCCGACGGGTCGAATGGCGTGACGGAGACGAATGCCGTCAGCGGAAGCCCGGCATCGTCCGGATTGATCAGCGCGGCATAGCCCCTGATCACTCCGCGCTCTTCGAGGCGGCGCACGCGCTGCTGTGCTGCGGATACCGACAGGCCGGTCTCGCGGGCAAGATCGGTAAAGCTCATCCTGCCGTCGCGCGCCAGCAGCGAGACAATTTTGCGGTTGATCTCCTCCACGTGGTCACGGTAACCCGCCGGAGCCGCTACTTTTGCCCGTCTGGTAACAGGCGGCATCGCGCCGTTGCGCGAACTCCCGGCGGTCAGCGGCGCAGCAAGCCCGGCGCAGGTCAGCCGGGCGCGTCCGTGGCGGTCAGCGCCCGGCTGATGACTACCCGCTGGATCTGGTTGGTGCCCTCGACGATCTGCAGGGCCTTGGCCTCCCGCAGGTACCGCTCGGCCGGGAAGTCCTCGACGTAGCCGTAGCCGCCCAGCACCTGGACCGCGTCCGTGGTGACCTGCATCGCGGCGTCGGTGGCGAAGAGCTTGGCCATGGCGGCCTGCTGCCCGTAGGGCAGGCCCGCGTCTTTGCGGCGTGCGGCGCTGAGGTAGAGCGCACGGGCCGCTTCCACCGCCGTGGCCATGTCGGCGAGCATGAAGGACACGCCCTGAAACTCGCCGGTCGGCCGGCCGGACCGGTGCCGCTGCCGGGCCCAGTCCACCGCGGCATCCAGCGCCGCCTGCGCCAGGCCGGTGGCGCAGGCGGCGATGCCGAGGCGGCCGGCCTCGAGCGCGGCCAAGGCTATGCCGAAGCCGTTTCCCTCGGGGCCGATCAGCTGATCAGCGCTGACGCGAGCGGACTCGAAATGCATCTGGGCGGTCACCGAGCCCCGCATGCCCATTTTGTGCTCGGGGGGGGCGGCGGAAACGCCGGGCGTCTGCGCGGGAACGTGCAGGCAGCTGATTCCGCGGGACCGGCGAGGTCCCTCGTGGTTGCCGGCGGTGCGGGCGAACAGCGCGTAGAAGTCGGCCTGTCCGGCATGGGAGATCCACGCCTTCACTCCGTCGATCACGTAGTCGCTGCCGTCCCGGACTGCCCTGGTGCGCAGTGCTGCGGCGTCTGAGCCGCTGCCTGGCTCGGACAGGCAGTAGGCGCCGAGCAGGTCCCCGCCGAGCATCGCGGGCAGCCACCGCTCCTGCTGACCGGCCGTGCCGGCGTGGACCAGCGGGAAGCATGCCAGGGTATGCACGCTCACCCCGAGTCCCACCGTCAGCCAGGCCCGGGCCAGCTCCTCGATCACCTGCAGGTAGGTTGCGTAAGGCTGCCCGCCACCGCCAAGGCGCTGCGGATAGGGCAGTCCGAGTAGCCCGGATCTGCCGAGCAGGCGGAACGCATCGCGCGGGAACACCCCATCTCGCTCCGCGGCATCGGCCGCGGGGCCAAGCTCGCGTTCGGCCAGCTCCCTGGTGAGCGCGAACAGGGCGCGGGTCTGCTCGTCCGGGCAGTCACGGTCGACCCCGGTCACCGGGTGGCCACGGTCACGAGCTCGCGGGTGACATTGTTCAGCCGCTGGCAGCCTTCCGGCGTGCAGACCACGATGTCCTCGATCCGTGCGCCATGAGGTCCCGGGTAGATGCCCGGCTCGACGGAGAAAGCATTGCCGGCCGCAAGCGGCTCGGTGTTACCGGCCACGATGTAGGGATCCTCATGGCTCTCCAGGCCGATTCCGTGGCCGGTCCGGTGCACGAAGTACTCGCCGTAGCCGGCGGCCGCGATGGGCTCGCGGGCAGCGGCATCCACCGTCTCCGCGGCAATACCCGGCCGGACGGCGGCGCACGCGGCATCCTGGGCGTCCTTGAGCACCTGATAGTACTCGGCGAAATCGGACGGCGGCGCACCGATCACGTATGTCCTCGTGCAGTCGGAGCAGTATCCGCTGGGCATCGTGCCGCCAATGTCTACGACCACGGCGTCACCGGGCTGCAGCACGCGGCTGGCGGCGGTGTGATGCGGGCTCGCCGCATTCGGCCCGGAGGCCACGATCGCGAAGTCGACGCTGGCATGGCCCTCCTCGAGAATCGCGTCGCAGATGCCGGCCGCTGCGTCCCGCTCGGTGCGTCCGGGCCGCAGCCAGCCGGGCACGCGGGCGTGCACCCGGTCGATGGCCTCGCCCGCCGCCAGCAGGGCGGCGACTTCCGCGGGAGTCTTGCGTGCCCGCAGGTCGCGCAGCGCCAGGCTGGCGACCTCCTGGCGGGCGGCAGGCATCGCGGCTCGCAGTCGCAGCACCATGAGCGCCCACATCCGGTCCGACAGCCCGACGGCGCTCGCCGCGCCGAGCCGGCCAGCCACCAGCGTGTAGGGGTCGTCGGTCTCGTCCCATGCGATCAGATCCAGGCCGAGGCCGCCGGCCGGGGAAGCCAGCGCCGCCGGCAGCTCCAGCCGCGGGACGACCAGAAACGGGTCGCCGTCGGCGGGCACTGCCAGGCAGGTCAGGCGCTCCAGCTGATGGGCGTCATAACCGGCTACGTACCGCAGGTCCGGGCCGGGAGTCAGCAGCAGCGCGTCCAGCCCGGCTGCCCCTGCCGCCGCGGCGGCCTTGCCGAGCCGGTCCGCCGGGTTCAGGTCGCTTCCCATTGTTTCCTCCAGTCTCTGTTGACTGCGTGCGACCGCTTCGTGCCTGGGCATCATCTCACTGGGGAGAAATGCGTGCCCAATCAGATTGCGTGCCCATCTAGACAGCCGTGCCCCAGATGCCTCACGCTGGGTGCACACCTTCTTACCAAATGTGAACGGTGATGACTCCTGAGACTGCGGATGCTGCGACCGGCTCGCCGGGCCCGGCGCCGCCGTCGCGGCCCGGTGCGACCCAGGACACTGTGCGGCTGACCGGCACGGACCTGCCGCAGGTGCTCGCGCCGTCCGTCGCGGCCGTGCCCGTCGCGGCTGTGCCCGAGCGGGAGCTCGAGTCCCGCCTTGCGGCCGAGCTGGCGCAGGAGCGGCACGTCGCGGTCGAGCTGCAGCGTGCCATTCTGCCGTTGCATGACGAGCCGTTCGATCTGCCCGGCCTGCAGGCCGTCGTCCGGTACCTGCCTGCCTCCCGCAGCGGCCGGGTCGGCGGCGACTGGTACATCACCGCCGAACTGCCCGACGGGACCGTCCTGCTCGCGATCGGCGACGTCGGCGGCCACGGCCTCGCGGCTGCCGCGGGAATGACGCGACTGCGGGGCGCGCTGGCTGGGCTGGCGATCACCGGCTCGCCGCCGGAGCGGCTGGTCGGCTGGCTCAACGACCTCGTGCATCATGTGGCGCCGGAGCACACCGCATCGGTTATCGCCGGATATTTCGATCCCCCCAGCCGGGTTCTCGTCTGGGCGCAGGCAGGCCACCCCCCGCCGGTGCTCGTCCGCGGCGCATGGGCGCGGCCGCTCGACCAGCCCAGCGGGATCCTGCTGGGCGCCGGACATGCGCCCTACGAGACCGCCGAGCTCGCATTGGCGCCTGGCGACCTGCTGCTGCTCTACACCGATGGCCTGGTTGAGCGCAGGGACTGCGCCATCGACGCGGGCGTGGCCGCGCTTGCTGCCGCGGTCCGCGGCACCGCGGATCCGGAACGGCTCGTCGCCGCAGCCCTCGCGGCGCGCGGCCCGGCCGATCCCGAGGACGACACCTGCCTGGTAGCGCTGAAGGTGCTCTGAGCTCAGCCGCGCGCTGCGGCGAAGGCCGCCAGCATCCGGCCCAGCGAGGATCCGAGGTCCCACCGCGCGTCGAGCTCGGCAAGCCGGCGAGGGTCAGCAGGTGCGGCGGGAAGCCTTCCGTCAACCGGCGGCACCGGGGCATCGGCAGCCGTCCGGACGACCGGCAGTACCGCATCGAGATAGTCGCGGGCTCCGGCCAGCTTCGCCCTGCTGCTCATCGGGAACCCGCCGTGGCCCTGGTCCAGGGCCGTCAGCATGGCCTCGACCGTGCCAAATACCCGGACCAGCGCGGCCGCCGTCTTCTCCCCCACGCCGGGCACGCCCGGCAGGCCGTCGCTGGGATCGCCGCGCAGCGCCGCGAACGCCGCGTAAGCCCGGCCGGGGATCTGGTAGCGCCCTGTTACAGCTTTCTCGTCCACGACCTCGAGCTTGGCGAACCCGCGCGCGGTGTAGAGGACGCGCACCGGGCGAGCGTCGTCGACCAGCTGGAACAGGTCCCTGTCGCCGGTCACCACGTCGATGGGCGCAGGCTCGCGCGCCGCCAGCGTGGCGATCACGTCATCCGCCTCGAAGCCGGCCGCGGCAGCCATCGCGACCCCTGCGGCGCCGAGTACCTCCTCGATGACCGGGATCTGGGCACTGAGCGAATCAGGCACCTGCTCGGTACCGTCCGGCTGCGCGCGGTGCTGCTTGTAGGAGGGAACGGCGGCCACCCGGAAGGCAGGCCGCCAGTCCGCGTCCATACAGGCGATCAGTCGGCCGGGCCGCCGGGAGCGGACCAGCCGCGCGATCATGTCGAGCAGCCCGCGGACCGCATTCACCGGCGTGCCGTCCGGCGCCGTCATGGTCTCTGGCACCCCGTAGAACGCGCGGAAGTAGAGCGAGGCGGTGTCCAGCAGCATCAGCGTGCCCACCCGGGACATACTGCCAGCATGAGACCGCGGAGCGCGCGCGTAGCCGCGTGCCCAGCCCGTGTTCGATAATCCATATGTTTCCTCTATGGGAAATATGATTAATTGACATTGGAACCGGGCACCTCTGAGTCCCCAGGCTTGGTTCATCTGATCCCGCCGGCGGGAGGCAACCATGGCGCTAGCCAGCCCAGTTCGCACCCGGCAACCGCGCCGGCGAGATCGCGATTCCCCTGCACCTCTATGGGGCTGATATCGACCGCCTCGGCAGCAGCGTGCGCCGGATCTACGAACTTCCCGTGGCCGCCTCCGCCTGCTGGCCTGACCTTCCTGGATAAGTTGATCTTGAAGGTCTGAGATGGGTCACACGGCCCGTCGCCAGCGGGCCTGCCTGCGCAAGCCCCGTGTCGGTGCTGGTCATCGAGCGAAATAGTGTATTACCCATATATGGCATCGATCATCGGCAAGAGGCGCGGTAACGCGACCTGCTGCTACCTGGTCGAGTCCGCCCGTGTGAACGGCCAGCCGAGGATCGTCTCGCGGGGATACCCGGGTACCGCCGGGGAGCTGGCCGGCGCGATGCGCGGCGGCGGCCCGGGGCTGCCCGGCCGTACCCGGCACAAGCACTTCGGCGCGGTCGCCGCCGCCTGGGGCATGCTGGAGGACCCGGGCGCAGCCGCCATCATCGACGAGGTCACCAGAGCCCGGCGGTCTGACGCGGGCGCGAGCACGGGCACCTGCCTGGCGCTGGCCGCCCTGGGCCGGCTGGCCGCTCCGTGCTCCAAGCTGGCCTTCGCCGGCTGGCGGGCCACCACCGCGGCCGGCCGGTTCACCGGGATCGGCGGGCCGGCGCTGGACCACCGCCGGTTCCGGGACGCGATGCACGCCGTCGGCCTGCAGGATCTGGAGGAGATCTCCCGCCGGATCGCGCTGGCCATCGTCGATGCGTCCGGCGCGCGCTGCTCCTCCGTCGCCCCGGACATGACCAGCTTCGCCACCTTCGTCGATACCGGCAGCGAGCGCGCCCCGATCGCCCAGCGCGGCAGGGCCAGGCAGAAGCGCACCGACCTGCGGCTGGCCGGCCCGGGCCTGGTCGTCACCCGCGACGGCGGCATCCCGCTGACCTGGCACGCCTGCCCCGGCGACAAGCCCGACGTCACCCAGTTCCCCGCCGTGAGCGGCGTCCTGGCCGCCCGGCACGCCGCGGTCTGCGCGGCCAGCGGCCAGGAGCCGACCGAGATGACGGTGGTGCGCTCTTGATGTTCCCCCGGTTCTCCGGAATCGCCGGAGCGGTTCAGCGAAGGCCTCAATTGATCCTGGGCTGAGCTATTGCCGCGGGCTGCGATTGGCCTGACGCCGGCCAGAACTCGGGCGCCAGCTTCGCCCGCCTCGCCGGCACGCGCCTGCGCTACGCCGGGTCGGTGCCCGCCTCCGACTGCGCCGACCTGACCGGGCTGCCCGCCGGCGCCCGCGCCGTCGTCGACGAGGACCGCTTCGGGGAGCTGACCGCCCGCGACACCCGCCGCGAGGTTTACGGCGCCGGGCGCCGGGCGATCCTCACCCACTCACCCGGGCTTTTGTCAGTGCCGCGAGTTACGCTCACTGCAAGATGATGCGGGAGGTGCGACGAGCGTTGCAAAAGCGCCGTCGAAAGCCGCGCGCGCGTGGTCATGAAGTCACGCCGTCAGCAGCTCCTTGAACCTTGGGCCACTAATTGACCAGATCGCTGCTCACCTGCCAGAGCCGTGCCGCAGCGGCTTTGTCATGGCTGCGCTTGGAGGATCTCTTGGGTTTGCTATTGGCGAAGTAGCAGCCGGTGACCTGCTCTAGACCGGGAGCGGCGGCCAGATTGATTGACGTGACGGCGCCCTGGGCCCAATACCTTCAACTTAAGGTTACAGCAGTGTAAGATCGCCGTATGGCGAGAGCTGGGCAGCAGGTGCTGCGGGATGACGGCAGGCTGGAGGACCGGATCTCGGTCGGTGTGCTGGCCAGGGCGTTCCCGCGGGAGGCCGTGGAGCAGGTCATCGACGCGGCGGGTGCCCGTGAGCAGCGGAACCGGATGCTGCCGGCGTGGCTGACGGTGTATTTCGTGCTTGCGCTGGCGCTGTTCATGGATATGGGCGCGGGCCGGGTGATGCGCCGGCTGGCGGGGACGCTGGCGTGGGCCGCTCAGGGGATCACGGTGACCATCCCGTCGGAGGAGGCGCTGAGCAACGCGCGGGCGCGGCTGGGAGCCGGGCCGCTGCGGCTGCTGTTCGAGAAGACCGCGGGCCTGCTGGCGCCGGCGGGCACGCCGGGGGCGTTCTGGCGGGGGCTGCACCTGGTGTCGCTGGACGGGACCACCGTGGACCTGCAGGACACCGAGGCCAACTGGGGGCATTTCGGCGGGCCGTCGACCAGGGACGCCTCGGGCGCCAGGCTGCGCGGGGCGTTCCCGCAGGCACGGCTGCTGGCGCTGGCCGAGTGCGGCACGCGGGCGCTGGTCGCTGCCGTGACCGGCGCTTACGCGACCGGGGAGAAGACGCTGACCGCCGGGCTGCTGCCGCGCCTCGGGCCGGAGATGCTTGTGCTGGCCGACCGTAACTTCGCCGGCTATGACCTGTGGCGCGGTGCGGCGGCGACCGGGGCGCAGCTGCTGTGGCGCATCGGGGTGTCTTTCAGCCTGCCGGTGCGCCAGGTGCTGGCCGACGGGACGTACCTGTCGGTGCTGAAGGCGCCCCGCGCGCTGCGCAAGGCCGGCGCGGCTGACATCGCCGTGCGCGTGATCGAGTACCGGCTCGAAGACGACGCCGGGCAGGTGACCGAGACGTTCACGCTGATCACCACCCTGCTGGACCCGGCTCCCGCCCCGGCGCGCGAGCTGGCGGAGCTCTACCGTTCCCGGTGGGAGATCGAGACCGCGCTGGGCGCGTTCAAGTCGGGGATGAAAGGCGCCGGCGTGGTGCTGCGGTCAAAGACCCCCGACGGCGCCGCCCAGGAGATCTGGGCGCTGTTGTGCGCTTACCACGCCATCCGCGAGATGATCTGCGCTGCCGCCGCCCTCGCCGCCCCGGGCCCGCTGCGGATCTGCTTCGTCAGCGCCATGGACACCGTACGCGGCCCGGCCGGAGACCCGGCCGGCTTTTCCCCCTGACCAGATCGGCCGGCTCGTCCGCGCCTCACTGGCCGTCATCGGCTCCGTCACCAGCCCCGCACCTCACGGCCGCAGCAACCCCCGCCACGCCAAGCGCAGCACCGCGAGCTTGGACTGGTTGTAGGCCCGTGCGCCGGAGTAGGACCGTTCCCCCTGGAGGTCGTCGAAGTCGATTCGCCCGATGGCCTGCATGTTGGAAGAGACCGTGACCACGCGGGCCGGGGCGCTCCGCTTGAGCTGGTCGAGGAGCAGGCTGGTGAGCAGGAAGGGCGCGAGATGGTTGAGGGCGAAGGTGCGCTCGAGCCCGTCAGCGGTGACGTGCCGGGTGTTCCAGTGCCCGCCGACGTTGTTGACCAGAACATCGATCCGGGACAGGCGCTGGAGTACCTCGTCAGCCAGCAGCCGCACCTCCGACCGGGATGACAGGTCCGCGACGAACACGTCGACGTTACCGCCACCCACCGCGTGGATCTCGCGAGCCACCCCGTCGGCGCGCGGGCGATCCCGGCCGGTGATCGCGATATGCGCACCCATCGCGGCCATACCGAGAGCGGTCGCCCTGCCGATGCCTGCGGTGCCCCCGGTGACGAGCACTGTCCTGCCGGCCATCGGCCTGCTGTGGAACTGTCCCATCTTGGTGCTTCTTCGCTGCGGGCGGTCAGGTAGTGCGGGCCGCTGGTGGCCGGACGGTACGTCGCGCTCGCGGATCGCGTCGGTCAGGGCGGCCGTGGGGAGCACGGCCAGGGGATCGGGTGACAGGACGGAAGCTGGCCTGCGAGTTTCACGAACTCGTCCGGGCCTATCGGCTGCCGCAGCTGGAGGGCGATGCGGAAGGCGAGAGGGTCGCAGCCGACACTGGCCAGGTGCTCGCTGAGCAGGTCAGCTGCCCGCACGGCGTTGCCGGAGGCGGCCGCCCTGACCACTTCGATGTGGTGGCGTTCCCAGTTCATCTGCCGGTGACTTGGACCTCGGGCCGCGGTTCCGGTGATGGCGCCGAGATCGGCGAGGGCGAGCCCGAAGGCCGGGTCGGCGCTGACGGCGCGCCGCAGTGCGGTCATGGCTCGGCGTAGGTCCACGGCTCGCTGCGCTTGCCGGTAACACGCGGCCGCCCGCTGGTTTGCCGTGACCACGCGGCCGTGGTCCTCAACGGCCGGCCCAGTGGCCGCCAGGTGATCGTGGTGGCTCGGTGGCTGACCTCGGGCTGGCTGCATGATTGCCAGGCTGCCCGAGTCGCCTGACGTCGTGCTGAGGTACTGCTGAGGCCAACCGGCGCAAGGGCTGTTGATGGCTGCGAGAGGTTCGAGGCCCGGTTCGTCGAGGTGGCGCCGCAGGCGGCCGCGGAAGGCAGCCAGCCGGCTCATGGCGACGGCCGTCTCTACCGGGCCTGGCCGCTCAGCGAGCGGGCAGCGCGATGCGTGCCGCGAGCGCGGCGACATCCGGCTCGTCGGTGAGAGAGTGCTGCACCAGACCCTGGGATCGCCGCTGAGCGAGCGCGACGAAGGCCTCGGTGTTGTGGCGGGTCGGGTCGGCGATCGCCTTGACTGCGGCCACGGCGGTATCGGTCAGGACTTGCGTTGCCGGGTCCCCGCTGGCGGCAGCGGCCTGGGCGGCATCAGCGGCGAAGACCGTGGCGTCGTCTGCCTGGTCCGCGGCCAGCGCCCACCACGCCAGGCCGGCGAGCACACGTGCCTGGCCGGCGGGAAGGTCCAGGTCTCCGTAACGGCCGCCTGCCGCGTCAAGCAGCGCCCGCGCCCGCGCCAGGTCACCGAGCCGGCGAGCCACCGCAGCCTGACCGACCATGGCGTCGGCAGACAGCCACGGGTTGAGGCTGCACCCGATCGCCTCCTCGTAAAGGCTGTCGGCTGCGGCGTCGTCGCCTTGCCTGGCCCGCAGTCCCGCAAGAGGGACCAGGCTGAGCGGCAGGTAAGTGAGGTGACCCGCGGCGCGGCATCGCTCCAGGAGCGTCTGGTAGGCCGCCGAGGCACCATCTAGGTCCCCCCGGGCCTCGGCGATGTAGGCGAGGGCGATGAGCGGAGAGACAACCGCCCAGGTCTCCCCCTGCGCGTCGAAGCGTTCGACACTCGAACGGGCAGCTGTCTCCGCATCCTCCAGCCGGCCCACCGAAAACAGGTTCCAGGCGACCATCAAGTCATGCACCGCGAGGAGCCAGGCGCCGCCAGCCCGTTGCAGCAAATCGTGCGCCTCACCCAGCACTTCGAGAGATCTTCCGAACTCGTTCGCGCGCACCAGCACCGCCCCGCAGCACACCAGCGCCTCCGCCAGGCGAACCGGGTCGTCACTGGTCCTCAACGCGGCGGCCGCAGCCTCACATTCAATGACACCAGTCGCGGGGCTGGATGACATGCCCACGAAAAAGCCGTGCCAGGCGTGCGCGGTCGCTGCCAGTTCGCGACGGCTCGGACCTTTCGTGCCAAGCGCATCACCGAGCCAGCGCGCTCCTTCGACGAAGTCGCTGTTGATGAACCACAGCCAGGCCATCCCCGACGCCAGCGACAGCGCCGCATCAGCATCGCCGACGGCAATGAACCAGTCGAGCGCGGACCGCAAGTTGCCCGACTCCGAGGTGAGGCGTTCCCGCCACATCAGACCGGCGGCGCCTCGCACACCCTCGCAGGCCTCCTCGGCCATCTGCCGGTAATAGGCGCCGTGGCTGGCGCGCATGGCGTCAGCTTCGCCGGTTTCATCGAGGCGATCCCGCCCGTACTGCCACAGCGTCTGAAGCTGGGTGAACCGGGCTTCACGACCGGCGCTGGGGGCGGCGACGAGGGACTTGTCGACCAGCCGGCTGAGCACGTCGAGGATCTCGCCGTGCGGCACCTCATCGTCGGCGCAGACTGCCTCGGCGGCGGCCAGCTCGCAGCCGCCGACGAACACCGACAGCCGTGCGAACAGGCGGCGCTCGTCCTCGAACAGCAGGTCGTAGCTCCAGTCCACCACCGCACGAAGGGTCTGCTGGCGGGGCCGGGCGGTGCGGGCGCCCCCGGTGAGCAGCCGGAAGCGGTCGTCGAGGCGTTCCGCCACAGTGGTCAATGTCAGCGCGCGGAGGCGGGCCGCGGCGAGCTCGACGGCCAGGGGAAGCCCGTCCAGCCGGCGACACACGTCCTCGATGACAGGACGGGTGTGCCCGTCTGCCGCAAATCCGGGCTGCACCGCCCTGGCACGATCGACGAAAAGCTCGACGGCGGCCGCCGCGGCCAGACCGCCGACCGGCGCCAGGACTTCGCCAGGAACGCCGAGCGGCTCGCGGCTGGTCGCGATCAGTCGCAGACCGGGTACCGCGCCTAGCAGGGTGTCAGCCAGGGCAGCCGCCTGGCCGATTACGTGTTCACAGTTGTCGAGGACGACGAGGAGCGAGCGGCCCGCCAGGTGGCGCAGGATGAGGTCCACCGCCGATCCTGGAGAACCGGGGCTGGCCATGACAGAGGCGGCCGCTCCGAGCGCGCCAGCCACGGCTGGCGCAACCCCCTCGGGCTCGCTGACGCCGGCGAGCTCGACCAGCCAGGCGCCGTCCCGGTGGTCTTTGCGCAGGGCGGCGGCCGCCTCCACCGCCAGCCGGGTCTTGCCCACGCCACCGGGGCCGATGAGCGTCACCAGCCGACTGCACCGAACCGTCTCGCTGAGCTGCTCGAGTTCGGCGCCGCGGCCCACGAAACTGCTCAACCGCTCCCGCACGTTGCCCGGTGAAGCCGGCGCCGCAACCGCCCGGAAAGGTGCCGGGCCGGCTGCGTCGAGGGAAGGGTCCTGGACGAGGATGCGGGCCTCGAGGTCTCGCAAGGCGGAGCCCGGATCGATCCCCAGCTCGTCGACCAGGCGGTCACGGACCTCGGTGTAGGCGCGCAGGGCCTGGGCCTGCCGTCCGGCCCGGTAAAGCGCGAGAATGAGCAGCTCCCACAGGCGCTCGCGAAGCGGGTGTTCCCGGCACAACGCCTCCAGTTCGCCGACGAGCTCCCGATGGCGGCCCAGCACAAGGTCTGCTTCGGCACGGGTCTCGATCGCCACCAAGGTCAGCTCGTCGAGATGCGCCCGCTCGGCGTCAGCGAAGCCGGCATAGGCGAACTCAGAAAGCGGCTCCCCGCGCCGCAGCCGGAGCGCCTCGCCCAGCACGGCCGACGCCGGAGCCATCTCGCCCTCCTCGAACAGGTGCCGCCCATCGGCGACCAGCCGCTCGAACTGACCGGCGTCCACATCGTCCGGACCGATACCGAGGGCGTAGCCGGCTTCGCTGGTGACGATCGCCGCCGCTCCGAGGGCGCGGCGTAGCTGACCGATCTGCGCCTGCAAGGCGTTCGCCGGGTTCGCCACCTGCCCGTCACCCCAGAGCGCGTCGATCAGCCGGTCAGCACTGACCGGCTGACCCCGCTGCAGCGCCAGCAGGGCCAGGATGGCTCGCTGCTTGGCGCCGCGGACCGGCACCGGCACGCCCCCTTCTATGGCCTCGAACTCGCCGAAGAAGCGGACCTCCACGACCTCCACCGTACGACAGTGGCCCCGCCGCTGCTGCCGAGCAGCTACCCGACCAGCCCGGCCGTCCCCACCTCAGCGCCGCGGCAGTCCCGCCTCAGGCCCTGGGCGCATCCTCGTCAACACCAGGCACATCGACGAAAGGACGAACAATGACCGAGGCAAAGCTCCTCACCAAGCGCTACGGCAAGACGGTCACAATGTCAGCGAGAACCATCGGGCGAATCGTCGGGGCGCTGTTCCTGCTCGCCTACGTCGTGTACCTGGCAGGCGGCGCCCTGGCCGACGCCGGGTCAGCCAGCACGGTCGTGCTCTCCCATGTCGCCAGCCATCAGACACAGATATCGGCCGGCGCCCTGCTGATGCTCGCCAACTCCGCCGCCGTCATCGGCATCGGCGTGCTGATCTTCCCCATCCTGAAAAGGCACCACGAGATCTCCGCCTACGGCTACCTGAGCGCCCAGGTGGTCCAGGGACTCATGCTCGCAGTGGGTATCGCCTTCCTGCTGCTACGGATACCGCTCGCCCAGCAAAATGCCGGCGCTAGCCATGCTTCGGTCCTTCCGGCGCTGGCGCGGGTCGCGCAGGAAGCCAACCACTACTCGTTCTGGATCGGCATGCTCTCCGTCGGGATCGGCGGCCTGCTTCTCTGCCGGGTCCTGCTGCGCGAACGGCTCGTGCCCGCGTTCATGGCGGTGTACGGGCTGGCCGGATATGCCCTCTTCCTGGCCGGAGCGATGCTCGAGGTCCTTGGCCACAACGTCGGCGTGGCCCTGTCAATCCCCGGCGGAATCTTCGAAATTGCCTTCGGGGCGCTGCTCATCGCGAAAGGATTCCCCGCGGAGCAGAGCCGAGACCATGAAGGACTGGCCAGCAACGTAGCGCCCGCCATGACAGCACCGCCGAAGGCGCCCGCACCCTGACGAAGTGGGGACGACCGAGCTCAGCATCCGTGTGGCTGAACTCGGTCGGCCTCATCTGACATCGACCCAGCGCTGGGTCAGCCCGGTCCGGCCATTTGGATCGGGTGCTCCATGCGCTTCCAGATAGTGCGCCACAACGGCGTGGCACTCTCTCAATCCTCGAACTTCACAGGCCGATCGGCCGACCTATAGCGCATGAATATGCGCACGCCGTGTGACGCGCGAGGCGACCGCTATTGCCGCGTTGAGGTACGTCCCGGGACCACCGGGCACCGGGTGGCGGAGCCTGACTTAGGTCGGCGGCATGCCGGCTGGCTGTATGGCCGGCTCTCCCGCTACTACAGCAGGAGCCAGACCGCCGCGGACCGCAGGCGATGCAGGAGATAAAGCAGTTGAGTCGCCGCGCCGAAATGGTGGCAGCCGGTCCGGCGACGTTGGCGGGCGGGTCAGATCCTCTTGCTGATCGGATCGTTACCGCGATGCAGTCTGTTCTCCGGCGAGCCCAGCGGCAATCTCGGGCGCCCGGCATGACTTGGCGGGCTCAGGGGCTGGTCGGCTGCTTGCGTACCGACGCCTGGTAGATCTGCTCGATCGACGACTCGAGCTGGGCGTTGAACTG
>ODAK010000974.1_pt1 | contig 32284 bp, 34 predicted proteins | sample 1539591 | NCBI WGS metagenome assembly ODAK01 (sample SAMEA3539303, study PRJEB22396) | soil metagenome | biome: tundra; feature: field; material: soil | place: USA | collected 2010-05 | depth 0.15 m | reverse complement strand
GCGACCGAATCCGCGTCCATATCGCTAGTGATTTTGGTGCGTAGCGGGCGACGGCAGCAGAAGCAACGGCGCCAGGGGCACGAGCGACAGGAGTTTGCGGCGAAGAGTGAGCATGGGCGTTTCCTCTTAAGGAGCGTTGTCGAGCGCGTCGACCTGCGCTGCGGTGATCGGGCCGGTGTAGTGATTGCCGAAATGCATGCGCACATAGTTGATCACGGCTGCGACCTGTTCATAGCTGAGGGAGGGCGGTGAGAAGAAAAATGCCCCCCCGCCGTGCTTGGCGCCGAACGCCGGCATGTTGCTGCGTCCGCCAAGAATAGTGAGCGCCATGAAGGTCGATGATTTCAAATCGGGGTTGTTGGCGAGTGCCGGATACTTTCCCGCTCCCTCGGCACCCTGGCCGTCCGGCATGTGACAGCCCTGGCAGATATGCTGGTAGATCTCGGCGCCGTTGGTGGTGGTCAGCTGCTGTGCGAAGAACATGCGGGAGCTCTGCGCCTGCACCGGCGCTTGCACGCCGCAGACGGCAAGCAGCCCGAGAACTACTGCAATCACTGTGCGCATACGGGCGCTGCGCGTAAGGGCTGCGGTTTTCGGGCTCATACGGGCGCCCCCGCCGCGGCCGCTCGCCGATGCAGCCGGTCGATCGCATCCAAGGCGGAGGTCACCGCGCCTTCCTGCCAGGCCGCCAGATACGAGGCATGCTCTCCCGCGAGCACGATGCGCCCGTCGATCCGGCAAAGATTATCGTAGTGGCGGCCGCGCGCTTCATCGGACCACATGCCGAAACAGCCGAGCGTGAACGGCGAGCGGTGCCAGGCCACGGAAATCCCGTTCTCGAACTCCTCGTGATACTGCGGATGGATCTGGCTGCCGTACTCCACGGCCTTCTTGACCCTGTCCTGCGGGGCAAGCGCGGTGAATTCGGTCGCGTTGGGACCGAACAGATACGCTCCCAGCAACACGGCCTTTCCGCCGCCGAAATAACCGGTGCTGGGGTAGCCGATGTTGGTGATCGGCAGGTCGGTGTAGGTGATGCCGCCGTAGATCTGCTCGTCCTGTTCCCAGAAGCGGCGTTTGAATTGCAGCCCCACCTTCACCGCGGCACCGTAGGGAACTGCCGCTATCGCCTCGATCATGGGTTGACTGACGTTCATCGGAATCCGCTTGAGGATCGACAGCGGTATGGTGCATACGCACCAGTCCGCGGAGACCGTATGCCGGGCCATCGACGCAGCGCGGTCCTCGAAGGTGGCGCTGACGCCGCGTTCGTCCTGGTGGATGTCGATGACCTTGGCGTTGTAGCGGATCACGGGTCCTAACTCGCGAGCGAAGGCCTGGCCGACGACACCCATGCCGCCGACCGGCTGAAACAGCGTGGTTTGCATGTCGTAGTAGTCGCAAAGGGGCAGGGCCTCCCACAGCTCGGAGTGAAGCAGATCGGTTAATCCAACCGGCTCCGACAGCACCGGGCGTCCGCTGAGTCCGCCGCCCGGATCCTGCGCGAAGCCGCGCCGGTCGCTGCTGTCGAAATTTTTGACATAGGCATAGTTCTTGTCGAGCGCACCCCAATTGCGCAGTGAGGCGAGAAGCTTTTCCCGATCCTCGGCGCTCACCTCGGCATCGAGTAGATGACTCTGGGTGGCCTTGGCCAGAAGCTCCGCAACATGGCCCTGATAGTCGGCCTTGACGGCGCGGAAGCGCTGCGGCTTGCCGCCGAAGGCCTGGCTGCTGTGAATGTAGGCGTTGTTGTTGACCTGGACGAACGCTTCGAGCGGCAGCCCGAGCAGCTTGCAATAATTCAACATGCCGCGGTGGTGATACGGAATTCGCCACGGGCCCGGGTTGATGTAAAGACCAGGGTCGAACTTGCATTCTTGCGTGGCTCCGCCCAGTTCGATATAACGGTCGCCGCCGCGCAAAGTCCAGTTGCGGCCGCCGGCGCGGTCGTTGTACTCGAGCACCTGCACCCGATAGCCCGCTTTGCGCAGCTCGTAGGCCGCCACCATCCCCGCGAGGCCTGCCCCGAGCACCAGCACCGAGGCGCCCTTGGGTGCGCCGGAGAGTTCGATCGGGTCCGTGAAAGTCGATTCGCCCGCAAACCCCAGGCTGTTCATCGCCTGATACATCGCCGCACTGCCCGCGGTCCGCCCGATCATCGAGAGCAGCCGGCGCCGCGTCAGCGAATTCCCCGATTCTTCTCCCATGCAATCCACCTTATTGGACGGCGTGCGCGCCGCGCGATGTTTATTTGTGCGTCGCATCTATAGCATAGATGCGCACGCGGTTGCATTGATCGTCCCGCCGCGCGCGAGCCGGTTCAGGATGCGCAGATCTTCACGCGATACGGTTGGGCGCGAACAGCGCGCGTCCGCTATGCTTTGAAATTCTCGATCGCAAACCGATTTGATCCATGAACATTGCTTCGCTTTGCAGATTGCCGCCGTTGCGGTGGCTTCAGCGCTTTGCGCTGGGCCCCACCGATCTGCTGCGCGATGCGACCTACCGGCGGCTGTGGACCTCGATTCTCATCTCCTCGTTCGGCGGGCAGGTAACGCTGCTCGCGCTGCCGCTGTCGGCCGCGGTGCTGCTGCACGCTTCGCCGACACAAATGGGCGTATTGAGCGCCACCGAATTGTTTCCCTTTGTCCTGTTCTCGCTGCCGACGGGCGTATGGCTCGATCGGGTGCGCAAGTTACCGGTCTACGTCGTGGGCGAAATATCGATCGCGATCACCGTGGCGACGGTGCCGTTGGCATGGTGGTTCGGGTGGCTGTCGATGCAATGGTTGTATTTCGTTGGATTCGTGATCGGCGCGGTGAACACCACGGCGGGCAGCGCCGCGCAAATCGTTCTGACGCAGATCGTGCCGCGCGAACGGCTGGTCGAGGCGCATGCGAAGAACGCCCTGGCATCCTCAACCGCCGAAGTGACCGGGCCCGGTGCCGCGGGAGCTTTGATCAAGGTGACGGGTGCTCCGCTCGCGCTGCTGGCGGATGCCTTCCTGCTGCTGATATCGGCGTCGATATTGCGCGGCGTGCGCGTGAAGGAAACGCCGAGCCGAGTCAATCCGCCGTTCTGGCCCGCCATGCGCGAGGGATTGCGCTTTGTGCGCAGCCACGAGCTGCTCCTCACCATGGCCACCTGCGTCGGAGTCTGGGAGTTGTGCAATCAAGCGGCGATGGTGGTGCAGATCCTGTTCGCGACGCGCCTGCTTGGATTGACCGAGCGGGAAGTCGGCCTGAGCTATGTCGCCCTCGGAGTGGGCACGGTCATCGCCAGTGCGCTCGGCTATCGGGTGGCGCGGCGTCTCGGTCCCGGACCGACGCTGGTGCTTGGATTCGCAATATGCGGAGCGGGGTGGCTGTTGCTCGCTTTTGCGCCATTGAACCGAATGGGAATCGCCGCATACGCCACGATGCTGTTGTGTTTCGGCATGGGTGCGGTATTCATATTCATCAATTTTTTGTCGCTGCGACAATCGGTCACGCCGGCGCCGATGCTGGGGCGCATGACGAGCACCATGCGCTGGCTGATTCTGCTGCCCGCGGGGCCCGGTGCGCTGTTGGGCGGCTGGCTGGGCGAGCACTTCGGTCTGCGGGCGGCACTGGCGTTTGCCGGAGGCACCGCGTTGCTGCTGGCCGCGCTGGCCGCACGCTCGCAAGTGATCCGCAACGTCAAGACCCTGCCGAGCCTCAAAGCGGAGGCCATTACGCCCTATTCGGCGGAACGGGATGCCGACTAACGGGCGCAGTTGGTAGCTTCAACCGCTTGATTTGGTTAAGCTCGCGACCCGATGAACAGTGCAGTTGACGGTCTTTGCGTCGATCGGGTCCACGTTTGGCGCGGGGATCGCCACGTGCTCAAGGGCGTAAGTCTCGAGGTGCGGCCGCGCGAACTGCTGCATGTCGCAGGACCGAACGGTGCCGGCAAGACCACCTTGCTGCGCGTCGCCACCGGCTTGCTCCGGCCGGAACAGGGCGGCGTCGCCTGGCTCGGCAAATCGATTGCCAACACGCGCCCCGAGTATCAATGGGCGCTTGCCTATGCATCGCATGAGCCGGCGCTGAAGGGCGACCTGACCGCTTTGGAAAACCTGTGGTTCATGGTGGGCCTAAAGCGGCGCGCAACCCTTGCGGAACTGCGCGACTGTCTCGGCCGCACCGGTGTCGCCGGCTGTGCCGATTTGCCGGTGCGCGTGTTGTCGGCAGGCCAGCGCCGCCGCGTGGTGATGGCACGCGTGCTGGCGGCGCGGGCGGTTCTGTGGCTGCTGGATGAGCCCTTTACCAATCTCGATGCGGCGGGATCGGCGCTGATGTCCGCGTTGCTCGAGGATCATGTGAACGGCGGTGGATTGGCGCTCGTGGTCGCGCATCACGATCTCAAGCTCAATGCGACGCAGCGCCGCTTGGAGCTACAGGGATGAATGTCGGCAGGCCGATCGAGGCTGAAACAAGCGTGGGCGCGCGCCGAGCCATGATGCTCATCATGCATCGGGAACTGTGTCTCAGTTTCAGGCGGCCGGAACAGCTGCTGCAGCCGCTCGTGTTCTTTTTGATCGTCACCACGCTGTTTCCGCTGGGCTTGAGCGTGCAGTTGTCGCTGTTACGAGACATGGCGCCGGGCGTTTTATGGGTGGCCGCACTGCTATCGTCGCTGCTGTCGTTGGATTCGCTATTCAAGAACGATGCGGACGATGGAACTTTGGAGCAGTTGGCGCTGTCTGGACAGAGTTTGGCCACGATTGTCATTGCCAAGACGTTGGCGCATTGGCTGGTGAGCGGCGCGGCGCTGGTGCTGGTGTCGCCGGTGGTCGCAATCGGGCTCAACATACCGGTCTCGGCATTTGCGACCATGCTGCTCGGATTGGCGTTGGGTACACTGACGCTGAGCTGGCTGGGCGCCATCGGCGCCGGCCTCACGGTGGGCCTGCGCCGTGGCAATGTGCTCTTGTCCTTGATCGTGCTGCCGCTGGCGATGCCGCTGCTGATATTCGGAGCCGGTGCAACGGATCGGGCGATTTCAGGGACGAGCGCGGCCGGAGCGTTGTATTTTCTGGCGTCGCTCTGTGTATTCACTTCTACACTGGCGCCCTTCGCCGCGGCCGCCGCGCTGCGCATAGCGCTTGACTGACCGAGGGGCCGATTCTATGTGGACGTGGTTTTACAGGCTCGCATCGCCTCCCCATGTGTACCGCGTCGCCGCGACCTTGATCCCCTGGTTCTTGACGGCGGCGGCGTTCGCCATCGGCTACGGTGCGATTGCGGGCCTCGTGTTCGCGCCGCCCGATTACCAGCAGGGCGATGCGTTTCGCATCATCTATGTGCACGCGCCGAGCGGGTGGATATCCATGTTCGCGTACAGCACCATGGCGGTGGCGGGCGCCATTGGACTGATCTGGCGCATCAAGATGGGTCACGCCGTAGCCGCGGCGGTGGCGCCGATCGGCGCATCGTTCACCGTGTTGGCCTTGGTCACCGGTTCGCTGTGGGGGCGGCCGATGTGGGGCACTTATTGGGCCTGGGACCCGCGCTTGACCTCGGAACTCATCCTGTTGTTCCTGTTTGCCGGCGTGATGTCACTGCGTCCGGCGTTCGAGGACTCAAACCGCGGCGATCGGGCGGCCGCATTGCTGTCGATCGTGGGCGTGGTGAACGTGCCGATCATCCATTATTCGGTTCTGTGGTGGAACTCGCTGCATCAGGGTGCCACGGTTGCTAAACTAGGCAAACCGTCCATGCCGCCCAGCATGCTGTTGCCGTTGCTGTCGATGATGCTGGGATTCATGTGTTTCTTCGGGGCGGTGCTGTGCATGCGGCTGCGCGGCGAAGTTCTCAATCGGGAACGCCAAGCGACTTGGGTGCGGGAGGCGATTAAATCGTGAACGGCGGAGATTTTTGGTCCATGGGCGGTTATGCGCGGTTTGTCTGGCCGTGCTTCGGCTTTGCCTGTACCGTGCTCGCCTGGAATCTATGGTCGGCGCGCCGCTTTCATGCCGCGGCTCGCCAGCGAGCGGGGCGCACCCTCGCGATGAGCGACGAGAATTGACGATGACTCCGCGTCGAAAACGCTTGTGGGTAGTGCTCGGTATCCTGACCGGCGTGGCCGCCTCGGTGACGCTCGCCGTGTTGGCCTCGCGCGAGAACATCATGTTCTATTACGACCCCAGCCAAATTGCCGCGGGCCACGCGCCCACGCTCAAGCGTTTTCGCGTCGGCGGCATGGTGGTCAAGGGCAGCGTCGCGCGCAAGTCGGGCGATCTCAAGGTCAGATTCGTTCTCACCGACTTCGCGCACGAGGTGCCGGTCGAGTACACCGGAGTGCTTCCCGATTTGTTTCGCGAGGGGCAGGGCATCATCGCCCACGGGACCATGGGAGCGAACGGCGCCTTCGTAGCCGATGAGGTGCTCGCCAAGCACGATGAGAAATACATGCCTCCGGAAGTCGCGAGCTCGCTCAAGCGCAAAGCGGTCGCGCAGGGATCTTCGCCGGCGCCAGCGCCTTCGCCAGGCCCGACGGGTTAGGGTAGGGGAGTCTCGATGACACCGGAACTCGGACAATTCGCCCTCACCTTGGCGTTCGTGCTGAGCCTCGCGCAGGCGTTCTTCGGCTTGGGCGGCGCGTGGCGCGGTAAGTCCCACTGGATGAGCGTGGCGCGCCCCGCGGTGGCCGGCCAGTTCGTGTTCGTGGTGATGGCCTTCGCGTGCCTGGTGTATTCGTTCGTGAACAACGATTTCTCGGTGCTCTATGTGGCGCGCAACTCCAATTCGCAACTGCCGGTGTTCTATCGCGTGGCGGCCGTTTGGGGCGCACACGAGGGTTCGTTGCTGCTGTGGATACTGATCCTGTCGATCTGGAGCGCGGCGGTCGCCGCGTTCAGCCGCCAGCTGCCGGAGACTTTTTCGAGCCGGGTGCTCGGTGTGATGGGATTGGTCAGCTGCGGCTTCATGTTGTTCACCTTGTGGACCTCGAACCCGTTCACGCGGCTGATGCCGGCCGCGCAGGACGGCACCGACTTGAATCCGGTGCTGCAGGACTTCGCGCTCGCGATTCATCCGCCGATGTTGTACACCGGCTACGTCGGATTCTCCGTGGCGTTCGCGTTTGCGTGCGCGGCAATGCTCGAAGGAAGGCTGGATCAGACCTGGGCCAAATGGACCCGGCCGTGGACCTTGTTCGCGTGGATATTTCAGACGATCGGGATTGCGCTCGGAAGCTGGTGGGCCTACTACGAACTCGGCTGGGGCGGCTGGTGGTTCTGGGATCCGGTCGAGAACGCCTCATTCATGCCGTGGCTGGTGGGAACCGCGTTGGTCCACTCCTTGAGCGTCACCGAGAAGCGCGGCATCTTCAAGAGCTGGACCCTGCTGCTCGCCATCTTCGCCTTCTCGCTGAGTCTGGTCGGCACCTTCCTGGTGCGCTCGGGCGTGCTCGTTTCGGTGCACTCCTTCGCCAGCGATCCGACGCGCGGCCTGTACATCCTCGCGTTCTTGGTGATCACCATCGGCGGGTCGCTCACGTTGTATGCGTGGCGCGCGCCTAAATTGTACGTGCCCGGAGGATTCGAGTTGTTCTCGCGCGAATTCTTCCTGCTCGTCAACAATGTGATTCTGGTGAGTGTGGCCGGCCTCGTGATGTGGGGCACGCTGTCGCCCCTGGCCTATGAGGTATTCGGCCTCGGCAAGATCTCGGTCGGGCCGCCGGTGTTTGCGCTGATGTTTATGATACCCGTATTGCCGCTGATGGTGTTTCTGGCCATCGGCATGCATTCGGCGTGGCGCCGCCGCCGACTCAGCGCGGCGGCGCGGCCGCTCGGCTGGTTGCTCGGACTCGCCGTGCTCTTGTCGGTGCTCATTCAGGGATGGGGGTTCGGTTCGTTTCATTGGGTCGGACTGATCGGCTTCAGCTTCGGATTCTGGATCATCTTTTCCGCGCTTCTGGAGCCGATTCGCCGCGTGCGGCAAAAACAGGCGCTCACCGCGGGACTGCTCGGCATGGCGATCGCCCACCTCGGCGTCGGGGTATTCGCCATCGGCGCAAGCGGCGTGGAAAGCTACAAGATCGAGAAGGATGTGGCGCTCAAACCGGGCGACAGCTATTCGATCGCCGGTTACGAATTTCGCTTCGTCAATGCGGTCGATGTGCGCGGGCCGAATTACGATGCGGTGCAAGCGCTGGTGGTGGTCACGCACGGCGGCAAGCCGGTAACCGTCTTGGAGCCGCAAAAACGCCATTTCCGGATACAGCAGACCGACAACAGCAAGGCCGCGATCTCGGTGGGCTGGTCACGGGATCTGTTCGTGGCCATGGGCAATCCCTTGGGCAACGGCGCCTGGAGCATGCGCATCCAATACAAACCGCTGGTCCGCTACATTTGGCTCGGCGCTTTGGTGATGGCGATCGGCGGATTGGTCGCGGCAACCGACCGGCGATATCGCATCCGCGTGAAGGCGGCGTCGAGCGCCGCGGCGGCCGCGCCGCCCGGTCCGGAGCCGAGCTACAGGGCAGCCTGATGTGGAAGTTCTTATTGCCGTGTGCGGTATTCATCGCGCTGGCGGTCCTGTTCGCATTCGGCCTGAATCCGAATCGGGACATCCATGCCTTGCCGTCCCCCTTGATCGGCAAGCCGGCGCCCCTGTTCACGCTGGGCGATGTGCTGGAGCCGAATCGCCTCGTCAGCAATGCCGACCTCAAGGGGCAGGTTTACGTGCTGAACGTCTGGGGCACCTGGTGCGTCGCCTGCCGGCAGGAGCACGAGGCGTTGCTCGCCATCGCGCAGCAGCGCGTGGTGCCGATCATCGGACTCGATTACATGGACGAACGCGGCAAGGCGCAGCAATGGCTGCAACAATTGGGTAATCCCTATGCGGCGGTCGCCTTTGACACGGACGGCCGCACCGCGATCGATTGGGGAGTCTACGGCGCGCCGGAGACCTTTCTGGTCGATGGCAATGGCCGCGTGCTGTTCAAATTCATCTCGCCCATGACCGCGGAGGTTTGGCAACGCGAGTTCGTGCCGCGAATCGACGCGGCACGCCGGGGCGGCGCGTGAAGCTTGTGGCACTGTTGATTGTCGCGGCGTTCGGCATGGGCGCCGCACTGGCGCTTGCGGACGCGACACCGGCGCCGGCGCTCGACGCCTACGGCCAATTGCAGGATCCGGCACTGCAGGTCCGCTTCGAACGCATTACCGGGCAATTGCGCTGCCTGGTGTGTCAGAACGAATCGATCGCGGACTCCAACGTCGAACTCGCCTCCGACCTGCGCCGGCAGGTGCGCGAAATGCTGTTGGCCGGCAAGAGCGACGACGCGATATTCACCTTCATGACCGACCGCTACGGCGAATTCGTGCGCTTCAGTCCGCCGCTGGAGCCGAAAACCCTGCTAATTTGGGGCGCTCCGTTTATCATGCTGCTGCTTGGTGGGATCATCATTTACCGCGTGGCGCGCCAGCGTTCGCGCTTGCCGCTGGACGATGAGCCCCGTTGAGGGGCCGATGCAATCAATGAACACATTTCTCGTGATCGCCGCGCTCATGGCGACGATAGCCGCGACCGTCGTGGCTTTGCCGCTGCTCCGCAATCGCCAGAGCCGCCTGCTGGGTGCGGTGTCGGGCGCATTGGTGATAGGCGCCGCCGCGGTCCTGTATCCGCTGTGGTCGAATTGGAATTGGCATGCGACGGCGCAGGCGCAGGCGGCCCCGGACGTGCTCGCGATGGTCGCCAAGCTCGAGCAGCACCTGCACGATAAGCCCAATGACCTCACCGGATGGCTGATGTTGGGGCGCTCCTATCTCGCGCTCGAGCGTACGGAGGATGCGGTCGCGGCTTACGAGCATGCGCGCGGTCTCGATGCGAACAACGTCGACGCGCTGCTGGGATTGGGAGAGGCCATGAGCCAGCGCGAGGGCGGCGATCTCACGCCGGCGGAGGCGGAACTGTTCGAAAAGGCGGTGACGCTGGCGCCTGCCAACCCAAGGGCTCTATTGTACGGCGGCTTCGCGGCCGAGGCGCGCGGCGACCGGGCGGCGGCGCGCAGCCGCTGGCAAGCGCTCAAGAATATGCACCCGCCGGAGCAAATAGAGACCCTGCTCAATGAGAAAATTGCCGAACTGGGCCCTGCCGGTCCGCAACCCTCGTCGGGCGTGCCCCAATCAGGCGCGGCATCGGCGGGGCCCGAGGCCACGGCGACGATCAATCTCAGCATCGCGCCGGCGCTCAAGTCGCGCCTGACGGAGGGCGCGCAACTGTTCGTGTTCGCGCGCGAACCCGGCGGCCGGGGCCCGCCCCTGGCGGCCAAGCGCCTCGCCAGCTCCGCCATCGGCACGCAGATACATCTGTCGTCCGCGGATTCGATGCTGCCCGGTCGCGCTCTGGCCGCGGGCCGGCGGGTATCCATCGTGGCACGGGTGTCCTTCAGCGGGCAGCCGCTGCCCGCTGCCGGTGATTTGTACGGCGAATTGACCTATGAGGTCGGCCGCGACGGCGCGCGGGATCTGGTGATCGATCGAATCGCCGAGTAGGCTGGAGCCTGATGAGCGTCGCGAAGAGTCTGATGGCCGGTCGAATCGTCGAGGAGGGCCTGTTTCCCTATCCGCGTCTGCGCGCCAAGGATCGTGAGGTATTGTCGATGATGCTCGAGGCGATCGACCAGTTCCTGGCGCCCAAGCATCGCGATTTCAAGCAATGGGACCGGGAGGCGGCGCAGCCGCCGCAGCTCATCCAGGGGCTGCGCGATCTGGGTCTGTTCGGGCTCATCATCCCCGAGGAGCACGGCGGTCTCGGGCTGTCGAACGCGGGCTACGCGCGCGTCTTGAGCCAAAGCAGCGCGCACGACAGTTCGGTGTCGCTCACCTTTGGCGCCCACAGCTCCATCGGAATGAAGGGAATACTGTTGTTCGGCACCGCCGAGCAACGCGCGCGCTATCTTCCGAAGCTCGCCAGCGGCGAGATGATCGCCGCATTTTGTTTGACCGAACCCGGCGCAGGGTCGGACGCGGCCTCCATCCGTACGCACGCCGAAAAGAACGCCGACGGGACCTGGACGCTCAACGGCGAAAAGATCTGGATCACCAATGGCGGGATCGCCGACCTGTATACGGTTTTCGCGCGCACCGCTTCGGGCGCAGGCAAGATCAGCGCGTTTTTGGTCGAAGCGCGCTGGCCGGGGGTGAGCCACGGGCCGCACGAGGACAAGATGGGAATCCGCGCCTCATCGACCACAACCGTGAGCTTTGCCGGCGTGCGCGTGCCTCCGGAAAATATTCTGGATGCCGAGGGCAAGGGCTTCAAGGTCGCCATGAGCATCTTGAACAACGGGCGCACCGGCCTGGGCGGCGGCGCGGTGGGCGGAATGAAAGCGCTGATTGCGCTCGCGACCGAGCAGGCGCAGACGCGCAAGCAATTCGGACAGCCCATCGGGGATTTCGAATTGATTCGCGAAAAAATTTCGCAGATGACTCTCGAGTGCTTCGCCGCCGAAAGCGTGGTGTGGATGGTGGCGCACTACATCGATTCAGGTCTCGATGATTACTCGGTGGAGGCGGCGATCAGCAAGGTGTACGCGAGCGAGGCGATCCAGCGCGGCGCGTACGAGGCGCTGCAGATCGCGGCCGGCAGCGGCTTCATGTGCGGCTATCCGTATGAACGGGCGGCGCGGGATTCGCGGATCTTGACGATATTCGAAGGGACCAACGAAGTGTTGCGGCTCTACATCGCCTTGTCTGCCTTGAAGGACCTCGGCAAATCGCTGGCTGAATTGCGCACCGCGATCGACAAGATCTTCAATCATCCGATCAAGGGATTCGGCGTGCTGACCGAGTATGCCGAAAAGCGCTTGAGTCACGCGACCGGGGTGGGCCGAGCCAAGATTCTCGGCAAGATTCCGCCGCAGCTGCGCGAAGCGGCGGGCATCTACGAAAAATACACGGCGGAACTCGCCAAGGCGGCCGATTTCCTGCTGCGCAAGTACGGCAAGAGCATCGCAGGGCGCCAGCACGCGCTGAAGCGTGTCGCCGACATCACCGTTGATTTGTTCGTCGGCCTGTGTGTCTTGTCGCGGGCCGTGAGTTTCGCCGGCGGTTCCAGGGAAGCGGGCGATGCGGGTGCTCAGGCGGTGGCCGTCGCGCAAGTGTTCGCGCGTCAGGCGCGGCGCCGCATGGCGCATAACGTGCGCCGCATCGAGCGCAACGAGGACCAAGAGATGGATTCGCTCGCCGGTTTTATCCTCGAGCAAAAGCGCTACCCGTGGGACGTCATCGAATGAACGATTCGGGGTTCGACCTGAACGCGCCCCACGCGCCGACCTGGCTCACGGCCCGGCGCGCCGTCTGGCTGTTCGCGCTCCTGGCGGCGCTGATCGTCGCGTTGCTCGCGATGCGGTTGATGCAGGCACGTGCGGCGAAAGGCGCGCTGGCCAACAAGACCGGCATTCCCACCGTGTCGGTGACCGAGGTTGGGGTGAGCGCCATGCCGACGACCGTCAACATCATCGGCACGATCGGCGCCCGCTACGATACGCCCATCGGCGTCGAAGGGGACGGCGGACGGGTCGCGGCGATCTATGTGGAGGCGGGCGACCATGTCAAGCGCGGTCAAGTACTGGCGCGCCTCGACGTGTCGGTGCTCGAGCCGCAGGTCGCCAACTTGCAGGCCGCCCTGGAGCTCGCGCGCGCCGAGGCGGACCTCGCCGCAGCGGAGTATCGGCGCGCGGTCGCGGTCGGCGCCTCGGGCGCGTTGTCGGCCGAAGAAACCGAGCGCCGCCGTTCCAATTCGGTCACCGCGGCCGCGAAGGTCAAAGTCGCGGCGGCGCAGTTGGCCGAGGCGCAGGCTCGGCTGGCGCGGGCCGAGGTGCGTGCTCCCGCCGACGGCCTCATCCTGACGCGCAGCGTCGAAGTGGGACAGACCGCGAGTCCCGGCGGCGGCGCACTATTTCGGCTGGCGGAGGGCGAGGAAGTCGAGCTGCGCGGCCAGGTGGCCGAGCAGGACCTGCCGCTGTTGCAGGTGGGCCAACCTGTCACGGTGCGCCTCACCGGAACCTCGCAAGCGTACCCGGGCCGTGTGCGGCTGTTGGGCGCGGTCATCGACCCGCAGACGCGCCTGGGGCTGGTGCGCGTATCGCTCGCGCCCGACGCGAATTTGCGGCCGGGCGCGTTCGCCCGTGCCGAGGTGACGGTGAGCAACGCCGACCGGATCGTGCTGCCGCAAACCGCGGTGTTGTCGGATGAGAAGGGCAGTTACGTCTTGATCGTCAACTCGCAGAACAAGGTCGAACGGCGTGCCGTGCACGTATCGGGAATCGTCGCCAACGGCGTCACGGTCGCGGACGGCCTCAACGGCAAGGAGCACGTCGTGGCCACCGCCGGGGCCTTCCTGCAGGAGGGCGAGGTGGTCAGTCCGGTGGTCAAGACCGCGGGCAGTTCGTGAAGAACATTTCCGCCTGGGCGATTCGGCATCCGATCACACCGATGGTGTTGTTCGTGGTGCTGTTCTTCCTGGGCGTCATCGCCTTCGTGCGCCTGCCGATCAATCTGAATCCGGATATCGCGTATCCGCTGGTGAACGTGCTGATCGCGCAGCCCGGCGCGGCACCGAGCGAAATGGAGACCCAGATCGCGCAAAAGGTGGAAGGCTCGATCTCGAGCATCGGCAACGTGCGCAACATCACCACCTACATCGTGGAGGGCGCGGTCAACATCTTTCTCGAGTTCCAGATCGGCACGCCGATCGATCGCGCGGTGACCGATGTGCGCGATGCGGTCTCCAAGGTGCGCAACGATCTGCCGCAAGGGATCATGGAGCCGTTGGTGCAGCGCGAGAGCGTGGATGGGGGCGCAATTGCCTACTATGCGGTGACCACCACGTCGCTCACTCCGCAGGAACTCAGCTGGTTCATCGACAACACGGTCACCAAGCGGCTTTTGGCCGTGCCCGGAGTCGCGCAGGTATCGCGCTACGGCGGCGTCGACCGGGAGATTCGCGTGGAACTCGACCCGGCTCGGTTGCAGGCCCTGGGTCTCACGGCGGTCGAGGTCAACGAGCAATTGCGGGCCCTCAATCTGGACGCCGCCGGCGGCCGGGCCCAGGTGGGCGGCGGCGAGCAGGCGATCCGGGTGTTGGGCGGCGCCAAGAGCGCACAGGACCTGGCGCAAACCCAGATCATCGCCAGCGGCGGGCGCTCGTTCCGCCTGAGCGAGGTCGCCGACGTGCGCGACGGCATCGCGGAGGTGCGCACGCTCGCCCGGCTCAATGGCCGGCCGGCGACCAGTTTCGGAGTCTTCAAAGCCAAGGGCGCATCCGACGTGAGCGTATCGCGTGCGGTGCAAACCGAGCTGGACAAGATACAGGCCGAGAATCCGGCGGTGCAGGTGAAGCTCAATTCGACCACGGTCGATCACACGCTGCGGACTTATGATTCCTCCCTGAATGCGCTGATCGAGGGATCGATACTGGCGGTCGTGGTGGTGTGGCTGTTTTTGCGCAGCTGGCGCGCGACCGTCATTGCGGCGCTGGCCATTCCCTTGTCGGCCATCCCGACGTTCGCCTTCATGCAGTGGATGGATTTCACGCTCAATCAGATCACGCTTCTTGCGCTGTCCCTGGTTGCGGGCGTGCTGGTCGACGATGCCATCGTCGAAATCGAAAACATCGTGCGCCACATCCGGATGGGCAAGAGCGGCTACCGCGCGGCGCTCGATGCGGCCGATGAAATCGGTTTGGCGGTGGTCGCGACCTCGTTCACCATCATCGCGGTATTTCTGCCGGTGAGCTTCATGGGCGGAATCACCGGGCAGTATTTCAAGCAGTTCGGACTGACCGTGGCGGCGGCGGTGTTCATCTCGCTGCTGGTGGCGCGCCTGGTCACGCCCGTGCTCGCCGCGTACGCGTTGCGCGCAGATGCGATGGGCACCCAGCACGGCGACGGACCGGTGATGAGTCTCTATATGTCGGCGCTGCGCTGGTGTGTGGCGAATCGCTGGAAGACCATTGCCGTGGGGGCGGCGTTTTTCTTCCTCTCGCTCGGGGCGTTCGCGATCATTCCCCAGGCATTTCTGCCCGCGGAGGATTTCGCGAATTCCGATCTCGACATCGAACTGCCTCCCGGCGGCACGTTGCAGGACACCGCGCGGGTCTCCGCCGCTGCGGCGGCGCTGCTCAGGAAGTCGCCCCAGGTGACCGACATCATGGAATTCGTGGGCGGGGAGAGCGGCGAGATTCGCACCGCGACCATTAACGTGAATTTGGTGCCGCGCAGCGAGCGCAGGATGAGCCAAAAGGAGTGGGAACAGAGCATGATGCCGATTCTCGCCCAGGTTCCCGACGGCCATCTGAATTTCTCCGCCGGCGGCGGCGGACGCGACATCCAGCTGTACCTGACCGGCGACGATCCGGCGCTGGTCGAGAGAACGGCTCATCGGGTCATCGAGGAAATGCGCGGATTGAATGAGATCCGTACGCCACGTATCCGGGGGGATTTGCCGCGCCCGGAAATCGTGGTGCATCCGCGGCTCGATATCGCCGCCCAGTTGGGCGTGAGCGTGCAGAGCATCAGCCAGACGATTCGCATTGCGACGCTCGGCGATCTGCCGCAGAACGGCGCCAAGTTCTCCCTGCAGGATCGGCAGATTCCGATTCGCGTGAGCTTGATCGAAAGCGCGCGCCGCGATCTGTCGACATTGGAGAATCTGCCGGTACCCACGGCCTCCGGCAGCGCGGTGCCGCTCAAATCGGTGGCGGACCTGTCGTTCGGTCAGGGACCCTCGGCGATTCGACGCTACAATCAGAGCCGGCGCGCCTTCCTCGAGGCGGATCTCAGCCCGGGAGTGGAACTCGGCACCGCGACGACCAAGATTTTCGCGTTGCCGACGCTTGCCAAGCTGCCGCAGGGAGTGCATCTGGTCAAGCGCGGGGACACGGAATACTTTCAGGAAATGATGGAAAATTTCGCGCTCGCCTTGGGTGCGGGCGTGCTAATGGTGCTGGCGGTGCTGGTGCTGCTGTTCGCGCGGCTGTTCCAGCCGATCACGATCTTGTCGGCGCTGCCCCTGTCGCTGTTCGGTGCCGCGCTCGCACTGCTGCTCACCAATCGGCCGTTTTCGATCTCGGTGGTAATCGGCCTGTTGATGCTGATGGGCATCGTCGCCAAGAATTCGATCTTGTTGGTCGATTTTGCGATCGAGGAGATGCGTGCCGGTAAATCCCGCTTGGAAGCCATTCTCGAGTCGGGCCACAAACGCGCGCGCCCAATCGTCATGACCACCGTGGCGATGGTGGCCGGCATGCTGCCCGTAGCCTTCGGCTGGGGCGGGGACAGCGATTTTCGCGCGCCGATGGCGATTGCCGTGATCGGTGGGCTGACGACGTCGACCTTGCTGACGCTGGTCATCGTGCCGGCGGTGTTCACCGTGTTCGATGACATCGAGCGCTGGGTGGCGCCGAAGGCCGGCAAGCTGCTCGCGGAACCTCACGGCCCTGCGGCCGGCCGGCCCGCCACCAGCCGCGCCGATTCTGTTGCGTGACCGAACCGCCGCCGAAAACCCCTGGGGAGACCGCATGAAAGCAAGCATTGCGGTGACGGCGCTTCTCGTCTGGTCGGTCCTTTGTGCGGACCCCACGTACGCTCATGATCCGGCGCAGCACGCCGACTTGGTCAGCGGCGAACTGGGCACCACACACTTCCCCAATTCGGGTGCGCCGGGCGCTCAACAGGACTTCGTGCGGGGTTTGCTGCTGCTGCATAGCTTTGAGTACGCCGCGGCGCGCCGCTCGTTCCAGGCGGCGGAGCGGGACGATCCGGGGTTCGCGATGGCCTACTGGGGCGAGGCGCTCACGTACAACCATACGCTCTGGGGCGAGCAGGATCTCGAGGCGGCGCGCGCCGCGCTTGCAAAGCTGGGGGCGACGCCCGAGGAGCGCGCCGCCAAGGCGCCGAGCGCGCGCGAGCGCGGTTACCTGGTCTCGGTCGAGCAACTCTACGGCGAGGGTGGCAAGGAACAGCGAGATGCGAATTTCAGCGCCGCGCTCGGTGCCGTCGCACGCGCCTACCCGGATGATCTCGATGCCCGGTCCTTTTATGCGCTCTCGATCATGGGGCTGACCGGACGCTCGCGCAATCTCGCCAACTACATGCGCGCCGCCGCCGAGGCCGAAGCGGTCTATGAGATCGACCGGCTGCATCCCGGCGCGCTGCACTATCTGATTCATGCCTACGACGATCCGATTCACGCGCCGCTCGGCCTGCGCGCCGCGCGCCGCTACGGCAAGGTGGCGCCGGCGGCCTCGCATGCGCAGCACATGCCGTCGCACATCTTCTTTGCGCTCGGCCTGTGGGACGATGCGATCGAAGCCAATGCCGCCTCGCTCGAGACCGCGCGGGCCCAGGGCGAGGCGGCCTACCACTCGTTGCTGTGGTTGGAATACGCCTATCTGCAGGAAGACAAGCGCCGGGAGGCCGAGCAATTGGTGCAGTCGGTGGCCCACGACGTTGCGGTGGGACCTAACAAGGAGAATCGAGCCCGGTTGGCGCACGCCCGTGCGACGTGGCTGGTGGAGACCCGCGGATCCGCGAGTCCCGACGCCCGTTTGCCCGTGGACAGCGGCGGCATCGCGAACATCAACTATTTCGCGGCGTATGATTTTGCGCGCGGGATCACCGCCGCGGACAAGGGCGGCGAGGCGCGCGCGGCGCTCAAGCAGCTGCGCGAGCGGATCGAGAATGCGCGCTCTCGGGTAACCGGAGCGACGAGCAGCTGGCTCGACAACATTACGGTTCAAGAGATCGAGGAGGCGACGCTCATGGCGAATGTGCTCGCCGGCACGATGCAGTATTACGAGGGCGATAAATCCGCCGGCATCGCGCAGATCCGCGCGGCCATCGGCTCGGCCGATCGCATGACCTTCGAATACGGCCCGCCCTGGTCGGTCAAGCCGTTCGACGAGCTGCTCGGCGAGCTGCTGCTGGCCGACGGGCGGCGCGCAGAAGCCGCCGCCGCCTTTCAAAAGACCCTCGCGGTCTACCCGAATCGCCGCCTTGCGCGAGAGGGGCTGGCCGCCTTGCAAGCGCCTCACTGAGGAAAGTTTATGTATCGCGCAGGTTACTTTAGAAAGGGATCACAATTGGATGATTTATGCGCCATGTCATCCGCGAATCCGCCGAATCGGATTTCGAGGCCCTGTTGCGCCTCAACGCCGAGTCGGAACATTTTTTGAGTCCCTTGTCGTTGCCGAGGCTGCAATTCCTGCACCGGCAGGCATGGTACCGGCGCGTGATCTGTCTCGACGGCACCGTGATGGGGTTTTTGTTGGCGTTTCGCGAAGGCGCCGACTACGACAGCCCGAATTATCGCTGGTTTGCGGCCCGCTACCGGGAATTCCTCTACATCGATCGCATCGTCATCGGATCAGCCGCGCGGGGGCAAGGGCTGGCGGCGCACCTGTACCAGGACCTGTTCACTCGCGCGCGCAGCCAAGGCATCACGCGGATTACCTGCGAATTCGATGTGGATCCGCCGAATGAGGCCTCACGGCGGTTTCACGAGCGCTTCGGGTTTCGCGAAGTCGGCAGTCAGCGCGTCGCCGGCGGCAAGAAGGCCGTGTCGCTACAGGAGGTGCTCCTGTGAGCCGGGTCGCTTATGTCCTTCGGCGCTCTGGTTCGCGGCCCGCGTAGCGAGGGCCGCCGGCATGGCAGCGGCAACGCCGGCGGGACGGGTGTCGCCGTTCGAGGCGGTATTCGTAGAGGCGACGCCGACGGCGATTCCGCCGATGGCTATGACGAACACGCACAATATATACGCCAGGAAATCGGTTTCTCGTTTATCGGACATGGGCGGAATTCTTCTATGTCGGAGCGCAGTCGGGCGGCGAACCAGTTCACACATTTTCGAACCGCGCTGCGCCCCGCTGCGGCGAGCTTGCCTTTAGTCCATGACCGCATGTGCCGCTGCGCTGCGCCGGGGGGCGCGGACGAATAGCACCAGCGGAATGACCGCAAGTGTCAAATACAGCATCAAGCGAAAGTCGTTGACGTAGGCGATCATCGATGCCTGCCGCGTGATCGCGCCGTCGAGGGCGGCGGCGCCGCTCAATCGTCCCGGATCGAAGGCCGCTGCGATGGCCGGATTGGTCCATGCGGGATTCGCGTAAGTGATCCGCTCGACCAGCGCGGCATGCGAGTTCGCGGTGCTGTGTACCAGGACGGCCTGCACCAGGGAAATGCCGATGCTGCTGCCGATGTTGCGCACCAGACTGAATATTGCCGTCCCCTGTGCGCGCATTTCCGGACTCAAGGTCGCGAATGTCGCCGCGCTCAAGGGTACGAAGACGAATCCCAAGCCGATGCCCTGAATGACTCCCGGCCACACGATGTCGCCTTGCGACAGATCCAGCGAATAACCGGTCATTTGAAACAACGACACCGCGGTGATCGCAAACCCGCAGAACAGGATCAGGCGCAGATCGATCCTACCGAGGATGCGGCCGGCGAGCAGCATCGAGGCCATGGTGCCGATGCCGGAGGGCGCGGTCACCAGGCCGGCGGTCATCACCGGATAGTCGAGCAGGTCTTCGAGCATGGTGGGGACCAGCGCCCGTGTGGCGTACATCACCAGGCCGACGATGAAGATGAACATGAGGCCGCTGGCGTAATTGGGGTTCTTGAGCAACCGGTAATCCAGGAACGACCGGTCCGCGCGGGTAAGCGCGGTATGCGCAACGAAGTAGGTGAACGCCACGCTCATGGTGATCGCCTCAATCCAGGTTTCAGTCGAGGAAAACCAGTCATTCTGCTGGCCGCGATCGAGGAGCATCTGCAAGGCGCCGATCGCAACGCTCAAGGCGGCGAATCCGAACAGATCGAATTGCACGCGCCGCGTTGCCGGCCGCGGGTGGATGAATTTCCAAATGCCGTAGGTGGTGACGATGCCCACGGGAACGTTGATGAAGAACACCCAGCGCCAGCTATAGCTGTCCGTGAGCCATCCGCCCAAAGTGGGGCCGAGAATCGGGCCGACCATGACACCCATTCCCCAAACCGCCATTGCGGAGCCTTGTTTTGCCGGTGGGTTGATGTCCATCAGGACCAGCTGAGACATGGGCACCAGGGCCGCTCCGAACACGCCCTGCAGCAGGCGCGCCGCGACGATTTCGGCCAGGCTGTCCGACATGCCGCAGAGCGCGGAAGCCACGGTGAAGCCGATCACGGATGCGAGAAACACCTGCTTCTGCCCGAAGCGATCGACCAGCCAACCGGTGAGCGGCGTGGCGATCGCCGCGGCGACGATGTAGGAGGTCAATACCCAGGCAATCTGATCCTGGGAGGCGGACATCGCGCCTTGCATGTGCGGCAGGGCGACGTTGGCAATGGTGCCGTCGAGGGTTTGCATGATGGTTGCCGCCATGATGGACAGCGTGATCATGCGTCGATCGAGCGGCCGGGGAACGACCGAGTCCGTCATGCCCCCGTCTCGATCAGCTGCTGCAGCGTCTCGAGCAACTCGGTTGCCAGCGCCAGCCTTTTGGGGTCAATGTGCGCCAATAATTCCTTGCGCACCGCGGCGGCTTCGGTCTTGACGGTGGCGTACAGCCGGCTGCCGGTTTCGGTGACCACCACGCGATTGATGCGTCGATCGGTCTTCGACGGCTGGCGTGCGACAAATCCCGCCTTCACCAGCCGATCCACCATCGCCACCATGGTGGCGCCTTCGACTCCCAGCCGATCGGCGAGCTCGGACTGCGACAAGGGCGTGCGCGCCTTGGCGGCCACCGCGATGGTCATCCAGCTGGCCTGACTCAACCCCAGGCTTTTGAGCCGGCGATCGACCGCCTGGCGCCAGGCACGCGCGGTCCCGTGCAAGGCATCGGCAAAGCGCTCCTCGAGATCGGCCATTAAAGCGCCCTCTAATGATTAGTTATCTAACTAATATAGCACGGGCCATGGCAAGGGCCAAAGCAGGGAGTGGAAACAAATCGCGGCCGCCGGGCAGCGAAGCCCGTTGGCGGGATGCTAAGCGTGGAGAAACCCTGGCGCGTCGCCAAGGTTCCAAATCCCGGAAGGGCGCGACGATCCGTCAGTGCCGATGATCGCCGGCGTCATGGTGATCGTTGTGACCGCGATCCCGTTGGTTCCCGCGAGTATCGCGCTGATCACCCCAATGGCCGCGGCCGTAATAGACTACCGGCGGCGTCGCATAATACACGGGCGGTTCATAGACGACCGGAGGGGCAGGTGCCCACCAACCAAACGGGTTGATGCCAACTGTGACGTGTACGTCGGCGCGGGCGGCGTAACTTGCGGTCAGCGCAACGGCGACCATGCCAAGAGACAGAATTCGATTTTTCATGATGGATCCTCGATGAGCCGCCATGCGACGGGTATCGTGGCGGCCGGTCGCCGTGACACGCTTGGGGTTATTGGGTTATTACTGTGGGGCCTTGCCGCCGTCATGGCCGTCCTTGCCGCCGTCATGGCCGTGATGACTGAACACCACGTCAGCCTCCTTCCGCTGGTCTTCGGACATCGTGGAATACAACCCGGCAAAGGCGCTCGCGAGCTTCTTGACGTTGTTCGCATGCACTTGGGCGATATCCGCATAGGAATTTAAATTGTCGATCGCCGTCGCGCTCGCAATGCCTGCGTCGCGTCGGTCGATCGCGCGATCAAGTTCTCTTGCGTTCTCGCGCATCGTTTCGGCGACCACGTTCCACTGCGATTCCTCGGCGGGAGTGATCTTGAGCTTGCCACGCAGATCCTTGATGTGTTTCTCCACCTCGGCATCGCGTTTGGCATCCGAATTCGCCATCGTCGGGCTTGGAGAATCGATCGCGCCATTTAGGCTTGCCAAGTGATCTGGCGCCTGCGCATTTACACTGCCGAACACAAACGAGGATACGAGGACCGCAGCAATCATTTTCATGACATTCTCCGTGGGGATGCGCGCTTTCTGCACGCACTCTCCCACGGTTCGAGCATTTTCGTCGGTGCGCTGCCGTACACAATAAAATGCCAACGCGATTCCGCGTCTGTAGCCGCCGATCGGATCGGTGGCCAAGGTGTTTAGGACCTAAAAATTGGCGATTGTCAGAACTGCTGCGTGGTCGGCAGGTAATGATCCAGCAGCAGCGCCAGGAAAAGCCACGCTAGGTATGCGATGGAATAGCGAAACGTCGCCATCGCCGCGGCGTCGCTCGAGGATCGCTTGAGCTTGAGCGCGTGCCGCAAAAATCCTGCATCGAGCAGCACGGCCGCAGCGAGGTAGATGAGCCCGCTCATGCGCGTCAGAAACGGCAGCAACGTGACCACGGTCAGAGCGATCGTGTATCGCAGTACCGCACGTTGGGTGAAGGCGACGCCGTGGGTCACCGGCAGCATCGGAATATCGATCTTGGCGTACTCGGCGCGGCGGGCGATCGCCAACGCCCAGAAATGCGGCGGCGTCCATACGAAGATGATCAGGAACAGCAGCAATGCCTGCGGCTCCACGTGGCCGGTGACGGCCGCCCAACCGAGTACCGGGGGTGCTGCGCCCGCGGCGCCGCCTATCACGATGTTCTGCGGCGTGGCGCGCTTGAGCCACACGGTGTAAATCACGGCATAGCCGAGCAGCGATGCGCATGTCAGCACGGCCGTCAGCACGTTCACCTCCCAGACCAGGAGCAGCATCGAGGCGACGCACAGCGCCAACGCAAAGCACAGCGCCGGCATGGGCTTGAGATGCCCCGCGGGCAAGGGTCGAGCCCGGGTGCGCCGCATGCGCGCATCGATGCCGCGATCCAGGACGTGATTGATGGCGGCTGCACCAGCGGCGGCGAGCGCAATGCCGAGATTCGCGAGCAGCAGGGTGTCGAGCCGTGGCAGCGTCGGAGCGGCCATCAGCGAGCCGACCAGGGATGTCAGCACGATGAGCGCCACGATCCGCGGTTTGGTGAGCTGCCAATAGTCGTGCCAGGTGGGCGCGACGCTCGCCGTGCGTGCTTCAGCGTGGTTCATGCGGTCGGCCTCAAGACCCGGTTCAGTCCGACGGTGCTCATCAGCAGCAGTGCCGCGCCGGCGTTATGCGCGGTTCCGAGCCATAACGGAAAGCCGCGCAATACCATCGAAATGCCCACGATCACCTGAATAGCCAGCGCCGCGAGCATGAGGCCGGCGGCGTAGCGCGCGAAACTGGCGCGCAACCGCAACGCCGAGACCGCCGCGCCCACCAGCACGACGGCGGCGAGGAGTGCCGCCAGTCGATGGGTGAACTGAATCGCCGTGCGCGCCGGGGCATCCAGCACGCCGCCCTCGTAGGTGCGGTCCGACGCGACGCGGATTTCGAAGGCTGCGCGGTAATCGCCCTGCGGCCACCACCGCGCCTGGCAGGTGGGAAAGTCCGGGCAGCCGAGCGCCGCGTAGTTGCTGCTGGTCCAGCCGCCGAGCGCGATCTGCACCGCGAGCACGCCCAGGGCGAGCGGTGCCAACAGCCGCGCGCGCAGCGCGGCGCCGTGAGCCTCGGCCGGTGCCGCCCGCCAGCGGCGGGCGAAGTGAGGCAGCGACATCACCAGCCACAGCAGCAGCGACAGCGTGGCGAAGCCGAATAACAGATGCAGGGTGACCACCAACGGGCTGAGCTGCCATGTGACGGTCAACATTCCGAGTACTGCCTGCGCCAGCACGATCGCGAACAGGCCGGTCACGTAGGGCAGAGGCAGTACTCGCGCGCGCCGGCCCGCGACGCCGATGACCATCAACGACAGGATCAAGAGCCCGAGGGTGCCGGCGGCATAGCGATGCACCATCTCGCGCCAGGCCTTGCCGACCTCGAGCGGCCGCCCCGCCGTGGGAGAGGAGAGAACTCGCGCGTCGGCGGCCGCGCCGGAGGGCGACAGATGACCGTAACAACCCGGCCAATCCGGGCAGCCGAGGCCGGCGCTGCTCAGCCTGACGTACGCGCCCAACACGACCACGCATAGGCAAAGCAGCAGAGCGGCGCCGGCGAGCGCGCGTACCAGGGCGGGAAAGATGCTGAGGTGATCGGATGCGGGCATGGGGTGCAGCAAATTGATGACCGGTTCTCCCAGGGTAGCGCGTTAGCCGAGCTATCGCGTCAGTACATCGAACAGCGTCAGGGTGATCAAGATCGCGATACCGACGAAGCCAATGACCGCGATGATTTTGATCAGCGGGTGAGCCGAGCGCAGGTGCATCGAAAAAAGCATCACGAGGGCTGCCTGCGTCACGCTGACCGCGAGGTTCAGCGGCGTGTTGGCCCAGCCGAGCGGCAGAAAGGCGGAACTCACCGTCACGGCCAGCAGGACCAACAAGACCAGCCAGACCAGTACGTAGACCATGGGTCGGGGATAGGTGTGGTTGGTCATGATCGCGAGATGAGATAGAGAATTGGAAACACGAACAGCCAGATCACGTCGACCAGGTGCCAATAAAGACCGGTGACGTCGACCGGCGTGAAGTAGTCCGGACTGAACGCATTGCGTGAGGCCATGAGCGCGATTGTCGCGATGCAGCCGATGCCGATGAGCACATGCAAGGCGTGCACGCCGGTGATGAAGAAATACATATAGAAGAACAGTTCGACCTGGTCGGCCTGGGGGCCAGCATAGCGAAAATCGAGGGTCGGCACCAAGTGTTCGAGGTAGTCGAGGCGATATTCGACGGCCTTGATCGCCAGGAAAGCGCATCCGAGCGCCACGGTCAGGCTGAGCCAGCCGACCACGGCACGGCGTGCCCCCTGCTGCCGGGCGGCGTGCACGCCGAGCGCCATGGTCAGGCTGCTGGTCAGGAGCACCGCGGTATTGGTGCCCGCCAGCGGCAGGTTGGTGAGGCGGCTGGCGGCGGCAAATGCCTCCGGAAAGCGCACGCGGGTGATCGCGTACGCGGCAAACAGCACGCCGAAGAACAGGATCTCGGTGGCCAGAAAGATCCAAATCCCCAAGTTCGAGGCCGTGCGCTGCTGCTCGGCGTCGTCGAATTGCGGAGCGTGGGCCGTGAGGGCGTCAGCCATGGGGGGACTCCGAGCGTGCGTAGGCATACGCTTCCTCGGACACCAGCGGCGTGGCATGAAAATTTTCCGACGGCGGCGGCGACGCCGTTTCCCACTCCAGACCCTTGGCGCCCCAGGGATTGGCCGGCGCGCGCTCGCCGTAGCGAAGCGACCACAGCAGGTAGATGAGCGGCAGGATGTAGCCGAAGACCAGCAGCGACGCTCCGGCCGACGACAAGACGTTCCATACCTGAAATTCGGGTGGATAGATCGGATAACGGCGCGGCATACCGAGGTAACCCAGGATGAACTGCGGAAAGAAGGTGAGGTTGAAGCCGATGAATGTCAGGATGGCCGAAAAGCGCGCCCACCCCTCCGGGTACATGCGCCCAGTGATTTTCGGCCACCAAAAATGCACTCCTCCGAAGAACGCCATGACCGCGGCGCCCACCATGATGTAGTGAAAATGCGCGACCACGAAATAACTGTCGTGCATGTGCACGTCGAGCCCCAGCGAGGCGAGAAACAGCCCCGTCAGGCCACCGATCGTGAACAGTCCGATGAAACCCAGCGCGTAGAGCATCGGCGCATGAAAGGACACGTGGCCTTTGTACAACGTTGCCGTCCAGTTGAACACCTTGATTGCCGAGGGCACCGAGACGAGAAAGGTGAGCAGCGAGAACACGGTTCCGGCAAACGCCGATTGTCCGCTGACGAACATGTGATGACCCCAAACCAGGAAGCCGAAGGCGGCGATCGCCAGCATCGCATAGGCCATGAAACGATAGCCGAAGATCGGGTTGCGGCAGAAGCAGCTGATGATTTCGCTCACCACCCCCATTGCCGGGACGACCATGATGTACACGGCCGGATGCGAGTAGAACCAGAACAAGTGCTGGAACAACAGTGGATCGCCGCCCAACGCCGGATCGAACACGCCGATGCCGAAGATGCGCTCCATGCCCATCAGCATCAGGGTCATCGCGAGCACCGGCGTGGCCAAGATGAGTATCAGGCTGGTTGCGTACATCGCCCAGATGAACAGCGGCAGGCGAAACCAGGTCATCCCCGGCGCGCGCATCGAGTGGACGGTCACGACGAAATTCAAGCCCGTCAGAATCGAGGAAAAGCCGGCGATGAACACGCCGGTGGCGGCCGCAAAGACCTGCGAGGTGGAAAACGTCGTCGAATACGGCGGATAAAAGGTCCAACCGGTGTCCACACCGCCGGACAGCAACGCGTAGATGGTGAAAAGGGCGCCGCCGACGAACAGATACCAACTCAGCAGGTTCAGGCGGGGGAACGCCAGGTCGCGCGCCCCGACCATCATCGGAACGAGAAAGTTGCCGAGCGTCGCCGGGATCGAGGGAATCAAAAAGAACCACACCATGATCACGCCGTGCATGGTGAAGAGCTTGTTGTAGGTCTCGACGCTGACGAGCTGGCTGTGCGGCGTCATCAGGTCGAGACGGATCATGGCGGCTGCCGCGCCGCCGATGCCGAAGAGCAACGTGATCGTGATGGTGTACAGAATGGCGATGCGTTTGTGGTCGAGGGTCGTCAACCACGACCACAAGTTCCAGCCGCTGCTCAAATAATTTTCCTCTGATACGATCGCGGCGCTGTTCATGGCATCACCTGTTGGGTTGCATTGCTCAGGGACTTGAGATACTCGATGATCTCGAGCAGTTCTTCTTCGCCGATTTGTCCGCGGAACGAGGGCATGCTGGCATCATAACCGGCCGGCACCTCCCGATTCGGCAGCAGCACCGCATCGCGTATGAAGCGCTCGTCGGCGAGCACGGAGCGCCCGTCGCGCAGCTCCACCGACCGGCCGAACAGGCCTTCGAGTTTCGGCGCGCGCACGGTGGCCTGCGCGCCGTGGCAGCCGTCGCAGCCGAGCTGCCGGTAGCGCTGCCGGCCGCGCGCGGCCATGGTCGGCACATTGGCGTGCGCCGACAACCAGCCCTCGAAGGCGGCCGGGTCCATCACCACCACACGTCCGACCATGTTCGAGTGCGAGGTGCCGCAGAATTGCGTGCAAAACAGGTGATACTCGCCGGCGCGATCCGCCGTGAACCACAGCGTCGTGTAGCGACCGGGCAGGACATCCTGCTTGATCCGAAAGCCCGGGATCGACAGGCTGTGAATCACGTCCTGCGAGGTCATCAGTAGTTCGACCGGGCGGCCGAGCGGAACGTGCAGCTCGTTGATTTCGCGCTCGCCGGCCGGGTGCTCGGCATGCCACATCCATTGCTTGGCGACGATGTAGATCGGCAGCGCGCCCTTTGGCACCGTCACGTTCTGGTAGTAGACACGGGCGCTCCACACGAACATCACGAGAAACAAGACGAGCGGCACGACCGTCCAGACGATCTCGATCCGGCGCATTCTTTTGTCGTACTCGGCCGCATCGGCCACGGTCCGATTGGCGGCCGAGCCCCGGCGGTAGTGCATGCCAAACCAGACGAGCAGAAGCGCGACCGCCAGTGCTACCACGCCCGATAGCGCGAGCCAGGCAAAATACAGGTTGTCGACCTGGCCGGCGGTGGTCGAGGCGCGAACAGGAAAGAACGGCAGAGAATCCATGGTCAGGCTTCCGAGTTCCGGGCGCGCCGCGCACGCCTCACGAAGATCCAGGCAAGCGCCGCCACGCCGAGGAGCATGACGACCGAAGCCGCGCGCAGCACCTCCATGATGAGCGCGCTGTAGCGCGCACCCGCCAGGTCATAATGAAAACATACCATCAGCAGCCGCGCGATCGGCGAGGCGATTCGGTGGGCGGCGGCTTGGTCGAAGCCGCGCCCCAGCTCCTCGGCGGTGTAGTCGAAACCGAAGACGTAGCGCGCAATTCTTCCGGCCGGGGTGATCAGCACGAAACCCGCCGGATGGGCGTATTGGTGCGTCTTCTCGTCGTAGGCGTAGCTGAACCCGACTGACTCGGTGAGGCGGGCGATGTCGGCCGGCGCGCCGCTCAGAAAATGCCAGCGCTCGGGCCGGACGGCGGGCGCCAAATTGTCGAGGAACTTGTGCTTGGCCCGATCCGCGGTCGCCGGCGAATCGAGCGGATCGATGCTGAGGACGAGCATCTGCGCCTCGTTCGCGGCGCCGCCCGAGATTTGGGCCAGCCGTTGCGCAATGTTGCGAATCTGCATCGGACATAGATTCGAGCAACCATAGTAAGCAAACACCAGGCCCGAGGGACCCTTGCCGAAGAAGTCCCCGAGGCGCACGGTGCTGCCGCGCTCGTCGCGAAATTGCAGATCGGCGGGCAGGCTCCGGTCCAGATGCTGCACGAAATCCGCGCTCGTGGCGATTGCGCGGCCGAGGTCGGCGCCGGCGGATTGTGCGACCGGCTGCGCGGCCGCCGGCGTTGTGGCCAGCAGGAGGGCGAGGGCGGTCATCATGGCGCCGGCGGGAGCGTTCATCGCATCTGCGCCCCGCCGGGTTCGGGTGCGGCGGGGGCCGCCGGCTTGATCCCGGGCGCAGTCTGCTGCGCGCTCCCCTGGGTGCTCCCCTGGACGGCCACCAATTCCATCGCCCGCTCGATGGGAATCTGCACAATCCCACCGGCGCGGTCGATCCACCGATAGCTCTCGAGGGCGCTCGCCTTGTCGCGGTGGTAGCTGCGCAGGTCGTCCTGAGGCGCGCTTTGCAAGGTCGCGAAGGGCACGGCGGCCGATTCCTTCGTGTCCGGGGCGGCGGCGGAGGCCGCTCGGGGAAGGGGAATGCGAAAGCCGCCGAGCATGCCGAAGGCCGCCGCCGCGGTGACGATGATAAGCACCAGGATGCCCACGGAAAACCAGCGGATGAAGCTCACGTCAAGATCGAAGCTCCGTGCTTCGCGTGGCACCGGCGGCACGCTCCCCTCAGACGTGTTGTGTGCCATGCTCACCGCTTCCATGTTCGAGGGCGCCGTGCTGCGGGTCGGCCGCCGGGCGTCCGATGACGAAGATCAGGCAACCCAGCCAGAGTCCGCCGACGGCGAGCAGCGCGCCCAAGTCGCTCCACAGCAGTTCGAATCCGTCCGGGCGAAAGTTCGGCACGACCAGCCAGAAGCCGTCGGCCAGGCAGGCCAGCAGCACGAGGGCGGCCACCGTCGCGAGCAGCGCCGGCGCGCGTTTGGCGCCACGCGAGAGCAAGAACACGAAGGGCAGGGCAAAGTGCGCCAAGACCACGAAGGAGGTCAGGGCGCTCCAGCTGGTCCGCGTGCGCAGCAGGTACCAGGCAATCTCGTCGGGCAGATCCTCGATCCAGATAATCAGGAACTGCATCAGCCCCAGATACGCCCACACCATGATGAGCGCCAGCCCCAGGTTGCCCAAATCGTGAAAGCGCCGGCGCAGCGGAGCATCCACCGCGCGCGCCAGCGCGGCGGCGCCGATGATGCCGCCAGCCAGCGCCGAGAGCGCCTGGCCGGTGCCGATCAGCAGGCCAAAGACGGTCGAATGCCAGGGCGGCGTGATCGACATGGTCCAGTCGACCGCGGCAAAGGTCATGGTGAGGGCGTACAGAATGAAGCCGACGGCGGAAACGGCCTGAGCAGAGGGGCCGCGCCGAGAGCTCGAGTGCGGCGTGTTCCGATGCTCGCCGAGCAGCCGGGCAAGCCCCAGCCACACGGCAAAATAGATGATCGCGCGAACGTAAAAAAACGACGAGTTAAGGTACCAGTGCTGAGCGGCGAGCACACCTTCATCCGGGGCGACCGTGGTACGCATCCACGGCAGCAATCCGGCGGGCGCAAAAAGCAGCGGCAGCGCGAGCAGCGCGTTCAAGGGAAAGAGCCGCAGCGCCGCGTGAAAAAAGGGTCCCGCGGCCCTTCCCCAGCCGCCACCGGTCAGATTGTGTACGGCCACCCAGGCAAGGCTCCCCAGCGATAAGCCGAGGACGAAAAGCCAGACGAACAGATACGAGGGCAGCCACGGCTGGCCGCCCCGGCCGACCACGACGAGCAGCAGCAGGCCGGCGCCTGCCGCCACCAGGCAGGCCGCGGCCAGTCGCCGCGCTGCGGGAGTCGCCGCGCCCGTCACGGCGCCTCCTCGAGCAGCACGCGCTGTTCCGCCTGCGGTACATCGCGGATGCTGGCGTGCTGTGCGCGCTGCAAGGCACGCACGTAGTCGACGATGGCCCAGCGATCCGAGGGCCCGATCCGGTCGGCGAACGGATACATCATGCCGGAGCCGTTGGTGATGACATCGAATAAATGAGCGTCCGTTGCCGCGCGCATCAGCGGGGTATGGAGGCTCGCCGGCGCAGGAAAGCCGCGGCGCACGACCATGCCGTCCCCGTCGCCGCTCACGCTGTGGCAAGGCGCGCAATAAATGTCGTAGCGCTCGCGCCCACGCCGCAGGGTTTCGATCGTCACCGGCGCCGCGGTGCGCGCCGGCTGTCCGAGATCGCCCCGACGGCCGCTCGATGAGGCGGCGAAAACGCCCGCGCTTCGAACGACGACGTTGGGCTCGATGGGGCGCGCCGATTGGCCGTCCGGCCACAGGCTGCTCTCGCTGAGCGGATCGTACTTCGGCTGCTCGTACATGTTGCGCATGGCCTTTTCACAGCCCGGCAGCAATGAAAGACACAGAGCGCCAAGAAGGAGCTTAAGCATCGAAGAGACGCGGCTTGCATGATGTCGGCTCAACGGGTCTCCCTAGGCATCGACCACGGTGACGCGCACCGGCTGCAGGCTCTCGAGAAACTGGCGGGTCCGCTGCGGATCGTACTGCGGATCGGCCGCGTCGATGCACAGGAAAAATCCGTCGCTCGAGGCGGACGCGAAGCCGGCGTCGTTGAACACCGGGTGGTAGAGGCGCGGCAAGCCGCTTCGCAGCAGCATCCCGAAGAATACCGCGAGCACGGCACCCAGCACCGTCATCTCGAACGTGGCCGGAATCAAGCCCGGCCAGGCCGGCGTGCGGCCGCCGATATTGAGCGGGTAGTAATCGGTCACGCTCAACCATTGCAGGGCGAAGGTGAGCGCACCGCCGATGATACCGCCCACGAGGGCGAGCCGCGGCAGTCCTTCGTCCGCCGATCCCAGCGCTTCGACCAGGCCCTCGACCGGCATCGGCGAGTACGCCTCGACTCGTCGATAGCCGGCGCCGTGGGCGGCGCGCGCCGCGTGCAGCAAGGCCGGGGGGCCGGAAAACTCGGCCAGCAAGCCGTGCGCCGCGCCGTGTGCCGCCGCGCCGGTTGTCATGATGCACGCCGTTGGTGGTCCAGCAATTCACGCATTTCGGACATGGAAATCAATGGCACGAAGCGCACGAACAGCAGCAGCAGCCAGCCGAAGAAGCCGATCGAGCCGATGAGGATCGCCCAATCCCAGATGGTCGGGTAGAACATGCCCCAGGCCGAGGGCAGAAAATCGCGGTGCTCGCTGGTGACGATCAGCATGAAGCGCTCGAGCCACATGCCCACGTTGATCACGATGCTGATGCCGAACAGCACCCACGGCGCATGGCGCACGCGCCGCGACCACAGGGCCTGCGGCACCACGATGACGCAAAAAATCAAGCTCCAGTACACCGGCGCATACGGCCCGCGCATGCGGTTGAGGGCCGTGTAGATCTCGTAGCGATCGGCGCTGTACCAGGCCATGAACAGCTCCATGACGTAGCTGTAGGCGAGCACCAGGCCCATCGCAAGGATCAATTTGGCCAAATTGTCCAGGTGCCGTTCGGTGATGTACTCGCCCAGATCGAACGCGCGCCGCAGCAGCACCACGATCGTCATCGCCATGGCAAAGCCGGAGAACATTGCGCCGGCGACGAAGAACGGCGGAAAGATGGTCGAGTGCCAGCCCGGCGTATTGCCGGCGGCAAAGTCGAGGCCCACCACGCTATGCACGGAAACGACCAGGGGCACGGCGAGGCCTGCGAGCAGGAGCTGCGCGCTTTGGCGCCGCTGCCAATGGCGCGCCTCGCCGCGCCAGCCCAACGCCAGCAGCCCGTACGCAACCTGCGTGCCGCGCCCGCGCGCCCGATCGCGCAGGGTGGCGAAGTCCGGGATCAGCCCCAGATACCAAAACAGTAGCGAAAGCAGCAGATAGGCCAGGATCGCGAAGAAATCCCAATCCAGGGGGCTGCGCCACTGGGGCCACAGGGACATCGCGTTCGGATAGGGTATCAGCCAATAGAAGAACCAGGGCCTTCCTAAGTGCAGGATCGGAAACAGCCCGGCGATCGCCAGGGCGAAGACCGTCATCGCCTCGGCAAAGCGACTGATCGAGGCGCCCCACGGCTGTCGCGTCAGATGCAGCACCGCCGAAATGAAGGTCCCGGACATGGCGATGGCGATCCACCAGACGTAGTTGGT
>ODAK010000973.1_pt1 | contig 32291 bp, 34 predicted proteins | sample 1539591 | NCBI WGS metagenome assembly ODAK01 (sample SAMEA3539303, study PRJEB22396) | soil metagenome | biome: tundra; feature: field; material: soil | place: USA | collected 2010-05 | depth 0.15 m | reverse complement strand
CCCGCTGCCCCGTGCACCACTACCACCACGGCAGGGACATGCTGCTCCGCTCCCCCGGCGTTGTGCGTGCCGCGCCAGCTCGCCGTACTGCAACGGCGGCAGCCGCGCCGCGCGAACCTGAACTGGGCGGACCGGGCCCTGCCCGCGACCCTGCCCGGCCTGGTACCGAAAGCGCGGCGCCAGGGGCTGCGGCTGCCGGTCACCCCGGACACGATCCTGCGCTGGCACCGCGACATCGTCCGCCACCGCCGGGCCGTCAGGTCCGTGCGCGGCAAGACCGGCCCGGCGACCAGCCGGAACATCAGGGCCCTGGTCCTCCGGCTGGCCCGCGAGAACCCCGGATGGGGGTACTCAGTTCGCCCCCGAGGCAGTCCAGGAGCTGCGGCAAGACATCAGCACCCTGGGCGTCCACCGGCCCTGCGGCTATGGCCTTGAGATACCCCGCGAGCGCGGTAGTCATTTCCTGCAGGGTGTGCCCGGGTCCCGAGAGCAGGCTTTCGCTGCGGCGGATGGCCGGATGTGCAGCGGCGCCCGCTCCGCTACCGCCAAGCTCGGCCCTTGGAGCAGCCGCGGCAGGGATCAGCCTCTCTCATACGGCCACCAGCCTGTTCAACAAGCACCACGGTCACGCTCATCCGGCGTGCCATCGAGGAACAGAAGCCTGCGATGTGCCGGTGCGCTGGTCATGCCGCACCGGGATGTGCCACACCTGCGCGACAGCCATCATGTCCGGAGCGTTCAGCTACGCCCCGGAACCAGTCGATGACCCGACGACGGCAGCGCGCTCATCTGCCGCGCGCAGCCACGCGACGACCTCGTCCTCGGCCTGTGACCACCTGGCAAGGCCAGAACGCGTGCGCAAGCGCAGCACCGGCAACAACGGCGGCACCTGTACTTTGCATAACGCGCAACATGTCTTGGGCGAGACGAAAGTTCATCGGCCGCTGGCCTGCTGAATGCAGCATCGCGATCTCTCTCACGGAACCCGAGGTCCAATCGGCGGTCACCGCGGCGCACGCTCGTCCACGGCCTCCGACCGTCGGAGGGCGTTTGGCCGCTCGACAGTCGACGCTCGGGCTGGAAAACTAATATCACATAGGTGTTCTGGATTTTCGGCGGCTCACCACCTGTAGGCGGCCCTGAAGTGAGTTGGCATGGGCGGTGAGAACTGGCCCGGTCGGAGTTCCGAGCCAGCACAGTCGCGGCGATCGCCGTGCTGCGAACCAGCGCAGGCTGACACCATGCCGCGTGGGTTCAGGTCCAGGGCGGAGTTCGTGGACTCGCCCGGTGGTGCGGTCCGCGAAGCCGATCGGCTCGTCATCACCGTCATGCATGCGCAAACGCGTTACCCACCGACGATTTCGCGGTGGCACATGAGCGCGGCGACGCGGGCACCGAAGATAGGCGCCAGGCTGCGATCTCCCGCCGCTCACTGGCCCAGGCCCGGCTCGACAGGTCCGAGACACATGATCTGACAGGGCGAATCACCGGTGGATCAGGAGCCGTTCGACCCGGAGGTGACGCGTGAAGCCGTTTGTGGTCAACCGGCACGGTCGTCTGGTATTTCCGGCCAATTTCTCTGGCGAGCTGGACTTCTCGGTCCTGGAGACGCTCGATCAGTTCACTGCGGTGATCGGGCGGGATTTCGAGGCGAAGGCACCGACCGGGACAGACATCCTGGCCCGCGCTGAGTCCGGGGCATACCCAGGACGCTTCGAGCTGCTGCGCGATCTGGGCCAGAACCTGTTCTGGGTCAACCGGTACTCGATCACCATGTTCGAGAAGCGGCCGACGCGGTGGCGCGACGTGGCGAAGCATCGCGACGACGTCTTCCTGCCGGTGCTGACCCCGTGGGAGGACAGCGAGCGCAAGGTGGCCGCGGTCGAGCGGGCCTTCGGTGAGCTGCCCGCAACGTGGGACGCCGACACAGAGGACAAGGTGTTCGGCCTGCTGTTCGACCTGTTCCGCAACAAGCTGCACCATGCCACCGAGCTGCCGCCGATTAAGCCAACGGTGGCTGAGTTCCTGGACCAGCCCGACGCGCTGACTTTCGTGATACCCGAGCACGACCCGGACTACCCGGTCTTCCGGACCGAGGAGATCCTCGACGCCGACGAGAGCGTCCCCGAGCTGGAAGCGCTGATGCGCTGGGCGATGGTGCTGCACAACCAGTACCCGTGGAACCGCTCCCGCACCGAGCTGCGCGAGCCTGCCAGGATCGGCAACGACGACTTCGTGGTCGCGTTCCACCCCCGCAGCCGGGACGTGATGGCCTTCATCGACCGGGTAAAGAGCGCCGGTACCACCGGTCGCAGCGCCACCGGTAAGAAAGCTGCTGTCCCGGCGCAGCGCGCGCCGGTGGAGGCCGTGGCGCCCGCTGCCCCCTACCCGCCGGTGCGGGTGCGCGAGGCTTTCGCGATCCAGCCGAAGCTGGCGGCACTGGCGGTCGTGCGCGGCGAGCACGTCTGCGACAACACCGACGTGATCCGGAACGCGAGCTTCTCCTGGTCGCCGATGACCGCTGACGAGATCAGCGCGAAGACCGGAATCCGGCAGCGCCGCTACACCAGCCGGGAGCCGGAGCAGCTGGCCCTGGACGCCGCTCGCGCCGCGCTGGCGAAATCCGGCCGGGAGCCCGCGGAGATCGGCGCCGTGCTGGTCAGCACCTGCACCAGCAACCGGCAGATGCCGTCGGTGGCTTGCTGGCTGTCCGGCGAGCTTGGCCTGCTGCAGACGCACGCCTCGGTCGACCTGGTGGCGGCATGCGCGGGACTGCCCTACGGGCTGGCCGAGGCTATCCGGCAGCTGCAGGAAGTCAAGCGGGCTGTCCTGCTGGTCTGCGTGGAGAAGTTCTCCGACAAGATCGGCAGCTCCCGTCCCTCGCGGATGATCTTCGGGGACGGCGCCGCGGCGATGGTCGTCGCCCCGGCAGCGCCGGGAACGACCGGCGACGTGGAGGTCGTGCAGACGTACGCAAGCGGGCCGCGCAGCGAGGTCAACTCGATAATCTGGCCGAATCCGGCGTTCGACAACGACCTCACCGTGTACGGTCCCGAGGTCAAGGCCCTGGTGCAGCGCTACCTGGCCCAGATGCTCGACGAGCTCGGCGCCCAGAGCGATCCGGACGACCCAGGGCGGTCGCTGCTGGAGAGCATCGAGCTGATCGTCCCGCACCAGGCTAACAAGACGATGATCCTCAACCTGGCCGTCAGGGCCGGACTGTCTGCTGACCAGCTGTACTTCAACGTCGAGACGATGGGCAACGTGTCGGCGGCGAGCATCCCGATCGCGGTGCACGACGCCGTCCGCGACGGCGTGATCACCCGCCCGACCCGGGTCTTCGCGCCCGGTTTCGGGGCCGGCGCCGTCGGCGGTTACGCGGTGCTGCGCATCGACCCCGCCATCGTCGCCGACGAAGTGGTGCTGGACATCATGGGCGGCATCAACCGCGGATCCGTGGCAGCATCACGGGCGACCGGGACGACGACCGATGACGTGCGCGTCGCGTTCGGCGAGTGACCGCATGAGCCAGGGAACCCGGCTTGCCTTCCAGCGCCTCGCGATCATCAACCGGCGCGAGCCCGCCATGCGGCTGATCAACGCCGTCCGGGAATGGAACGCCGAAGGGCTGCGGGCGCTGCGCGTCATCGCCGTATTTACCGCTCCGGACAGGCGCGCGATGTTCGTCCGCGAGGCTGACGAGGCGGTGCTGATCGGCCCGTCCGACCCCGACGGCCACGGCGACGGCGCCGCGTTCGGTGCCAGTCCCTATCTCGACTACGCCGAGCTGGAGCGGGCGCGCGGGTGCCGGGCCGACGCGGTGTGGCCGGGCTGGGGGTTTCTCTCGATCTCATGTAGTGCGCCGTCGTGAGCCCTGCGCCTCGATAATTGCCCTAAGTCGTTACCGGTGCCCGGTGCTGCAGGGCCGGGATTTCACCAACCTGACATTCGGTGCTACCGTCGCCGTGCATCCGCCCGTTCCGCCCCGCAGGACTAACGCGCCTCACATTGATCAGAGGAACAACAATGTCAGGCCACGACGGGCGGCGCGACCTCGAGCCTCACCACGCACGGAACAGAATCATCAGCGCAGGCGCCGCCGCGATCACCGTCCTCGCCCTCAGCGCGTGCACTTCCACCGCGACCACGAGCAAATGCCACCACCTCGCGGCCAGCGGCCGCCACCACGGGCACTGGTGTCGCTGCCAGCGGCTCCGCCCGACGCTCACCGGGGCGGGCTCAACGTTCGGCGCGCCATTCGTCGACCTGGCGTTCGCCAGGTACCACCACCAAATCCTGGAGTGACGATCAGCTACTCCGCCGTGGGCAGCAGCGCGGGCATCGCGGCCTTCATCGCACGGCAGGTCGATTTCGGCGCTACCGACATGCCCCTGACCACCGCTGAGCGGGCAGCCGCTCACGGCGGCCCGTCCAGGTGCCCTGGTCGACCTCGGTGCCGAAGGCTGGCTTAGCTTCGCGGCACGTACGCGGGTGGGATTCCGGGCAGCTGGCCACTAGGCTAAAGCCTTACGGCGTGATGCCGCGGCAGCTGTAGCGGGGGGGATCAACCGGCGCGGCGGCACCCGCGCTGAGGTGGTCGAGGTGATCGGCGGTCCCCCAATGCGTGAGCTGCCAGTCGCCGGTGCGCCTAGGTTCCCAGATCGCGGCTCGGTGTACTGCTCACGGACACCGAAGGTCTGGTCCACGTCACATGATCGCCCGAGGAGACGGCCAAGGAAGGGAGGTGCCCGTCGTGGAGACGTCAGCAGTCCTGGCCAGCGCCGGGGATCGGATCGTCGACGAAGCGGCTGCCGCGCTCGAGCGACGCCATCACGAGCACTACCAGGCATCCAGCCCGGAGGAGCGCCGTCGTCACGTGCGGGATCTGTTCGGGCTGGTCGTCCAGTGCGTGCACGAGGGCCACGCCGAGCCGATCATCGCGTCGTCCCGGCAGATCGCGGCGGACCGCTTCGTGGCCGACTTCGACATTGCCGAGATCCAGGGAACATTCAACGTCCTGGCCGAGGTGCTCTGGCGCCACGTAGCCAGCACTCTCGTCGGCGACCAGCGGATCGAGACGCTCAGGCTCGTGAGCACCATCCTCGGGGCGGGGAAAGACGCCCTGGCCCGAACCTACGTGGACCTGGCCAGCCGGGGACGCAGTCCGCTGAACAAGCAGCCCACGGTGCCGCGGGGAGGTGGCCAGGCGGGCACAGGAGGCGCCCCGGCTGGGGCCGTTGGCCTCGCCGGCGCCGCCGTCCGGACGGAAGTCCTCGGGCAAGTTGGCGTCATCACCCTTGCCGACCAGCGCAGGCGCAACGCCCTCAGTGCCCAGATGGCCAACGGCGTCGTCGCCGCCCTCGGGAGCCTGGAGGCGGAGAAGACGCGCACCGTTGTGCTCCGCGCCGCAGCGGGAATGCACGTCTGGTCCGCCGGCCATGACATCGACGAACTTCCCCGGGGCCGGCGCGACCCGCTGGGCTACAACGACCCCCTCGAGCAACTGCTCCGCGCCATCCGCACCTTCCCGGCTCCGGTCGTCGCCATGGTGCACGGCTCGGTGTGGGGCGGAGCGTTCGACCTGGTGCTCAGCTGCGACATGGTCATCGCCGACGAGACGGCGACGTTCGCCATCACTGCCGCAAACCTGGGAATGCCGTACAACATCACCGGGCTGCTCCACTCCCTCGGACGGCTGCCCATCAATCTCATCAAGGAGATGTTCTTCACCGCCGCGCCCCTCGACGCCCAGAAGGCCAAGGAATGGCTGGTTGTCAACCACCTGGTGGAGTCCGCCGAACTCGAAGAGTTCACCCTCGACCTGGCCGCCACCATGGCGTCGAAGTCGCCTCTGGCCATCGCGGTCATCAAGGAACAGCTCCGTGTCCTTATGGACTACCAGCCCATCGCGGCGCACGTTTACGAACGCATGCAGGGGCTGCGACGGGAGGCTTACGACAGCAGTGACTATCTCGAGGGTCTCAGGGCTTTCGCCGAGAAACGCCAGCCGATCTTCCGGGGCACCTGACGCCACCAAACCCAGGGCGGTTCAGCAGACCGGCAGGGACAACGCAGCATCCGCCAGGAGCGGAGGCCCCGCTCCTAACTAACGCGGATTTCCACGCAACGGATTCGACCCCTCGGTCAGGCGAATTCGAAGTGGAGCCGCCGGTTGCCCCACCGGGGGACGGTGGTGCCGGAGGGGAGGCTGGCCTGGCGCAGGGCGGGTTAGTAGGCGCGGCGGTCGATGCGGACGGTGATGGCGTCGGCGCTGGTGCTGATGGTTCCGGGGCGGGGCGAGGAAGTGGCTGAGGCAGCCAGGGCGCGGGCGAGCGCCGGCCGTTCACGGGGTGCCGCCGAGGGGGCGACGTCGGCGTCGGCGAGGGCCCAGGCGAGCCGGACCGACTCGCCGGTGGTCTTGCATAGGTGGGCGTGGTGGAGCAGCCGGTCGACGGTGGCGGTGACCAGGGTCTTGGGCATGAGCTCGTCGAATCCGGACGGATGCAGATTGCTGGAGACCCATCTGGGCACCACTGCCAGCGGGTGCGGGGCCGGCCGCCGCGGGATGGCAATGGCCCCGGAGGCAATGACGTCATCGATCAGGTCGTCGACATTGGTACAGACAACAGATCCTCGGTTGGCAGCATGGGAGTGGCCTCTGCGAGACGAGGGACTTCGACAATCGCTTGTCTGGCGCCGAGGCCATCCCATGATCAACTCGACACGCCGGGATCAACTCGCATGCATCTATGCCTTTAACTTCCGAAGCGCCCGCCGATCTGCCGGGCGACGCTCTCCGGCACCAGGTCGACGGCGCCCTCCCAGTGCAAACGCTCCAGGAACGTCGAGTCCGAGCGGTAGAGGGGCTTCAGGTTCGAGCGACAAGCCAGACGCAGGTTCAGCGGGTAACCCTCGGTGGCTGGGGGCGCTCCGTAGATCGCGCAGTTAAAGCTCTCGAAGCCCATCTCTGCATACGCACCTAGAGCAAGCACCAGCCCATGGGCCAGTTCGCCGATGAGATCGTCGTTTAGCTCCGCGGGTGAGGAGACGCCCGCTATGAACGCCCTGAGCTCGGCGGGGGCGATCGGAGCGAAGCTGACGATCCACTGGATGCGCCCAGTATCCCCCAGATAGCGCTCCCCGCTGCGGCGCTCGGCGCCCAGGTAGGCGTCAAACCGCTGCGGGGGCACGTCTGCGAGCAGGCGCTGCAACGTCGTCGGCTGGGAATCGACGATCCCTTGCAAATGGGGATGAAACAGCGAGCTTCCCGAGGGCAGCATGTGGTTGGCGTTGATCGACGCCCACCGCGACTGTGGTTCCTCCGCCATCACCGCCTTCGCAAAAGCAACCTGCGTCGCGAGGTTGTCCGCGAGCAGCCGCTGGGTGATCTCGCCGAGCGGCAGGTAATGCAACCTGGGCGAGTAGACCGACACCGAACTCTGAGATGAGTATGGGTGCAGGTTCGCGAACAGGACCGCCTCGCCACATACGATCCGCCCTTCAGGGTGGATCCTCACCGCCAGCTTAGGAGTTAGCCGGTCGATCCGGCCCGGACAAAATGGGCAGTGCGGCTGGCTCTCCCGCGCAAACGCCTCCAGGTCGAAGTCGTTGGCGGGCATCAGACCGCGCTCGGGCAGGATGCGTGAGCTGTGGCCGGTCAGCGGATCAAAGCGCACCTCGATCGTCGTGCGGACTGGCTTGCCCGTGCCGGGATCGATCATCTCGGCGGTCAAGAACTCACGTCTTAGTTCCATCTGTTCGCCTCACTGTTCGAGATAGCCGTCGGGGACAACGAAGAACGTCAAGGGCCCGGAACGTTGGTCTGGCGCGAATATGGGGCACAGGATCGGGCTATAGCTGGGGTCCAGCTTCGCCAGCGCCACCGCCAACACCCCGCCTTGGTGGCCGCTGAGCGGCTGGCCGAGCAGCGCCGACGGCCGCCAGTACATGGTTGTGCGCCGTCTGGCCCAGCCAGAGCGACGCCCAGGCCCAGCAGCACGACCCCGGCGTCCTCGACAGTGGAGTACCTTCGCGTCGGTGCCGCCCGTGCGCCAGTACAGGAAGGCGAGCGTGACGGCGCTGCTCGGACGAAGCGCTCTGCGGGGTGCCTGGCGTCGCTGGGTGAAGTGGCGCTGAAGCTCGTCGCATGAGACAAGGAAGGCCATTAGGGCACCGACGAGGTCGAGCGGGAGCAGGAGCAGGAAGAGTCCCACTCTAGGCGCGTGTCGGGCCAGGCACAGCCCGTCGCGGCGGCCGGCATCGGTCGGGGTGGCCGAGGCGGCACGATCACGCTCGTCGGTTAGCCCATCGACGACCTGAAGGGCGCCCGCGATCCGCTGGGTGTCGAGGATGATCGTCAGGACCGAACGTGCCGATGTGGTGCTGTTGCTTGTCGCTGTGCGGCGGATGGTCGCCGTGAGGCCCACGTGCTGCGCAGGCTGGTGCCGGCGCCGCCGAACTCGGCGCGCAACAGCGCGCCGTGGCCGAGAGAATCACCGATCGCGTTGAGGCCCGCCTGCCGGGCTTGGTGGCCGCACGCAACCCCGCGTCGCAAGCCAGCCTGCGGGAATTGGCTGCTTCCTCTGCCAGGGACGCACTGTCCGGCGAACCGGTCGAGTGGCACATCCGGGTGCAGCCGCGATCCCGCCGCCGTGCCGAGGCCAGTGACACTGGGGTCCCGCCGTGGCTGGACGCCGCCCTCGGCGAGGCGATCACCGCCCTCGAGGGACGCGCGGGCCCAGCGCTCCAGGACCGGGCCGGCCGGCCGGCTGGCTGGGTGGCCAGGCCGAGCGGCAGGCAGCTGAGGCGGCCGACCAGTTCTGCCGCTGCCTGCACACGGCACCGCGCGAGGAAGACCTCGCCGCCCTCGATGACCTCGACCGCGGCTGGCCAGCTTCAAGGCAGCGCTGGACGACTGGAACCCATCCGAGGACGGCACCGGCGAAGGGCCGGCAGAACGTACCGTCGCCGGACCTGGCAACGAGCACCACGCCCGCTGCGTGGTCTGCGGCAGGTGGAGGCAACGCTGACCGCCCGCCTTCCGCATGCCCGGCGTGCAAGGCGCTGGACGCCTGCGAGACCAGCACGGTCTCGCGCATCTCGCCTCGCGCCCAGCGCGAACGTCCCACACTTTGTGCCTTCACCATCTGGCACTGGTGCTCACCGCCGAGCCCCTGGGAGCGGCCAGGCTGCCCCCGCTGCGGGACATGGCGCGGCAGAAGCCCAGCACCGCCAAGGGCACCGCAGCGGACGTGACCTTTACGGCAGAACGCCCAGCGAGCTGAACTGTCTGGCATGATCATCAACTGACCGACGTGCCCATCATGGGCGTCATGTGTCCACCCAGCCTGCGTGATCCCTAGCGTCCTGCGGCCCGCCCGACCCGGCCTTCGTACTCGCTGGCCCGCCGCCGCCGCCGCCACGGCAGGCAGCATCGCGGCGATGAGGCTCGCCGCGATCGCGTGATCGGCGGTGACGACCCTACCCCGACTCGCTGGTCTGCGGGAGAATAGGGCGGAGCACCCGGGTGCGTCGGCCGGCTGACTGGGGGCGCATCACGAGCGTGGCACTGGGCACGTGGGCAGGCCTTGGGCCTATCGCAACCCTAGGGTTGGGGAGGCATTGGCAAGGTTGTTTCCCGTTCAGGTGTGCAAGCGAAGCGCCGGATGCGCGCCTGAAACGATGCGGCGGCCTAGCAATGACGGACGAGATCCTAAGCGGCGAATCGCCGCTGCGCTTGACGATCGCGAGCACCATCGCATGGCTGAGGGTGCAGTCGCTCGCGGTGACATGAAGGGCGTCACGGTCCATGCGCTGCTGTGCATCGCGATGAAGCTGAACGACCTGGCGGACATGAAAGAGGAAGACGATGGAGAACCCGGCAACGTGGGGCAGGGCTGAGCATGTCATCAACGAGGCGCTGAAGGAGTACGACTGGGAAATTAACACTGCCGGAGGAGGTCTCATCATCGGTTTGTCGCTGCCACGGCGGATAGCTGACGCACTGCGGGAAGCTGACTTGCTCTACACCGACGAGGCACGCAAGGAGACGTACGACACCGGGTTCGCTGACGAGTCTGCGTCTGCGTGGGAGCAGATCTAGCATGCTGCCGCCAGCCGCGCCGCGCCGCAGCGAGGCGGCCTTCAGCGGCTGCGCACCTTATATCTCGGCATATCTCTGCCCGGCATGGCCGGGCGGGGAGTCCCGGCAGATCGGGTAGCGTGAGAGACGGCGGAGGGGCTCGCCGCAATCGCGCCAGCGGTCCCTGCTCGATGGCAGGGAGACATGCGCGCAATGAAGCAGATTCTTGTCCGCAGCCACGCCCGGAAGGTCCACGACGGCAGGCCGTCCTTGATGACGTGACGCTGGAGTTCCTGCCCGGCGCGAAGACTGGCGTCCCCGGGCCGAACGGCACCGGCAAGTCGATGCTGTTGCGGATGATGGCCGGCCTGGAGCAGCCATCGGACGGAGAGGTCCGCCTGACGCCCAGCTATACCGCTGGGGTGCTGCTGCAGGAACCCCCGCTGAACGAGGCCAGGACCGTGCCCGGCAACGTCGAGGAAGGCGTCGCCGGGACGAAGGCCCTCATAGAGCGCTACAGCGAAGCCGCCGGGAAGCTGGCGGCCGTCTATTCCGATGACCTCCGGGAGGAGCTGGGCAGGCTGCAGGAGCACCTGGATCACCGGGATGCCCGGGATCTGGACAGCCAGCGGGCAGGCCACGCGCTGCGCTGTCGGCCCCCCCGACGCCCAGGTGAGCGTGCTGTCCGGCGCGGAGCGGCGGCTTGTGCGCGCTGCTGCTGTCCCAGCCGGACCTGCTCCTGCTCGATGAGCCCACCAACCACCTGGACGGCTTGCGAGCGAGTGCCACGACCGCGCGTCGCAATTGACCAGCACTGGGCAGTTGACGGCGACGGCGGCGAGGTACCCCTCCTCGCCCAACCGGCCTAGATACGGAGTGCTCACATCGCGAGCAACAGTTGGTGCCTCGCACGCCGTCACGACGCAGCCTCCCGGCATTTTCTCTCAGCTTCGTGGATAACTTCGCGGATCAAGGCACTGGTCGAGAATGGTGTCAGTGACGTGCTGTGCAGTGACAGACCGTCGTGCCGCACGTAGACGGCGCTCAAGATCCGCCAGGGAGACCTCGCCATCCGCGCCAGGGCGCCCCCAGACGCGCTCTGCAGCTGCTCGGGTCTGACCGGCAGTGAGCCTGATCTCCGCCTGGCACTTGGCGGGCACCTCGGTGGACAGCGAGGTCGCAACAGCCCCTCAAATGCGCGGATCGCCGACCGGTACATGTACCGGTCGAAGGCTGGCGCCGCCTGGGACTCGGAATGCACAGGGCCGGACCACCCGGCCGGATCATCGGACGCGCGGCGGACCGACACCGCCGGCCGGTACGGCCCGTCAACGCTGACCTGGGTGGGCGCGGAGAATGTATAGCGGAGTGCATGCGTGGCCTGAACGTGACCATGTCCCATACCAGCACAATCTCACCCGCCCAGCTGCGCCAGGACGGTTCGCAAGGCTTGCTCGCGGTCGGCTAGGTCCGCCAGCCGGCGGTCACCTTCAGCGGTCGCCTGCGCACGTACCTCGGCCGCGGTCTGCAACGCGGCCGCCAGCCGGTCGGTGCTTTCGACGTAGCGGCGCCGGAGGTCGGAAACCAGCCCGCGGGTAGCTTCGGCCAGCCGGTACTGCAGGTCCGCACGCGCCCGGCCGATCTGGCTGTCGGCCAGGTCTCCCACCTCGGCGAGCACGTGCTCGCGGGCCAGGCGCCGGCCAAGCGCACCGGGCAGCCGGCGGCGCACCGCGCCCGCCAGCAGCTCCGCCTGATCGACGTGCTCATCGAGGGTGTAGAAGAACCGCAGGTCGGGCCGGAGGCGCTGACCAGGGCCCGGCAGCGCCAAGCTCAGCCCGAGCAGCTCCGCCGCCGCGCCGCGGACGCCCGCGAGCTCGGCCTCCAGCTCGGCGGCGAGCCGCTCGTCCAGCACCCGCAGGCCTTCCTCCAGGTTCTCACGCTGCGCCTGCCGCCAGGATTCCACCGCCTCGGCTGTCATCTCGGCGAGGCGAGCCCGGGCCCCGCGCTCGATCTCGGCCGGCGAGGCAGCTGCGAATCCGCCGTCCAGCAGCTCGGCGGTCCGGGCAGCGAGCCCGGTCACCAGCCGCCTACGTTCTTCGTCCGCTGCGACATCCAGCCCAGCGAGCAGCCGCCGGGACTGCGCAGCGGCCAGGTCCTCCGCCTCGGTGCGCCGGGCACCCACGGTCTCCAGGCGGGCGGCGAAAGCCGCTACCCGTTCGGCCGCCTCCGCGCCCGGCATCCGGGCGGCGCGCTGCGCCAGGACGACCTCATCCAGCAGCGACTCCGCTAGTCGGCGCAGGTGACCGGCCGCCGAGAGCTGCAAGTCGCTAGCCCGATCAGCGTCCAGGTACGCTAGGAATTCCCTGGCGAACGCATCGAAGCCCGCATCGCCGCCCTCGGCGAGCGCGGACCGTGCCGATAGCGGGTAGACCCGCACCGCCCGATCGGCAGCCTGCCGCGCCACGCGCGCGGTGAACTCCACTGCCTCGGCAAGGCCCGCGGCGTCCAGGTAGTCCGCCTTGTTCAGCACCACGAAGGTCGTCACCGACATCCGCGCGACCCGGCTGAGCAGGTCGCGCTCGCTGGCCGAGACGGGCGGGTCAGCGGTCAGCACGAAGACCGCGGCATCCATCGTGGCCAGGACACTGTCGGCCGCCGCAGTGTTATGGGCGTGCACCGAGCCGGTGCCGGGCGTGTCGACGATCTCGAGCCCGCGGCCGAGTATCGGGGCATCCACCTGGGCGGTGATGGCGGCTACCTTCCGGCGGTTCCCGGCGTTACCCCGTTCGGTGCCGAAGTCAGCAAGCGCCGCAAGCGGAAAGCGCTCGATCCGGCCGTCAGTGAACGCAACGTCGATGCCCTCATCGCAGCCGTACGCGACGGTGGCCGCGATCGCGGTAAGCGGGGTTACGCCGACGGGCAGCACCTGCCTGCCGAGCAGCGCATTCACCAGCGTGCTCTTGCCGCGCTTGGCCTCCCCGGCAACCAGCACGCGCAGCCGCCCGGCCTGCAGCCGGTCCCGCAGCGCGGCGAGAGCGACACGGTCCTGACCCGTCACCAGGCCGTCAAGCCGCTCCAGGGCGGCCAGTGCGACGGTCTTGTCGGGTGCCAGCATGCCGCCTCCTACCTGTCTCAGGCAGGGACCGTTGGCGGCCGTGCCGCAGTTCGATGGCGGGCCCCTCCGCCGGGCCGATGGCGCCAGGCTAACCCGGCAAGCACGCAACGCGCACCAGCCGGCGACCACAGACTGACGACCCGGCCAAGCACGCTACTGTGACCGAATCATCTGCGCCAGGAGTGACAGCTGGTGCGGAGCGCGCATCACCCGACGGGACTGTGCGGCGCTGCCGCCAGCCGCTGAGAAGAACCGTGCATGCATCTCGGTGACCGCACGGGGGCACGAATTGCTCAACAGCGACCTGCCGCCGACCAGGGTGCCCGCCGATTCCATGATGCGTAATTTGGCAAACTGGCCTGCAATGACCAGTGTCAGCGACGTCAGCCGCGCCCGGCTGCTCCGCCACGGATTCGCCCTTGAGTACGCCACGCTGTGCTGGAACGTGGTCGGCGTGGTCGTCCTCACGGTGAGCGCGATAGCCGCGCGGTCGGTAGCCCTCGCCGGGTTCGGCCTCGACTCCCTGATCGAGATCGGCGCGTCGACCGTCGTGATCTGGGAACTGTCCGGCACCGGGGAGGCCAGACAGCGCCGGGGGCTGCGCCTGATCGCGTACGCCTTCGTCGCCCTAGCGGCGTACCTGGTAATCGAGTCCACCTGGGCCCTGATCTCGGGCCACCACGCGGCCCGCAGCCCGTCCGGTATCGCCTGGACCGCTATCACTGCAGTGGCGATGTTCAGCCTCGCCGCTGGAAAGAGCCGCGTCGGCAAGGCCCTGGGCAATCCGGTACTGAGCGCCGAAGGGCGCGTCACCCTCATTGACGGCATCCTCGCCTCAGCCGTGCTGACTGGCCTCACCATGAATGCCGCGGCCGGATGGTGGTGGGCGGACCCGCTCGCCGGATACGTACTCGTCTACTACGCCGGCCGTGAAGCCCGTGCGATCCGCGACTGACAACATTCCGGGCGCTTGGGCCTCGATCCACGGCCCGACGCCACACATTTCGGCGCGCTCTCAGTCGAGCCAGGCCCGGATCGCCCATTCCACCAACGCCCTGGAATCCAGCATCAAGCCAGTGACGACCTCATCGTTCTGCCCGGTCTGCCTGCCGCCGTTGTCAGCGAAGGCCCGTCCACAGGTAGCGGACACCGGTCGCGATCACGAGGAGACCCACGAGACGGCGGATGACCGCGTCGGGAAGGCGGGACTGGATCCGGGCACCCAGGTAGGCGCCTGCGAGCCCGCCGATGCCGGTCGGCCAGTCGGGGGCGACCGGACCGCTGTGATTAATCGACAAGATCGTGATGGTCACCACGCCTGCGACCGGGGTTACGAAGGTGGAGCCGAGTGCTGCAGGCGCGACCTCTGCTGGCGGCCGTCCTGTCCCGATCAGAATGGGGGACAGTATTGATCCGCCGCCGAGGCCGTAGATTCCGCCGACGCAGCCGACCACGGCGGCCACGAGGATCAGCACTAGCCGGGGGATTCGGACAGGCCGGGCGACGCTGGCCGCTCGTTCGGCTGACGGCCAGCCATGCCCCGAGCGGGAGCAGGGCGAATCCAACGACCAGGTCGAAGGCTTCAGGTCCGGGTAGCAGTTCGACCCGGATGACCGAGCCGACGATGACGCCGGGCAAGGTTCCGGCGATGAGCGCCAGGGCGAGCTGACCGCCTGTCTGTCCCTGCCGCCAGTAGCCGTAGAGAGCGCCGGGAGCGGCGACCACGTTGTAGAGCAGGTTTTGCCGGGGTGACCGCCGGGCTGGGCGTGCCCAGCCCGCTCACCTGGAAGGGCAGCAGCAGCACGGCCCCGAGATCCCGGCGGGCGTGGACAGCACTGCGATGACGAAGGCCGCCGCCAGTGCCACGACCTCAGCCCAGCCGCTCCCGAGCATCCTGCCACGCTATCGGCATCCAACACGCTGCCTGGATCTACGGTCGGCGGCCAGGAACATCAGTGCGGCCCCGATGGAGCAGAAGGCGGCGACGATGTGCACGAGGGACTGCGGCGAGCGCTGGCTCGCACAGCACTGCCGCACCGGCCAGTCCGATCCCGGCGTAGGCCCGTCCGGAGGTTCCCTGATTCTCGGGCCCTTGGACCCTGCCGGCGGCCGCGGCGACGTGCTGGAGTCGGGGCACGGATACGACAGGTGCGGCCTGAGGAGTGCATTGCTGATATTCCAGGTATGGCTGCACCGTCGCGGCGGGCAGAAGGTGGTGACCCCAGCGCGGCTGCCGTCGTCCGCCGCATGGCACCCGCGCGATGTTCCTGCCCGTGGCCTGGCCACTCGCGCGGCGATGTCCGCGCCGGGCGGTGCCGGCCTCGAATGCCTGCCGGGCAAGGCCGTGCCCGGTTCCGCTGTCCTGACAGGCCACGCGGCCGGGCGGGCATGACGCGGGCGGCGGCGGGCGGCACCTACCGCCTGGTGGTGCTGCGTCACGGCGAGAGCGAATGGAACGCCAGCAACCTGTTTACCGGCTGGGTGGATGCTGCCCTGAGCGCGGGCGGCGAGCGGGAAGCGGTCCGCGCCGGGCAGCTGCTCGCCGGGCACGGCTTGCTTCCCGGCTTCGCGCACACCTCTGTGCAGCGGCGGACGATCCGCACCGCCGACCTCGCCCTCGCAGAGTGCGACCGTGACTGGATCCCGGTGGGCCGGTCATGGCGGCTCAACTCCAACCACTACGGCGCGCTGCAGGGCAGGGACAAGGCCCGGGTGCTGGCGGAAGCCGGCGAGCAGCAGTTCATGGCATGGCGCCGGTCCTACCAGGCGGCGCCGCCGCCGCTCGGCGCCGGCGCCGAGTACTCGCAGTTCGCCGACCCTCGCTACGCCGCTCTCCCGCCCGAGGCACGGCCGCGCACCGAGTCGCTCAGGGACGTGGCGGCGCGGCTGCTGCCGTACTGGTACGACGCGATCGTCCCGGATCTGCGCACCGGGGCATGCGTGCTCGTCGTCTCGCACGGCAATACGCTGCGGGCGCTGGTCAAGCATCTCGACCGTATCGGCGACGAGCAGATCGCGGAACTGAACATCCCCACCGGCATCCCCCTGGCCTACGAGCTCGGCCCCGACATGCGGCCGGTCACCGGGGGCGGCCGCTACCTCGGCCCGCAGCCCGCCAGCACTGGCGCGAACGCATAACTAGATCAGGAGAAGAAAAATGGCAGGCTTCGACATCACAGAACTATCCGCGCTGGAGATTCTCGACTCGCGCGGCCGGCCCACGCTGGCGTCCACGCTCCGGCTCGGCGACGGCACGACAGCCCGCGCCGGGGTGCCGTCCGGCGCGTCGACCGGGTCCCGCGAGGCAGTAGAGCTGCGCGACGGAGACAACGAGCGTTACGAGGGCAAGGGGGTGCTCGGCGCGGTCGCCGCCGTCAACACCGAGCTAGCCGGCCTGCTGCGCGGACGATCCTGGTCCGCGCTGGCCGAGGCCGACCAGGCCATGATCGACCTCGACGGCACCGCGAACAAGAGCAGGCTCGGCGCGAACGCCATCGTCGGCGTGTCGATGGCGCTCGCCCGCGCCCTGGCTGCCTCAGCCGGTGTCCCGCTGTGGCGCTGGCTGGCGCCCGACGGGGTCACCCCCAGCCTGCCAGTACCGCACTTCAACGTGCTCAACGGCGGCGTGCACGCGCCCAACCAGCTGGACTTCCAGGAGTTCATGGTCGCCCCGCTCGGCGCCCCGTCGATGGCCGAGGCAGTACGGGCGGGCGCCGAGGTGTACGCGGCGCTGCGCCGCGAGCTCACCGGCAGGAAGCTGTCCACCGGCCTGGGCGACGAGGGCGGGTTCGCTCCCGAGATCACCGAGCCGGAGGAAGTGCTGCGGCTCCTGGTGCAGGCCATCGCCGACGCCGGGTACCCGGCCGGCAAAGACGGGGTCTCCATCGCCCTGGACCTGGCGGCGTCTGAGTTCCGCCAGCCCGACGGCACCTACCGGGTCTCCGGTGCCTTCCTCAGCAGCGGCGACCTCATCGACCGGCTCGCCAGCATCACCGCCGATTTCCCGGTGCACCTGATCGAGGACGGCCTGGGCGAGAATGACGACGACGGCTGGATCGCGCTCACCGCCCGCCTGGGCACGGCGGTGGAACTGGTCGGTGACGACAATTTCTGCACCAACCCGGCCATCATCACCGACGCCATCGGACGCGGCATCGCGAACGCCTCGCTGATCAAGCTCAACCAGATCGGCACCGTCACCGAGACACTCGAGGCAATGGCAGTCTGCCGCCGCGCGGGATACCGGCAGTTCGTGTCCCACCGCTCCGGGGAAACCGAGGACTCGTTCATCGCGGACCTCGCAGTCGGCACCGGCTGCGGCCAGCTGAAAACCGGCGCCCCAGCCCGCGGCGAGCGCGTCGCCAAATACAACCGCCTGATGGAAATCGCCGCCACCACACCCGAGCTCCGCTACGGCACGTACTGAGCCCACCCGGCTAAGCCCGGATCCAGCGATCCGCTGGTGAGCCGGGCGGCACACGGTCACCCTGGCACTCCAGTTTCATCACTGCGGGCGGGCCGAAGGCCCATGAAATCTTTGAAGTGCGGCAAGGTCGGAGGGCAGCGGCTTCGTCGGCCTGCGCGCTCAGTTCGCATTGAGGGGGTCAGGGGTTCAATCACTTCAGCCCTACCCGGAACCACTGCGGAGCGGCATGTTCAGGGCCCGGTGACGGTGCGTCGAAGATCACTTTTCGCCAGGCTGTCACGGGGACGAGGCGTGGGGAAGGCGTGGGCAAATGACCCTGCACATGCCCAAGGCGCTTTACCGGCACGTCCGCACGCGCCTTTGGCGCTCACTGATCCGGCCGGCGCGGCGGGCGAGATGGCGGGGGCGAGATGGTGGCAATGCCCGGCGCGGTCTCGGGCCAGACCAGCAAGACCGGGCAGGGGGCGTGGTCGACAACGAAGCGGCTGGCGGGGCTCAGGCTCCGGGGTCCCAGGCGGGTACGGTCGCCATCGCGGGCCAGGACGAGAAGGTCGGCGCCTTCGGCGGTGGCGACGACCTCCCGCTCGATCCGCCCGGACCGTTCCAGCCGGGTACAGGGCCGCCCGAGGCGCTCGGCGGCGGCCCGCAGGAGTTGCTGAGCGGAGGCGGCGGCCAGCTCCTCCAGGCGGGTGCCGGGGTCGCGGTCGGGACGGCCGCGGCCGAACAGGCCCGCGTAGGCGCCGTGGGCGGCCCCCGGGATGTCGTGGCCGGTGACGTGCAGCAGGACGATATCGGCGTCTTCAGGAGCGTGGGCACCGGCGGCGTCGACACAGGCCGGCCAGGTGCCTTCGACGATCCAGGCGATCACGGTCACGGGAATCAGCCTCCGATGGCGTGCAGCGAAGCCCACAGGGCCAGCACCGCCAGGATCAGGGCGGCAGGCACGGTGAGCAGTCCGAGCCGGGTGAACTCTCCGAGATCGACGTCGGTGTCGTGCTCGCGCACGATGCGGCGCCACAGCAGGGTGGCCAGCGATCCGGTGTAGGTGAGGTTGGGGCCGATATTTACCCCCAGCAGCACCGCAAGGACGGCGCCGGGGCCCGCCGCGGCGGCCAGCGGCAGCAGCACCAGCACGGCGGGCAGGTTGTTGATCATGCTGGCCAGGACGGCGGACAGCGCCGCGGTGCCCAGCAGGGAGGGCAGCGTGCCGCCGCCGGGCACCAGATGTCCCAGCGCCCCGCCGAGCCCGTTGTCGACGACCGCGCGAACCACGATCCCCAGCGCCAGCACGAAGGAAAGGAAAGGGACGTTCGCGGCTCTGACGATGGCAGCGGGGGTGGTCCGGCGCTGGGCCAGGGCGCGGGCGGCGAGCACCGCCGCGCCCGCCAGGGCCGCCCAGGCCGGGTTCACCCGGACGGCGGAGGTGAGGACGAACCCGGCGAGGGTACAGGCCACCACAGCAAGGACGAACACCGGCAGCTCGGGCGGCCCGGCGGCAGGCCGGCCCTGCGCGCCGGCGTCCAGGTCGGTGGCGAAGAACCGCCGGAAGACGGCGTACTCAGCTCCGATGGCGACCAGCCACGGCAGCGCCATCAGGGCGGCGAAGCGGGTGAAGCTCAGTCCGCTGGCCGCGAAAGCCAGCAGGTTGGTCAGGTTGGAGACGGGCAGCAGCAGGGAGGCTGTGTTCGACAAGTGGGTGCAGGCGTACACGTGCGGCCCGGGCCGAGCCCCCAGCCGGGCGGCGGTAGCGAACACTACCGGGGTGAGCAGCACAACCGCCGCGTCCAGGCTCAGCACGGCCGTTATCACCGAGGCGAGGACGAAGACCGCAAGCAGCAGCCGGCGCGGCCGCCCCGCTGCGGTGCGGGCCATCCACGCCCCGCACGCGCGGAACAACCCCTCGTCGTCACACAACTGGGCGAGCACCAGCACCGCCGCCAGGAATCCGATCACCGGCCCCAGCTGCTCCGCCTCAGCGCGGGCGTGGTCGAGCGAGATCGCCCCGGTACCAAGCACCACGACGGCGGCCGGGACCGCCACGACTGCCTCCGGCCAGCCCCACGGGCGCACCAGCGCGCAGCCCAGCACCCCTATGAGCAGGACAACGGACAGGGCTTCCGCGAGCGACGTGTTCAGGACCAGGCCCTTCCAGAGAGGCGACAGGCTCAACGCTTCATCGAATCGGAACGGTTCCCTGAAGGCCCTCGACTGCATCAGCGGCCGCCGGAAAGGATCTCCCGTGCCTCGCGGACGGCGTAGTACAGCAGCACGCATCGGGCGGCCAGGCCTGCCCACCACCACCCGGCCGAGCGTTCAGTATGAGGCCTGTCAGGACCGCCGCGGCGAGAATGCCATCGATGAGCGTCACGCGGCCTCGGCGCGCAGCACAGGATCTTCTGGCGCCCTGCCGACAAGGCCCTTTCCTGCTATTAGGCCGAATATCATGGCGTTTGTGATCATGATCGATTCGTGACGAATAGGCCGCCTGTTCATCCGGCTAGCGGCGATCGAACGCGGCGAAGCAGCGGCCGGCACCGACGCCGTCGCGGTCGCGGTCGCTCAGCGCGCCGCTGCTCGTCCGCCTGCTGATAACCGGGGAACCACTCGACGAAGCAGCAGCCGACCAGGCCGCCGCTACCACCGCCGCGGCAGCCGCCGAAGTGTTCGCCGCCGCACAGCCACAGCCGCCCTGAGCCGCACGGACCAGAAGGCTCCGCTTGGCACGGGCCCGGCAACAGCACCCGCTCCTTCCCCGGCCTCGGCCCGGCCCGATTGAAGCCGACCAGAACAACCGATCTGCACGGATGACACCGCAGCCAAAGTAGGGCCTCTGGCCACGCAGATCGGTTCGGTTGGTCAAGTGCCGGACAGGCCGACCGCAGAGCGCGACGTAGGCGGCGGGCGACTATCGGCGTGCTGCCAGCGCCGGAACACCGACTGTTTAGGCCAGAGCAAGGGACCAGCGGACCCGGCAATCTCCGACTCCACCGAGCGGCTGGAACATCGCGTAGCACAGCTGCGCGGCGCAGTCGACCGCCGTGCACGGCGTTAGCGTCCAGCAGCGAGCCGACTTCGTGCAGCGGGCGGATTATCCCCCGGTACCGGCGGCCGTCGACGAGGGCTGTGCCCGATGTCAGCCGAGCGGGCGGGGAACGACGAGCCGCTCATCCCGAGGGGCTCCAGCACGAGGCGGGTACCCGAGTCGGCGTACGGCGATCCGGTGACCTCGGCGACGCCGACGCGCTAGCCAGCGAACTTGTCACGAACGCCGTCGTGCATGCGGACGCGCCGCTGCAGGTCACCTGCCGGGCCGACGGCAACGAGGGCGACGTGCCGGCGCTGGACTGGGAGCCGGGGCTCACGATTCCCGCCAGCCCGGACCATGCAATCGATGCGCGCCGCGCCACGGGTCGGGACTTGCTCCCATCTGCGGCACTCTCGTCGTCGCGGGGAATAACGTACGCGCCCGCGGCCATGGCCGGGTGGTTCCGCCTCAGGCCCCGTGGAGCTGCCCCTTCAGACCCTGCGGTACCCATAGCCGTGGCCGCCAAAGGATGTGATGGCCTCGGGCAGCCCGAGGCCGGGTCCAGTGCTGCCGCGGCAGGCGGAGATGCGGATCTGCAGCGGCTCGTGTACAAGGACCTGCCAAGTCTCTGGGGCGAACTCGGCGGCGACGCGGTCGCCGCAGATGCTGCCAACGTTCTGATCGCGGTGAGGTCGGCGTGCTGAGGACGGGCCCTGCAGCTGGCCTCGGCGCCCCGCACGCGCAGGGGCGCCCAGCTGAGCAGGCCACCATCAGGCCCCTCGGCGGCGGCCGCACAGGAATGGGCGTCCTCCCGACAGTCTCCAGCCAGCCAGCCAGCCGGCCTAGCCGCAGGGGCGTTCGCAGAGCATGAGACGCGTCTATGGAGTGCTTCGACGTCCCACGCGAAGAGGCCGCTCCGCCAACGTCGCGCATGCTGGTTCAGCTGGGATGTGCCGGCCGGCTCCCTGTCAGAGTCTGGGCGCGCTCAGTCTCAGCGTGCTGGAACGCCGGCTCCATGGCGTCAAGGTCCCGCTGCAGGAGTCCGTGCGACGTGGCGACGGTGCGCCAGCGTGCGACCGCTCGTGTGACCTCAGCGAGGACGTCGAGTGCGTCGCTGGTATCCAGGCGGAAGTAGTCAGCGACGCCCACGAGGTTATCCAAGCTCGCGCGCGTGTCTGTGAAGTCGATGGCGGTGCTGAGGTCCTTCGGGCCGGGGTCGGGATTGGGGTTGAGATCGAACGCAGGCGACAGCGTCCACGACTCACCGCGCTCGTGCAGGAACCCGTGGTTACGAAGGTGGTCATCAGTGTTGGAGATCAGGATCGAGAAGGCGATGCGCCGCCAGAGCTGGCGCAGGTCCGCTGTCGCGGCCGTGGAGCGTTCCTCGATAACTTCCGCGATCTCAAGGTAGCTGCGCTGGTCTCGGTCAATGGCCTCGAGCATCGTCATCGCGCTGGCGAAGCCAATGCGGGCGCTGCCGCGGCGATCGAACCGATCGACGACGAGCACGTGCCGGTCTCCTACGCGGACCAGGTCAGAGTCGGGGACTGTAATCCCCGCATCCCGCGCCAGGTCAAGCGCCACCTTTTCCCATGCCATCACGTTCCAGGTGTCCGAGCTCGCGCTGGGGAATTTGGCAATCGCGACGCGGCCCGCGGCATCCACGACATGCGCCTTCGGGCGCGCACCGCCGAGAGAGCTGCCTGCCCGCAGCAACCGTTTGAGGTCTTCGTAGTCGGCGGTGCCCCGCTCAACCCGCGCAGCAATGTCAAGCAGCAACAGAAGGTCCGCCAGGATGGGGACCCCCGAGTCCTCGAGCGCGAAGAAGGGCCCTGCCTCGTTGAGACGGAAGCGCAGTGCCCCCTGACGCAGGTCGTCCCGCACGCCGAGCAGCACGTCGAACTCGCTCATCGAGCGCGGGGCCGTTCCCGCAACCCGGGCCCGGGCCCGCTCGGCGCGGTTGATCAGTGCCCGCCCCCACCCGTCAGGCGAGCTGTCGGCGAACGCCCCGAACAGCGCACGGCTTGCGGGTGTCTGCAGTGTGCCGGTGACCAGCGGCAGCGCCGGGTCCAACGCGTAAGCGTCCGGGTCCGCCAGGTACCTATCGTCGTAAACGAAGCTGGCCGACTCAACTCCCCGACGACGGTGGGAGTACATGCGACCGGCCAGAAGGTTACTTGCACCGCGGGCGACGTAAACGGCCGCGTCGCTGGTCACGCCCTTCGCCCTGGCCCTGGTGGGCGCACCCGCTCAGGCAGCGCCTCCTCTGACCGGAGGCGGCCCACATCGGTCGCATACGGATCGAGCGCCGCCACCAGCGAGTCGAGCACACCCAGTGCTCTGGCGACCCGCAGAACGTTTTCCATGCTGGCGCCCTGACCGTTCTCGAGCCGCATGACAGTGTGCCGTGATACCCCGGCCCGGTCTGCGACCTGAGCTGCCGTCAAACGGCGCAGCCGCCGCCACGTGGCCAGCTCTTCACCGATGCGCCGCTGGCCATTAGCCACCGCAATTGGCGTCCTCGACCCAGCCATGCAAACCCCAAATGTTCCTATCCTGCTACCCTAACGAGGCTAGAGTAGCATTTCTACGACATTATAGCTAAGCGTGATTCTCACATGGCTTGCGGTTGATCTCCGGCGCCGTGAAGTCGCGTTTCACCAGGTCCGGCGGCCGTCAGCGGCCCTTCCCCGGCCGGGTTGCGCCGCTGCGCTTCCGTTTCTTCCTGGCCACCAGGTTCTGCCCGGCCGTCAGCACAGCGACGGAGTTCTCGCTCACCTTCCAGCCGGCGTCCCTGAGGTCGGCGGTGATCCTCGGTGACCCGTATGTGCCGTGATGGAGCCGGAACAGGCGCGCCACCTCCGCCGCCAGCGCCGCCCGGCGGGCCCCGCCGCGACGAGCAATCCCCGTGCAGCCACTTGTCCAGCCATGCCGGGGAGATCCCCATCGCGCGGCAGCTGACAGCGTGCGGAACGCCGTGCTGGTCCCTCTGGGCGGCGATGAAGGCGGCCACGCTCACAGGAGCCAAGTCCGCGCCATGGCGACTGCGGAAGCTGGCGCACGAGGGCGCAGCCCTCGCATCGGGGGTTCCAGGGGGTCATCCCCCCTGGAACGAATGACGAGACGAGCCTGCCACCCGCATCGCCGACCGAAGTACACTACAAAGTGTTAAATTTGATGCATGACTATCTATCCGTTGACTGCGGCTCGGACGCACCTGGGTGAACTTGTCGCCCAGGCCCGGCATACCCACCGCCCCGTCACCATCAGCGAGCACGGCAAGCCCGTCGTCGCGCTCATCAACGTCGATGACCTCGCGGACCTTGAGGATCGCGCGGCGCTGGCCGCGCACTTCGCTGAGAAGGCCGCTGGCCGCGGCGGAGTCAGCCTCGATGAGCTAGATGCCGCGCTTGATCGGATCGACGCAGAGACTATCGCGTGAGCCTGACCGTCGTCTTTCAAGAGACGGCGCTCCGTGCCCTGGCCCGCATCCGCAGCGAGGACAAAGACGTGTTCGCCCGAACACGGCATGCCATCGCGATGCTGGCTGACCAGCCGTATCCGGATGGCGCGGTTGCCTGGGGTGCCACTGGTATCTACCGGCTGCACGCAGGCGAAGTCCGGGTCCTGTACGAGGTCGACGACAAGGCATCGACTGTGTACATCATCAACATCGGTCTCATCTGATGAACGGCGATCGTCGGACGCCGGGGCAGCAGAGCCGGTGGTGTGGGTTTCGGGTAGGTCGGGCCCGGTCAGCGTAGTCACCACTGCCCGGAGTGGAACCTGTGGGGTGCCAGAACTAGCGCAGAGCATCTGACCTGGCCCTCGGCAGTCGTGCTCCTTCGCCTCGTCTATCTGCTCATGGTCCGGTTGCTCGGCTGGCTGGCGCTCCTCGCGCGAAGCGTTTGCGTGCTTCTTCCGCGACTGTCGCCGCGACGACGAGCGCGACGTTGCGGTCTCGGTAGGCAGCGATGCCTGGAACGACGGTCAGACCACGGTCACAACGATCTTGAAACAGCCAGGGATCACAGGATCACAAGCCCCTAAGCCCGTTGAATTTGATGATCGGGATAATTCGCGGTCACCGAACGTGACGAGCGAGGAAACGGCCCGGTACAGGCACCACGCCTGCCGAGTATTTGCGGGTCTGCGCCCTCGGGCGCGGACCACAATGACCTTGACGCCGAGCGGATCCGCCGAAGACCCGTTCTCAACGGCCTGATCAACCAGTACGAGCACGCCGCCTGACCGCCCAAGAACTAGCAGGTCAACGCCATAGTCCTATTCTTGAGCGGGACACGGTCAGGAAGTCCTCCCCGGCCAGCTGCGCCGCCGCCTGTCCCGCCAGCAGCAGTCCGGCCCCGAACCCGCGGGCACGCTGCAGGACCGGCCCGACTGCGGCGTCGAGTACCCCGATCACGCCCAGCCGGTCACACAGCTGTGTGACCGCCGCCATCCCCGCGTTCGGGGTCAGCGCCGCATCCGTCCCGTCGCCGTCCACCAGGCAGGTGACGTGGACCTCCGACGCCCAGTCGATTCCCGCCACAACGCTGCCAGCCATAGCCGCCCCGCTCTCCTTGATCCCGGAAGGTCAGCCGGAGGCAGGCGCTGGTGCTGGTCGCTCACTGCAAGGCGCTCGAAGCGCGTGGCCCTATCGCCAGTCACATCGCCGGGCCGCCGGGTCCTGCCGCACTCCTATTGGCCCTCGAAGGGCGGGCATCAGTAGCAGTGGCCCGGCGGCTACCGGCCCTACGCCAGCATCCTCACGAACCCCGGCACCGCCCATAGTGGATCAGTGAGCACCTATACCGCAACTGAAAGAGGCCATTCTGCTGCTAGAGTCCCCCAGAACAGGCCAGAGACTCCAGCTCTCCTGGAAGATCTAGTCAAGCACCACTAGTAAGAGAACGCTAGACGACTGACGAGGAAATGCCCCAGACCGAGAGAGGGAACTCTTAGCCCGGGACATTTCTTCATCATGAGGCTGATTACCAGGTCAGATAGTCAAGTCATAAGCTCTCCTTTCATTAGCCGAGGGGGATTGCTGTGAGCGCTAGGCGTAAGGACTCCAGCGATGCCACCGTTCCCTCAAGTGCAAGGGATGCGGGAATCTGTGAGAGTGCCTCAGTCGGAGCTTCACCGTGCGAACCTCCCTTCCTTGCACCTTCCGGTCTACACCTCCGCAGCATTCCCGGCAGGCCGCAGCTGTGTGATGTCAGCCACCCTAGACATGACGAAGCCCTGACCAGGGGTTTGAGAGTGGCCAGGGCTCGGCTGTGAGGGAGAGATTAGTCACTCGATAGGCAACCTCTCCCCGGCACTTCTCAGCCTGTGCCGCTCGTGCACCAGCTGGTGCCGTGTCAGCCCAATGCCGTGGAGAAGATCGGCTCGCCGATCAGCTCGTGCAGCGCGGCGATGCCCTCCGACAGCCGCCTGGCGGCCAGCTTGCGCCCGGCCTCGTCCTGCACCTCCACGTCGTGGTGGTCCTCGGCCCAGTCATCTCCGACGAACAGCAACTCGCATCCCTCTCCCGCGCTCGGTCCTGTGATGGCCGGGTGAACACTGACGCCGCAGCTCCGCCCAACGCGACCGACGTACGGCCGATCTGGTAGCGGTCCAGGGGCCCGCGGTGATCGGCGACCAGGCGGTGGTGGGTACGGATGTGCTGCAGGTTGGCGGCGTCCACCCGGCTGCGAACTCGACGAGCTGGGGATGGAGCGGCACGTAGCGGTCGTTGCGCAGCTTGCCGAGCGGTCGGCAAGCTCCTCGACGAGCAGTCGCGATCCGCTCAGTGGCCTCCGTCAGCATCTGGTAGGCCTGCCGCAGCGCCTCCGGCGAGAATACCGGGCTTGCCCGCACGCGGACCTCGGCGATGCTTGCCGCGAGGCCGGGGTCGCGGGTCAGGCGCGCTACGAGCGCGCTGACCGCGTGGTAGTCGTGCGGCGTGCTCCTCCTGGTCCCGGGGGCAGGGTGTCTTCCGGCCCGCGCCCGGCGCCCTGCGGGAGCCCGGGCCCGGAGTTCTCCGACGCCCAGCGCTGGACCTGCTCCAGGACGCGCCGGCTGAGCGGCGTCACCGCCGCAGCTACGGGCTCGCTGAGCGGCGCGCCGAACGTCAGCGGGCCTGAAACCTCGACAGCGAGCACTCGCGTCCGGTCAGGGAAGCGCATGCCGAGCCGCCTGGCGACCGCGGCAAGCTCGGGTATGCCGGCCTGGTGCAGGCTGGGTGCTGTCGCCACGCCCAGCTCGGCGAGCCCGGTCTCGATGATCGTGCCCGCGGGGCTGCGGCCCGTCTGGATCGAGTCGACGACGACCGCGCGGTCATACCCGGCGAAGACCTCGAGCAGGGCCAGGCCCGAGGCGGCGCTCTCCACGACGTCGGCACCCCCGGCCAGGTCCCTGGGCAGCGCCCGCACCGCGAGCACGCCGACGGCGTCGTCTCCCGCGTACTCGTTGCCCAGGCCGAGCACCAGCGTTCGGTCTACGCCGACCAGAACACGCCTGGCGCGGATGAATCGGCAACGGCTCTTCCCCCACTGGCCGACACGGAGACCCCGAGCCCGGAAACCTTCGGTTCTGCGAAGTCCGCGTGCGAGTTGGCCTGTCGCGTTGTTCGAGGCGACGCCGTCCACATCTGCCGGCCTGGCCTCATCGGAGGCCCCGGCGACAGGAGTGACCGCTTCGGGTACTGGCCCGCACGGTTTGCCATGAGTCGAGGGCAGGCGGTGGTCGCACCGAGCCCACTCGGGGCCGCGACTCAGACAATCGATATACGGGACCTTGCCTCCTGGATCGTTGCTGCCGCTGAGGTGGGCATCACCGGGACATTGAATGCCGTGGGGCAGGTCACCACCTTGGGTGAGATGCTGGCGCTTGCCCGAGATGCAGCTGGTCATGTCGGCGAGGTCGTCGAAGTGGATCCAGGTTGGCTGCTCGAACAGGGTGTCGCTCCCTGGGGCGGCTCAAACTCATTGCCCCTGTGGCTGCCCACGGGGCGCGGTTTCGACGGTTTCGCTCAGCGAGATGGCGATCATGCGGTAGAGCTGGGACTTCAACGGAGGCCATTGGCGGACACCGTCGCGGCGACCCTTGACGACGAACGCAGTCGAGGTCTTGACCGGCCGCGCCAGGCTGGACTCCCGGGTGATGTCGAGGGTCGAATCCTTCAACTCTGGCGGAGTAGAGAAGTCTGAAGTGCCTCGCTTCGGACCCTACGCTGCCCATATGAGGCGGATAGCCTGGACCGATTCGTATCTCAAGCATGCAGCAGCGGTGTCACGACTGGCGACGGCTTCCGGGCCGCAGACCCGGGTCGCGTCCGAACGGGTCCACGATCCGTCCGAGTCGCCAGCCATGTTCGTCGCTCACTGGCGCTGATTCGATCGCCCCCGCGTCGATGGCTCTGCGCAGAAAGGCCTCGGGGTCATCGACCACGAGCAGCGTCCTGCCGGTAGCGCCATCAATGGCACGAGGGCTGAACCGCCTCATGCCTCGCTTGCCTCAGTCACCCAAAATCGGGCGGAGCCCACCGCCAGCTGCGCCACGATGTCATCTCCCTCCCCCACTTGATGCAGCACCTCAGCATCGAACGCTGACCGGTAAAAGGCGACCGCCGAGCTTGCACCCTCCACCCACAACTGAGGCTCGATTCCGATCACGAAGCATCCCCGCCGGCCGAGTTGGAGTTCACGCTCCGAGCGTACGAGCACGAAGACTCGCCGTCCCTACCGTTCACCTCAGCGCGAGGCGCGCGCCCGCGCCACGAGCCAACGGGTCCTTCGCGCTGCCACGACTCTGTTCGCCGAGCGCGGTTACGCAGGCACCACCGTCCGGTCCGTCGCCGCCAAGGCCAAGGTGTCGGTTCCGACCGCCGAGACGCTCTTGGGCACGAAGGCTCGGCTGCTGAAGGCGACGATCGATGTGGCCATCGCCGGTGACGACGAGCCGGTGCCGATGCTCGATCGGGACTGGGCCACCGCGGCCATCGAGACGAATGACGTCGAGGTCCTCTTAACCATCGTCGCCAGCGTGCTCGCCCCCGCCCAGGGACGCTCCTCGGGACTGGTCCTCTCCGTGTTCGAAGGTGCCGGGTCCGACCCCGATCTGGCGGTCCTCGCCGTCGAGATGAGCGCCCAGCGGGCCACCATGGCGACCTGGGTCGTGAGTCGGCTCACCGCCCTCAAGGCACTGCGCAACGAGATCAGCGAGGAGGAGGCGGTCGACACCGTCTTCGCCCTGATGGAGCCGGCGCTGTTCGATCGGCTCATCCGTCAGCGAGGCTGGACGCTTGCCCGTTATGAGCACTGGGTGGCGCGATCTCTGCGTTGCCTCCTCGTGTCCTATGCCGTCCCGCGACGCCAACCGTCAACCAGAGCACGGAGGAGTCCGACATGAGCGGAGGAGACGGATCACCGGCGGGGCCGCACCCGGTGCACGGCCAGGTCGTCTACCTACAGCTTCCGGCCGTCAACATCGCCGTGTCGGCGGCCTTCTACGAAGCGGTGTTCGGCTGGTCGGTCGACACTGACCGGGGTCGCTTCGAGGCACCGGGGATTATCGGAGAATGGACCACCGATCGCTCACCGGCCGGTGACGCCGGGCCGGTGGTGTGGATCCTCGCCGAGCAGCTCGGGGCCGTCCTCCAGCGCATCGACGCCAACGGTGGGAAGGTCAAGGGGCGGCCCGAGCTGGACGGCGGTGAGCGCTACCTCGTCGAGTGCGATGACCCCGCCGGCAATCGCATTGGCGTGGCCGTCGCCATCCGCCACCGCGCCGAGTCCCAGACGCTCGTCGCCGTGCGCGACGTCGAGGCATCCAGCCGGTGGTATCAGCACTTGCTCGGGCTGCGCAGCGACCACGGTGGTCCCACTTACGAGAGGCTCGTCGATGGGAACACCCTCGTCTTGCAGCTCCACGCCTTCGCGTCCGACCATCACCACGGCACCATCGGCGACCCCGAGCGGGAGCTCGGCAACGGCATCGTGCTCTGGTTCGGTGAGACCGCCGACTTCGATGGCGCGGTCGCCCGCGCCGCAGAGCTCGGGGCGACTGTCGTTCACCCGCCATTGCGGAATCCATCCGAGGGCGAGGGGAACGGACCTGGCCACCGGGAGATCTGGCTCAAGGACCCCGACGGCTACACCATCGTCGTCGCCAGTCCCGACGGCGAGGCGTTCGAGCCGTCCTCGGCTGGCGCAACGGCGCTATGACTACAGCCTGACATCGACGTCCGTGCCCGACATCCACACCCGCGCGGTCTCGCCGGACGGCGCGAGCAGCAGGCATTCGGTTTCCAGACCTCGACGCGACGCCTGGATGGCTCGGCAAGCAACGTCAGCCGCCTATGTCAGATGGAAAGGCAAGCGAGCGATGACCAGTGACAACGAGGAACCTCGGGTCTTCCGTCCCGGCGGCGTGTCCTACCTGCACATCCCCGCACCCGATCCGGCCCGGGCGGCGGCGTTCTACTCCGCGGTGTTTGCCTGGAGCATCAGAGACGACGAGGACTCACCGGCGTTCGAGGACGGCTCCGGCCACGTGATCGGTCACTTCATCCGCGACCTTCCCGTCGTCGGCAACGCCGGGCACATCCCCTACGTGTACGTCGAAGCCGTCGACGAAGCCCTCGACAAGGTCACGGCCAACGGTGGCACGATCATTCGATCCCCGTTCCCCGAAGGTGACCTGTTGGTCGCGATGATCAACGATCCCACTGGGAACGTGATCGGCGTCTGGCAGCGTGCCCCAACGGTGTGAACACTGCAGTGACGTCGCCGCCTTTCTTCGATAAGTGGTTTGGACAATTGGGTACAAAAAGGTGGGTCAACCGACCGTCTCAGGTGTGCCCGGCGCCCGCCGCATTTGCTGCCGGACATTGGTTGGACGATCGACCGCACGCGTCAAAATCACACAGGCGGCACAGCCAGCCGCCGTCAGGTGCCCGCCCAGCGGCCCGTGCTGCGAGGCGGGGCTGGGTGATGGCCCCAAGCAGCTTGCCGACTGATATCTGCAAACTGCGACGCTCGTCGCCAGAAAGCGATGCCAGCGTTTCCTCCACCGCGGCCCTCCGGGCACAGAGAATGCTCTCGGCGACCGACCGTCCGACTGGTGTCAGAGCGATCGCCACTGTTCGTCCATCACCAGGGCCATCGCGACGAACGACGTGACCATCGGCGACCAGTCGATCAACCAGCCGGACCGCGGCGGAGTGGCTAAGCCCAAGGGCCTGGCGGAGGTGTTCGATCGTGCCGCCGTCCAGGAACTCATGGAGCGCCACTAACGCAGCCGGCGCCTGACCCCCTCGACCCGCTGCCCGTTCGGTGGCCTCGCTGATGCGATCTGTCAGAGCAAGGGCGAGCGCCGCAACAACATTAGAGAGGGCAGGATCGGGTGCTTCGCTCACCCCTGAGTACGCCTCATGGAAGCTCGTAGTCGATCTCGTAGGTCGCCTCAGGGCCGTGCCCGGCGCCGAAACTGCCCGACCCATCCAACCCACTGAGCTCGTCGGTACCGGACCCCGGGATGACGGTCACGCTCCAGCGGGCCATCCTTCCGTCGAAATCACCCATCGTTTCGAGCACGAACGAGCCCCGTCTCCCCGCCAGCGTGCCATCGACCTTCTGCAGTCCTACGAAGCGAGCTGTTCCATCGGCCCGATAAGCCATGAGCCAGCGCACGGACCCATCGCCCTCGATGTCCCCGGAGGACTTCTGCTCAACCGTCGCCAACGTCATCTTGTTTGCCTGATCATCGTCGTACGTTTCCTCGTTCCACGACGACAGCTGGAAAGAACCAGTGGCTTTAGCCATCACGATTACCTCCTCTGTATGTGTGCATCACACATATACTCACGAGAAGCGGCAAACAATCAGCCGGCCAGTCAATGCCTCCGGGCTATGGCCTTCTCGACCTGGCCGGGGTCGTCGCCTGCGGTTAGATAGTGCAACCCGCCGATGGTCAAGAACAAGGTGGCGACGCCAGCCAGGATGCCGACGATCCAGTTGGTCAGGTTGCTGATCACCCCGTTGAGCGTCGGGCTGCCGCCGGCCGCGAACGCCGGGGGTCCGACTGCCACAAGCAGGCCGAGGGTGATCAGGGCGGCAAGGGCCAACCGGCGCCCGGTGACCGGGGTCGTCCGGCCATCCTCCGCATTCGGCGCCGCGGGTCGCCTGGCAGTACCGGCCGCTGCCCGCCGCCGCCGCGGCCCTCGACAGCGAGGTCCGCGCCGCTGACTTCCGCCGCGAGTACTCCCGCCGCACCCGCCGCGACCTGACCGCCCGCGACGCCCACGACCACGCCCGCGCCCGGCAGGCCGCCGACGAGGAAGCCCGCGGCGCCGGCGTCACCCTCCTCGGCCTCTATGTGACGGTCACCGTCACCGACCCCGGGCTGCTGTCCCGCGCGACCGCCGACACCGAGGCCTCCGCCGAGACCTCCAAGATCCGGCTGCAGCGACTGTAACGCAGCCAGGCCGCCGCGTTCACCGCCACCCTGCCCTGCGGCGTCTGCCTGCCCGAGCTCGCCACCAGGCTCCGCCACTAGCCGGGAGGAGACAACCACAGTGATTAACGCAACACCGGGCGGGACCCGCCTGTGGGGTGCCAGAAGTCTGCCTGGCCTGTGAGCTGCAGCGATGCACCGGGGC
>ODAK010000972.1_pt1 | contig 32304 bp, 36 predicted proteins | sample 1539591 | NCBI WGS metagenome assembly ODAK01 (sample SAMEA3539303, study PRJEB22396) | soil metagenome | biome: tundra; feature: field; material: soil | place: USA | collected 2010-05 | depth 0.15 m | reverse complement strand
CCTCCGGCGAAGCCCAGGTTGCTTCTGGCATCGACGTAGGTCGCCCCGTGGCGGGCGGTGACTGCGCTCACCGCCCCCTCCGAAGAGTTGTCCACCACCGTCACGGGCAGCGCCCCGCCGAGCGCTTCCAGGCACCGGTCCAACAGATCGGACGCGCCGTAGGCCACCACCAGAACCTCGACCGCCTGGGGCATCAGGCGACTCCGTCGAAGCTGGGCACGCGCTGCAGGTCCGGGCGCGGATGCCCTCCGAAGGCGGGGCGCACCGGCAGCACCGGTTGCGGTTCGGCAAACGGCCGACAGCGTCGACCCGCTGCCGGCGGCATCATTGCTTGTAGGTGTAGGACTGGTAGGTGTCCGACGAGGACCGACGGACACGGTTGAGGGCGAGGCCCAGCACCCGACAGTTGGTCGTCTCCAGCCGATGGATCGTCCGCTCCAGATCACCGCGATCGGTACGCCCCTCGGAGGCGACCACGATGGCTCCCGAGGCTATGTTCCCGAGGATGGCGGTGTCGGGCACGGCGAGCACGGGGGGAGTGTCGAACAGCACGACATCGGCCAACAGGGGGAGCTGGTCGATGACCGGCTTCATCCCGGGGCTCCCCAACAGCTCGCTGGGACTGTCGAGGGTGCTCCCGGCCGGCAGCAGCTGGAGTCCCCAGATCCCCGTCTCGACCAACAGCGAGGACACCGAGGGTTCGTCCGGGGACGGGATGGCGTCCCGCTTGGCGCGGGAAGGTGCCGGACCTGTCCCCCCGGCCGTCCGCCGGCTACCCGCCCTGGCTGCATAGCCACGCACCTCCCGGGGCGCGGTCGGTCGGGTGTCGGGCTCGGGGGCCTTCCAGGTCGCCTTGATGAGATCGGCGAGGCCCGGCAGCCCGGTGGCCTGGAGCCCGAAGATCTCCTCGAGCCTCGGCCGCCGGAAGTCCGCGGAGACGACGATGACCTTGCTGCCGCTCATCGCCCATGCCGCGGCGAGGTTGGCGGTGACGAAGGTCTTGCCGTCACCGGCCTCGGGGCTGGTGACGAGGACGAACGGACACGGGGCGTCGTCGAGGATCACCCGCACACTGGTCCGCAACTCGCGGACCGCCTCTGCCATCTGCGACTGGGGCGCCTGCACCATGGCGATGGTGACCTTGCCGGAGCGCACGTCGGGATCCAGTGGGAGCTCGGCGAGGATGGGGGCTTCCGAGGCGTCCTCGAACTCGGAGTTCCGCCGGACCCGCGTGTCGAAGTGGTCCCGCAGCAGTGCGATCCCGATGCCGACCAACAGCCCGGCGATCAATCCGATGGCGATCAACTTTCCCTTGCTCAAACCGGTCGGTGACCCCGGGGTGTCCGCGGCCACCTGGATGGACGCATAGGGCTCACCGGCCTGCATGTTGTACTGCTCGGACTGCAGTGTGCTGTAGGTCTGGGTCAATGCTGCGATCTGGGTGGTGATCAGCGGGTTGGCGCTGGTGCCGGTGCCCTGCTGCTGTTGTAGCACGGCGATCTTGGCGGTCAGGCCGGCCAGGAGGCTGCTGATCTTGGTGATCTGTACCTGGACAAACGCCTGGATCTGATCGACGAAGGCCTGCGAGTAGGCCGTGGCCACTGCTCGGGCCTGTTCGGGGCTCGAAGCCGTGGCGGTGATGCTCAACGCCCCGCTGGTCGCGTCCACGGTGCCGGTCACCTCGGAGGCGACGCCTTCCGTATTCGGGTTGCCGAGGATCTTCGCCGCCCCGAGTTGAACCGCAGTGCTCCCCAGCTCCTGCACCGGGTCGGGCAGGGTGACGGGGGCCGACGTCTGCCCGGTCTGGCTCACGCCGCTGATCTGGATGAGCGCAGTGGACTGGTACTTCGGGGTCTCGATCTTCGAGTAGGCGAAGGCGGCGGCACCGGCGACGACCACACAGACCAGGATGGTCAGTCGTCTGCGCCAGAGCGCGGAGAGGAGTTGTTGGAACGTCAGCGGATGCTCTCTTTCATCGGTCGTGCCTCACAGCGAGGATACGACGTCGCCAACGCACCGAGCGGCAAGGGCGTGCCCACGTGCCCTGGTGGCACCGGACCGCCGGGGGCGGAGCCGAGGGAGAGGCGGCAGGAGGTCATCGCTGTGCCCCGTGGAGGCGCACCTGGGCCACGACCGAGGCCATCGTCTCGGCCCGCTGACGCCACGAGGGGATCTCGGCCTCGCCGGGTGTGCCGGGGAGGCCCTCCGGCCCGGCACCCGCCAGGGCCGCCGCGGTCGCCTCGACGAAGCGGGAGCGGTCGGCGACGACGACGGGTGGGCCGAGGTGGCGGAATCCGGCCACTGGCGTGGCGACGGTGGGGCGGGCGGCAGCGAGGCACTCGTAGGCCTTGATCGGATCGAGGCTCTCGGTGAACGGGTTCACCAGGTGGGGGATGATCACCACGTCGGCATGCTGGAGGAATCCCGGAACCCGGTCGTAGGGTTGGGAGCCCAGGAGATGGATGTTGGGGACCTGCTCCAACTGTGCGGTCACCTCGGCAGGGAGGAAGTTCGGTCCGACGAGGGCGACCTGGAGCTCGGGCCTGGCCTCCGCCAGTTCGAGGATGAGCGGTACGTCGATACGCCATTCGTGGACGGTCCCGACATACACGGCCACCGGTGCCGGTGGGAGCGATGAGGGCCGGGGCTGGGGGGTCCGGAAGAGTTCGACGTCCACGCCGTTGGGGATCAACTCGACCTTCCGGTCCCGACCACGTGTCCGGGCCAGGTCCGGGGAGCAGACCACCACTGCGCGGCTGTGCGTCAACAGGAGCGCCTCGTCGGTCATGAGCCGGTCCCGTTGGCGCGGTGCAAGCGGAGCGAGCAGCCAGTCGTCGGTGATGTCGTACAGGGTCGGCCATCCGGTCCGGAGGCTGAACTGTGCGTAGGAGGCGTCATTCACCCACAGCACGGGCCGGTCGAGACCGAGCCGGGCGACCGCATGGAGGACCTGCCGGCCGAGCGATCGGTCTGCGAACGGGCCGATGAACCGGGGCAGCCACTTCCGAGGCCGGAGCACGTGGATGCGGGGATGCACCTGTTCGAGCCGCGGTCCCCGGAGTTCCTTGAGGCCTCCCCGCTTCAACTCGTGGGGGATGTCGACTGCGGGGGCGACGAAGAGCACCCGCAGGCTCGGGTCGAGGCCCACGAACTCGTCGACGAGGATGCGAATCCGCCTGCGGACGGTGCCCCAGGGCTCGAGGGAGCACACGACCAGCGACGTGCCGGCGGACGCCGGTGCCGCCGTCATCGTGCTGCTGTCCCCTGGGCTCTGTGCTGCCATTTCCGTTCCTCGATCCTTCGTGGGTGATCGTCGGTCACCCGTCTGCCGCTCCGGTTCGTTCGTGAGGGCCGAGATCCTAGATACCGTCGTCACCGTACCGGCAGATCTTGAGGTCCGATCCCCATGGGCGTGATTGAGCGAGAGGTGGAAGCTACGCTTCCTGGGCTGCCTACACCGACCCATCCGAGGCCCGATGAGCCAGAGCGCGACCAGAGCATGAGCGGGATTCCCACGAACGATTCCGATCGGGTCGGCGGCCGGTGGCGTGCGGCCGGGGACTGGACCCGGATCGGAGCGCACGCGGCAGGGTGGTCAGCTGTCGTGGTCGTGGCCGCCGCCGTCGGCGCCGCCGTCGTCGGGAACCTGTTTCTCGGACTGGCCCTTGCCGCCCTGGTGCTCGTGCTGGGAGTGTTCGTCGCCGATCCGGTGCTGCTGGCGGTCATCGTGCTTCCCGGCGCGCTCCTCGTGCAACGGGTCGGCGGGGCGAGCACCAACCTCAGCGTGGCCGACCTGTTGGGCTTCCTCGGTGGCCTGGTGTGCCTCTTCCTCGTCCGGTGGAGGGACGCGCCGTTCCTCCGGCAGTTCCTCATGGGCATCATCTGGTACCAAGCCGTGCTGATCCTGGTGGTGGTCGCCCATCCGTACCGGTTCAACATCGTGGAGTGGTTCCACCGCCTCTCCTATCTGGGGGCCAGCGTCCTGGTCGGCTGGGTGATCGCCACCCATGGCCGCACCCGGCAGGCCTTCCGCCTGTTCCTGTGGGGATCGGCGGTACTGGCCCTCGTGGCCATGGAGCACGCCGCCGCCCTGCACTTCCAACCGGCCCAATGGGGCGTGTACCAGAAGAACACCATCGGCTCGATGATGTGGGTGGCCATCGTGGTCGCACAGATCAATCCCCCCTGGGGGGGCATCAGCCGGCACGAGGCTCGGATCCCGAAATACCTCTGCATCGGGGGTCTGCTCGCATCGCAATCGAGGCAGTCGGTCATCTTGCTGATCCTGGCCATCGGAGCGGCGGTCGTCCTGAATCCGGAGGTGCGCCGGCGCTCCAAGCTGATCCTGCTCGGAGCGGTCCCGTTGGTGGTCGTTCTGTACTACAGCTTCTCCCTGGCAGCGCGAAACAATCCCCGGTTCAACACCGTGTCGATCCGGTTCGATCAGATCGGTGCGGCCATCCACGTGTGGCATCTGAGCCCGATTCTCGGGGAGGGGATGCGCTTCTACAACCTGCCGCAGTTCGTGAGCGTCACTGCTCCGCCCAACGTGCTGGTCGACAACCTCGCCTCGACGGGAATCGTCGGTTCCATCGCATTCGTCTTCCTCGTCTTCGTCACCATGCGGACCATGTTCAGGCTTCCATCCGCATATGGCACCCTGGGTCTCGTCATCCTGATGAGCCACTACGTCGGTGGCCTGTTCGACACGTTCTGGATCGGTGCCTCGTCGATCGCGCCCTTCGTCATCGCCGGCATCTCGCTGGGCATGGCCGACCTGCACCGGGGGGACCCACCGGTGCAGGCGGCGCCCACCGGTCGGCTCCCGGCACGGGAACAGGCCGGGCTGCGGACGCACCGGCCACCGGCCCGGTCGGCCGGATCCGGGCAGTCACCCACGGCCCGGCGAACGCTCCCGACCCCTTGAACCCCCGTTGACCCGCAGCCGGCCGCGCATCGTCTACAACGCCCTCCCCCTGAGCCCTCGGGGCGGCGGCGTCAGCACCTACATCCGCGGGCTGCTCGCCGCCATGGTGGCAACGGTGGATGCGGACCTCGTGGCCGCCGTGCACCCTGCCGGATCGGCGGAGCTGCCGGCGGGCATCCTCCCGCTCGTCAAGGGCCAGTCCCAGGGGATGAGGAGGGCACTGACCGGCGCCGTCGGGTTCGGGCCGGCCGATCTGAGCCACGGCCTGGATGTCGACCTCCCGCTGCGGCGCGCCGGCCTGATGGTCTCGACGGTGCACGACATGGCGATCTTCGATGTCCCGTGGGCCTTTCCGAAACACCGGGTCCTCGGCGAGCGGGTGGTGGTGAGGAACGCGCTCCGCCGGGCCGATGCCATCATCGCCGTGTCGTCGTTCACCGCCGAGCGGGTCAGGGCCCTGGTGGGCCGTGACCCGCTCGTCATCCACCCTGCACCCGGGACGGAGATGACACCCCCCGCCGACGCCGAGATCGCCCGAGTGCGGTCCCACTACGGGCTGCCGGAACGCTTCGTCCTCCACGTCGGCAACATCGAACCGCGCAAGGACCTCGGCACGCTGGCCGAGGCCTGCCGCTCGGTGTCCATCCCCCTGGTCCTCACCGGCCACGGCCTGTGGGCCAACCGTGCCCCGGGAGGGGTGGTGGAGATCGGCCATGTTCCCCTCTCCGACCTTCCCGCACTGTACGGAGCGGCCACCCTGGTCGGTTACGCGTCACGGTACGAGGGCTTCGGACTGCCTCCGGTGGAGGCCATGGCCTGCGGGGCACCGGTGGTCACCACGGCGGTGCCCGCCGTGGTCGAGGTGGTGGGTGACGGGGCGGAGACTTTCGCGGCCGGCGACGTCGACGGCCTGGCCCGGACGCTGCGGGAGCTGATCGGGGACGAGCAACGGCGGGCCGAGCTGGCCGCGCGGGGCAGCGAGAGGGTGAGTTCCCTCGGCTGGCAGCAGACGGCCGAGGCTACCGCGGGGGTCTATCGGTCGGTGGGCCTCGCCGTGTGACCGGAACCCCGCCCGGCAGCTTCGACGCTTTCCGGTAGGCATCGGTCGGGCCGGCAGCGTGCCGATGCCGGCCGTCACGCAGCACCCGCTGAGGTCACCGAACTTCAGTTCGAACCTCAATTCGCCGATGTGAGGCCATGGAGCCTGCGCCGACGGGCAAGTCATCCGTGTCGGCTGTGGCCGAAGCCGGTAGGTCCCCGCTGCCCGTGGACGCGAAGGGGGCCGAGGGGGAGCTGGACGGCCCGGACGAAGCGGCGCCGTCGGCCTTCCTGGCCGACCTCGACGACCCGGAACTGGTGATCTCCGAGGGCTACATCGGGCCCGAGCGGCGCGCCACCGGCCTCCGGGCCCGTCTCCTCCGGGCCACCTTCGGCCAGCGCCGTTCACTCCTGCGGCTGGATCTCCTGGTGGTCGCCGCCGTGGTGCTGGTGGCGGCTGCGCTCCTGGTGGCGGGAGCGACCGGGCACAACGGAGCAGCCGCTGGCCGCAACACTGCGTTGCCGTCGGCCGCGGCCCAGCCCCGACCGGTCGGGGCGGCGTCGTCCGCAGCCCGGGACACGCCGACGTCCACCACCCCCGTGACCACCGCACCTGCGGTGACCGATCCCCCGCCGACCACGACCGTTCCGGCACCGGCTGCGGCGACGGCACCGGCACCCACCCCGGCGACGGCACCTGCCGCTGCCGCCCCCGCTGCCCCGGTTCCGACGGCTCCCCCTGCGCCTGCCGATGCGGCGCAGACTCCGGCGGCGCAGACCCCGGCACAACTCGGGGCCGAAGCGCTGACGCTGGTCCGCTACCCCTGGCAGAGCATCCCGGGCTACTCGATCCAATTCCTCCCGATCTCCGAGGCGCCGTCCCCCAGCTTCTACGGCAACACCACCTTCACCTGGGGCCAGGCCGGCGGGGTCTCCAGGCTGTACGTGTACCCGGGAGAGACGGTCCTCCAGCTGGCCGGCATCACTGCCTTCGAGATCGGCCACGAGGTCGACGCCGCCGCGGTCGATCCCCAGGGGGGCGAAGCCCAGATCGAGGCCATCTTGAACATCCACCCGGCCAGTTGGGCGCCCAACTGCGACTGCGCCGAGCAGGACTTCCTCTCGGGGTGGTACGCCGCCGCCTTCTCCGACCACTGGTCGCCTGGGGTCGGGAACTGGAGCCGCATCGCGCCGGAGCCCACCGGGGCCGTACTCGCCGCCGTCGAGCCCTGGTTGAACCCGACCCTTCCCTGATCCGACCTCCGTGTACCGCCCCTTTCTGACCCTGCCAGTGCGTTCCGGGCCACTGCCGCCGGGGCTGTTACCGTCCGTGGCGGTGACCGGTGCCACGGCGCCGTCCAACCTGCGAATGGATCACGGATCATGACCCGGATTGCCCTCCTGCCCAGCTCGTACCCCCCATCCCTCGGCGGGGTGGAGGAGCTGTCCCGCCACCTCGCCTTGTCCCTCGTCGATGCCGGGGACCAGGTGGAGGTGTGGACCAGCCTGCCCGACGACGCCGCCCCGGAGACCGCCGAGATCCGGGACGGCCTGGTGGTGCGCCGCTTGCCCATGCCGCTTCCGGCCACCAACTGGCCGGCGGTCCGCCGAACCGCAATCACCGGTACCCGCACACTGCGCTCGCTGCGGAGGGCAGTGGCCGCGTTCCGTCCGGAGGTGCTGCATGTGCAGTGTTTCGGGCCCAACGGGGCCTATGCCACCGCGTTGTCCGGTTTGTCGGGACTTCCCTTGGTCATCACGCTGCAGGGTGAGACGCTCATGGACGACGCCGACATCTTCGAGACGTCCCGGGTATTGCGGTCTGCCCTCCGATTCGGCATGCGGGGCGCGTCTGTGGTCACCGCGTGCTCGACGTTCACCCTGGCCGACGCCGAGCAGCGCTTCGGGCTCGTCCCCGGGAGGGGAACCGTGATCCCTAACGGTGTCGCCCTCGACGACGAGCGAGGCCTGGGCGCGGGGACGGCGCCCGTCGGCCTGCTTGGCCGGCCGTACATCCTGGCCCTGGGCCGGGTCGTGGAGAAGAAGGGCTTCGACCTGTTGTTGGAGGCGTTCGCGGCGATGGACCCGGGCCGCCGCAGCGCGGACCTGGTCGTCGCCGGCGCCGGGCCCGCTCTGGAGTCCCTGCGTGCGTGCGCCGCCGCGTTAGGGGTCGCTGGCCAGGTGCACTTCCCGGGCCGGCTCTCCCGTGACGAGGTGACCGGGGCGATGGCGGGAGCCACGTTGTTCGTGATGCCCAGTCGCCTCGAGCCCTTCGGGATCGTGGTGCTCGAGGCCTGGAAGGCAGGCACCGCCGTCGTGGCCACCGTGCACGGGGGTCCCCCGGAGTTCGTGCATAGTGGCCGGGACGGCGTTCTGGTCGATCCGTTCGACACCGCGGCGTTCGCGGCCGCACTGGAGCTCCTGCTCGACGATCCGGCTCGCAGGCGGGCGATCGCCCTGGCCGGCCACCAACGGGTACGGGAGTTCGGATGGCCCACGATCGCCGAGCGGTACCGGCAGCTCTACGCCAGGGCCACCGGATCCGAAAGGGGCGGGAGCGAGCCATCAGGTGGCCTCCAACACTCTCATCAGGGCGAACCAGTCTCATGAGTGTGCAATCGCTCGTCGTGAGCGACAGGAGGCCTTCGCAGTCCGGTGAACCCGGTGGGACGGTGCCTCCTCTCGGGGATGGGCGTCGGGCTGGGCCGCAGCGAAAGGGGGATCGGGCTTCAGGCCACATTGGAACAGGTCGATGAACAGGTATGGTCCCTGTCGATCTCGACCAGAAGGTTCGCCCAGTTCATCTGTATCGACGTGCCTGGCTACCGGCCCGACGATTCATGGTTCCACCTGGCACCGGGGGCGAACCGGTCGGTCGCCCTGCATCGGGACGGCTCGGACACGATGACCCCACGGGGACAGGTCCGGCCCCCCAAATCCGTCGCGGCGGCCCGCGGCTCGACCTGGCACCCGGGTTCCCGCCGGTCGGCACTCGCGGTTGTGCCAGGCGTTGTTGCTCGCTTACGATGGGGTGCCGCGGTGGACGTGGTCTCGATGGCTGAACCGTCGAGCGTGTCGGACGGACGGCGGAAAACCGGCGCAGGAAAGGGCAGGCCGGCTGGGATGGCAATTCTTGATCCAGAGATACGGCGGATCGGGCTGGAGCCGCCGGTTCGGGAGGGGCTGCGCCACGCGGACGACCTGGGTGACCACGCCATCGCCGTCGCCCGGGTCCGACGGCACGCGCTCCGCAGGTTGTTGTCGGCCGACGTGGTCGGGCTGGTGGTGGCCGCCATCGCGGGCCCGCTGCTGGTGTCCGCGGTCTCGAACAACCCGGCGAGCACGGTCAATCACAACGGGAGGGTCTACCTCTTCGACCTGGTCGTGATCCCCCTGTTCATCGGTGCCTTCGCCCTCTACGGCCTCTATCGGGGGATCACCCGCCGGATCTCTATGAGCGTGTTCTCCGATCTGCGGAACATCGTGCACGCGTTGATGATCAGTGGGTTCCTCTACGCCATCGTCGCCTATCTGCTCAACCGGAGCAGCAACTACATGGAAGCGCTCTCCGTGGCCAAGATCGTCGCCATGTGCGGCGTCGCCGTCGTCACCGTGCCCCTGGCCCGCGCCGTGGCCTTCGGGTTCTCGGGCCGCGGTTCGGCCGGATCGGTGCCGGTCATCGTGGTCGGCACCGGAAAGCTGGCCCAGACGGTGGCGAGCCATCTGCGCGCCCACTCGAACGTGCAGTTCGTCGGCTTCGTGGACGACAACCCGGTGGGGCAGGGCGATGTGCTCGGCGAGTTGGAGGACCTTCCCGAACTGTGCCGCCGGTACGGGGTCGCCCGGGTGGTGGTGTGCTTCTCCAGGACCCACCCCGAACGGACCACCGAGCTGCTCAAGGGCCTGGCCGGCAAGGTGGGCGTCTCCATCGTCCCGCGCTACTACGAGCTGATCACCAGCCGTTCCCGTGTCGAGGACCTGTCCGGGCTGCCCATGTTGGACATCGCCCCGGCGTCGCTCAGTTCCGGGTCACGGTTCCTCAAGCGGTCGTTCGACATCGTGGCCTCCACGTTGATCCTCATGGTCAGCGCCCCCTTCTTGGCCGTCTTCGCCGCGGTGATCAAGGTCACCAGCCCCGGCCCGGTCTTCTTCCGCCAGGTACGCACCGGGCGGAACGAGAAGCCGTTCTCCATGCTCAAGTTCCGTACCATGTCCCGCGACGCCGAGGCGCGTCGTGACGAGCTCGAGCACCTCAACGAGGTAGAAGGGCCGCTGTTCAAGGTGATCAACGACCCGCGGGTCACCCGGTTCGGTCGGTTTCTGCGGCGGACCAGCCTCGACGAGTTCCCTCAGCTGATCAATGTGTGGAAGGGCGACATGTCACTGGTCGGCCCCCGGCCGTTCGTGGTGTCGGAGGCCATGGAGATCGAAGGCTGGGCCCGCAAGCGCTTCGAGGCCCGTCCCGGGATGACCGGGCTGTGGCAGGTGTCCGGCCGGAACGAGCTCTCCCACCTCGAGCTGTGCCGCCTCGACTATCTCTACGTCGCTTCGTGGTCGTTCTGGTGGGACATGCAGATCCTCGGGAAGACGCCGAGCACCATCTTCAAGGGCCGCGGCGCCTCCTGACCGATCGGGTGCCCGGTCGGGTCGGCTGCTCGAGGCGCGATGCACTCAGTGCGCCCGTCGCTCCTCGTCCACTGCCACGTTGATGCGCTCGACGAACCTGGCGGTGGAGAACTGCCCGGCGTGGGCGGTCAGGGTGTCGGCCTGCCACGAGGCGGCGGCGAGCCGATCCACCGCCTCCGCGATCAGTGGCGGCTCCGGCCGGTCGAAGAACAGGCCGGTGGATCCCTCCACGACGGTGTCCAGGAAGCCTCCCCATCGCAGTGCGGCGGTAGGCCTCCCGAATCCGGCGGCCTCGACCGGCGTCAGCCCGAAGTCCTCGTAGGAGGCGGCGACCAGCCCGATCGACGATCGGTACAGCCATCGGAGGCCGGCGTCGTCGACCCGGCCGAGCACGGTGACGTTGGCCGGGGCCGAGGCCGCGATCTGCTGGGCGAGCGGTCCGGAGCCGACGACGACCAGGCGTTGGTCGGGGAGCCGCCGGAAGGCCTCGGTGACCGCCTCCACGTTCTTGTAAGGGAGCAGTCGCGACACGCACAGGACGAAACCCGGGGCGATACCGGCGACCGGCTCGGCGTCGCCTCCGGCAGTCACGTCGACGGGCGGGGGTACCACGTCGGCATCGATCCCGTAGAGGTCGGCCACCCGGGCCCGCACCGCCCGGGAGTTGACCAGGTACCGGTCGGCGCTGGCCGCGGCCCTCCGGTCCCACCGGCGCAGGGGCGGGGTGAGCACCGACAGGGTGGCTGCCGCCCAGCGCGGGGAGCCCGCCAGGTAGCGGTCGGCCTGGTAAAGCCAGCGGGCCGGCGTGTGGCAGTAGACGATCTTGCGTCCGCTTGCATGGGCCCCGTGCGCCCAACCGCTCGAGGAGCAGATGACCACCTCGGCATCGACCCGGAGTCGCGAGAACGCCGGGGCGAGGAGTGGCAGGGCGAGGCGATGGTGTCTGCGGAGGATTCCGAGCCGATCGAGGGGCAGGGTGCGGATGTCGTACCGCGAGAATTCGGGAAAGGTGCCGTCCGGGTCGTAGAGGGAGGTGTGGATGGGCGCAGCGGGGAACGCCTCGGCCAGCGCCAGTACCACCCGCTCGGCCCCTCCCTGTTGGGTGAGGTAGTCGTGGACCAGTGCCAGCGAGCCTGGGGAGGTCACGCGAAGGCGGCGCCGACGGCGGCTGTGTCGAGCAGTGTGTCGACCGATCGGGCCTTTCCGTCGGCGAGCTGCCAGATCTGGACTTCCTCGATGCCGACGTCACGCCCCTTCGGGCTGGTGAAGGCCACATGGGGCCAGGTGATCGGCAGATCGCCGTCAATCAGCACGGCCTTCAAGGTGAAATCGGTGAAGGTCAGCCGGGAGAGCTCGGCGAAGAAGTCCGGCGGGCTCCTCTTGCCCTGGTAGACGCAGGACCAGGGAGCGGCATCCCGATCGGCGGCATTGACCGCCCACCGCACCTCCTTGGACACCAGCCCCATGACGGCGAGGAGGTCGCCACGGCCCAATGCCGCGGTGATGGTCCTGACGATGTCGGGGTTGGACGACAATGGATGCTCCTGTCGGTCGATCGGGTCCACGCGGCCGGGCCCTCCGAGGTAGAGGTTCCGAGCGTAGGCGCTGGTACCGGGCGGGTCGGCGACCGATCGTCCCGGGTCCCGGCCGGCTGGGTGCGCGCCGGAGGTCATCGGTGTCTCCGTCGGCAACGGTACACTCGCCCCTGTTCACATCCTCTTCGTATGCACCGCCAACATCTGCCGTTCCCCGATGGCAGCAGCCCTCTTCGCCGATCGGATCCCCGACCACGCCGACTCTGTGGAGGTTTCTTCGGCGGGCCTGCTCGAAGGGGGGACAGCTGTCCCCGAGGAAGTGCTCGAGGTGATGGCTCCCTACGGGATCGACCTCCGCGCGCACCGGAGCCGCCGGCTCACGCAACCCCTCCTGGAGGGAGCAGACCTGGTGCTCGGCATGAGCCGCCGGCATGTGCAGGAGGCGGTGCTCCTCGATCCGCCCAGCTGGCCGCAGGCCTTCAAGCTCAAGGAGCTGGTTCGGCGAGGAGAGGCCATCGGCCCTCGGCGACCGGACCAGGGGCTCCGCTCCTGGATCGACGATGCCCACGGTCACCGGACCCGTTCGACGCTGGCCAACTACTCGGACACGGACGACGTGGAGGATCCCTACGGCGGGCCGATCGCCGGCTACCGCTCGGTCGCCGACGAGCTGGCGGTACTGACCGGCCAATTGGCGGGCTTCCTGTGGCCCGAGGACGGGTGACCGCTCAGGTCCTCTGCGGCCAGGGAGTCTGTCCGCCGGCAGCCGCAGATGTGCGATTCCGGAAGGAGGGCGCGAACATGGTGAGGTGGGGGATGGGTGCCGGATCAAGGAGCTGCCCGATGGTGGCAAGGAGTTCGTGCTCGAAGACCGGGCGCTGTCGTTCGTCCGGATCGACGACCGGGCCACACTCGGGTTCGGCCGCACCGAGGTAGCCATCGCCGGCCCCTTCGTGCTCCGGATCGGCGGCGTCACCCACGCGCTGGACCCTGGGCGGCGCGACACACTCGGAGCGCTGCTCACCCTGTACCCGGGGACGGTCCGGTGGTTGTGGGCGTCGCCCGACGGCCAGCTGGCCGCGGTGTTCGAGGACGGCGCGCTGGTGACCGTCGATCCCTCACCGGCGGTGACCGCATGGTCGGTGGGCAACGTGGCCAACCTGCCTGGCGCCCCGCAGTGACGGCGCCGTAGGAGGCCACTACGACGGGTCGGACAGGAGCTCCGGGTGACGGGCCGCCACCATCCGGCGCATGCCATCCCGCCAGCCGACCGTGGTCGTCCCGACCAAATGGTGCATCCTGGTCAGGTCGATCTGCACGCTGTCGATCGTGTCCCGGGTGGGAGCGAACCGGGCCGGCACACCGGTCAGCTCGGAGAGGTACCCGCACCACTCCTCGATGCTCGCTGCCTGGTCACCTCCCCAGTTCACCGTGGTGGCCGGGGTGGCGGCGGCGTCGATCAGCCCGGGGATCATGGCGATGATGTCGTCCTCGTGCAGGGGGTGGTACACGCTCGGCGCGTCGAGGTGCACGGGGATCTCGCTCCCATTGATCATCATCTCGAGATGGATGGCAGGCCACCCGCCCCGGTCGCCATAGGGGACGGACAGGCGGGCAACTGTGGTGGGGAGGTCGAAGCGCTCCGACGCCCATCGGGCGGTGCCCTCGGCGGCGATCTTGCAGATGCTGTACGTGCGGAGGAACGGCCAGACGCCGTGGTTGTCCCCGAGCTCGTCCTGTTCGGCGAACACGTGATGGCCCATGGGCTTGTACACGCCGGTGGTGGAGCAGTGCACGAACGCGGCCGCCTCCTGGTGATGCTCCATCAGCCAGGCCAGGCCGCCACCGTTGGTGCGCAGGTCGAGCTCCCAGTTGTTGGACTTGCCCACGGCGAAGTTCAAGACATAGTCGGCCCCTGCCGGGAGGCCGGCCACGTCGCCCGCGGCCAGGTCGACCGGCACGCATCGGACCCCTGCGGCCTCAAGGCGTCGTCGAGCCGCCTGGTCCCTGAATCGGGCGGCGCCGACCACCTCGTTCTCCTTGGCCAGGGCGAGCGCCACCGGCTCACCAACCTGGCCGGTGACCCCAGTGACGACGATGGTCTTGCCCCGGAGTGGTGCAGGCGGCATGGGCGCTCCTTCGGGGCGGGGTGGTGGGCAGGTCGGTTGTGGACACCGGCGCACTTGGTGAGCCATACTGTCTTTTCCGCCAGTTTTCGTCGGTAGGCCACATTATCCCAGGTCACCGAAGTTCTGCTCTGGTGGTCTGACCAGTGACCCCAACACTATTTAGGAAGTGACGTTCCCATGAGTGCCACCTGGCGCAAGCACGCAGCCTGCCGGGGCATCGATCCAGATGTGTTCTACCCGGTCTCCGACGAGGAGGCCGGTGGGGCAAAGGCCATTTGCGATCAGTGTGCCGTGCGCGAATCGTGCCTCGAGCATGCCCTGGCCAACAGGGAGCGCGAGGGGATCTGGGGCGGTACCACCGAACGCGAGCGTCGGCGCATCCACCGCCAGCGCCGCAAGTCGGCCTGAGCCTGCCGGCGGCCTCGGCTGGGCCCGCCGGCCCACCTCCGACGGCCGTCCGTTGACCTCGGCCGACCCGGGGTCCGGGAGTCCGGCGGTACAACCACGGGGACGAACCGATGCGGCGGTCCGGCACCTCCGGGGCGTCATCGCCGACCATCCTGCGGCCGATGCGCGGGAACGGGTGTCGAAGGAGACCATGCTGGCCGAGTTGGACCGGCTCGGACGGCCATTCGACGAGCACGCCCAACCCACCCATGTCACCGCGTCCGCGATCGTGGTCGGCGCCCGTGGTGTGGTCCTGCATGTGCACCGGCGCCTCCATCGGTGGATGCAGCCCGGCGGCCACGTCGATCCGGGCGAATCCCCCGACGAGGCAGTCCTCCGCGAGTGCAGAGAGGAGACGGGCCTGTCGGTCGCGCATCCGGCCGGGGGCCCGCTCCTGGTGCACGTCGACGTCCACCCGTCAGCCGCCGGACACGTCCATCTCGATCTCCGGTACCTGCTGTGGGCGCCGGACGAGGATCCCGCCCCAGCTGCCGGAGAGAGCCAGGACGTGGCCTGGTTCAGCTGGGACGAAGCCATCGACCTCTCCGACGAGGCGTTGGAAGGGGCACTCCGGTCAGCCCGTAGGCTGATCGACGCCTCTCGGAGCTGAACAGCCCGTCGAGAGCCGGAGGAGATAGCGATGGCAGAGCCGTTCGACACGCTGATGCAGGTGCAGCTGCACGACACGACGCTCGATCAGCTGCGGCATCGGATGGATGCGCTCCCCGAGCGCGCCGAGCTCCTCGAGGTGGAGCGCCGCCGCATGGCACTCACGGCGGCGACGGCCGAGGTGCGGGCCCAGGTGGACGACCTCACGGCGCGCCAACGCTCCCTGGAGGACCGGATCGCCGCTGCAGCCGCCCGCCGTCACGAGATCGAACAGAGGATGCGGTCGGCCCTGGCCTACGCCCCCCGCGACCTGGAGGCCATGGACCACGAGGTCGGCCAGCTCGCCGCCCGGCAGGCCCAGTTCGAAGAAGAGGAGATCATCCTCCTCGAGGAAGAGGAGCCCTTGGACGTGGCGCTGGCCGAACACCAGACCACCCTCGAGGGTCTGGGCGCCGAGGCCTCGCGTCTCGAGGCCGCCATCGCGGAGGCTGAGGCGGGGATCAGGGACTCGATCGCCTCCGAGGAGGCACAGCGCACCGCGTGCGCCGCCGGCCTTCCGACCGATCTGGCCGAGCGCTACGAGAGGCTGCGCTCCCACCTGGGCGGGGTTGGCGCGGCACGTCTGGTGGGCGACCACTGTGATGGCTGCCACCTCACGCTGTCCTCGGTCGAGCTCGAGCGCATCCGTCACCTGCCGCCCGACGAGTACGCCACCTGCACCCAGTGCGACCGCATCCTGGTGCACTGAAACCGTGGGCTCCGGACCGGTCCTTCCATGTTGATCCTCATCCGCCACGGCGAGTCGACCGGCAACGCGGACGGCCTGCTGCTGGGGCGTCTCGACGCGCCGCTGACCGAGCGCGGCCTGGCCCAGGCCCGGATGCTCGGCCCGTCGGTGGCCGGCGCCTCACGGGTCATCTCCAGCCCGCTGGCACGTGCCCAGGCCACCGCCGAGGCGTTGGGGACCGGACTGCCCGTCGAGATCGACGAGCGGTGGATCGAGGTCGACTACGGCGAGTTCGACGGCCGGCCGCTGGGATCGGTGCCTGCGGAGGTGTGGGCCCGGTGGAGGGAGGACCCCGACTTCCGTCCACCGGGTGGCGAGACGCTGGCCGAGGCGGGCACCCGCGTCCGGTCGGCCTGCGAGGAGCTCTTCGCCACCGAGGGGGAGGGCGCCCGCGGCCCCGGCCCGGTGGTGGTGGTGAGCCATGTGTCGCCCATCAAGGCGGCAGCCTGCTGGGCGGTCGGCCTCGGTGACGAGGGGGCATGGCGCCTCCACCTGGCCACAGCGTCGGTGACCCGGGTGATCTGGGGGATGGACGGGCCGGTGCTCAGCAGATTCAACGAGACACCGTGGTCGACCTCCGCATGACGGGGCCGGGGGCGGCCCGGTTCAGCGCAGGAGGTGGGTGACAGCGTAGACCATGACCCGTTCGGCGGAGGACGCCGAATGGCGGGCGTGGTGCCGGAGCGCGTGCCAGGCCTCCCACCCCGTGGTCACGTCCAGCGCCTCGAGGAGGTACGGCGCACCGCCCCCGTGTGAACGGAGCTCCGGTGCCAGGGTGACGGCCAGCTGGCGGCGGAGCAGGGACCGGTGGTCGGCCAGGAGCTCGGCAAGGCCGGGCAGCCCGTCGGTCCGGGCATAGACGACCCGGTGGACCGGGGCGACGGCCTCGAAGAGCCGGCGCCGGTGGCGGCACGTGGCGCGGATCCGCGGCTCGACGGGGCCGTGCGGCGGGATGGCGACGATCAGGGACCGGTAACGGGAGGCGTGCAACCGGGCTGCACGCAGGAAGATCCCGTCGAGGTCCCCGAAGTGGTGGTACAGCGATCGAACCGACACACTTGCGTGCTCGGCGACCTGGTGGGCGGTGGGGTAGGCGTTTCCCGCTTCGATCAGTTCGATCATCGCCTCGATGATGACGGTGCGGGTCCGGTCGCCCCTGATCAGGCGCCGGTCCACGTGGAGCCCCGACGTGGACGGGCCGTCGCCCGCACCCGCGCCAGGCGCGACCCCTCGTCGGGCGGTCCGTGCTCTGCTACCCCTCACGTAGCAATTGCTACCCCTCACATAACAAATTCTACAAGCCGGGCGGGATGTTCGGTAGGGCGCCCGCCGCCACGGCCTCGTGCCCCGGTACCGGTTCCGCCGGCCGGGACCCTCAGGGATCGATCACGACCTTGATGGCATCGGTGCTCCGATCGCCGGCCACGCGGAATGCCTCGGCTGCGTCGTCGAGGGAGAAGCGGTGGGTGATGATCGTCTCGGCGAGGTCCGGCGTGGCGCCGAGCACCCGAACCGCGTCCTCGAACTCCGACATCCCGTGGTGGTGGCCGTAGGTGAACGACGGCAGCAGGGTCACCTCCTTCAGCTGGAAGCCCAGGCCCAGTGCCACCGGGTCCCAGAAGTTTCCGAGGATACTGATGGTCCCCCCGGGACGCACGAGCTCGATGGCCGTGTCCATGGACCCCTGCTTGCCCGCGGCCTCGAGGACGATGTCGTACCCGGTTTCGATCGCCGTCCCGGCCCCGAGGCGCTCTCCGGCGTCGATGCGCCGGGGCCGGTGAGCCACGAGGTCCACGGAGGCGCCGATCGACCGGGCGGCGGCGATGGTGCAGAGCCCGATCGGGCCGGCTCCGATGACCAGCACCCGCATGCCGGACACCACGCCGGCCCGATTGATGCCGTGTAGTGCCACCGCGATGGGCTCGACCAGGCAGGCCTGGTCGAGAGGCAGCCCGGGCGGAAGGGCCGTGGCACACCGGGGGTCCACCCAGGCCTCGTCGGCCAGGCCACCGTCGAGGCTGATCCCGTACATCGCCCCCAGCACCGACGCGCACTGCTGGTCGTCACCGGCGAGGCAGCGCTCGCACCGGCCGCAGGCCACGATGGGGAGGACCGCCACCGGGGTGCCGTCATCGAGCCGGCCGCAGAATTCGTGACCGAGGGTCACGCTCGACGGTCCGAACGACGCCAGGTGGAGGTCCGATCCACAGATACCCGAGCTGGCCACCGACACCCGGACGCCGTCGGCAGGAGTGGCCACCAGGTCGACCACCCGGATGCCCTGCTCGGTGCTGCGGACGCCTCGCATCCGCCCACCCTCCCACTGCAGAGCGGCCGGTGCCGCGCCAGCCGGCCGGCTCAGCCCGGGAGGAGGTTCCACACGTCGACGTCGATGTCGCGCGTCGGTGGCCGCCCCACCAGCCAGGTGAGGAACTGGAGCGCGCCATCAGGTCGGGGCTCGCTCTCGAAGGAGGCCACGAGGCTCCGGACATTCCACGACCGGAACTGGGCCAGGAGCGCGGTGCGCAGCTGGGGAGTCTCCGGCGGGGGAGTGCCCGCGTGGAGCTGGATGAGGACCGTGGCGGTCAGGGTGTCCGCCCCGTACGAGACGACCGGGGAGAACCCGATGGTATGCCCCGGGCCGTCGCGCACCAGGAAGTAGCCACCGGGGGACTTGAAGTGCATCCCGCTGACCGCCTGCCAGAGCTCGCCCTCGGGCGCAGCGGAGGACGGATAGGGGTAGAGGATCGACACGCTTCCCGCCGGTGTGGCGGCGAGCAACGGCGAGGTGAAGTACGCGGGTGTGTCCGGATCGGCGAACCCCGGCAGGGGCAGGTCCGGGGCGAGGGGGACCAGGCAGACCAGCGCGAGGGCCAGGGGGACGGCCCCGGCCAGGACGGCGGACGCACTCGGGGAGCGGCCGGCGCTTGCCGATCGGGTCGCCACCGTCGCATGCAGCCGGTCGAGGACGAGAGCCAGCAGCAGTCCGGCGAAGAGCGCCACGTACAGCGAGTAGCGGACCGGAATGGTGTTGGCCAGGAGCGGGAGCCTGGCGAACAGCCGCTCCGGGAGGGGGAGGCCCGACACGATCGCCCCGGGCGGGTGGCGGACGACCAGCCCGCCACCCAGTGAGAGCACGAACGCGGCGATCCCGCCGATGACGGCCGTCCGGGCGACGTCCGACCGGCGCCACAACACGACGGCGCCGACGGCCAGGGTGATGAGCAGCGTGATCCCCAGGTACGAACCGTTCTCCGCCGTGCTGTTGGCGAAGCCGTCGGCGATCCGGACCAGGCCGGCAGGCGCCAACCACACGAAGGCGTTCGGGACCACCGGTCCGAGGAGATCGGCCCGGTATGCCTGTGGCACCAGTTGGATGGGCCCGTTGATGTGCCCGGGCCCACGGAGGGCGGACCACACCGGATAGGTCAGCAGGACCGCGGACACGCCGGCGGCCCAGGCAACCCCGACCAGAGCGGGGCGGAGGTGCGCGCGGACCGACCGGCGGCCCATCACCAGTACGGCGATGATGCAGACGGCATCGACCACCAGCGTCGATGCCAGCACCTCGCTCGAGACGAAGAACTGGGCGACCACCAGCAGGCCGAGCACCACACCCGCGGTGGGCGGAGTCCGCTGTCGACACACCAGCACGTCATGGGTGGCGAGGAGGATCAGCGGCGGCAGCACGACGAAGGTGAGGTTGAGGTGGCCGCCGTGGCTCTGGGCGATCTGGTACGGGGAGAACCCGTAGAGCAGGCCGCACACCCACGCAGCGGGGCGCCAGGTGGTCCAGCGTCGGGCGAAGAAGTACCCGGCGGTCGCCGAACCGGCCAGCGCCGCCGTGCACCAGAAGTTGTAGGTGGCGATCGGTCCGAACAGGAGGGTCACCGGAGAGCCGACCAGCCCCAGCAGGGGAACACTTGTGTTCGTCAGCAGATTGACCCCGAACGGGTAGTTCCCGAAGGTGGTGAAGAAGGGATTGTGGCCATGGGTGAGGGAGAAGGGGATCCAGCGCAGGAACCACACCGTGGCGAACTGATCGCCGCCCAACTGCATGTGCGTGGTGGGGCTCGTCGACCACGCGGACCAGTACGACGCGATGGACAGGGCCAGGTAGGACGCCACCACCAGGCAGGCCGCCCAAGCAGAAGATCGATGTCTGCCGCCGGCGGCACTCCCGTCCGGGCGGACGGGGTCCGACCCTGGGTAGCCTGTCTTCTCGGTGCCCTTCCGAGGGCCGGTTGCGACGGCGCCGTACGCCTTTGCCTGCCGGTCCTCGTCAGCGACGGCCATGAGAGGGAAACGCTAGCGGAGCCGCAGCCGATGCTGCACCCACGGTCAGCTCCGCGCCATGACCGGGCCCGTACCCGGGCGATGGACGGGTTCGAAGACCCGGCGAGACCGGACTCAGGGCCCGGAACCCGCTCCGCCTCGTGCCCTTTTGGCATACCTGACCGCCAGCTGTAGCGAGAACCCTCAACCCCTGCCGATGAGTCCAGGGCCACGCCGGGTAGACGAACCAGTCGCCACGGCGGCGGGGCGACGACCGGCCCGCAATCCCTGGGGGGCAACACCTGTTGAGCAACACCTGTTGTCAAAATCGCTCAAGCCGATATCTCCCGGTGCCGAAGACCCAGGGGTGACGCATTCGGGACAGCCGCCGACCAGGCGGTCCAAACGGTCGAGGCGATCCAGCCAGGTCCTGCGTGCATTCTGCATGGCCGGTGCCGCCGGGCTGTCCGTGGTGTGCGCCGGGCTGGCGATGGTGGTCGTGACGATGCACCTCGAGCTCAGGCCGGTACTGACCGGGAGCATGCGTCCCACCTACGGCCCCGGAGCGCTCTTGGTGACCAGGCCGGTGCCGGTGGAGGACCTGCACAAGGGGATGATCGTCGCGTTCGTCCCCCCAGGGGAGCATGCGGAGTTCGCCCACCGGATCACCTCGGTGACCGGACCCCCGTTGGTGCCGATCATCACCACCAAGGGCGATGCGAACCCCGCCCCCGATCCGTGGCACGCACAGTTGACCACGGCCACCGTGCCGGAAGTGGTGGCCACCGTGCCGTGGGTGGGCCGTCTGATGGTCGGCCTCCGGGGCCAGCTCCAACTTCTCTTGATCGTTGCCGGCGGGCTGTATGCAGCCGTGGCCGGAACCCGCTGGATCCTGCGCCCGCGGCCCACCCTGCGGAGCACGAGCGCATGATGCCTGAGACCTGCCAACCAATACCAATCCAATACCAATCCATCAATACGTATCGCCATTGATGCGTGTACCTACCAAGGAGAAGAACCATGAGTCAGCATCGCCACACCCGGATGAAGGCGGGACGACACGGGAAAGCCGTTGTCGCCGGACTCTTCGCCATGTCGGTCGGGCTTCTGACCACCGCCGGTGTCTACGCGGCCCTGTCGGGTGTTGCCACCGGGTCCGAGGCCGTTACCTCGGGGACCCTCAACTTGACCCTGAGCCCCGATGTCGGCACCAGCTTCAGCAACTTCACCGGAGTGATGGCCCCGGGCGACACCGACAACGTCTATGTGAATCTCAACAACACCGGATCCCTGGCCACCGCCGCCGGCATGACGCTGTGGGTGGCGGGAACGCCTGCCAACGCCCTGACCAACGGAACGGCGCCGGGTGAGGGACTGTCCGTGACGGCCACCCAGTGCTCGGTGGCCTGGACGTTGGCCGGCGTGTGCGGCGGTAGCACGACGCCGATCCTGGCCACAACGCAGATCAACTCCATGAACACCGCCGGAACTGCTGTCGGCCTGTCCAACATTCCCTCGTTGGTAGCGTCAACCGGAAAGGTGGCCCACGTACAGGTGAGCCTCGGCCTGGTTGCCACGGAGACGTCCACCAACGGTGTGGCGCCCACGCCGACCATCCAGGGCCTGTCGACCACGCTGGCCTACACCTTCACCGAGCAGCAGCGAGTCGGTACTGCAACCAACCAGTAGTCGGTAGAGCAGTGAAAGTGCATCACCTTCACCGCAGTGCACGCAGGGCGGCCGCAACAGCGGCCGTCCTGCTGTGCGCGGTGTTCGTGGCGCCCATCCATGCCGGAGCTGCCGGCAAGGTGAGCGGTACCGTCATCGGCTCCGAATCGGTGGCCAGCGGGAAGTGGCTGGCTACGGTGAGCCCCGCGGGGATGACGTTCACGACCAGCACCGACCAGACTGCGACGGTCGCCAATACCGGAACCATCGCCCTGTCGGGGATCAGCTACAAGGTCACCGTCTCGACTCCCGCCTCGGGGTCGCCCACGTTCAAGTTGTACACGTGCACCGTGGCCTGGTCGAGCAACAAGTGCAGTGGTGGCGCCGGGACTCAGGTCGGTTCGACGTTCTCCAAGGGCCCGGCCACGACGGTGAGCTCGACCGTGGCGATCGCGGTCGGTGCCGACGAGTACCTGCAGGTCGAGCCGACCGGGGTGACGTCTTCGGTGACGGTGACGCTGGGCACCTCGATCAATCCGGCGACGCAGCTGCGGTCGCCGATCGCCACGAATCACTGAGCGGCACGCGGCACGCTCCCCGGACCACAGCGTGTGCGTACGATGCCATTCGATGCCGGACCTGACGCGGTGCCGACGGTCGGGAAGAAGGGCGGTTCCGGCGGGGTTGGCATGGAGACCGGGGAGTGTCCTCCTCGGATCATTCCCGGAAAGGGGTCCACCATGGCCACGCCGTTGACCAAACCGCTCTACACCGCCGAGGCGACAGCCCACGGCGGCCGCGAAGGTCGGGTACGCAGTGGCGACGGGCTACTGGACCTCGACCTGAAGCCGCCGGTGGAGCTGGGCGGCCCTGGTGGCGCCACCAACCCCGAGGAGCTGTTCGCTGCAGGATATGCAGCGTGCTTCCAGAGCGCGCTCGGCGTCGTGGCCCGGCGGAGCAAGGTGAGCGTCGACGGCTCGACGGTGGCGGTCAAGGTGACCCTCGGCACCATCGAGGGCGGAGGGTTCGGTCTGGCGGTCGCAATCGAGGCGCACATCCCCGAGGTGGACGAGACGACGGCGTCGGCCCTCATCGACGGTGCCCAGGCAGTGTGCCCCTACAGCAACGCCACCCGGGGGAACATCGAGGTCACGCTCTCCGCAGTGTGACCTCCACCGACCGGCCACCTCGTCCCCCATCGACGCGGAGCCCCGGACGCTCCTAGTAGCGACGGCGGGCGCCCATGAGCCCGGTCGAACGCAGCAGCTCGTTGGTCAGTCCGTTGGTGGTGCGGTACACCTTGCGTCGGACCGTGCGCTTCGCGTAGGAGCCCGGGCCCTTCGCCGCGGCCTGGACGTTGCCCAGGTCGCGAGCGGCCCGGTAGAGCTGGGACCTGAGCGAGCTTCGCCGTGCCATGTGGCCTCCTCGGAGGAAGTGTCGGTGTGGCACCTCGAATCATTGCGGTTCAGGTCTGCACGTGGCAACCGCGTGGCGGCGCTCGTCCGGCGCTCGTCCGGTGCTTGCGGGGGTTCGGTACGCGTACACGAGGCGATCTCCCCGATGTCGGGGCGAACGCATGGAGGCCGATGACGCGGCCCCCGGCCACGTAGCTCTCGAACGGAGGCCCGGGCATACTGGTGGCCACGAAATCCCTGCCCTTGAGCATCGATCCGAAGGCTAGGGTCGTGGGGGCCGGCGGCAGCCGATTGAGCAGACCGGACAACGCGTCGGTCATCCCGAGGGCCGGGTCGTGCTTCCATTCGCCGAGCACCGACCGGACAAGCACCACTCGAGAGCGCGGATCGGAGACCCCGGCGTCGAGGACGAAGCGGGCCGGTACGAAGCGGTTGCCCCCGGCCGCGTCGGCATCGGCCCGAATGCTGAACGGTCGCCTCGACGCGCACCGGCTGTAGCCGGATCGAGTGGGGGCTTCCCTCGCTGCCCCCGTTCGAGGTCGAGCAGGTGGACGAGGAGCCCGATCCCGGCAGTTCCGTCGATGACCGAATGGTGGATCTCGAGGATGAATGTGGCCTGGTTGTGTTCGAGTCCTGTGGCCAACACGATTCCCAGAGCGGTAGTTCGGAGTCGAACGCGGTGGTGCCCAAGATCTGAGCCAGGTCGAGCACTTGCGAAGCGTGCGTGTAGCGGGAGCCCCCACCTGGTGGAGGTGGTGGGCCAGATGCACATGGTCCCGTCACTCCCGACCGGTCCCGGGACCGCCGTCTCCGACGCGGGCCCGAATCACCCGGCAATGCGGACCGCACTCCGTCCACCGGGCTCGCGGGCAGCGGAGGCCTTGCCCCGGGGATTGGACCCCACGAGAACCATCGCAGTTCTGCGCCTCCGGTAATGCTCTGGCCGGTGACATCGTGGCGCCGACCCCGTTCAGTGCCATCGCCTTTGGCATCTTCACCGATGCGACCGACCCGCAGTCCGGCAAGTCCGCCCCCGCCCCCGCCCCCAGCATCAGCTTCGAGAACGGCAAGATCACCGGGCAGCCCGAGTCGCGGACCGCTTCGTGGAACAAGCTCTACTTCAACCAGGGCTCGCCGAAGCCCGACGGGACCAGCCCGGGCCTCACCTCCCCGGTGTCGGGTACCTACGACTCGGCGACCCACGCGTTCGTCATCACCTGGGCCAGTGAGATCGTCGGCGGACCGTTCAACGGGTTCACCGGGTACTGGCACCTCCCGGGGACGTTCGCTCCGGCCCAGTGAGCGCTGCGGACGGGGGCCACCCTCCAGCAGGCCGGAGGGTGGCCGCGTCGGTCCCGGCGGACAAGTGACGGCGAGCCGAGAAGGCGCCCGGTCTTCAGCACCGGCATGGTGTCGCAGATCCTCCTGCTCCGGTGACGGCAGCGTTCCTCCTCGGTCAGCCCCTATCTGGTCGTCAATGGGCCGCCGATGGAGACAGGTGGGTCGAGGAGGAGACGGTAGGACGGCTCTTGGGGCGTAGTGGACCCCTGGGAGGGAAAGCTGATGACCGACAGGAGAACGGCAGTCCAATCAATGCCAATCGGATGATGCTGCGACATCAGGTCAACCGGTTGTGGACTGCGCCGATGAGCGTCACTGCGAGGACGGCGGGCACATCGCCCGAGTTCGACCAGCGGTGCCGTGTTCCGTTCTGGACATAGGTGTCACCCGGTTCCAGCGCAACTTTCTCCCCATCGTCCAGTTCGAGAACCGGTCGTCCCGAGAGCACTATGCCGTAGTCGATCGTGGCCGTGGTGTGCATGCCGGGGTGGTCCAGTTCAAGATGCTCTGCCATTCCCGGAAGCTTTTCCTCGAACTCCGCAAAGGCGGTCTCGATGTCGATGTTTGCCGGAGCGCCGGTGCCGCCGTCAGGTGGAATGGTGAACAAGCCGAAACGGAATCCGCCCACCGGAGGGAAGTAGTCGGCGAACTCGGGTGTCGACCCATCATCTGGAAACGTGGGAGTCGAATCAGCACCCCAGAGGCGATGGAACTCATTGCCGGGGATCAGATCCAAGGTCACGGGGGCCACATATTCGTCAACGACGAAGGTCGCCTTGCCCTCTGTGCTGTGCCCGGTCACTACTCGCCGTACTTTCATTCTTGCTCCTCAAGTCACCTTCATCGTCTGTGCTCCGTCGCCGACGGGATCACAGGTCGCCGGGATGACGACATTGCCGAGTGCTGTCGTGGCACCTGACCGGCAGTCATCACAATGTGTTATCGGCCCAGCCGAGAAGTTCTTGATTGCGAGTTCCACCATCTGGCTACCCGTGGCACCCGGGTTGGTGTGGGCGCCGGAATGCTCTCGTGCTTGTCCTCAAGCCACCGTTGCCACTGGTCGATGAGACAAGAGGTTCTTCTCCAGGAACTGGAAAGGGCGGCTGCAGAGTGTTGGACGGACAGCGGCAGACGCTGACGGATCGAACCGTCACCCCAGGCGAGTACGCCAGGCTGGTTGCAGAGGACCACCATCTCGCTGCTGAGTTTGCACAACTCAGTGCAGTCAATGACACAACTGACGCCCTGCAGGTTGTTGCCGAGGCAGCCGCTGACATCCTCGGCTGCTGCATCCGCATGCCCACCCCCAAGGCTCGCAACTTGTCGTTGCTCATGTCGCTCAAGGCGGTCGAACACGCTGCCGAACGAGGCGACCAACGTGGAGACGAGGTCCAGGCTGCATGGTGCAGGTTGCTGCATCACAAGCTCCTCGGCGGGGAGTGACCTTCCGTCCGAGACGGCTGACGTGTTTCTCCCGGAACGCCGGACATCGACGTCTGAACTGCCCCGACTCTCGTGGGCGGCAGAACCAACCCCGCGGCGGCATTGGCGACCCGGGTGCCAGGATGGTGTACATGGTGCAGACACCGCAGCAGCCGCCAGAGAAGTAGCCGCCAAACTCTGGGCTTGGCTCTTGGGCTTCCCAGCCGAAGAGGTCGCTGTAGAACTTGCGACTGCCTTCGACGTCGGAAGTCCAAAGATCGGTCCAGCATGGCGCTCCGAGTGGTGCACTCTCGCGGGTGGGCATGGCCGCTCCTTCTGATTCAGCGAATCAGTCAACTGTGACGGGGGGGCCACTGCCGTCAGAGGTACCTCGTAGTGCTCTGAATTCTCGAACGGTGCCAAAACACCCAGAGTGAATCATTGCCGAAACAGGCGTGCCATGCTTTCCCACACGCCCGGCGAGAGGGGATGGACGCAAATCCTACGGTCCTCTTGACCTTGTTCGACAGCGGACCAAGAATCGTTCTATGTCAAGCGCCGAGATTGACGATTACCTGGCGGGCCTCGAAGAGCCCAGACGGTCCACCTTGCAGCAGCTGCGAGAGACGATCCTTGAGGTGGTCCCTGATGCCGATCAGGGCATCTCGTATCGAGTTCCCGCTTTCAGGCTGCAAGGGAAAGTCATTGCTGGATTTGCAGCGTTCAAGAACCACCTCAGCTATCTGCCCCACAGTGGTTCCGTGTTTCCAGCCCTGCAGGAGGACGTTGCCCCCTACCGGACATCGAGTGGGGCGCTTCAGTTCCCTATCGACTCGTCGCTGCCCAAACCTCTCGTCGAGAAACTCATCAGCGTGCGGATTGCCCAGGCATTCCCGGAATAGGAATCCAACTGGTGCGGTGCGCCACGGTCGACGTGCGCCCCTGCCCCGGCGATGGGGGACGCAGCTGGTTTGAATCTATCCGTGCTCCGAAGGTGAGAACTCGCCGAGGTTCAGAACAACCCTGCTCGCACCGCAGGTTCCAAGTACTAGTCCCACAGCCATCAAGGCGCCGAAGATGATCATCGCTGGCGGGGCCCGTGACCCCGCAGTCCCGACGATGCCGCTGCCGAAGAACCAGGGGGCGTGGATGGCCAGTGAGATCCACCAGGTGAGCATCCCAGCGAAGACGACGACCAAGACGACCGCCATCAAGAGAGCGAGAATCCCGAGCGCTCTCGAGGTGCGAGGAGATGGCTCGAGCCTCGAGACGACCGCAACGATCGCTCCGGCCCCTGCAGCGATCGCACTCACCACCAAGATCCCCCACGTGATGCCAGCAGCCTTGTATGGCCACAGGCCGCTGTTGAGTGGGGATGAACCAAAGTGGTGAGACCACACGACGATGCCAACGGTGGCGACCATCGCGATGCTCGACGTGATCAGCATGACACTCAGCGGCCTCCTGATCGGAGCCCACCCATGCCCCCGGATGAACCTTACGAATGCGGGCAGAGCGACAAGGGTCGACACACAGAAGATCACGACGCCGGTGAACGCAGCCAGCTGGACCGCGGTGAACGCATCCGAGGGAACTGCGCGGTCGTGCAAAGGAGTCACCCGGTCCCAGTGCTCGGCATACTTGGCGAACCCCGACCCAGCGACGACGAAAAGGGCCCACGCACACAGGACCACCAGCGATGCGCCGCGCACGCGTCGATCTGGCTCCCCTGAGTACCCGACGAAACGAGCCCAACGGAGACGCTCGGTCGACCCCGCCTTCATCATCGAGAGATGCGTGCGCAAAGGGACTGGCTGATCCCCGTAGGTGTCGTCCAACAGAGAGACCAGCTCGTCGCCATAGCGATCTCGCCACGTTCGTGGGCACCACTTGAGGACACCCGAGTGACCGGCCGTTGCTCCCGTCACACGAGTATCCCCCTGACGAGTCCGAGTCGAGCTGAGCCGACATTTGCGACACGGCTCATCTCGTGGACCGCTTCCGCGAGTGCGGCCGATCCGGCGGCAGTGATCCGGTAGGGGCGCCGTCGACCGATCTCCTCCAGAGGCTCGATGAGTCCACGCTCCTCCAGCCGGGTGATCGCGCCGTAGAGTGCTCCCGGACTGAGGACGGCGCCGGCGAACTCCTCGATGTCCTTGGAGAGCGCATAGCCGTGCTTCGGGCCTCCGGCGAGGCTCGTCAGGATCAGAAGGGGGGGATCGTTCGCCCGTCGGAGGCCGGGCGGCTCGGTGCTTCTTGCCATTGTCTGACAGTACTATGTCATGAGTAGTACCGCAACGAGTAGTACGCCTGCCACGAAATGCCGTGGGTATCCCAAAGAGGATTCGGTCAGCAACGGTCGATGGCGGTCTTGCACCCGGCGGTCGGGGAAAGCGATGCTGCGATTGGGCGGTGAACGTTATGCGATACCTCGTGTGCCGTGGAGCAACCGGTCTGCAATTAGCTCGCGTAGAAGTCAGCGACGGCCTTGAAAGACTCCTTGGGCTCCCATGCCATGTCTGGGCAGCTCTCTCCGCGTCCTGACGCATAGGTCTTGACCAGACTGAGAGCTGACATGTCGAGATCGTGGTGCGCATCCTCGCTGTAGGGCGCTATGGGTTCAACGAACGTGCAGACGAAGGCACCATCGACGCCTGCAGCATCGAGGATGGTGAGAGTCTCGGTGATCTCCTCAGCCTGCATGGCCTCGTCTCGGACATGGGATCCGTCCTTGAGCCGAGGGCGGACGAACCTGCCCACGACGGGTAGGTGGTGCAAGAACTGAGACCTGCTGTCAATGATGCCGAAACCAAGGCTGCCGGAGTCTTCCGCACCTTGGTACGAGCGCGTGCCGAACTCCGTGACGACTACGGGCTTCCCAATCTCGACGAGCGGCCTGAGCATCTCGACATACGGTCCTTGACGCGTCCATCCCGGTAGTGGTCCACGCCAACAATGTCGAAGAGGGTCCAGTCCACCTGCTCGAACGGCAAGGAGGCGTACGTCAGTGGACCGCGATACATATTTCTGGCCGCCGCATTCGCCTGGGCCAGAAATGCCTGCAGTGGCTCAATGTGGTTGCCCTCCTTGACGTCACGAAACAGATTCTCGACTCGTTTGGTGACCGTCCTGCCCGGCACGATGCCTCTTACGAAGAGCGTCGCCTCGGAGGCCACGCTGAACACCAGGCCGTCCGGCCAGCGTTGCCTCAGAGCCTCTGCTGCTGCGGCTGCGTCTGCAATATAGGCAAGCGTTTCGCCTTGGCTCTTGTTCCACAACTCGGGCGAGAACCACACTTCGAGCCCTTGACCAAGTGCGTCTTCGGCAGCCGCCACGACCCGTCCGATGTCCCGGCCACAGATCCGTACGGCGTTGCAATACAGGTCATCCTTGATTATCTGTAGCTCGCGATGCACCACATGTAGATCGAAGACTGGATGCCAGTTCATGCCTAGAATTCGCCCAACGTCGTAGCTCACGCCTTCGCGTTTCACCCAGAAGCTCCGATCAATGGCGTCCCCTGACGTGCACGGACGGGACCATCGGAGCATTGCATAAGTGCCGGTTGGCGACGGTTGACGACCGCCTGTGTCGCCCGGCGCTGCGCCCGAGTGCGAAGACTGGCTGATTCCCCAGTGGCTAGTCGCTCAGTGCCACCCGAGCCACATGAGTGTCGGCGAGGAGAGCCCGCCGTAGCTCTGGGCTGAGATCCTCCAATGGCGAGCAGCGAGCGCCGATGGCGGCATCTCGGATGTCCAACACGTCGGCCAGTTCGACCACGTCGGTCATGGCGTCGTCAGGGCTACCAAAGCTCGCTGGGTCAATGTCGTTGAAGGGTGCGTCGGGAGACAGAAGGGGCATTGAGACGGCGGGTACATGGCGCTGATTGGGAAGTCGGCTGGGCCTACCCAAGAAGAAGCCCTGGCCGCTCGGACAGCCCAAGGCGCGTAGCGTCGCGAACTCACCTTCGGTCTCAATGCCTTCGGCAACGATCGTGGTGTTGTACATCTCCAAGCCGAAGTTGAGGAGGGCCCGCCCGAGGGCCTGCCGTGCCGGATCCCTGTCGATTCCACGGGTAAGTCCGATGTCGAGCTTGATAACGTCGGGATGGAGATCAAGGATGTGGCGGAAACTGGAGAAGCCAGCGCCAGCATCGTCCACGGCCAACCGGACACCATTCGATCGCAGCTCCTGGATGCCCTTTTCGAACTCTGGATAGTCGACAATCGGTGTGTGTTCGGTAAGTTCAAGGACGATCCGCTCGGCGGGAACATCTGCCAAAGTCGCTCGGAACTGTTCAGACATGATCGTTTCGACGGACGCATTCAGCGACAGGTAGAGGCCGGCAGGGAGTCGATCGAGTTGCTCTAGTGCCAAGTCCAGGGCGGTGAGCTCCAGCTCCACACCGAGGCCAAGAGATGCTGCTTCGGCGAACCATACGTCAGGAGGCCGAATGGGTTGCTGGGCGAAACGGGCGAGCGCTTCGGTCCCTACCGCCTGGCCGCTCCTGAGATCGACAATCGGCTGAAAGTGTGTCTCCAGGGATCGGTTGGCGATGGTGACGCGTATGAGCTGATCCTGCTCTTCGCGCAGCTGCTCTGCTTCGGTCTCGTCTTGCTTGGGATGCCGATCCGAAGAGTTCGACCGGTACGACGAGGCTTTCATTCGCCCCATGCCGCGCGAGAGCTTGCCCTTCTTTCCGATGAAGAGGTCATCACTAGCTGGGGAGGGCGTCCTCATCGTCTACCGGTCATCGGCTTCGCTCGCGATTCGTGAGAGTGCATATCGCCCAGCAGTTTCGAAAGACCCGCCGGGATCTACCGTTGCAGTATCGGCTCTCATAGCCCACATCTTGAGAGCTTCGCGAGGCGAGTACGCCAACTTGCGGGCCCGCCACCTGGTGGCGATGCGGCCGCAGGTTTCGCTGGCCCGCAGTGTCTCCAGCCCCCTGATCATGATCGCGGTGATCGGTACCCTGGCCTGGGAGTTCCCGGTGACCCTACCCCTCATGGCGGTCGACACCTTCCACAAGGGCGCAGGCACCTAAGCTTCCTGGCCGCGGTGATGGCCAGCGGCGCGGTGGTGGGCGGAGCGGTAATCGCTTCGCGGGTGCACCCGCGGGCGCGGGCCCTTGGCCCCGCCGCCATCGGTTGCGGCATTGCCATTCTCGCTGCGGCCCTGGCCCCGACATTGGCAGTGGAACTGGCCGCGTTGGTCTTCGTCGGCTACGGGAGCATCACGTTCAACGCCATGGCCAAGACCACGCTGCAACTGTCCTCGATCCCGGTCATGCGCGGCCGGGTGATGGCCCTGTGGGCGCTGGCTTGGAGGGAACCACGCTGATTGGCGGACCGATCGTGGGCTGGGTTGCTCAGGAGTTCGGGGCCCGATGGTCGCTTGAGTTCGGAGGACTGCCGATCCTGCTCATCGAGGTGATCGCGTGGCCGACTCTGAGGCGGATCGATGAGCGTGCCGAGTCTCCATGCCCGCGAATACGCCGGTCACATTCAGTTGACCAAGCAGCTTTACCGGGCCAGATCGACCTACCGATCAGTGCCGATCCGGAGCGATGGTGTCCCCGACTATCGACAGGTCGGCTACCAGAAGGCGCCCCCCCCTTAACGACGCTGCCGGTTCCGGGATCGATATCCGGCTCGGCGCGAGGCCACGTGCTCACTTCTGCAAGCGGTTCATATCGTTCCATCTGTGCAGCCGGAGCCATTGATCAATCCCAGAACCTGAGCACGCAGAACAACGGGAATGAACGCCAGCCCGCAATCGCCCGACTGGGAATATCGACCAGACGAAGGGCAGTGGCGCTTGGGCTGACAGTCGAAGAATCAACTGCTGGCAGGAGATCCAGTGGCCTCGATGAATGCGGTTCTTGCCCCAGGGCCGCCGGGTGCCGTGCCCTTTGCCAACGCGATTAGGACAAGACAAATCGCTGGCAATTGAGATAGCAGACGACGGTCGGACGACTTGCGAGTCACCATGATGCTCACTCCGAGCGCAGCAATGGTTACCAGCCAACCTTCGATCGAGATTGGACTCAGTCCCCAACCGAACCGGCGCGGTGCAAACCACA
>ODAK010000971.1_pt1 | contig 32307 bp, 20 predicted proteins | sample 1539591 | NCBI WGS metagenome assembly ODAK01 (sample SAMEA3539303, study PRJEB22396) | soil metagenome | biome: tundra; feature: field; material: soil | place: USA | collected 2010-05 | depth 0.15 m | reverse complement strand
GCCGCCACGCAGCCCGAGGCCGCCACGCAGCCCGAGGCCGCCACGCAGCCCGAGGGCAGCGAGGCGAAGGTGACGCGCGAGCCCGCACCTCCCCCGCCCGCCGCGTCCGACGACGGCGGCCGCGAGCGCGACGCCCAGGTAGTGGTGATCGGCTCGGGCCCCGGCGGCTACACGGCCGCGTTCCGCGCCGCCGACCTCGGTCTCAAGACGATCCTGATCGAGCGCTACGACACGCTCGGCGGCGTGTGCCTGAACGTCGGCTGCATTCCGTCCAAGGCGCTGCTGCACGCCGCGCGGGTGATCGCCGAGACCGAGGAGATGGCGGCGCGCGGGATCAAGTTCGCCGCGCCCCAGGTCGACGTCGAGTCCCTGATCGCCTGGAAGGCCTCGGTCGTGGCCAAGCTGACCGGCGGCCTGACCGGGCTGGCCAAGCAGCGCAAGGTCGAGGTGATCACCGGCGAGGCGCGCTTCACCGGTCCTGAAACGGTCGCGGTCGGCGACCGCACGGTTTCATTTGACCACTGCATCATCGCCGCCGGTTCCGAGTCCGCCTGGCTGCCCGATCTCCCTGATGACCCGAGGATCATCGACTCCACCGGCGCGCTCTCGCCGGCGCAGATCCCCAAGCGGCTGCTGGTGATCGGCGGCGGGATCATCGGGCTGGAGATGGCGACGGTTTACGACGCGCTGGGCTCGCAGGTCACGGTCGTCGAGATGCTCGACCAGCTGATCCCCGGCTGCGACAAGGACCTGGTGCGCCCGCTACAGAAGCGGATCTCCGCTCGCTACAAGGCGATCCACCTCGGCAGCAGGGTCGGCTCGGTCAAGGCGCAGAAGAACGGGCTCAAGGTGGAGTTGGAGGGCGCCGGCTCACAGATGTTCGATCAGGTGCTGGTGGCGATCGGCCGCCGGCCCAACGGCCACGCGGTCGACGCCGTACGGGCCGGCGTGTCCGTCGATCAGCGCGGCTTCATCGCGGTCGACCGCCAGCAGCGGACCAACGTCGGATCGATCTACGCGATCGGTGACATCGTCGGCGGTCCGATGCTGGCCCACAAGGCCACGCACGAGGGCAAGGTCGCCGCCGAGGCGATCGCGGGGGTACCCGGGGTGGAGTTCGATCCGCGCTCGATTCCGTCGGTCGCCTACACCGACCCGGAGATCGCCTGGACCGGCCTGACCGAGACCGCGGCCCGGGCCGACGGGGTCGAGTACGAGAAGGCGGTGTTCCCCTGGGCGGCATCGGGTCGCGCCCTCGCCCTCGGTCGCGACGACGGCCTGACCAAGCTCCTGCTGGAACCCGAATCCCAGCGCGTGCTGGGGGCCGGCATCGTCGGCGTCGGCGCTGGGGAGCTGATCGCCGAGGTCGTCCACGCGCTCGAGATGGGCGCCGACGCGGAGGACCTGGCGCTGACCATCCACCCCCACCCGACCTTGTCGGAGACCGTCGGGTTCGCGGCCGAGATGGCCACCGGTACGATCACCGACCTGATCGCCCCCAAGCGCGCCAAGGGTTCTAAGGGCTGAGCAGCTTGCTCAGGTCGCCGGTCAGCTGGCGTCTGTCGTATTTCATCCGCCGCTCGGTGACTCGGAGGACGAGGCGGCCCGCGACCGCGTGCTTGGCGTCTCGGCGGCGGTCGTCTTCGAACGGCCGGCGAGTTCGGTGAAAGAGAAAGCCGTCGACCTCGACCACGAGGTTGTGCGCCGGCCAGAAGAAGTCCACCAGCTCGTCGTCGACGATCACGTTGCACTGCGGGTCGGACAGGCCGGCGTCGCGTACCAGTTCGAGGAAGTCCCGTTCCAATTTGGATTGGGTCCAGGGAGCCTCGTCGTGGAGTTGGGCGAAGGCCTCCCGGAGGGGCCTGAGGCCGTGGCGTCCGCCGTTGCGCTCCAAGCACCGCTGCAGCCGTCCAGGGTGCAGTTGCCCCGCGCGCTGGGCGGCCTCGAGGTCGGTGCGCAACGGCTGGGGACGGAGCTCTTCGGCGAGGTCGAGAAAGGTGCGCTCGATTGAGGTGACGGGGATGCAATCGATCGTCGTGCGGTCCTCGCTGTGCAGCGCAGGAGCGAGATGACACCGGATGCCGGCGATCCCATGCCGCGAAGGTGATGTCACGTCGATCGGGCCGGATGGGGCGGCTCGGATCTCCCACAGGGCGCCCGCGGCTCGGTGGCTGAGGACGGCCTCCGCACCGCCGGCGAGCACGGCGGCCATCCAGCGCGCGCGGATCGAGAGCTTCGTGTGACCAACCGCGTAGACGCCGCGATGGAGACGGTGCAGGACCGCCGATTGGACTCGTCGATGAATCGCGGTTGGGGTGTAGCCGATCGCCTGCAGCTGGGAAGCGCTGACGACGCCGTGTTGGCTCCGGGCCAGAGTCGCGAGTCTCGGCCCACGTGTGTCATCTGGTTTGCCGTATGCGGAACCAGATCGCATCACGTCCGAGCGTGGCACGAAAGATGTGCCGCGTGGGCGACGGCGCGTGACTTAAGTGAAACGTTGGGCCCCGGGCGCGGCGGCGGAGCACGAGCAGCGCCAGCGCGGCAGAGAAACCGCGCCGGCGAGAACGCACAGCGACCTCGCGGCGGCAGCGACCTCGCGGCGGCAGCGACCTCGCGGCGGCAGCGACCTCGCGGCCAGTGCTCAGCGCCGCCGCAACCGTCGCGCGACCCGCAGCACCGCGAACGCGGCGGCAGCAGCGATCACCAGCGTTCGCGGCGACGGCTCCCGGCGCCCGGCGCTGCCGTCCTTGCCCGGCAGCGGCGCCGGCATCGCGAACTCCTCGGCCGCCAGCACATCGTGGGGCTCGACGATTCCGGACGGGTCCTCGGGCAGCGTGATCGGTCCATGGTGAAGGCTGGGATCGGGCGCGGGCACGCCGAAAACCTCGGCCGCGAGTACGTCGTGAACGGGCTCGCCGGTGTGTCGGTCGGTCTGGGGCATCGCCACGCATGATCCCAGATCTGAACGTCAGCGGTCGGCAACAATCTCCGGGCCATTTGGCCCCCGACGCAAGCGCACACGCTGCGACCGGGATAATCTCAGTGCAACCGACTAAGATGTGCTTCCGGATCCGAGATTCGTCGTGGTATCCTCCCACTTATCTCAAATAAGCAACTACCGAAAGTGAAGATTTGATGAGTCGCCTTCTCCTGGTCCCGCTCGACGACCTCGTCGTCTTCCCGGGCATGACGCTTACACTCGCCATCGACGCCGGCGAGGAGGACCGCGTGTTGCTCGTGCCCCGGCACGAGAACGAATTTGCCGCTGTCGGCACGATCGCCGAGATCAACGACCGCGCCCGCCTGCCGGGCGGGTCCCGCGCCGTCTCCCTCCAGGGACTCCATCGCGGCGTCGCCGGCGCTGCCCAGACCCTCCCCGACGGCCGGCTGTTCGTCGAGGTGACCGAGCAGCCCGACCCCACCCCCGTTGACGGCAAGACCCGCAACCTGGAGCGCGAGTACCGCGCCGTCGTGGAGGAGATCCTCGAGGTGCGCGGCGATGACGGCCGCATCTCCGCGTTCCTGCGGAGCATCAGCGAGCCGGGCCCGCTGGCCGACACGAGCGGTTACAGCCCCGATCTCAGCTACGAGCAGAAGGTCAGGCTGCTGCAGACCGTCGACGTGACCGAGCGGCTCGAGCTGGCGCTCGGCTATCAGCGCGAGCGGCTGGCCGAGCTGCAGGTTCGAAAGCGCATCCGTGAGGACGTCCAGTCCGGCGCGGATAAGCAGCAGCGCGATTACTTCCTGCGCAAGCAGATGGAGTCGATCCGCAAGGAGCTCAACGAGGACGACGCATCGGTCGCGGAGGAGTATCGGACCAAGATCGAAGCGGCCGGGATGCCCGAGCACGCTCGCGAGCAGGCCGAAAAGGAGCTCGGGCGGTTCGAGCGGATGGGCGAGCAGAGCGCCGAGTCGAGCGTGATCCGGACCTACCTGGACTGGCTGATCGCCGTGCCGTGGAGCAGCCTGTCCGAGGAGCGCCTCGATCCCGTGCACGCGAGAGAGGTGCTGGACGCCGATCATGCGGGTCTCGAGGACGTCAAGGACCGGATCGTCGAGTACATCGCGGTCAAGAAGCTGCGCGTCGACCGCGGAATCACCGAGGACAAGCGCTCGGGAGCGATCCTGACGCTGATCGGCCCTCCCGGCACCGGCAAGACCTCGATCGGCGAGTCAATCGCCCGGGCCACCGGCCGCAAGTTCGTCCGCATGTCGCTCGGCGGCGTCCGTGACGAGGCCGAGATCCGCGGGCACCGGCGGACGTACATCGGGGCCCTCCCCGGGCGACTGGTCAGGGCGCTGCGCGACGCCGGGACGATGAACCCGGTGATCATGCTCGACGAGGTCGACAAGGTCGGCGCCGACTGGCGCGGCGACCCCAGCGCGGCCCTGCTCGAGGTGCTCGATCCGGCGCAGAACCACTCGTTCCGCGATCACTACCTCGACCTCGAGCTCGACCTCAGCGGCGTGATGTTCATCGCGACCGCGAACGTCGCCGACACGATCCCCGGACCGCTGCTGGACCGCATGGAGGTGATCCGCTTCGACGGTTACACCACATCGGAGAAGGTCGCGATCGCCCGCGGCTATCTGTGGCCGAGGCAGCTGGAGCGAAATGGGCTTCGCGCGGAGGAGATCGAGATCTCCGACGAGATGCTGAACACCGTCACCACCGAGTACACGCGTGAGGCCGGCGTCCGCCAGCTCGAGCGCGACCTCGGGACGCTGCTGCGCAAGACCGCGACGAAGATCGCCTCGGAGAAGGCAACGGCCCCGGTCGTGATCGACCTCGAGCTGATCCGCGACGCGCTCGGGCGCCAGCGCCACTTCCAGGAGTCGGCGATCCGCACCGCGGTGCCGGGCGTCGCGACCGGATTGGCGGTCACGGGCGCCGGTGGCGACGTGCTGTTCGTCGAGGCGACGTCGATGCCGGGCAAGCCGGGACTGACCCTGACCGGCCAGCTGGGCGACGTGATGAAGGAGTCGGCGCAGATCGCGCTCTCCTACGTCCGTGGTCACGCCGAGGAGCTCAACATCGATCCCACACAGTTCGAGGAGCGTTCGTTCCACGTCCACGTGCCGGCGGGGGCGATCCCCAAGGACGGCCCCAGCGCCGGCGTGACGATGGTGACCGCGCTGACCTCGCTGCTCAGCGGACGGCCCGTGCGCCACACGGTCGGGATGACCGGCGAGGTGACACTCCAGGGCCGCGTGCTGCCGATCGGCGGCCTCAAGCAGAAGGTGCTCGCCGCCCACGCGGCCGGGCTCACCGATGTGGTGCTGCCCGAGCGCAACCGCGGCGACCTCGACGACGTCCCCGAGGAGGTTCGCGAGCAGATGCGCTTCCACTGCGCGATGACGATCGACGAGGTGCTAGCGGTGGCGCTCGAGCCCGCCCCGGTCACCCCCGCCGCCGCCTGACCGGCGACCGAAGCTTCCGCGGCCGCGAGCGCCGCGGGCGCTGATCAAAGCCGGTCAGCGCTCGCGGCGCTCGGACCCGGGGCATGCCATCCCCCCTGACCGCGCCGCTCTTCTTCAGAAGGTCCGGTAGGACTGATTCGAGACGAAGAAGCCATGGCCGGTGCGAATCTTGGTGCAGATCATGCCCGAGGTGCTGCTCGCACACCGAAATCCGCCGACGACATCGTCCGAGCCGAAAGCCACGGCGGGCGCAGTGGGGTCAAGCGTCGTGTCCCCCGCACAGACGATCGCGCCCGGACGCGAACCGCTTACCTCAAGACCCTGGCCGAAGTCGACCTCAGACGGGCAGTTCGCCGGTCTGCGTGGTGGCGACCAGGACCGGTGCCGGACGTCACAGCGCGCGATCCCGTCGATGATCACGCAGCCGATGTTCCCTGACGGCGACCTGAACGCCGAGTGATGGACGACCGGCGTCACCGCGCCGGTCGTGGTCGAGCTGGTGGTCGGGGTCAAGACCGTCGCGGTCGTCGGGGTGACCGAGGCGGTGGTGGTGGCGGCCGTGTTGGTGGCGGAGGTGGCCACCTTGGCGGTGGTGACCGTGACGGTCTTGGTGGCGCTGGAGCCGCAGGCTGTCAGTCCCACCGCGACGAGCAGACACACTAATGCGAGCAGGCGTTTCACCGCGCGGAGCCTATCCGCCCAGGCCGCGAGAGCGGCTCACTGTTGACGGAGACGCGCGTCGGGTAGGTTGCAGTACATGAGCACAATCTCAGCCCCAGAAGAGCAGCGGGCCCTGGACCGGGTCCCCAAGCAGCTGTACATCGGCGGCGAGTGGCGCGACGGAGCCAAGGGCACGCTTGCCGTCGAGGACCCGTCGACCGGAGAGTCGCTGTGCGAGGTCGCAGACGCGTCGGTCGACGACGCCCGCGCCGCCCTGGACGCCGCCGTCGACGCCGGCGCCGAGTTCGCCCAGCATCCCCCCCGCGAGCGCGGCGAGATCCTGCGCCGTGCGTTTGAGGCGATCATCGCCCGCGAGGACGAGCTCGCATTGGTGATGACGCTGGAGATGGGCAAGCCGCTGAAGGAGTCCAAGGCCGAGATCGCCTACGGCGCCGAGTTCCTGCGCTGGTTCTCCGAGCAGGCGGTGCGGATCGAGGGCCGCTACGGGGTCTCCCCCAACGGCGCCGGCCGGCTGCTGACCATGAAGCAGCCGGTGGGACCGTGCCTCCTGATCACTCCATGGAACTTCCCCCTGGCGATGGGCACGCGCAAGATCGGCCCGGCGATCGCGGCCGGCTGCACGATGGTCGTCAAGCCTGCCCAGCAGACGCCGCTGACGATGCTGGCGCTGGTCAAGATCCTGGAGGAGGCCGGACTACCCCAAGGCGTGGTCAACCTGATCACCGCCTCCTCCTCCAGCGAGGCGACGGGGCCGCTGATCTCCGATCCGCGCCTGCGCAAGCTGTCGTTCACGGGCTCGACCGAGGTCGGGCGCAAGCTGATGGAGCAGGCGTCGGAGAACCTGCTGCGGCTCTCGATGGAGCTCGGCGGCAACGCGCCGTTCATCGTCTTCCACGACGCGGACATCGACGCGGCCGTGCAGGGCGCGATGATCGCCAAGATGCGCAACGTCGGCGAGGCCTGCACCGCCGCCAATCGCTTTCACGTGGCCGGATCGGTCGCCGAGGAGTTCACGGAGAAGCTCGCCGAGCAGATGGGCGCGATGAAGGTGGGACGCGGTACCGAGGACGGCGTCGAGGTCGGCCCGCTGATCGACGACACCCAGCGCGGCAAGGTGGCCGAACTAGTCGAGGATGCCGTCGGCCGTGGCGCCCACGCGGTTGTCGGCGGACAGTCCCGTGACGGCGCCGGCTACTTCTATGACCCGACTGTGCTGACGGATGTGCCGGCCGACGCCCGGTTGCTCACCGAGGAGATCTTCGGCCCGGTCGCCCCGATCAGGGGCTTCGACGACGAGGACGAGGCGATCGCGGCGGCCAACGACACCCAGTTCGGGCTCGTCTCCTACGTCTACACCCGTGATCTCAAACGCGCGCTGCGCGTGATCGAGAAGCTCGAGACGGGAATGATCGGCCTCAACCAGGGCATGGTCTCAAACGCGGCCGCGCCGTTCGGCGGCGTCAAGCAATCGGGCTTCGGCCGCGAGGGCGGACCCGAGGGCATCGAGGAGTACCTGGAGACCAAATACGTCGCGGTCAATTTGTAGGCGGGTTAGGAGGAAGGGGCCGGATTTTGTCCCCCCCTCCGTTTGGCCCAAGTCAGAGGTCCAAGCCGTAAAGCTGTTCAGCTGAGACGCGTACTATCGAGTCAGCTCTTCGAAGCGTCGGCCCTTAGCCCCTGTCGGTAAGGCATGAAGCTGCTCGATGATCCTGTCGAACACGGAACGACCCGACCGTACCGGACGCTGACGGCTCGCGCACTAATCCCCGGCCACAGGGCCGGACTCTTCGGCGGGGGTTTTTTTTCACGACCACGCCGCCGTCGCCGCAAGGGAGGCGTGAGTGCAGCGGACCACAGCGCCTGCTGTTGGGCGAATTCGATAGCGCGCCGCGGCTCGCGAAGAGCCGGATCCGGGCGATCGCAATGTCGCCATTGCGATGGCGCGCCGTGAGGCGGCCGGACGATAAAAGCGATCGCGGGACGTCGGTAGCCGATCACTCGAAATGGGCGACGGGAGAAGTCGGCCGGCGGCGCTGGCTCTCGCCTTCACGCGATTGCGCAAGGCAGCCGCGCGCTCCATCCAGACCGAAAGCACAAGCCGCTCGCGCGCTAAGCGGTTCTGGGACGCTCGGAAGTGGGCGATGGGCCGGATCACGGGATTCTCCTGTCAAGGCCGATCGGGACGATCGGACTGTCGCCAATCCAATCGCGGGCTCGCGCCAGAGCATCAGGGCGAAAGGGATCGCCAGCGTGATGCGCGGTTTCCGCGCATAGCGAGACTGGCGGCCCCGGCGCGAAAATGCCCGTTGGGCAACGGATGCAGGGCTCGGCCGGTCGGCGTGCCGCTGGTCGTGTGCTGCCGCTCGACGCCTCATGAGACAGCGTTGCTGTGTGGCCCCTGGCGTGGGAAGCAGCGGTCCCGGCGCTGGCTCGACGCGTCGCTCCGGCCGGGCGAGGTGAGTTAGCTCGTGATCGTGAACGCGACGGTGCGGGGTGTGCTGGCCTTCCCGCTTAGGCTGGGCGTGGCGGTCAACCGGTAGCTTCCAGCGCCAAGCCGGCGTCCGCCGATCCGGCCGTCGAATGTGAAGCTGTTCAGGCCGGCGACCCCGGCGCGTGTAAGCGTGCCGTGCACGGCGACCTGTCGGGTGCAGGAGCGGTGGTGGCGGTTGGCCGTCGTTTGCGCGACGCAGCGTCCGGCGACCAGCCGGCCGGCGAGCGCGCGTTTGATCGTGATCGTCACGGTGGCCGCGACGTTGAGCCGGTAACTGACCTGTAGTTTGACCGGCCTGGTGCAGTGACGGCGTTTGTCGTTGGCTCGGGTCTGGGCGACGCAGCGGCCCCCGACGAGGCGACCGGCGAGCACGAACTTGCTCGGGGAGAGTTTCAGCCCCGAGAGCGACGGCGGCGCGGTATGCGTGAACGTCGCGGTAACCGTAGCGTCGGAGTTGATCGTCACCTGGCAGGTGCGGGTGCCCGAGCAGCCGCCGCCCGACCAGCCGGCGAACACCGAGCCGGCCGCCGGCAACGCGGTCAGCGTCACCTGTGCCCCGGAGGGGAAGCTCGTCTGGCAGCTGGACCCGCAGTCGATCCCTGCCGGCGAGCTGGACACCAACCCCGACCCCGAGCCGGCTTTGGCAACGGCGAGCGTGTACTCGTTTACGAACACCCACGCCGCCCCCGTACCGCCGCTGTCGCCCGGCCCACCGACCAACGCGGTGCTCCCGTCATCGGACAGCGCCACGCCACTGCCCTCGTCGGCAAGGCCGCTGATGCCGGTGCCGACCAGCTTTGAGCCCTGCTGGCTCCAGGCCCGGCTCGCCGAGCGGGTGAACACCCATGCCGCCCCCGTGCCGTTCCCGGTCACGGGGTCGAAGACGTCGCCAGGGCCGCCGACCAGCGCCGTGTTCCCGTCGGACGACAGCGCCACGCTGTTGCCCTGCTGGCTCCCCCCCCCGCTGGCGCCGGTGCCGACTAGCTTTGCGCCCTGCTGGCCCCACACTCCACTTGCCGAGCGGGTGAATACCCACGCCGCTCCCGCCAAGCTGTTGTCGCGTGGGCCGCCGATCAGCGCAGTGTTCCCATCGGCCGACAGCGCCACGCTCCAGCCCTGCTGGGCGGAGGTGCCGGCGGTGCCGGTGCCGACCAGGATCGAGGCCAGACTCCACACGCCGCCGGATTGGGTGAGCACCCACGCCCTGTTGGCGAACGGCACGCCGATCAGCGCCGTGTTCCCGTCGGAGGACAGCGCCACGCTCAAGCCCTGGTGGGCGAAGTTGCTGACGATGCTGACGATCGGCCTTGAGCCCTGCTGGCTCCACGCCCCGCCCGCGGAGCGGGTGAACGCCCACGCATCCCCCGCCCCGCCGTGGTAGTCGTCCTCCGCCCCGCCGATCACCGCCGTGTTCCCATCACCGGACAGCGCCACGCTCCAGCCCTCCTGCTCGACAGTACCGTTGGCGTCGGTGCCGACCAGCTTCGCGCCCTGCTGGCTCCACACCCCGCTGGCCGAGCGGGTGAACACCCACGCCGCCCCCACGCCGCTGTCGTCGGGGCCGCCGATCAACGCCGTGTCACCGTCGGAGGACAGCACCACGCTCGAGCCGAACTTGGCGGCGCCAGTCTCGTCGCTTGCGCTCAGTCTTGAGCCCTGCTGGCTCCACACCCCGCTCGCCGAGCGGCTGAACACCCATGCCGCCCCCGCGTTGCCATTGTCGCCCGCGCCGCCGATCAGCGCCGTGTTCCCATCGCGGGACAACGCCACGCTATAGCCCTGCGCGGCGGCGCCGCTGGCGCCGGTCCCGACCAACTTCGACCCCCGCTGCACGAGTGGGTCGACCCGCAACGGATACACCGCGTCGCGATCCGAGACCCGGATCAGGATCCGGCCACGAGCGAGCTGAAGCCACGAGCGCAGCGTTCGCCCGCGCGCGTCGGCAACCCTCAAGCCCGTATAGCGCAGCCCCACGCCGCCGCCGATCAGGAGCACGCTGCCGTGATCGAGCCGCGCACGCAGATCGCCGGACAGCGCCACCTCGAGCGTCAACGGACCACTCCCGGCCGCCGGGCGAGCGAGCACGTCGAATCCCTGCTCGAGTCCCAACGGGCCGTTCACATACCACTCGCGCACGCCCGGATGCAGGTAATTCACCCGATTGGCCACCGCCACAGGCAACGAGGACGCGATTGGCCGCAGCGCGCTTGCCAACCCAAACCCTGCCAGCGTCAGGCGTACCCGGCCGCGACCGGAAATCACCGTCACACCATCACCCGAAAACGCCGTCCGCAACCCCTGCGCCGGACTCAACGCGCGCAATCCCGCAACCCGATAGCTCGGATCGTCGCGGCCCAAGGCCGCCGATACCGGACCGCGGGCCGCAGCCGGCAGGCTCGCCAACCCGGATCGGGCTCCGGCCGCGACGCGCCCGCCAAGGGCCTCCTGCCAGACCGTCAGCGACAGCACCGCTACGACAACCGCGAGTGCCACGCCCGCGAACCACCTGGCCAACGGGCCGCCCACCCACGCACGCCTCACCGACCGCCGCTTGCGTCCCACCGACCGCCAGACGGCGAACCCACCCTCAAACTCGTATCGAATTCCAGGCTCACAAACCATCGCTCACCCGAACGAAGTCTCCTCCGCCCAGCAGCGACCGGCATCCGGAGCATCCCCCACGCAGCACGAGATAACTACCCATGCCGCATCGGCCCGTCAAGCGCCGACCCGACGCTACCGCTCACACGACGACTAACCAACGCCCGCGTGCAGCAAGCATCTGTTCCCGCACGGAGGAGTTCGGAGAGCGCGCTCCCGACCGGAGCACGCGCTGCTCCCCACGCGAAGGAACGACGCTGCCGATCGAAACGACGCTCCCCCTGTCCATGCTCGGCAGCCACGATTTGAGCGCCGTTCCCGTCCACAACCGCGACCGCTTCCGGACCAAACGGGGTCACGGGGGCTCGGTCGCCCTGACATACTCGCGCGGACACGAAGGCAGTCCTGAGACGCGACCCCGCGACGCAAGACAGACCCGAGTTTCGCCAATTCCGAGACTCGCCGGGGCGAACCGGCGGCGAGCTGGCCATCCAGTTGTCGCCAACTCGATCACGCGATGCGCGGCGGCCCGAGGACGAGAGCTATCGTGCCGACAGTGGTGGCCGGACGCTCGAGACTGGGCGGGGGCAAAAGGAGTCTGTCGGTCCGGCTTTGACCGCGCGGGCGTGTCCGCCATCCACGGCATCGTCGCGGTTTGCGCGAGCGCGCCACGTGACCCGGGTGGCGATCTGGACGCCAATCCCGATCTCCACGTACCCAAGCCCCCACGGCTGCGGTTCAGAGCGCCGTTCGAGGAAGCATGGCGCCTGCCGTCAGACGGCAACAGCCTGCTTGTCCGCAAAGCGCTCGCGGGAGTCGGCTATCGGCGGGTAGCTCTCCGTGAGGAGCAGGCACAGCGGAACGGCGCGCCACACATACGACACGCACACTCGGAGCGCGTCGAACAGCCCCTTTGGCATGCGCCCCGTGACGACGATGATGATCCACGCCGCGAAGACCGCGAACTCGAGGAAGATGCTCATCAGCTCGAGGACCACGAGGGCCGGGATCATGTACAGGATCCGCAGTAGGACCTTCAAGCGGTTGTACTCCGGCAGGACGGGTCCGACGTTCAGGCGCACCGGATAGTCGGCGTGCTCGGCGCCGTCGAATGGCGGGTATTGGTCGCAGAGCAGAACAAGGTACCCGTACACGCGCGTCGTGTAGCGCGTGAACCTTGTCACGAAGTCATAGGTTCCCGGCGGCCACCGGCCGGTGAACAGCAGCGCGAACCAGGCGATGACCACGGCGACCAGGACCCCGATCGCCCACAGGGCCGTCAGGATCGCATGCGGGATCACCAAGAGCGGCCGGAACAAGGTCGTGAGCCGGCTGCGCGTATTGGTGTAGTCGGCCTCGAACGTGACCGGATAGGGGGGCGCTGGGCGGCGGGTGGGCGCGGCGCCCACGATGTACACCGCTCTGCCACACCTAGGGCACATGTTTCCGGCATCGATGAAGACGCTCGCGGGCGCGATGTGTCTACAAGCGTCGCATCTGACGCTTGCCCATGTTTTGCAAAGTGGGCATTGGCCAGGCGTCTGGAAGAACTGGAATGTCCCTCGACAGCGTTCGCACTGATACATGTTTGTCACTCCTACATATGACCAGCTTGAACCTACGCTGACACCGTGGCGGTCGCATCCGCGCCGTCCCGCCAGTCAGCCTCGGCGAACTACGGAGCCGCACGAAATAACGCTCCGACCTTGTCGGCGTCCACTCCCGAGAGGTGCGCAACGTCGCCCAGTCCCGGCACTCCCCGCGAGCCTGGTGGTGGCAGGAGGGACGCTCAACACCCAGCGAGGGCGGCGCGGTCGACCTTGTGCTGTCGCCCGACCTGGGGGTCCGGCTACCACTGTCCGCACGATCGCTCTCATCCTCGGGCCGCCGCGCGTCGCGTGATCGCCTTGGCGACATTGCGATCGTCCCGATCCAGCTGAGGGCGCGCGGCAGCGCGCTATCGCATCCACCCCGCAGCGAGCGCCGGCCGCTCTCGGTTGGCGGTCCCCGATTCACGCCAGGGGGGACAAAATCCGGCCCCTTCCTCCTAACCCGTCAATTTGTAGGCGGGTCGAGGGCGGCCCCGAGATCGGCGCCTGACCCGCGCCGGGGCGGCCCCGGTGTTTCAGCGCCGCCGGCGAGTGACAGGATCGGGCCATGCCGGCGATCGCCACCATCGGTGTCTACCGCTACGAAGCCGCCACGTTCACCGAGACGTTGCTGGCGGCCGGCGTGGGGTTGCTCGTGGACGTGCGCCAGCGCCGGGGCGTGCGCGGCAGCCAGTACGCCTGGGCCAACTCGCGGCGACTGCAGGCGCTGCTCGCCGGTGCCGGAATTGCCTACAGCCACCACCGCGAGCTCGCCCCCACCACCGAGCTGCGCCACCTTCAGTACCGCGCGGACGACCGGACCGGGGTCGGCAAGCGCACCCGTGAACTGCTGGCGCCCGAATACGTGGCCCGCTACATCAGCGAGATCCTGGACCACGTCGACCTCGGCCCGCTGATCTACGGGCTTGAAGCCTGCTCAGGCGTGGGCGCGCTGCTGTGCGTCGAGAGCCAGGCCGCCGCCTGCCACCGGTCGTTGATCGCCGCTCGGCTCGCCGAGCGTTACGGCTATGCCGTCACCCACCTCAGCCCGCCGGCGGCCTGACCCTAGCCAGCCGCCGGCGTAGGCGTATGCGTGCTCAGCGACTGGCCAGCTCGTTGACGAAGTTGCCGGTCGGCGCGCCGAGTCCCGTCATGCTGTCAAAGCCAGGGGCCGTGTTCAGCGCGACGTCACGTGAGATGCAGGGCTGATCGTTGAAGCAGAACATCTCCTGGCCCTCGTAGTCGATGATCCGCGTCGAGTAGAAGAACCCATCGCCGGGGCCGATCGAGTTGGCGTAGTCCGCCCGCGACTGATCCTGCTTTCCGGCCGCCAGCACGTCGTAGATCGCGTTGGGATGGCCGTAGAGCGAATAGAGGCTGGGGTTCGCGAAACCGAGCGAGCGACCGGCAGCCTCGTCGGTGCGGGCGATCACGCCGGCCAGCAGCGGCGATGACACGCTGGTGCCACCGATCCGGTACTGGTCGTAGTAGACGCCGTTGGGGAACGTCTGGGTCTCACCCACCAGGAAGCCGGTGGCCGGGTCGGCCTCCATCGAGATGTCCGGCTCGACCCGCATCGGATCATTGCCGACGACCGCAGCGTTGCGGTGTGACAGCGCCGCGGGAACGACGCCGCGCTGGTAGAACGGCTGCGGATAGACATAGCTGGTCCCTCCGCCCGAGCCGCCGTCCAACGCCTCGTCGATCGGGAGCCACTTACCGAGCGACGCATCGGTGCACCCTCCCGCCGCCAGGTACGTCTGGGTGCAGAGGAAGCTGCGCGCGGTCGACCAGCCGAACTCGCCGATCCGCTGACCGGCGGCGCCGATCTGCAGCGTGGTGCCGCCGACGGAGGTCGCCCACGGGCTGGAGGACGGGTAATCGGCGACCACCGCACCGACGGTGGTGAACTCGTCGCCACCGTCGCCGCTTGAGAACAGCACGCTGACGCCGGTGGCTGCCGCCATCAGCAACGTATTGTCGGTCGCCGCGCGGGTGCCGGCGTCGTCGAGCAGATCGCCGGCGTTGTCACCGTAGGAGTTGGTGATCACGCTGGCCAGGTGGCCGTCGACGATCCCGCGCACGGCGTCGTTGAGCTCCACCTGGTTGCAGTTGCGGGCGCCGGCGAACAGGATGTGGGCGCCGGGGGCCGTGGCATGGACCGCCTCGACGTCGAGCGTCTCCTCCCCGTACCAGCCGCTCGGCCCGCACGCGGCCGCATCGGTGAACGTGCTGGCCAACTGCTGGCTGAACTGACTGCTGGCCAGCGGATGACCGGGATCGTTCAGGGAGGCGTACTCCTGGGCATCGGAGAGAATGCTCGGCGACGCGTAGGCATCCACGACGGCCACGGTCACGCCGGATCCGTCGGCGCTGCCGGACAGGTCGTAGGCGCTGCGCAACTGCGGCGGCGCATATCCGCACACGGCCCACGGCGGCGTCGACGGATAGCCGTTGCCGAACGGCGCCAGCGTTGTGTCGATCTTCTGCCCGTAGTAGGTGCCGCAGGGCGGGGCGACGCGGAAGCCAGCAGGCTGCTCGGAGTTCCCGGCGGGGGATGATGAGGCGGTCGCAGGGCTGCCGGGAGCGCCGGTCAGGTCGTCCGGGTGCGCGCGCGTGTCGCTGACCCCGGCGACGCCGGCGATGACGCCGGCGATGTTGGCCGGCACCGAGAGATTCCGGTCGGCCAGGCGAAGCTTGCTGCCGTCAAGCCGGTGATAGGAGAGCGAGGTGGCAAACGCCTTCTCGACCTGTGAGGCCGTGCCCGAGGCCGAGATGGCCATCCGGTCGGCCGACGCGCCCAGCACCTTGAAGCCGTGCTGCTGGAGGAACGTGGTCACGCTCTGGACATCGGCCGCCGAGGGCGAGAAGCGCTGCTCCCACTGCGCCGGCGTGAGGTACTTGCCGTAGGCGGCGTTCCCGGGCGTGGAAGCCGCCTGGGCGAAGGCCTGTGCACCCTGCAGGTCGGAGAGCTTGAGGTCGACCTCGAAGTCGATCGAGCTGCTGCCGGCCACCGCGCCGGCGCTGGGACTTGTGGCCGCCGCTGGCGAGGCGGAGTTGCGCAGCGCCACCGTCGACGCCGGCCCGGATGCCGCGCCCGCCGGCGCGCTGACGACGAGCGCAGCCACGATCGTGGCGACGGTTGATACGCACGCGACTACTCGACGATCTCTCACAGCAGCTCCCTTCCGAGCGGTTCGGCGAGAACCCTATCGGAGCCCCCCTGACCAGCGCGGAGCGCTCCATCCAGCGCGCTCTATTCAGCGTATTCAGCAAACCCAGGACAGCGCGTGACCGGCAGCCGCGGGTAGCGCGGGAAGCGCTCGGGCTCGTCCCGTGACCGGCGGCACAGCGAGAAGACCGACCCGCGCGTGGTCCTGACCAGTTGCTGGTGGCGGCAGGCGTTGCACAGCCCGGCCGGCGGCCGGCGGTCGCCGGCCGACTCGCTCACAAGGCCCGGCGCCGCCGTGACGGGCGCCGGCTCATGGCCGTGTCAGCTCCTCGAGCATCAGCACGAAGGAGCGGTACGGCCGTGCGGTGTGCTCGCGCAGGGCCAGCTCGCAGGTCCGGTTACTCGACACGCAGGCGTCGAACTCACGGCCCTGCAGTTCCCGCGTGGTGTCGCGCAGCGCGGATGCGGGCAGCTCGGGGTGAAGCCAGCCCCGGTCCCCGCCCATCCCGCAGCAGCCAGTCGAGGCGGGTATCACCACCTCGTCGGCGATCTGTCCCGCGATCGACGCCAGCTTGCCCGACAGCCCCAGATGCGCGGCCGAGCAGGTCGGATGCACGAGCACGCTGGACAGCGTCCGACGCGGTGCCAGCCGATCCAGCAGGCGATCGTGGACCCAGTCGATCGAGTCGAATACATCGATGCCATCGAGCTCCAGCTCGCCGATCAGACCCTGCGCGCACGAGCTGGCGTCGGTGACGACCGGCAGCCGGCCGTTCTCGCTCCAGCGCTGCAGCGCCGCCCCGGTGCCGGCGGCCATGCGGTCGCGCCCAGACTGATAGCCCTTGGAGCTCCACGGCGTCGCGCAGCAGTGGCCGGCGACGTCGGGCGGGATCCACAGCGGCAGCCCGGCGCGCGCCGATAGCGCCAGCAGCGCCTGAGGCACGGTCGGCCCCGGCGGCTCGCCGCGAGCGTTGCCGAAGATCCGGTTCAGGCACGAGGGCAGGTAGACCGCGGCCGCTCCAGCGCGCTCGGTGTCCGGCAGCCGCGCGGGCGCGGCCCGGGGCATCGCCGGGCTCCACTCGGGCACCAGCTCGGCCCCCGCGCGCCTGCGCAGTGCGGACCCGACCGCCTGGAGCCGGCGGTCGCCCAGCCATCGCGCCAGCAGCCCGCCCGCGCGCAGTGCTGTCCGCGCGGCCCGCTCGGCGGTCGCGTAGCGCTTGGCGACCTCCAGCGCAGTCCGCTCGGCGCGCTCGTCGTGCTCACGGACGCGCAGCCCCTTGACCAGCCGGCCGGTGTCGATCCCGACCGGACACGCGTGCATGCAGGCGCCGTCGACCGCGCAGGTCTGGATCGCGTCGTACTCATACTGTTGCGCCAGCGCCCGGAGAACGGGCGACGCCGGCGCTTGGCGCGCCATCTCCCGGCGCAGCGCGATCCGCTGGCGAGGCGTGGTGGTCACGTTGCGTGACGGGCACACCGGCTCACAGAAGCCGCACTCGATGCACTTGGTCGCCACCTCCTCGATCTCGGGCACCCCTTTGAGGTTGCGCAGGTGGACCCCGGGCTCACGGTTGAGCACGATCCCCGGGCCGAGGATCCCCTCCGGGTCGGCGAGCCGCTTGATCTGCCACATCAGCTCGGTCGCCCGGCTCCCCCACTCGCGCTCCACGAACGGCGCCATGTTGATCCCCGTGCCGTGCTCGGCCTTCAGCGACCCGTCGTACTTGTCGACGATCAGCGCCACCAGCTCGTGGATGAACGCGTCGTAGCGCTCGAGCTCGGCGGGCTGGCTGAAGTTCGCTCCCAGGATGAAGTGCAGGTTGCCGGCCGACGCGTGACCAGCTACGCCCGGCAGGAAGCCGTGGGCCGACAGCAGCGCCTGCAGATCCCTGACCGCCTCGGCGACCCGGGCCGGCGGCACGCACACGTCCTCGATGATCATCGTCATGCCCGGCGGGCGCATCGCCGCCAGCAGACCCTGCATCCCTTCGCGAACGCGCCACAGCATCTCGATCTGCTCAGGCTCACGGCTGAAGCTCGGCGCGCTCACCAGCGCGCGGCCGTTGAGGATCTCCAGCGCCGCCCGCTCCGGCGCGTCGAGCCGGTCCGGATCCTCGGCGCGGAACTCGATCAGCAGCGCGGCGGAGGTCGGCGGCAGCGCCTTCCACGCTGCCGGGATGCCCGGCACGTTGTAGGCCGCTGCGATCAGCGTCGGGGCGACCATCAGCTCGGTTGCCGTAGCCCCGGCCGCCACCAGCGGGCCGACCGCCTCCGCGGCCGCGTCGAGATCCTCGAAGCAGACCAGCGCGAGCGTCGTGTGGCGCCCCAGCGGAACCGTCTCGAACACGGCCTCGGCGACGAACGCCAGCGTCCCCTCCGAGCCGACGATCAGCCGCCGGAAGATCTCCAGCGGCGTGTCGGCGTCACGGAACGCGCACAGTCGATAGCCCGTCGTGTTCTTGATCTTGAACTTGTCCGCCACGCGCTGCGCGAGCGCGGCGTCCGCGCGCAGCTCGTCGCGGATCTGCGCCAGACCGGACGCGAGCTCCGGCGCGGCCGCCCCAAAGCGCTCCTCAGCGCCTTCGGCGGCCGTGTCGATCACGGCGCCGTTGGCCAGCACGAAGGTCATCGAGCGCACGGTGCGGTAGGAGTCGGCCAGCACACCACAGCGCATCCCGCCGGAGTTGTTGGCGATCACGCCGCCGACGCAGGCGATGTTGGTGCTGGCCGGGTCCGGGCCCAGCCGCCGGCCGTGACGGGCGAGCCGGCGGTTGACGTGCCCGAGCACGGCCCCGGGACCGGCCCGGGCCAGCGCGCCATCCTGCTCGATCGTGATCTGCTGCCAGTGACGGCGGACGTCGACCAGGATCGAGTCGGTCTGGGACTGGCCGCTGAGGCTCGTCCCGCCGGCGCGGAAGACCAGCGGCGCGCTCAGCTCCGCGGCCAGCTTCAGCAGCCGGACCACGTCGCCGACGTCGTGCGGCATGGCGACCGCCCGGGGGATCATCCGGTACGGGCTGGCGTCCGATGCATAGGCGATCAGATCCAGCGCCCGCGTCAGCACTCGGTCTGACCCCAGCCCGGCGGTCAGCTGCGAGCGCAGCGGTTCCGGCGTCCCGCCCGCGACCCACTCAGGCGCGCGGTCGCCGGCCGGCTGGAGCGCGTCCGCGCCGTCTCGGATCAGGCCGGGGGCGACCGCGGTCACTACTCCAGCCACATCCCCGTGGCAACCGGCACCTGTAGCAGCCGTGGTCCGTCGCCGGAGCCGATCGCCTCGCGCAGCGCCGCGGTCAGCGCCTCGCGGCCGCTGACCTCTCGCGCCTGCATCCCGTACGCCCGCGCGACCGCCGCCACGTCGAGGCCGGGCAGGTCCAGCCCCGGCGCGCCCGAGACCTGCTCGAGCATCGCAAACCATTTGAGGATCATGTACTCCTGGTTGCGCAACACCAGGAAGGTCACCGGCAGCTTGAGGGCGACCGCGGTCCACAACGCGGTGATCCCGTACTGGGCCGAGCCCTCGCCGAGCACGCACACGACCGGGCGATCGGGCTTGGCGAGCTGCACGCCGACCGCCGCCGAGATCCCGTAGCCGAGCCCGCCGCTGGCGCAGAAGTAGTAGCTGCCCGGGGTCGAGAGCCGCAGCCGGTTGCGCAGCGCCAGCGTGCTGGACGGCGTCTCGACCACCGCGATCCCGTCCCGCGGCCAGGCGTCGGCGAGCGCCGCCATCGCCTCTGAGCCGCTCAGCGGGTCGGCGCGCGGGGGCTCGCCCGGCTCCGGACGCGGCTCGGGCGCCCGGCGGCTTGACTTGCCGACCAACTCGACCAGGCGCGACAGCGCGATCGCGACGTCGCCGACGATCGCGTCGCCCATCGGGGCGCGGGCCGCCTCGCCGGGGTCGCTGGTGATCGCCACCAGCCTCGTGTCGGGCGCCAGTAGAGGGCCGGGGAGGTATGGGTAGTAGGGGAACACGGAGGAGCCGACGACGAGCACGAGGTCGTGGTCCTTGAGCGTCTCGGCGATCGGGCCGATCGCCGGGGGGAGGATCCCGACGAAGGCCGGATGGCTCTCCGGGAAGCCGATCCGCGAGCCTCCGGTGGCGGGGCTCGCCCACACCGCCAGGCGCTGGCGCTCGGCAAGCGCCACCGCCGCGTCCCAGCCGCCGCTGGCGTCGATGTCAGGTCCGGCGACGAGCACCGGGTTGCGCGCAGTCTCCAGAGCCTGCGCGAGCGCCGCCAGCGCGTCGGCATCCGGCGCGCCGCGCCCGATGACGCGCCGCGCGGTCGCCTGGCGCGAGCGCTCCTCGTCGGCCTCCTGATTCCAATCGTCCATCGGGATCGAGACGAACGCCGGTCCACGCGGTGGCAGCGTCGCGTGGTGGATCGCCCGGGCCAGCGCACCGGGCACGTCCTGGGCCCGCGGCGGCTCATGACTCCACTTGACATAGGGCTGCGGACCGACCGTGGCGTCGCGGTTGCTCAGATTTGCCTCGATCGTGATCTGCGCGCGGACCTGCTGGCCGGCGGTGATCACCAGCGGCGCCTTGTTGGCCTGCGCGTTGAAGATCCCCCCGACCGCATTACCGACGCCGGGAGCGGTGTGCAGGTTGACGTGCGTGGGGCGCCCCGTCGCCTGGGCGTAGCCATCGGCCATCCCCACCACCACCAGTTCTTGCAGACCGAGCACGTAGGTGAAGTCATCCGGGAAGTCGGCCAGCATCGGCAGCTCGGTCGAACCGGGGTTGCCGAAGATCGTCGTCATTCCGTGGGCGCGAAACAGCTCGAAAGTCGCGTCACGTACGTTGGCCATCTGCGTGCTCCTCCTTGGTTGCTGCGCAGACCCTATTGGGCGCTCGGCGGCCAGGTGGCCACCACGCCCTCCGCGCTCAAAGTTTGCCAGCACTTCGGCCGCGGGGTCTCCAAGAAGTCCCGCGGATGCCTGGCGCCGTGAAATCTCGGTCAGCTCTGGCTTAGCACCTAGGACACCGGCCCAACTTCAGCCGGCGTTCGCGGGAGTGCAGCGATACAGCGCCGAGCCCGACGCTCGCGCACCGCCCGGCGCGCCGCCGCTCGATGACGCGGATGTCCGCAGCCGTGCGGGGCTGACCGGCTGACAATGCATCTGCACCCATTGCGTCCGGGCAGCGCTGACGCCCGAGCTGTGACCACCACCGCCGCCGAGAAGGACGAATTGCAACTGGCCGGAGCGCACCAGCGAGGCGAGCTGGGCGACCGTCGGAGCCGGGTCGGCGCCCATGAAGCCACCCATCGTGATCACCGATGCGTTCGTCGCCAGTGCCACCTGCGCGGCGGTCTGGGACCCGGTCGCGGCCACGATGTACCTGGCCCCGTCGCGATGGCGCTCGAGGTACCTGACCAGCGCAGGGTTGGTCTGATCCGACTGAGCACCCGCTCGCGGTCGGCCGAATGAGCCGACGGGGCCGGCGGTCGGATTGCTACCGGTCTGGCCGTGGCCGACGGTCGCCAGCGAGTAGGCGGCCGGCCCGGCCAGCAGGGAGACCGCCGCCGCGCCGATCACGATCAGCCCGACCCAGCGGTGACGCAGAACGGGCACGAGCCGGAGCCCGATCAGCGTGACGGCGACCAGCGCACCGGCGCCGAGCACCACCCAGCGCAGCCAGGGCACGAACCCCGGCGAGCGCCCCAGGATCACGAAGCTGAGGATCGCCGTCCCCGCGACGGCCACGGCGAGCAGCCCAGCGGCCGGCAGCGAGCGCCGGACCCGATCGGCGAGCACGACCGCCGAGGTGGCGGCCAGCGCGGCCACGCCGGGAGCGATCGCACTCGTGTAGTAGGAGTGGAAGGTGCCGGAGGAGAAGCTGAACACCACGTAGCCGGCGAGCACCCAAGCGCCGGACAGGATCGCCACCGCCCGGCGCCGATCGGTCCGCGGGGCACGACGGGTCAGCCACAGGGTGACCAGCAGACCAACCAGGGCGAGCGGCAACAGCCACGCGATCTGGCCACCGATCTCCGATCCGAGCAGCCGCAGCGGACCCGTGGCGCCGCCGCCACCGCCGCCCGCGAAGCCGCGCCCGCCGAAGGCACCGCCGCTCGCGAAGCCGCCGCCGCTGAAGGCACCGCCGCCCGCGAAGCCGCGCCCGCCGAAGAGCCCGGCGCCGACACCACCGCCCGGGAAGACAAACGCATGCCCCAGGCCACCGGCGCTCGGTGCTCCCGCTCGGCTGGAGGCGGCGCCCGAGTGGCCGAGGAACTCCGCCGCCGCGCCGCGACCGCCACCGCCGCCACGCCCGCCACCGCCCGTCACACGGGACAGGCCGTTGGCGCCAAAGATCAGCTGAAACCACGAGTTGTCGATGGAATCGCCAACGTACGGGCGGCTCGCCGCCGGGATCAGCATCATCGTCCCGTACCAGGCGACGCTGACCGCAACCATCGCGGCTCCGCCGGCCAGCAGATGACCGGCGCGCCGGCGCAGCGACCCGCGCGCGGCGATCAGGAAGGCGACCGCCAGGGCGGGCACGATCAGATACGCCTCCAGCATCTTCGTGTTGAAGGCCAGCCCGACGAACACGCCGCTCAGCACGATGTGGCGCAGGCGGCCCGACTCGAGCGCGCGCACCAGCGCCCAGGCCGAAGCTACCAGCAGCAGCGCCAGCAGCGCGTCAGGGTTGTTGTAGCGGGCCATCACCACGCTGACCGGCGACAGCGCCAGCATCAACGCCGCCAGGAGCGCCTCGCGATGGCCGAGCGTGCGGCGGACGAGGTTGTGCAGCAGTACGACCGCGGCGACGCCGCAGAGGGCGTTGGGCAGCAGCATGCTCAGCGAGCCGAACCCGAAGATCCGGCCCGCGAGGCCCATCATCCAGTCCGACAGCGGACCCTTGTCGAGGCTCACGTAGCCGCTGAGGTCGGCCGCGTTGGTGAAGAACGCCGTCCAGCTCTTGCTGGCGGCCAGTGCCCCGTCGGCGTAATAGGAGTTGGCGTCGCCACTTATGGTGAGTGCCCAGCCCACCAGCACGGCCGCCAGCACGGTGGCCGCGATCAACCCGGGCCGCGACCACCGCGGATCGCCTTCCGGCCCGCGGGCAAACCTCAGGGCCCAAGCCAAAGGGGACCGTCTCGAGCGCAGTGGACGTGGTAGCAGAGCAGCTGCAGTTGACATAGGGATTTCCGGTCGCACGCGGCGATCGACTGCGTTTCAGGGCGACCCCCGGGATAAGTTGTGCCCCGATTCGGTGACGGTTAGCTAATACTTCCTCTAAGACCGGCTAAGGGGCCCACGACGAAATTAGTCGCGAGCCCTAAGAGCCGGGCCGCCCGAGCCCAACGCGACAATGCTCCCCGGGCCCTACTATACTTTCTGAAGTATGCCTACGTTCCGGCGACTTCTCGGCTTCCTGCGCCCTTACCGCAGCGGGGTCATCTGGTCCTTCGCGCTGGCCCTCGGCGCGCTCGGGGGAACCGTGGCGATCCCGTATCTGACCGGACGGGCGATCAACTCGATCGGCGCCCACAATCACCACCAGCTGACCATCCTGGCGATCGCAATCGTAATCGCCGGCCTCCTGCGGCTGATCTTGAGCGTCTTTCGCCGGCTGATAGCGGGGCGGGTCTCACTCGGAGTGGAAGTGGACATGCGTAACCGGCTCTATGGCCGGCTGCAGCAGCTCGAGCTGTCGTTCTTCGACCGACAGCAGACGGGACAGCTGATGTCTCGCGCGACCGTCGACCTGCAGTCGGTGCGCTTCTTCTTGGGCTACGGACTGATCTTCATCGCGCAGTCGCTGCTGACGATCCTGCTCGCCGCGGTGGCGATGTTCGCGCTGCAGCCCGGCCTTGCCGCAATCTCGCTGGCGCCGGTGCCGTTCGTGGTGGTGGTCGCCTTTCGTTACGGACATAAGTCCCGCCCGGCGCTGCAGGAGGCCCAGCAGCGGATCGCCGAGCTCACCGCCGACGCCGAGGAGAACGTTTCCGGCGTGCGAGTGGTCAAGGCGTTCGCGCAGGAGAAGCCGCAGCTCGACCTGTTCAAGCATTCCGTCCAGCGGGTGTTCGACCAGCAGATCTACGCCACGCGGATCCAGGCGTTCTATGGCGCGCTGATCAGCTTTCTGCCCAACCTCGGCCTGGTTGCGATCCTGCTGTTCGGCGGGCGTGAGGTGATCGCCGGCACCCTCAGCGTGGGCGCGTTCACCGCCTTCTACGCCTACCTGCTGATGCTGATCTCGCCGATGCGGACGCTCGGCTACATGCTCGGCGCTGCTCAGCGCGCGACCGCCTCCGGCGCGCGCATCTTCCAGATCCTTGACCGCGAGCCGCAGATCACGGCGCCTGAAGGAGCCCCCTCCCTTCCTCCCGGCCCCGGACGCGTGACCCTGACCAACGTCGGACTGACGTTCGAGGGCTCTCCTCGGCCCGCGCTGCGCGCGATCAACATCGACGTGCCGGCGGGCAGCACGGTTGCGCTGGTGGGAGCGATGGGATCGGGCAAGTCGGCGCTGGTTTCGCTGCTGCCGAGGCTCTACGACGTCAGCACTGGCACGGTGACGATTGACGGCGCCGATGTGCGCACGGTCGACCTGGTCAGCCTGCGCAGCGCGATCGCGGTCGTCAACGACGACCCATTCCTGTTCTCGGCCAGCGTGCACGACAACATCGCCTACGCACGCGCGAACGCCTCCCGTGAGGAGGTCCAGCAGGCCGCGCAGGCGGCGCAGGCGCACGATTTCATCACCCGGATGCCGCAGGGCTACGACACGAGGATCGGCGAGCGCGGACTGACGGTCTCCGGCGGCCAGCGCCAGCGGATCGCGATCGCCCGGGCGATCCTCGCCGACCCCAGGATCCTGATTCTCGACGACGCCACCTCCTCGGTCGATGCCTCGACCGAGCAGGAGATCAAGCTGGCACTGCGCGAGGTGATGGCCGATCGGACCACGTTCGTGATCGCTCACCGCCTCTCGACGATCGCGCTGGCCGACCACATCTTCGTGCTGGAGGACGGGCGTCTCGCCGCCGAGGGCTCACACGATGAGCTGCTCGAGCGCTCCGAGCTGTACCGCGAGATCGTCGAGAAGGGCATGCCGGATCAGGTCTTCATGACCCGCAAGGCAGTCGGGGCGGCAGGGCTGTGAGACGCGGATCCGGAGCCGAGCTGCGCCGGCGCCTGCAGGCGACCGGCGGTCGCGGACGCAAGCTGCGTGGCCTGACGCAACTGCTCGCCCCCTACCGCTGGCGCGTGCTGGCGATGTTCACCTCGCTCGTGCTCGCCACCGGCGCCGCGCTGGCGCCGGCTCCGCTGGCCAAGGTGGCGATCGATCAGGGCATCCATCGACACGACGTCGGCGCCCTGGACCTGGTCGTGGTGGCGTTCCTGGTCTCGGCGGTGATCTACGCCGTCGCCTCCTACGCACAGACCTACCTGGTCGGCTGGGTCGGCCAGCGCGCCCTCCAGGACCTACGCGTCCAGCTGTTCGCCCATCTGCAGTCGCTGTCGATCGGCTTCTACTCGCGTAACCGCGCCGGCGTGATCATCTCTCGCCTGACCAATGACGTCGAGGCGCTCGACCAACTTGTCGAGGACGGGATGGCGACGCTGATCCAATCCGTCCTAATGCTGATTGGCGTGTTCGTGATCCTGATCGTGATGGACTTCCACCTGGCTCTGCTGACCTTCATCGCGCTGCCGATCCTGGCCGTCGGGGCGCTGGCGTTCCGGATCGCCTCCGCCGACGCCTACCGCCTGACGCGGGAGAAGATCGCCTCGATCACGGGGTACCTGCAGGAGAGCCTCTCGGGCATCCGCGTGGTTCGCGCGTTCGGTCAGGAGCCGCGGCACATCAAGCGCTTCGCCGAGCTCAACGACGAGAACCGCGCCGCGAACATGACGACCGTGAACCTCAACGCCGCCTATTTCCCGGTCGTCGAGTTGCTGTCGGCGCTGGTCACGGTCGAGATCCTGGTGATCGGCGGGCTGGAGGTGATCAACGGCCACACCTCGACAGGGGTCGTGTTCGCCTTCGTCGCGGCCCTGAACAACTTCTTTGATCCGATCCAGCAGCTGTCCCAGCTCTACACCACCTATCAGTCCGGGATGGCGGCGCTGGACAAGATCTTCGAGCTGCTCGACGAGCAGCCCGAGCTGAGCGACGCGCCCGGAGCCCAGGCGCTGCCGCGGATCCGCGGCGAGCTGCGCTTTGACGACGTTTCGTTCCGCTACGGCTCCGACGAGGACGGGGCCTGGGCGTTGCGCGACGTCGACCTGGTGATCGCCCCCGGGCAGACCGTGGCGCTGGTCGGCGAGACCGGCGCCGGGAAGTCGACCTTCGCCAAGCTCGTGGCTCGTTTCTATGACCCGACCTCGGGCCGCGTACTGGTCGACGGCCACGACCTGCGCTCGGTCACCGCCCATTCGCTGCGCTCGCAGATGGGGATGGTTCCGCAGGAGGGCTTCCTGTTCAGCGGCACGGTGCGCCAGAACATCTCCTTCGGGCGCCCGGCGGCGTCCGCGGCGGAGATCCGCGACGCGGCGCGGGCGGTGGGGGCCGATGACTTCATCATGGCCCTCGAGCACGGCTACGACACGCAGGTCGGCGAGCGCGGCGTCCAGCTGTCCGCCGGCCAGCGCCAGCTGCTCGCGTTCGCCCGTGCGCTGGTCGCCGATCCGCGCATCCTCGTGCTCGACGAGGCCACCGCCAACGTCGACGTACACACCGAGAGCCTGATCGAGGTTGGCCTGCGGCGCCTGGTCGCGGGCCGGACCGCGATCGTGATCGCCCACCGGCTCTCGACGATCAGGCACGCCACCCGGATCCTCGTGCTCGAGCACGGTCAGATCGTGGAGCAGGGTACTCACGACGAGCTACTCGACGCCGGCGGCCGCTACTGGCAGCTGTATCGGGACTGGGCCGAACAGGCGGCCGCATAAACTTGCCTGCCGGCGATTCGCCGACCTCCGAGCGGGCCCCGCCAGTCACGGGCCTGGCGACCACGGTCGTCAAGGGGACCCGCCTGCGCTGCGTGCCGGAAGTGACGCTCGAATCCGGCGGCGCGCGCGGGGACCGGCGCTTCTACGTGATCGACGAGCGCGGACGGATGGTCAACGGCAAGCAGCTGGGTGAGCTCAGCGCCGTGGTCGCCGACTACCTCGAGGACGAAAACGCGCTGACGCTGACCTTCCCCGACGGCTCGATCATGCGCGACCGGGTCCAGCGCGGCGAGGAGCTGACGACCCGCTTCTACTCCCGTCCCCGCCGGGGCCGTCTGGTTCGCGGCCCATGGGCGGCGGCGCTCTCCGACCACCTGGGCCAGCCGTTGCGGCTGGTGGAGTCGCTGGGCAGCGTTGACCGCGGCGCTCGAGGGGCGGTGTCACTGATCTCACGCGCTTCGCTTGATCGTCTCGCCCAGGAGGCCGGCGAGCCGGAGGTCGACGTGCGCCGGTTTCGGATGCTGATCGAGATCGACGGCGTCGCCGCTCACGCCGAGGACGACTGGGTCGGGCGTCGAGTCGCCGTGGGCGCGGCGCGGATTGCCTTCCACGGCCACGTCGGGCGGTGCCTGGTCACCTCCCGCGATCCCGACACCGGCCAGATCGACCTTCCGACGCTCGACATCCTGCGCGATTACCGCGGCGAGCTCGACACGACCGAGCCGCTGCCGTTCGGGATCTACGGCGAGGTGATCGAGCCGGGCACGATCCGCGTCGCGGACGCGGTCGTCGTAGTGTCGTGATTCGACACTAAACAGGTAGGGTGCGACGCTGATGGAGCCAGAGCGCGTCCGGATCGAGATCGAGGACCACGTCGCGCTGGTGACCCTGACCCGGCCGGAGAAGCACAACGCTTTGGATCTGGCCATGTTCGAGGCGATCATCGCCGCCGCGGCGCAGCTCGCCGGCGAGCCGGGCCTGCGGGCGGTCGTGCTCCACGGAGACGGACCGAGCTTCTGCTCGGGCATCGACCTGATGAGCCTGGCCGGGGCCGAGGCCGGGCTCGACGGCCTGACCGCGCCGCTGCGCGACAGCGTCCCGAACTGGTTTCAGCGCGCCGCCTACGACTGGATCTCGCTGCCGGTCCCGGTAATCGCCTCGCTGCACGGGAACTGCCTCGGCGGCGGACTGCAGATCGCGCTGGGCGCGGACATCCGAATCGCCACCGCTGACGCGCGGCTGTCGGTGATGGAGGTCAAGTGGGGCCTGGTGCCCGACATGTCGATCACCCGCACGCTCCCGCGCCTGGTGAGCATCGACGTCGCCAAGGAGCTGACCTACACCGGCCGGGTGTTCAGCGGCGCGGAGGCGCTCGAGCTCGGCGTCGTCACCCACGTGACCGAGGACCCACTCGCGCTCGCGCGCCGACTGGCCACCGAGATCGCCTCCAGATCCCCCGACGCGATTCGCGGCGCCAAGCGCCTGTTCGACCAAGCCTGGACGGGCCCCGCCCACCAGACGCTCGCGCTCGAGGCCGAGATCCAGCTGGGGCTGGTCGGATCGCCCAACCAGCTGGCCGCGGTCACCGCCGGGATGACCAAGCAGCCGGGCGAATTCGTCGACCCCTAAAGCATATTTTCGACTCCGATCTGACCCGAACATATGTTCTCATCCGAGCCGGATGGATCGCTCTCAGTCGGCTATCCTTTGCACGCCCTTGCGGGGTCGTCTAATGGCAAGACGCCAGCCTCTGGAGCTGGTTATCAAGGTTCGAGTCCTTGCCCCGCAGCTCTACCGGACGCGTAACGGATGCGCAGCCGCGGATGGCCCGCGCCGGTCGCTACAGCTGCGACAGATCGCTTGAGAGGTCCCCGAGCGCGTCGACGCTGCCGATCAGATCGGCCTCGGAGGAGATCAGCCGGCGGGCGGCGTCGAGGTCGTCTGAGCGTCCGACCGACAAGGCACCGGCCAGGCGAGCGCCGTGGAGGTAGAAGATCGTGAACTCGCCGTCGTCCAGCGACCCGCGCACGACCTCCCGGTCCCACTCGTACGCCGGGCCGACGTACTCCAGCGAGGCCCAATCGGACAGGTCGGAGAAGAAGTAGGGGACCAGATCGTGGGCTGCGTCCTGACCGAGCATGTTCAGGGCGGCGGTCTTGCCGTGGTTGAAGGCGACATCCCAATGCTCGACGCGGATCGAGCGACCTCCGTTGACGACGCTGTCGTACTGCGCGATGTCACCGGCCGCGTAGACACCCGGCACGGAGGTCTGTAGGCGCGAGTCGACGGCCACGCCGCCGCTGTCGCCGAGCTCCAGGCCCGCGCCGCGGGCCAGCGTCACGTCGGGCACCGCGCCGGCGCCGATCACCACGGCGTCGGCCTCGAGCTCAAGGCCTGACTTGGTGATCACCCGCGTCACGCGGCCGTCGCGGCCCTCCAGGCGCTCGAGCTCGTCGGCGCCGTGCACGGTGATCCCGTGCTCCTGGAGCGCGGACTGGAAGAAGCGCCCGGCCTGCTCGCCGAAGCCCCGGCTGAGCGCGACCGGCTCGATCATCACCATCGTGCAGGTCGACCCGCGCTCGGTCAGCGACGCCGCGACCTCGCTGGCGATGTAGGAGCCCCCGATCAGCACCACCCGCTTGCCCGAGGCGTCCTCACGGATCGCGTCGCTGTTGCCCAGAGTCCGCAGGTAGTGAATGCCTTCCAGCTCGCATCCGGGCACGTTCAGGCGCCGCACGTTGGCGCCGGTGGCCAGCAGGGCCTGGCCGAAGCTGACCACAGAGCGGTTGGAGAGCTTCACCGTGCGCTCGGCGAGGTCGAGCTTCATCGCCGAGGTGCGGGTCAGCACTTCGATCTGCTGCTCCTCAAACCAGCCGGGCGGCCGGAACAGCGTGTCCTCGCGCGATTCGGTGCCCTGCAGATAGCCCTTGGAGCACGGCGGGCGGTTGTAGGGCAGGTCGGGCTCTCGGCCGACCAGCAGGATCGAGCCGTCCGCGCCTGATTCCCTCAGCCACCGGGCGCAGTTTCCGGCGGCCAGGCCGCCGCCGATCAGCAGATAGTCGACCTTCCGATCGGTCATGGCCTTCAGGCTATCGAGCCGTTGGGCGCAAATTGGGGCGTGATCTCGCCCTCGAGGCCTGGATCGAGGATCAGCAGGACCTGGTCGCCGGCCTCGATCACGGAGTCGGCCTTGGGCACGAATCCGGCCCCGTTACGCAGCACGGAGATGATCAGCGAGCCGTCCGGGAGCACCACGTCGGCGACCCGCTGTCCCGCGGCGTCGGAGTGCTCGCCTACCTCGAGCTCGATGATCTCCAGATGCTCCTCCTCGAGCGCGAGCAGCTGCACCAGCCCGTACTCGGGCACCTCGTGCTCGATCAGGCGCAGGATCAGGTCGGTGGCCGAGACGGCCGGCTGGACTCCGAGCAGCTTGAAGTGCTGCAGGTTGCGCGGGTTGTTGACCCGCGCGACGATGCGCTCGCAGCCGTAGCGCTCCTTGGCCACCTGGCAGATGAGGATGTTGTCCTCGTCGTCGCCCGTGACCGCGATCACGAGATCGGCGCGCTGGATTCCGGCGCGCTCGAGCACCCACAGCTCGGTCGCGTCACCGTATTGAACGGCGTGCTCGAGCTCCTCCTCCACCACCCGGTAGCGGCGGTGGTCGGACTCGATCAGGGTCACCTCTCGGTCCTTGGCGATCAGCTCGCGAGCCAGGTTCCAGCCCACCTTGCCCGCCCCGGCGATGATCACATACATCTGCTCAGACTCTCCCTTGTGCCTCGAGCACGACTCGCTCGGCCTGGTCGATCGCGTGCTGCGTGGGGCAGATCGTAATCAGACCCTGCTCGGCGTACCAGGACGCCCGGCCCGGATCTGCGACCCGCACGACCACGCGCGGCACGTTGAAGCGGCGCTGGGCGAGCTGAGCGATCACGAGGTTGGTGTTGTCGCCGCTGGTGGCGGCCATGAAGACGTCTGCCTCTTCGATACCCGCTTCGATCAGTCCGTCGACCTCGAGCGCGGCACCGACCGTGAACCGTCCGCCGGCGTCCTCCCAGGTGGTGGACTGATCCTTGTCCAGGCGCTCGTGCGAGAGCGGGTCGCTGTCGAGCACCGACACCTCGTGGCCGGCGTCCAGCGCCCGCTTGGCAATGGCTGAGCCGACTCGCCCAGCGCCGACGATCAGGATGAACATGACTGGCACTCTAAGGGTTCAGACCGGAAGACGGCAACGGGTTAGCGGGTCTGGGCGCCGGCGGCGGGGTCAACGCCGCGGCGACGATCACGAACGCGAACGCCAGCACCCGCACGGCCAGCTCCAGGTGCCCGGAGGGCAGCGGCTCGCCGAACACGATCGGCCCGGCGGCGATCGTGGTCAGGTTCGCGGCCGCGCTGGTGATCGCGATCACCGGCACCGCCTCTCCGAGCTGGAGACTGCGGGCTGAGACCAGCAGACCGATCAGCGACGCGACCAGGATCACCAGCGCGAGTGGATGAACGATCACCCCAGCCCCGAGCGAGTGCAGATGCGAGCTGAGCGCCTTGATCGACGTGTCCGACGACGCCCATAGCAATCCGGCCGACACGGCCAGGACCGTCGCGCGCCGCGAGGCGGCCGCCAGCACGAGGCCGCCGAACCCCACCGCGGCGATGTAGACAGCCAGCGTCGAGGGGTCATAGTGCGACTGGGCGCTGTGACCGTCGCCGTCCAGCGTCGCGGCCAGGAAGGCCAGTCCCGCGGCGGTCAGCGCCACGCCGATCCACTCGCGGCGCGAGACCTCGATCCCAAACACCCGGTTGGCGATCACCGTCAGCAGCACCAGCCCGCCGGCGATCACCGACTGCACCAGCGAGATCGGAGCCAGCGCCAGCGCACCCACGTGCAATCCCCACGAGCCCAGCGCGATCGCGATCCCGAGCGAGTACAGCGGCGAGCGAAACAGCGCCACCGAACTGTGCCACGGCCGGCTCATGTCCACCGCCGGCGCCTCCCGAGCACCCTTGAACTTGTACAGAAAACCAGCCGCCGACCCAAAGGCGGTCATAAGCGCCAGCAGCAGCCCAAGCTCAACAGATACCGACATCGCCCAACGCGAGCCTAGCGCGCACCGGGGACCAGTTCGGCACCCACAGATCCAGCGCCACGGAGCCCACGCCCAGCACCCGGGCGCCGGCTACCCAAGCCAAGGGTCAAGCAAGGATCAGTCCGCACACCCGAGCAAGCAGGCGTAGTCGCATCCTCCGACTACGCCCAACCCCTCACGTAATGAGCGGAATGATCAACAGAGCAACGATGTTGGCGACCTTGATCATGGGGTTGATCGCCGGCCCGGCGGTGTCCTTGAACGGGTCGCCGACGGTATCGCCGGTGACCGCCGCGGCGTGCGCCTCGGACCCCTTGCCGCCGTACGCGCCGTCCTCGATCAGCTTCTTGGCGTTGTCCCAGG